>Ga0169931_10004885_pt1 | contig 20666 bp, 15 predicted proteins | sample Kivu_15m_20L_FD_129675 | JGI IMG/M metagenome (GOLD analysis project Ga0169931, IMG submission 129675) | Freshwater microbial communities from Lake Kivu, Western Province, Rwanda to study Microbial Dark Matter (Phase II) - Kivu_15m_20L... | ecosystem: Environmental > Aquatic > Freshwater > Lake... | reverse complement strand
TGTCTCTCCAGCAGACCGACCTTGGCAGTGCCGCGGGGCAGCCGGGAAATCTGGCGTTCTCGGACGTGCCGCTTACGGACCGCGAACGGCTGGTGGTGATCACGGATATCGAAGTGATCGAGGCGGACGCCGATTTTTCGTTCGTCGGCCCGATTGCCACGGCCCTGGAGCTGGCACGGCGCGGAAGCGCCAGTGCATCGAGCAGTTCGACAAGATCGACGGCGCCTGTTTCGGCCGGATCGATTCCCGAGCCGGGGACCGCGACGGGCGTTTTGTGCTGCCTGGCCCCGGCTCTTCTCCGGCGGCGCTGGGCCGGGCTGCCCTGTTGAGGTCGCGCGGGGGGCGGAGCGCCGCCGCTCCGTCGGCCGTCTCCGGCGTTGGTCGCGCCGCGGCGGACAAGAGCTGTCGTCCGTGAAACGCCGCGGCGGCGGAGCACCGTGCCTGCCGCACGCCGCCCGCCGCACGCGCCCCCCCTGGCAGATGCCGTCGCTCCTTACGGCGTCGGGATGCCTCCCGGATCGTTGACGATCGTCCCGGACTGATTGACCGTGCCGGTGTTGCGCGTCTGGACGGTGGCCTGGTTCTGCAGCGAGAACGAGCCGTTGACCTGCTCCAGTCGGTAGCCGTTGTTGGCGGCGTTGGCCGGGGTGGCGATGTTGCCGTCGAGGTTGAGCCGCACGTTGGCGGCGGCATTGTCGGCTCGGACTCGCGCGGGCACGCCGGTCGTCAGGTTGGCGTTGCTGAAGTTGTTGGACACGACGGTCGCGTTGAGGTTCACATTGCCTTCCGCACGGAGATCGGCGGCGAAGGCCGTGGCATCGTTGTTGTTGAAGGTGTTGTCTTCGAGTCGCACGGTGACGGTCTTCGGCGAAGCCCCGGTAGCGACCAGTTCGAGCGCCTCGACATTGTTGGAGTTGGTGACCAGGTTGTTCGTCAGCAGGATGTTGCTCGTCGCGTCGCCGTTGAAGTTCAAAGCGACGCCAGGCAGGGAGGTATCGTCGACGTTGTTGGCGTTGGCGGTAAGTCGGTAGCTGGCCGATCCGGTGGCGTTGAGACTGATGCCGGACCCGGTGATGCCGGTGACTCGGTTGTTGGAAACCGTCATGACCGACGCCGTGCCGTTGCTGTGGGCGAGGCTCACGCCGTCGCCCGCGGCATTCTCGATGCGGAGGTTGTTGAGCGACAGGCTGGCCACGTTGCTCGCGACCACCGCGGCCGCGGAGGTGTTCTGCACCACGCCGCCGTCGCCCGACCCGGAGGCGCCGACGCCGATGTTCACGGCTCCGCCGCTGACGTTGCTGAGCGCGATGCCGTTGGTCCCGCCGTCTGCCGACACCGAGCGGAAATTGACCCCAAGGCTGCCGACCGTCGAGTCGCTGATGCTCAGCGCGGTCGCCGCCCCCGACACGATGCGGTTGTTGCTGCCCGAGACCTCCACCGAGTTCGTGTCGGCCACCTGCATGCCGGCGCCCGTGGTGGTCGTGATGTCGAGGTTGTCGAAGCGGGTGTTGCCTGCCGAATTGTTGAGCACCCGCACGGCGGCGTTCGCCCCGGTGGTGAGATCGGCAAGTCCGGAGAAGCGGAAGGAACCGCCGGTGTTGTTCTGCACCAGGATGCCGGCTCCGGTATCGGTCACGGAGCCCGTCACGGTGACGGAGCCCCCCGTGTTGCCGCTGATCACGACCGCCTGATTGGCGTTGTTGACGATGTCGCCGCTGTAGACGACCGAGGCATTGCTGCCGTCGACGCGGAGCCCGCCCCCCGAGGCGTTGGTGATTTCCGAGTCGGCGTCGAACGTGAAGGTGCCGCTGGATCCTCCCGCAATGTCGATGCCCGCGTCGCCGCCGGCCAGCGAGACGCCCGCATTGAAGGCGTAGACGCCGTCGGCGTTGTTGAACTGCAAGCCGGTTCCGTTGGTGGCCTGCACGACGCCGGCGTTGAGCGTTCGCTCGTTGAAGGTCAGGTTGCCGGAGTGACCGCCGGTGACCTCGACCGCGGCGAAGTTGTTGGCTTGCACGACGCGCCCGGTAAACGTCAGGTCGACGCCGCCGCCGTCCACGTCGACCGCCACGCCGGTCGGGCTGGTGATCTCGCCGTTGGCGATCGTGATGTTGCCGTCGGACCCGTTGCCGACGTTGAGGCGGGTGGCGGCTCCGTTGGCCGTGCCGTCGAGCAGCACCTGGTGGTTGAAGGCGTAGTCGCCGTCGGCGTTGTTGAACACGAGGCCGGCTCCGTTGCGGGCCTCGACCACGCCGCTGCCTGCCGTCCTTTCGGCCAGGATCAACGACCCGGTATGGCCGCCGCGGACCGCAACCGCCGTCTGGTTGTTGTTCTGGGTGACCTTGCCGGTGAAGGTCATGATCGCGTCGCCTCCGTCGATGACCAGCGCCTCGCCCGTCGGGTTGGTGATGGCGCCGTTGGCCACGGTGAAGGTGCCGTCCGAGTTGACGACGTCGATCGCCGCGTCGCCGCCGGCCAGCACGACGGCGTGGTTGAAGGTGTAGGCGCCGTCGGCCTGGTTGAACTGCAGACCGTTGCCGTTGCTGACGGCGAAGACGCCGGCTCCCGAGCTCTTCTCGTTGAAGACGATCGTGCCGTTGTGCCCGTTGGCGACGGCCATCGCCGAGGCGTTGTTGCTCTGGGTGACCTTGCCGGTGAACGTCATCGAGGCGTCGCCGCCATCGACGTTGACGGCCGTGCCCGTCGGATCGGTGATTTCCGCGTCGGCCAGCGTCACCGTACCGTCGGAGTCGTTCACCAGGTCGATCCCCGCGTCGCCGCCGCGAAGCTTGACGTTGTCGTTGAAGGTGTACACGCCGTCGGCGCCGTCGAACTGCAGTCCCGTGCCGTTTTGGGCGTCGATCAGCCCCTCGTCGGCCTGCTGTTCGGTGAAGGTCAGCGTGCCCGTATGGCCGTTCTGCACGAGCACCGCCGCGGCGCCCGAGGCGGCCGCCCCTTGCGTGATGCGGCCCGTGAAGTTGAGGTCCGCGTCGCCGCCGCTGACGCGCACCGCCGCCTCGCCCGCGACATTGCCGGCGTCGGCGATCGTGGTCCCGGTCACGACGTGGTTCCAGTTGCTGTTGACGATTTCCACGCCGCTGCCGCCCGTGGATTCGATGTCCAGATTGGCCAGCCGCAACGTTCCCGTGCCGGCCGCAGTCGACAGCACGCCGGAGCCGCCGCCGGTGATCCGGAAATTGTTCGCTTCGACTTGGGCCGTCGGATCGGCGATGCCCGCCCCCGCTTGAATCGCCGCCGTCGGCGCGCCGGCGATCAACGGGATCGCGTCGGCCAGCGATCCGCTGGCCGTCGCCGGCAGGGCGATCGTGCCGAAATTCGACGTGGCCACCGTGTGGGTCACGCCGCCGCCTTCGCCAAGCAGCCGCTGGCCGCTCTGCAACTGCACCGATTGTCCGCTGTACGAAGTGCCGGAGTGCACCAGCACGATCGCGCCGGCCGACGAATTCGCCTGGACGCTGTTGAGGCTCGACAGCGGATTCTCAAAGGTGCCGTCGCCCGGTCCGGCGGCGGTACTGTCGACGTGCACGATCTCGATCGCCGCGCCGCTGGCGCTGGTGGCCGTGGTCACCGACGTCGTCACCGCACGCTGCACCGTCGCCACGTACGACGGCCGGAAGACCTGCTCCCGCATCCGGTCGCCAATCCGGTGAAGATTGTGGCTGACTCCCGGCGACGTGCGACCAGGAGTCCAGACGACCTGGAACGTCGTCAACGTCCCGAACGTGTCGTCGTCGCTCACCCCCAAATCGAGCAGCAGGTCGTTGTAGGCGTAGCCGCGGAAACCTGCCTTGTAACCCGTCTCGCTGAAGCCCTCGCCGTCCAGCTGGTATCCGCCGCCATAGGTCCACAGGTTGAAGCCCGGGATCCTCACGGCCGCCTCGAAGTTGACGTTCGACAGGCCGATGTCGGCGTTGTTGAACGTCGATTGGGCGAGGTTGTTCCCCACGTACGCGAGGTCGCCCACGAAACTGGAATCGCTGAGCAGCACGTCTTCTCCCGGGAGGTTGGCGTTGAGACGCAGGTCGATCCACTCGCCCAGCGATTCGAAGCTCACGCCCCCCTGGTTGAAATAATTTTTCCGGTTGGTTTCGTCGCCGTCGTACCAACCGCTGACGCCGAAAATCCGCGGGTCGCCGGTCAGCAGACCGGCGTGCCACCAGCGAAATCCGCCGCCGACGTTCATGCCGAAATCGCTGGTGTTCGACATGCGAAACTGGCCGTCGACGAAGAAAATGCCCGTCCCGATGTCCGTCGCCCAGCGACCGCCGAACGCCGTGTCGCTCTCTTCCTGGGCGTAACCCCGCGTCGAGTGCCAGAGGCGAAACGGCGTGGTCCCCACGTGCGTCGTCCCCGCTCCGCTCGACACGAACGGCGTTCCGCCCTCCGAAGCCCCCGGAGATTGCCCCGCGGCCGAGGAAAGCGATAGCAGTGCCGTCAGCGCCGCGAGGCAGGTGCTCAGGCTCATGCGGCGGCAACTTGGGCTGGGAATCGGCACGTCGAATCTCCTTCGTTTCTGGCCCGCTGCGGCAAGGACTCCGTGACCCGCACGAAGCGCAATACCGGAAGTCCAGGTGCGATCGGCAAAGATTACGCAGCTTCTAGGGACTTCTATCGGCACGCCGCCGAGGGAACATCAGCCCGGCGGCGACAAAATCCGCAAAGTCCGCCCGACCGCTACGAAGCCGGTCGGTTGCACTTTCCAAGTTCCGCCGCCGGCGATATGTTTCCGCCCGCTCCGGGATGGGATCGGGCGCCGGGAGCTGCCCGCCCGGCGCCGACCTGGACTGTCGCTCTCCCTGGAAGGAAGAAGCCGATGACGCATCGCACGCAGAAGCACCGATTCCCGTTGGCTGGGGCCCTGACGCTGGCGGCCGCGTTGACGGCCGCCCACGGGTGCGGTCGTCCCGCGGCTTCGGGCGATTCCGGCCCTCTAGGAACGGTGGCGGTGATCGACCTTGACCGCGTGGCCCAACAACTCGGTCAGGACCGGCAAATCACGCAGTCGCTGCAGCTCCACCAGGGCTCGCTGCAGAAGCAATTGGAGGAACTGGCGGCCGCCTACGACCAGCAACTCGCCAAGCAGCGGGAGAAGGCCGAGGCGGGCGGCGAGGCGGAACGCGACGTGACGCTGGCGAGCTGGCAGCAGCAGGCGCAAGCGACGCTGGGCAAAGCGCGGCAGGATTTCGAGGGAAAGCTCGCCTCGCACCGCACCCAACTCGTGCAGCAATTCCGCGAGCAAGTGAAGCCTTTCGCCCGCGACGCGGCGCGTCGCCGCGGCCTGTCGATCATCGTCACCCGCAACGAGAGCGTCGTCTTCGATTTCGTGGACGCCGTCGATATCACCGACGACGTGGTGCAAGCGATTCGCGGCCCTGAGGAAGCTCGTCCGCTGATGGAAGCGACCCCTCCGCGGATCGCTCAGGGCGTCGACGCGGCTCCCCGCTAACGGTCCGCTGGACGGTCGCTCGTCGCGAAGCCGTCGCGGTCGGCGGCCCGGCTCGCACGGCCCGACCCTTACGGTGCGCCTCTCACGGCCCGCCAGCTGCCGCTCCGACGCGCTGCTCTGCGGGCCCCAAAAAGGCCCACGTCGCGCCCCACGTCGCCAGAGCGAACAGCCCCTGGCCGGTGGCGGCCGCGATGCTCAACCACGCCACGGCGGCTGCCGCCACCATGACAGGCGCGAGCAGACGCCGCCAGGCAAAGAGGGGCAGCGCGATCAGGTAGAGAGTGATCGCGTGACTCCAGGCCGCCGCCAGCCGCGGTCGCGATGCGAGCCACGAGAAATCGAGCCAGGCGATCTCCGCCTGCGAGGCCGCGAGCCACATCCCCTCGCCGCTGAGCCAGACGTTCCCCTCGGCGGAGAGCTGGGCCACCGCCATCATCGCGTGGATCAACGCGACGTGGATCTGGATCAACCGCACGGCGATCGTATTGCTGGCAGCCAGCGGCGGCGCGCCCCCGCCCCCGCCCCCGCCCCCGAACAGTCGGGACGCGGGGGCCCAGCCCTCCGCCGCCCTGCCGATGCACAGGTAGGCCAGCAGCGGCAACGCCACCGCCTCGAAAGGACCGTTGGTCAACGGCGTGCGATGGAAGAACGATGCGGCGAAAATCCAGGTTGCGACGGCCATCCCGCGTCCCCCCAGGCCGAGCGCCCACAAGGCCGACGCGGCCACGGCGATCACTAGCACGACCCGCACGGCTCCGGGCGAGAGCCGGTCGAGGGGCGACCACTGGGACGGATAGAGATCGCGAATGAAGTCCCGAGGAATCATCCCCTGGGGTGCGAACCACCGCTCGACGTCGGGCCAGTAGGCCGCCAGTGCCAGGGCGACCGCGACGGCGGTCGTCGTGCGGACCACGCCGAGCGTCCAGGCCGAGCCGGGGGCGAACCAGAAGCGCGTCCACCCGTCGCTGAACGACGTCCCCAACCGTTCCCGATACTCCGCAGCAGAGCCTTTCATGGCGTGGGCGGGCTCTCCGCGGCGGGCTCGGCGCCCTCGAACCCGGCGGCGGGCGAAACCGCCGTCCGCCGCGGCTGGGCCGTCAGCGGGGCCGGTTGGCGTCGGGCCGCCTGGTACCGGCTCTCCCATTCCGACCATACCAGATCAAGCTCGATCGGCCCGCTCGCCGTTGCTCCGAGTCCTTCATCGGGCGGCGGGGCGACGGGCTGCAGTCGCTGGGCAACCAGCGGTCGGCACTCGAGCCGATAGTTGTCGTGCGGAAGCCCCAACTCGCCCAGCCACGCCTGAGCCACCGCCATCGGCAGTTCGCTGCGAAGGTCCGGATTCTCGGCAAACGCCACGTCGAAGTCGGCGGCGTAGGACGCCAGTTGGCGATAACGCTGCGCACGCGTGCGACCCATCGACGCATCGGGCAACCGCGCCAGAACCTGCCCCTCGGGCCCCGGTGCGTAGAGCACGAACTGGTGGGGAGCCTCCTGAGGGGCCGCCGACGCCAGGGCGAACTCGTACGACAGGTCCATGCCGGTCCGCTGCAGGAAGGGAACGGCTCCAGGAATCCGCCGCAGGGCGCGGCCGATCGGCGAGGCCTGACCTCCCAGGTTGCTGATCGTCCCGACTCCCAGCAGGAACAGGTACACGATCAGCAGCATCGTGACCCAAGACTGCCAGCCTGCGGGACGCTGTGGCGTTCGCACCGTCTTCATTCCCAGTCCCTCGCAACCATCAGCCGGTCGCCGGCTGCAAGGGAGCCGTCCGGCAGGCCGCCTTGCGGACGCCTTCGACGCCCGGCAAACGGTCGGCAAGAGGCGACGCGGCGGAAGCGGGCTGCCGTGCCAGGCGAATCGCGTCGAGCCGCAGCCGACTGGGCCTTGAATATAGGCCAGCAGCCGCGCGGCGTCAGGGCGCAACAAAAAACCGGCCTCTTCACCGGGAAGAGGCCGGTTGATGACAACGCGTGGGTCGGGGGTCGCCTTGCCGCGCCGGCCGCCGAGCGACGGGGCACGGCCCCGACGCCGCAGGACGGCTCAAACGCAGGCGGCTCAGGTCGACGATTCGATGGCCGGGGCTTCGGGAGCGACCTCTTCGGGCATGGCGGGAGCCGACTCCATGACGGCCTCGCCGCCGCTGCAACCGCAATCGCTGGCAGCCGCCTCGGCGCCGCAGCCGCTGGTGCAGCCGCTGTCGCAGCCGCTGTCGCAGCCGCTGGCTTCGCCGCAGGCGGGCTCGCACGCAGGGGCTTCGGCACAGGCGGAAGCCTCAGCGTGGCAGGTCGGGGCCGGCGCACTGCACTCGGCCTTCTTGCAGCGACGCGCCTTCAGACGCGCGAACAAGCCCTGGCGGCCGCCGCAGTCGCACTTCTCGGGAGCCGGCGCCGGCTCGCAGCACTTGGCGCGGGCCCGACCGCCGCAACGGTTGCCAAACAGGCCGGCCGAGGCCTCCTGATCGTCGCCCGACAGGGCGAAGCAAACGACCGCAACAAGCGAGACGCAGGTGAGAACAATGGTCCGATTCATAAATTTGCTACTCCTCTGACATACAATCGGTGGCACAAATCACAAAATCATTCGGTGACGCAAACGGCCATCGCATTCGCTTCTGCCCCTCACCGCGACGACGGCCACTGGCGGGCGGGCGGACGCACGATCGAGCCGCGGCGGACAGACCCGACGACTCGGAACGGGCCGCCAGGTTCGGGATCGATCGCCGTCAGTCTTTTTCCCCCCCCGGCCACGGATCCCGGGAACCCTTCGCTCGGGAGCCGTTCGTCTGGCGGCGGGCCCCACCGGCACGGGGCGGCCAGCCGCGATGGGAGTTCGCTCGGCCGGGCGCACGCCGGAGGGGATAGGTTCGAAGGAGACCCGTCGGGATCTCCTCGTCAAAGAACGCTGCGTAAAAAACCTCTGCGTAAAAAATACCGCGTGGGTCGACTTTCCCTGTCAGCGAACTTAGGGGGTCAAGGTTATCACGACCGCCACGACTGTCAAGTGGCCGAAGACGGCAGCCGGTGGGATTTCAGCTGCGGCGGCAATGCTGCGCACAACTCCCAAACTACCCATTCGCACGAAACTCGGGCATGCAGCGGCACGCTCTCCGAGCGACATCGGCGGAAGAAAGCGCCGGTGAATGCCCGGCGACCAAGCGCCGGTGAATGCCCGGCGACCAAGAAGGGTCGGCCGGATCGCGACCGAGGGACCGCTCGAAGCCGTGGCGGTCGACGTCAGCAGCAGGCTGCCAAGCGGCGCGGAGCCGCCCGGAGGGGGCGCAGGCCTCCGGAGATGCGAACTCGGGGGAAGGACGCGGCGGTCCTTCCCCCGAGACCGCCTTACGCTCACCGCTGCAGCGGCTGCTTGAAGGGATCTTGAGCCGCGCGGTCTTGGGGGGTCACGCCCCCCGCCACGCCCTCGGGCGCCGCGCTCTTGGCGGGGGCGGGTGCGTCGATGAAGGCTTCCGGATTCTCAAAATCGATGACGACGTTCGGTTGATCGGCCCCGATCTCGGCGGCCATGCCCGAGATCCGCCACTGCCCGTCGGCCAGCCGCAGGGCCCAAATGATCTGTTCCTGGTTCAGATTTCCGTCGGCGTCGCGATCGGCCCAACGCGACTCCACGACGGCCTTGTCCTGTTCCACCAACTCGACCTGGCCAATCTCGAACGAGGCGGTCGAACTGCCGGGAGGCGAAAAGTTCAGGTCGAGTTCCGTCGTGCGTTGCAGCGCCAACGGAGTCAACAGGCCGTTGGCGCGGGCCGTATCGCCGCGCCGCACGGCATCGAGAAATTCGTAGGTGACGCGAGCGATCGGGTTTTCGGGCGCCGGCGGCAACGCCGCGACCGGCGCCGCGCCGCCCGCGGTCGAGGCGGCGGGGGGCGAACCGGCGTTCTGGCCGCATCCGGGCGTGAAGGCAATCATCGGCAGGGCGAGCAGTGCCGCGAAGTGACGCATCATGAAATCCCCCATCCTTGGGTCGATCAAAAACCACCGAGGCCCTATGCGAGGCCTCGCGCCGGAGTCGGGCGGGGAGTGTGCCACAAGCGGCGGTTTGGTTCAAGGCGAGTTGCCCGCCGTCGCCGCACCCGGATGCGCAATCCAGGAGGTCTAGGCAGTCTATTGATGGTCGTGCGGCTCCTCAGCCGCCGCCCGCGCAGCGTTGCCGGCTGGCGCCGCTGCGAGGAGCGGCGGCTCGGTTCCGAGCGTGCGCAGCCGCCAGGGGGCGCCTGACGTGCCGCACGGGCCGAGGGGGAGGCGTCCGGACGCCTTCCTCAGTGACCGCAACTGGCAGTGCGGCCGCCTGGCAGGGGTCGCGTGCGGGCTGGCTTGCCGCGGGTCAGCTGTCGGCGAGGCTGTGGTCGGTGGCCCGCTGTTCGCGTCGGGAGAGCGACCACTCGGCCTCGAAGAGTTCCCGGGAGATTGTCCCGGCCGGCTCGGCGGCGACGTGGCGCTGGCAGTGGGCGACGAGGAGGCGGTGCAGGAATTTGAAGAGATGCCGCGGCACGCGGAGGGCGGCGAAGGCGTCGATCAGGCGTTGGTCGGAGATCTCGACGTCCAGCAGGTCGCGGAGTCGGGGCTGGGCGCCGGGGGCGGCGCAGGCTGCGATGCGGGCGTTGGCCAGATCGAACAGCGATTCGCCGGTCCATTCCAGCGAGGGAACGACGTTTTGCTTGTCGAGACGAGCGCGCTGGTAGAAGTCGCGGTTTTCGCGCTGGGCCAGCTGTCCCAGTTCGATCGGCAGGAGCAGCTTGAGCCCCAGGCCGGGCTGTTTCAGGAACTTGTTGTCGAGCATCGACCAGACGAGCGCTTTCATCCGCGGCAGCGAGCCGTGGATCAGGTGGGGTTCGTCGACGCGATCGACCAGGACGACGATCCCGGAGAAACCGAGGGGCGCCAGCAGGCCCTGGAATTTGTTGAGCAGTTCGTAGCGATCGTCGGTGCTCGGCTTGCCGGGCAAGGGCTGGCCGTCGATGTCGCGGGCCGCAAAGTGCATGAGGACGCGACGCAGCGGCTGGACTTCGCGGGGCACGCAGCGGAGATGGCGCTTCACGTGCAGTGCCTGGACCGACCATCGCCAAGCCTGGGCCAACCACGGCGCCCACGCCAGGGCGATCGCGAAATAGGGCCACGCGGAGCCGAGCCAGGCGTATTTGCCGAGGACGCCAATCGTCGCCAACACGCCGCACAGTCCGGCGATTCCCAGGCCCGTGAGCCCCCAGAGTTGCCATGGGCGGACGCGCAACCGCCGTCGAAGTCGCCGCCACCGCGAGGCGAAGGACTCGACGGTGGAGTCGTCGTAGCAGGCCGCCAGCAGCAGCAGGTCCCGACGTTGGAACGCATCGAGGCGCTCCTCGGCAAGCTCGGGCACGGCATTGGCTTCGGGTCCGCTCGGCTGACTGACGCGCAGCAACCGATCGACCAGGGCGGTCGTGCCCAGCGCAAGGATCGCATCCATGTGATCCCAGAGTTTCCACTCGGCCAGGATCTTTTCGGGGTCGCGGCGTTTGCGTCCGCGAAGCCGCTCGGCAAAACGATCGAGAAACGGATTGAAGTCGTCGTATTCGATGACGAACAGACGGCGCGCCGGATCGGCCCGATTGTGCTCGGCGATCTGCGCCGCCATCTGCACGCGGAGGGCCGTCTTGCCCGCCCCTTTCTCGCCGAACACGATCGACGTGGCGGGACTTGCGGGATCGCCGTAGATCTTGTCCCAGTCCGGATGGAGAGCCGCGAGGCGGCACCGCTGCTGGAAAACCGGATCGGTCTGCGCATCCTCGTCGGCGAACGGGTTGGCGACGATTCCGTGCCGTTGGAGCAGATCGTGCGGTTTCATGGCCGGAACGCAACCCGACGGCGGAGACGATGGGAGCCGTCAAGTATACGTTGCCGGGCCGTACGCGGGGCCAAGAACGCGGTTGACGGCCCGGGAGGCTCCGCGCGAAGATGCGGGAATTCCAGGGGCGAGGAGGGGCGCGTTGTGGGAAACCGCGTGCGATACGGTTATTTTCCGTGGTGGCCCGAGGACGGCGACGACTGGGTCCATCCCGAAGACGTCGGGGTCGCACGCCGGCTGATCCCCAGTCCGCGCGTCTTCCGCCGCATCGAGTCCGCGAACGATTGGTCCGTTCTCGAATACGGACCGTGGCGCGTGCGCGTGAGGCCGACGTTGTGGGAGGAGATCGCCTGGGAAGGCTACTGCCTGGGAGATTGGGTGGAGGTGCTCTCGCAAGGCGGCCAGCAGACGTTTCGCACGGGCACGATTCGCGAGATGCTGTGGGACACGCGCCGGCGGGGGCTGGTTTACCAGATCGAGCAGGCGGGGACGCCCATACCGAACCGCTACGCGGCGAGCGACTTGCGTCCGGTGGAACTGCCGGACGAGCGGCGCCGCGGAGAGTTGCATCGGCCTGAGGAATTGTCGGATGAATCGGAAATCGCCTGACGCAGGCCGCACGTGCCGTCGTTCGTCGCCGGCGCAGTGACGCGCAGCGGGCGCCTGCACGGCTGACGCGTCTGGAAATCGACAATTTGCTTTGCGGAAACGGCGCGGCGCGCGATACTGCACGGACAGTCGGCGTCGGCAGGAGCCGCTGACCTGCTCCTCGATGATTTCTCCTCTTTCCGGCTTCCTGCCGACCTGAAGTCCCTGCGACCGCGGACGGCGTTTGGGCGTCTCGCGCGGCGGGCGTTGACGACTTGCTTTGGATCGCGTGCCTCTTCGATAGACAGCGTCCCGGGCGTCGATCCGTTCCGACCCGTCCGCGGTCCTTGGATTTTCCGGCGACTGCCGACCGCGACCAGGCGCGGATCGCCCGCGCCGCGGGCCTGCGCGGGCGGACGCCCGCCGCCTGGCCGGCGTTTTTCCGCCCGGTTCCGCGTCGCGGAAGAACTGCGGCGGCGCGACGGCGCGCGTCGCTCTTGGCAACGGGGCATCCGTCGACGACGCCGCACGCCGTTCGTCGCCCGGGCGTTACGGCAGCAGCGATTCCGCCTCGAGCCCCAGCCGCTTCATTTTCTTGTAGAGCGTCGTGCGGTTGACCCCCAACGCGTCGGCGGTGGCGTTGCGATTCCAGTTGTGGGCGGCAAGCACCTCCAGAATGATCTGCCGCTCGGGCTCCTGCAGCGCTTCCTTGAGCGTGCGGCTGTTCGTCCGGGCGGCACGCGGGGAGGTCGCGCCGGCGATCTCTCGCGGCAGATCCATCAGGCTGACGAGTTCGCCTTTGCCCAGCAGCACGGCCCGCTCGACGACGTTCTGCAATTCGCGGATGTTGCCCGGCCAGTCGTACGCTTCCAGGGCGGCCAGGGCGTCTTCGGCGAAGCCGCGGATCTGCCGGTTCGTGTCTTCCCGCAACTGGTCAAGAAACGTCTGGGCGAGCAACGGAATGTCGCTCCGCCGCTCGCGCAGCGGCGGCAATTCGATGTTGATGACGTTGATGCGGTAATACAGATCCTGCCGGAACGCCCCCCGGGCGACCGCCGCCGCCAGATCCTCGTTCGTCGCCAGGATCACCCGCACGTCGACCGAAAACGTCTTGTCGCCGCCGACTTGCTCGAACTGCAGTTCCTGCAGCACGCGGAGCAGCTTGACCTGCATCGCGGGACTTGACGTGCCGATCTCGTCCAGAAAGATCGTGCCGCCGTTGGCTTGCATGAACTTGCCGATCTTGTTGGCGACGGCTCCCGTGAACGCGCCGGCGACGTGCCCGAACAATTCGCTTTCCAGCAGATTCTCGGGCAGCGCTCCGCAGGCGACTTCGACGAACGGCTTGCCGGAACGATCGCTGCGGCGATGGATGGCGCGGGCGATCATCGATTTGCCAGTGCCGCTTTCGCCCGTCACCAGCACCGTCGAACGGGTGTCGGCCACGCTGTCGATGATGTCGAACAGCCGCCGCATCCGCGGATCCTGCCCGACGATGTGGTCCAGACCGGACCGCTTGTCGAGCTCGCGGCGGAGCTGGTTGTTTTCGGCGAGCACCTGCCGCTGTCCCATCGCTTTTTCGATGGACATCAGCAATTCCTCGCCGATCAGCGGCTTGGTCAGATAGTCGGCCGCGCCGGCCCGCAAGGCCTCCAAGGCCGAGTCGGGATCGCCGTAGCCGCTCATCAACACCACTTCGCTGTCGGGGTAGGCGCGCCGGACCTGCTCCAGCAGGTCGAATCCGTCGCCGTCCTGGAGTCGGACGTCCACCAGCAGCAAGTCGAAGGGCCGAGCCGCGAGGAGCTCCAGCGCGGAGGCGCATCCGCGGGCTTCGGCCGTCTCCCAGCCGTGGCTGCGGAGCCAGTCCGCCATGGACTCCAGTAGGTGCCGGTCGTCGTCGACCAGCAGCAGCGAACCCCGAGCCGAGCGATGCATAAGGCGCCCATCTCCCCAACTGAGCGGCCCGACGAGCGGGCCGGCGACAACGCCGCGCAACCGGCGCGGCGACGGAGGCGATCGCGGCCCGGCAGTGCCCTCGGCGCCGGCCGAGAACGCGGACCGGCGATGGGGAGAATTCGCCGTGGTCTGTTGAAAAAACAGTACGTCGCGACCGGCGCGCGGTCAAAGAAATACGCGCCGCACGCCCTGCGGCGACCCCGCGCGGCGCGGCAGGGAGCGGATGCGACGCCTGGAACGATTGCCAGGCTCGCCGACGGGCCGCCGCCAAGCCCCCTCAGCGGGCCCGGGGGTGGGCCCGTTCGTAGGCCGCCCGGAGGTTGGCCGTCGTGACGTGGGTGTAGATCTGGGTGGTCACCAGGCTTTTATGGCCCAGCAATTCCTGGACGCTGCGGATGTCGGCGCCCCGATCGAGCAGGTGCGTCGCGAAACTGTGCCGCAGGGTGTGCGGACTGGTCCGCTGATCCAGCCCGGTCGACAACAGATACTTTTCCAGCAACCGACCGACGCTCCGCGTCGTGAGTCGACTGCCGAAGCGGTTGGTAAACACGGGAGCCCCGCCGTCGTGCGGTTCGCGAGGCCCCAGGGTCCGCACCGCCAGCCAGGCGCGCAACGCAGTGGTCGCGTACGATCCGAGCGGAGCCAACCGCTCGCGCCGCCCTTTCCCCTCGACGCGGACCATCCCCGCAGGAAAGTCGATCTGGCGATCGCACAACCCGACCAGCTCGCTGACTCGCAGGCCGGCCGAGTAGAGCGTTTCGAGAATCGCCCGATCCCGCAGGCCCTGCGGAGTCTGGTGCGGCGGGGCCGCGAGCAACCGGCCGATTTCTTCGCCAGTGAGAAAATGAGGGAGACGACGCCCTTTCCGCGGATTGCGCAGGGCCCGCGCCGGATTGCTCGCCGCCCACCCCTCGCGCTGGCCGAAGCGGTAGAAGCTCCGCAGCGACGCCAGCTTGCGGGCGATCGACGTCTTGGCGTACCCCGCGTCGTGCAGCGCCGTCAGGTAGCCGCGCCACTGGACGGCCGAAACCCGTGCCGGATCCGGCACGTTCCCGTCGGCGTCGGCCAGATAGTCGGCCGCGGTTTCCAGGTCTTCCCGGTAGCCTTTGAGCGTGTGCGGAGAAGCGCCTTTCTCAACCCGCAGGTACTGCAGGAACTGGCCGATCTGCCGACGCATGGGGCGCGCTCAGTCCTCGAGATCGAGTTCGCTCGATTGGGGCAGGTTGAGCCGCTCGGTGCGATGGGAGGGACGGGGCTCCTGCTCCCGCAGCTTCTGGCTCAGCACGGCCGCGTCGTACCAGGTGAAGCTCAGTTCCTTGTTGGCGGCACAACGTCCCAGGGCGCGCAACGCGGCGGCTCGCTGGGAATCCTCGTACAGGAAAATGTAGCGTTCTCGTCCTTTCACCAGCGCGAGCACGTTGATGTCGTCGTTCACGGCAGAACTTCTCCGGGCGGCAATTCGGCAACCGCGGCAGCAGCCAGCAAATTCGCGGTTACGATCCTTGGCGGGCGAACGAGTCGTTGAGCTTCCTGCGGCCGGACTCGTTCTCAGGCGTGCGCTGGGCTCTCTTCACGCTCTATCGGTCGTTCGACCACCGCCACACAAGGCGCGTTTTTTCGGCGCCTCCCCGCGCTGACAGCATTTCCGCGATGTGCAGGCGACAGCAAAAGCGGACGAAATCTCCGCTCCGCCGCAGATACGACTGCCAACCGCCAATCCGCTCGTCGTCCTGAAAGAAAGCATACGACTTCAAAGCCTGCGTGACGTCGTGATCCAGGCCGTCGTAAATCCGCGTGTGGGTCAGCACCGGCCCGTGCTGCGGACGGCAAGCAGGCCGCACCCCCGGAAATACCGGACTAGACAGACTCGCCGCATCTCCCACGCACGACCCGTCGAGGCATGCCGTCTCGCTGGCGTCGGCGGCGATCGATCGCGCGGGGACGACGGCTTGCGCCGTCTGGAGCGAATCCTCCGCATGTTGCGCCAGCACCACCGGCGACTCGTTGAACGGATCGAATCGACCATCGCCGCTCGCGGCGCCTTGCCCTGCCCGCGGGAAATCTCCCGACGGACTCTCCGTCGGCGAACCTGCGGGCCCCCCCGCGGCCTCCCGCCCTTCCGCGGGCGACGCCGCCGCCGACGGCGTCGCCGCGGCAGGCAGCGTCGGCGCCGGAAGAAGCTGGCAGTCCTGTTGGCAATCGGGAGTCTGCGAAGCCACCTGGGCGCGGGCCACCGCCAGTTGCGACTCGTAGACCAGGTTGTCCGGAATGAATTCCTCCTCGGGCGTCCCCCACGGCAGACCGTAGCCTGCGGGGATCTCGTGGAAGCCCGGATTGGCGGCGTACCATTCGACGCGCAGGCCGAGCCGCGGCGGGTAATAGGGCTGATAGTCGGTCACCGCCCCCACGACCACCGCGTCGACCTCGAGCAGTTCGGCCAGTCGGCGTGCTTCGCCAGGGCCGCTGAGGTCGATCTGGTGGTCGATCATCGCCTCTTCGACGACGCCCACCGGAACGACCTCAAAACCCTGCACCGCCTGCAACTCGCTGGCGTAGGCCAGGGCCGACTCGCGACCGTCGAGCGTCGACTCGTCGCTCTGATTGAAGAAGGGGGCGACCGCCACCCGCGTCAACTGCGGGAACGGATTGCGGATCACCGGCTCCTGAGCGGTCTCAGGCAGCAACAGATGGCAGCCGCAGGCACTGGCCGAGGCCGCCGCGATCCATGCTGGCAAGAAGAGTCGTGCGCGCAACACCGCGACTAGCCTACCGCAATGAAAGGAGCCCCCCTTCCACTGGGCGTCGGCGACCGTCCGATCGGGATCGGCCGCGTTACCGCAGATGTCGGCACGCGCGACCCCGCCGCACCATCAAAAAGCGTCGCACGGCGTTTTTTTCCCCCCGCGGCCTCCCAACCGCCTGCCCAGCCGACTGCTGGCACGAGGAGCCGGCGCGGTGCGCGGCCCCCCGCAGTCACCCGCCCCCCCCCTTGAGAGGTTTTTTCGGTCCCTCCGCCGCCCGCGGCACGGGCGGGGCTCGGCAAGGCAGCGCGTCGGGGGGCGGGTCGAGTCGGGCGTCGGGCGCGGCGGCGGTCGGCTTCACGCCAGATCGCGGAGCGCAGCGAGCCCGAGCGGCTCGCGGCTGGCGAAGGGCTCGCCGTAGGCGACGCCGATGGTCTTGCCCCAGTACGCCGCATCGTCGCGGAAGCGGTCGAGCAGGGAGGGCGACTGCGCCTCGCGTCCCAGGACGAACTGGCTATGGTACGCAGCGATGGCCGCCCGTTTCGTCTCCCAGTGGTCGCTGATGTCGAGCACGAAGGCGGGCTGGGGGGCCAGTTTCAGATGGATACAGTAATAGTAGTAAATCCGTTCGGGGTGATGCGGTTCGCCCGCCAGCTCGCACTTCGTCAATTTCGACCAGAAACGCGCCGCTTCGACCAATTCGGTGGCCGCCACGTGGTCGGGGTGGGCGTCGACCCAATAGGGTGCGAAGAGCCATCGCGGCCGATGCGCGCGGAAGACTTCCGCCAATCGGGCTCGGGCGTCGAGAGTGGCTTCCAGGCGTCGATTGGGAAGGCCGAGATTGCCTCGCCAGTCGAGCGAGAGCAATTCGGTCGCCCGCGCCGTCTCGGCGGCTCGCAATTCCGTGGAGCCGTAGGGGGTCGGCTCGCCATCGGTAAGGTCGAGCACGCCGACGCGGTAGCCGTCGACCTTCAAGCGGCAGATGGCTCCGCCCATCCCCAGTTCGGCGTCGTCGGGGTGGGGGGCAATCACCAGCACGTCGAGCACGTGGAGTTCCTCCGGCGGCGATGCGGATCGTCAGGCAGCGTACCTGGTTCGAGTGGCGTTGTACCGCAGGCCGACGTCGGGAGCGAGCCGCGGCGAAAAAATTTCGGCCGCTGCGGGCCCTTTCTTCGGCCGCCGTTTTGGAGTTCAATCGGTCGGCCCGGGACGCCGTGCCGCGTCCGCATCGCCCCCGACGCCGTCTGCGCCGCTCGGCGCCTCCACCGGAGATTGCCTCGTTGAACGCCGCCGAACGATTGGCATCGAGCTACGAAGCGCTGTGCGCCCACACGCGCGAAACGGCCCTGCTGCAGAGCGTGCAAGCGCTGTTGGAGTGGGACGATCGCACCCAGTTGCCGACGGCGGCCGGGCCCTACCGGGCCGAGCAAGCAGCCTGCCTGGCGGGCATGGTGCATCGTCGGCAGACGGCTCCGGAAGTCGGCGGATGGCTGGACGAGCTCGCGGCTTCGCCGCTTGTCGAGGATCCGCACAGCGATGCGGGCACGGTAGTCCGGCGGCTGCGGCGCGAGTATGAGAAAAAACGCCGCCTGCCTCCGACGCTCGTCGAGCAGCTGGCGCGTCTCAGCGCCCGTGGCCAGCAGGTCTGGGCGGCGGCTCGCAAAGCGAGCGACTTCGGGCAGTTCCTGCCGGTGCTCGCCGAGACGGTCGACCTGAAGCGTCAGGAGGCTGCCGCCCTGGGATTCGCAACGACCCCCTACGACCCCTTGCTCGACGACTACGAACCGGGGACCGCCACGACGGAGGTGGCGGCCGTGCTGGACTCGCTGGTTGCGTCGCTGCGCCCGCTGCTCCAAGCGATCCTGGCGAGCGACCGCGGTCCGGACGGCCGATTGCTCGCCCGCCGCTACGCGTTGGACGCCCAGCGCGAGTTCGGGATGGCCGCGGCGCGGGCGATCGGCTTTGATTTCTCCGCCGGACGACTCGACGTGACCGACCACCCCTTCTGCACGACGCTGGGACCGCGCGACGTGCGATTGACGACGCGCTATCGCGAAGACGATTTCGGAGACGCCTTTTTCAGCATCCTGCACGAGGCGGGGCACGGACTATACGAACAAGGACTGCCCGCCGCGTCGTTCGGCCTTCCTTTGAGCCTGGCGACCTCGCTCGGCATCCACGAGTCGCAATCGCGGCTGTGGGAGAACCAGATCGGCCGCAGCCGCAGCTTCTGGGAAGGCTTGTTTCCCGCCGCTCGAGCCGCGTTTCCCGAGGCGCTCCGCGGGGTCGAGTTCGCAGCCTTTTATCGCGACGTCAATCGCGTCGCCCCCTCGCTGATTCGGGTCGACGCCGACGAAATCACCTACAACCTGCACATCGGCATCCGATTTGAATTGGAGCGGGCTTTGCTGGAAGACGACTTGCAGCCGGCCGACCTGCCCGCCGCGTGGAACGCGAAGTACGACGCTTACCTGGGCGTCGTCCCGCCCGACGACGCCCAGGGCGTTCTGCAGGACGTCCATTGGAGCGCCGGACTCTTTGGCTACTTTCCCACCTACGCCTTGGGAAATCTCTACGCCGCCCAGTTCTACGCGCAGGCCGCCGAAGATCTCGGCGACCTCGAGGGCCAGGTGCGGCGCGGGGAGTTCCAGCCGCTGCTGCAATGGCTGCGCAGCCGCATCCACGCCCACGGCAGCCGCTACGAGGCGCGTGAACTCGTCGAACGCGTGACGGGCCGACCTCTCTCGGAGCGTCCCTGGATCGAGCAAATGACGCGAAAGTACGCCGACGTCTATCGGCTCGACTGAGATCGAGCGGCATCGCAGACCCGTCTCCCTGCCGCCGCACGCGCCGCAGTTTCCCCCCGCCTGACTTGGCGACGCGCCGCCGACCCTCGAACGGCGTCGGGCCGATCGCAGCGCGACGCCCGACAGGCCGTCGACGCGCACCGGCGCCACAACGCTCGGTCGGGCTCGGACGCGCGGTCCGCCGCGTTGCCGCAGAGCCGGCGTGCAGCGCCGCCGACCAGGCCGCCGAGCGTCCGCCGGACCGCCGCCCCTCCGCGTTCCGACCCAACGCGGCCGCCAGGCGTCGACCGCGGCGGCGGAGCAGGAAGCGGACGGGCAAAGGGCGTTTCTCGACCGTCGCGACCGGTCGCGCCGTCGATGGCGATTATCCGCGTGCCGTGCCGTCGGGTTGCGGCAACTTTGCGAAAACACTCGCACGCCGCCAGCCTCGGATCGCCGATGACGAGGCCGGAGAGGAAGCCGCGCGCCAGGCGGCGACGCTGAGGTTGCCGAACCGCCATGCTCCGGCTGGCCGCCCAGGCCCCCCGCCGACGGCAACACGGCCGACGGCCCCCGCCCGACGCCCCGCGTCGCGGCAGGGAGGCGGACGCGGCGATCCGAAGACGGCAGCACGCGGCGGAAACCGTCTCCCCGGGCGACGCCGCAAAGCGTTGCGACGGCCCCGATCGGGACTCCCCGCGAAGCGGACCGCCCGGCGGAATTCCGCCGGGCGGTCCGCTTCGCGGGTTGCGTCCTGACCGAGGGCGGACAGAATAAGCGGGGTTCGCCGGGCGGAAATTGGTCGTCGGCCCGGCGCCCCCTCGGCGAAGGGGCGGCCGCAGGCCGATGCGGAAAGCGGCGTCGGACGTCTTTCCTGGCGGCTTGCGGGAGGCGAGCGGGACGGAGACGCGGCGCACGCGCCGCCGCTCGGCACGGGATGGCGGCATCGATTCTCGTCCGCGTGGCACACGGATGTTCCGAGCGTGCGGCGCGCGAGGAGGCCGGCTCGCTGTCGACCTGCGGCGGGCGGGGCCGCGGCGGCGCGGCGCCACGGGATGCGGCGACGGAGCCGACGGGCGCCCGCGGAGCGCGTGCCCGCGGGGCAACAGCCACAGAATCAGCGGACGACCGGAAGGGTCCCTGACGGTCGTCGAGGAGCGTGACACGGTGAAAGTCGTCGTTCTGCGAGAGACGTTTCCGGGGGAGCGCCGCGTGGCGCTCACGCCGCCGCTTGCCGCCCAACTGGTCAAACAGGGATGGCACGTGGCGGTGGAGACGGGAGCGGGATTCGAG
>Ga0169931_10004884_pt1 | contig 20669 bp, 23 predicted proteins | sample Kivu_15m_20L_FD_129675 | JGI IMG/M metagenome (GOLD analysis project Ga0169931, IMG submission 129675) | Freshwater microbial communities from Lake Kivu, Western Province, Rwanda to study Microbial Dark Matter (Phase II) - Kivu_15m_20L... | ecosystem: Environmental > Aquatic > Freshwater > Lake... | reverse complement strand
CAAAAAAGAAACAAAAAAGTCAAGGCTGTAAATTTCTCTCAGTTCGCAAATCTTTTGTCAGTGACGTTTTACGCTTCGAGGCGAACTGTTTTAAACCCTTTCTTAAACGGGATTTCGGCGGGTGCTTTTGCAAAGACCCTTGAAATTAACCCGTTTCAGCGCAGGGTCTAAAAACTCTAAATTCAATGCCGATGGGGTTCTGTAGCGTTTATAGGGAATTTTGGGTGGGGAGCGAGTTTAACCAACTTCCTTGAAAAGAAATTTTGGGATAATACCAATTACGTTGCAATTTGTCGCATAAAAAATGATTTGTGGTATAATGCCTCCGCCACGGAATGACATTCAATGTAAATTGAATACGTCATTATATTTCATCGTCGGTATAAAACTGCCAATGAGATAAAAGGTTCCCACCTAGGCGGATGAGAGTGGTGATTGTTTTTGGTATAAATCTGATTACTTTGTAATTGACTTTATTGCTACTATGATTTTTAAGTTCTTACTTCAACTTTTTCACCGCCGCCTTAAATTCTTCATCGTAGTTGTTATAGACTTTATAGAATCCTTCCTCTGTCCAAAGTTGGCGTGCTATTTCTGCTTTTAAAATCGTTTGAAGAAGTGATTTACTGGTATTGAAATCAGTTAAATTTAGAGGTACTTCAAAGAATTTCTCAGCGTAATTGGTTAATTCCTTGAGCAACTTGTCGTCCACTTTGAAAGATTGTAGATAGTTGTCAGGTGATGTCCAAGTTTTTCGGTTTTTCGATGCGTAATCAAAAGCAAAGGCGTTTATTGCACCTGTCCACCGCAAAGCACTCATGTAAAGACTTGAACCAGAAGTATCGAAAGGAACAAAAACGTCAGGCGTAATTCCTCCACCTCCGTAAACGATTCTTCCACCTTTAGTTTTAAACTTCTCTTTTTTCCCGTAAGATGAAGTGTCCAACTGGAACATTTCACCGCTGTCATAACGGTCTTCATCTTTTATATAATCCTCATAATTTCCTTTGTATGGTCTTTGAATACATCTACCCGAAGGTGTGTAGTATCGTGCAATAGTTAATCTCAGATTACTTCCATCGCGCAATTGTCGATCTTCTTGTACCAATCCTTTGCCGAAGGAACGTCTTCCAACTATATACGCACGGTCATTGTCTTGTAACGCTCCGGCCAAAATTTCACTTGCAGACGCAGAACCTGAATTGATAAGTACAACAACGTTCATTTTTTCTAATAACCCACCACTTTTCGCACGGTAAACTTGTTCGCCAGCTTTACGACCTTTCGTTTTTAGAATTACATTCCCTTCCTCCAAAAATTCGTCAGCGATGTCTGTGGCAGCAGTTAAAACTCCACCTCCGTTATTACGCAAATCTAAAATCAGCTTGGTCATACCTTTGGAAAGCAATTTTTTAGCAGCGTCTCTAAATTCTTTCGCTGTCGGAATCGAAAATTGGTCGATAAGAATGTAACCTGTTTTATCATCCACCATAAATGCACAAGTCACCGTACTGATTGGAATAATTCCCCTTTGGATTTGGAAAGGTATTTTCTTGCCGTTTCGATTAATGTCCACTTTTACGGAAGTGCCAGGTTCGCCTTTCAGTTTAGACATTACGTCGTCGTTTTTGATTTTCTTTCCTGCTACGTTTTTTCCGTTGATGCTCACTATTTTATCGCCCGCAAGTATGCCGATTTTGGAGGATGGAGAATTTTCTATTACACTAGAAACTCTAATGGTGTCTCTCAAAATGAAAAAACGAATTCCAACTCCACCAAATTTTGCTTCAATGGATTCATTCAAAGCTTTCATATCTCTTGCAGGAATGTAGTTGCTATGCGGATCGAGTTTGTGCAACATTTCACTGATTGTAGCTTCGAAAATGCTGTCTTTGTTTACACGGTCAACATATCGGTCGTCAAGGAGATTAAGGATGTCTTCAAGTTTTTTCACTTCGCTATTTCCGCCAACAGAATAAGATTTAGGCTTACCCATGAAATGACCAACTGCTAAACCCACACATAGAAAAGCAGCGAGTAAAACAGGAAGTGTATAATTGTGTTTTGACGGTTCAGACATCATCAATATTTTCTATTTGTTGAATCTCTAGCCCTGCTTCGCGAAGAAAAATTAATCCAGAATCATCCTTGTAAGCGTGTTGATAGACTAAGCGTTTAATTCCTGATTGCAAAACCAATTTGCTACAATCTTTACAAGGGGAATGCGTGAGATATAGTGTTGCGTCTTTACAATTATTGGTTGATCGCGCTACTTTCAAAATTGCATTCGCTTCTGCATGTAGAACATACCAGTGAGTTTCACCATCTTCGTTCTCACAACAATTATCAAATCCAGCGGGCGTTCCATTGTAACCATCTGAAATGATTATGGCATCTTTAACGATAATCGCACCAACTTGTTTTCTTTTACAATACGATAATTTCGCCCAGCTATCAGCTAATCTCAAGTAGGCTCTATCGTAGCGCAGTTGTTTGGAATCAGACATAATAAGGAGAAATCATTAAGTAAACAATAACTCCTGTTGAGGCAACATAAAACCAAATTGGAAAGGCAATTTTCGTCCATCTTTTGTGCTTTGAAATATTACCTTGCCAAGCAAAAAGGTAAGTAAAAAGTACGATTGGTATTACTACAATGCTCAATAGTACATGTGAAATCAACAAGAAATAATAAAGGTATTTTATTCCTCCAATAACGTCAGATTCATTCCCTTCAACGGTTCCGTTTCCGTTACTGTCGCCGTATAGTGTTGGGTCTGAGGTCATGTGATACGCAATGTAACAACCAAGAAAAACCAGCGAAAGCAAAAGGCATGTTTGTATAAGCCTTTGGTGTAACACAATTTTTCCGCTTTTAACCGCCCATAGAGCTGCAAACAACAAAATCGCGGTAAAGCCATTAATTGTAGCGTAAATTGGCGGTAGAAAACTTAAATCCACACCATCAATTTTAACCCTGAACAAAATAGCAACCACCAGGGGTACCGCCACAGAAACGATAATGATTAGTTTCCTTACAAGGGGAAGTTTATCAGGGGATAGATACATTGTACTCATACTTCAATAACGTTTTTATATCTGTTTTTAGTCTTTCGTATTCTTCTTTATTCACGGATCCGTCGTATCCCGTTACAGCATAAACTCCTCTTACGTATCCTTTTCTATCTACTAAAGTGAATGCTCCGCTGTGTGCAAAACCACCTTCCGCCTCATCATCCCGTCCCGCAAAAGTTTGAAAGTTTTCAATTCCCAAACGGTGTGTTTCCGCTTCATCGCCCCTTAAGAAAGTCCAATTTTTAGCATTAATTCCGTTTCTTTTTTTGTAATCCAACAACGCTTGTGAAGAATCTTTCTTTGGGTCAATTGTGAAAGATATAAACTGAATTTCGGAGTGAATGTTCGCAAACTCTTTGTTTAATCTTTTCAATTCGGTGGTCATTATAGGGCAAATCGTGGGACAGGTCGCAAAGAAAAATTCTACAATCCAAATTTTGTCCTTAAAATCTTTGTTGCTTACAGTTTTTCCGAACTCATTCTGAAAGAAAAATTCAGGAATAGTTGGATAAATTGTATCCGTTACTGTTTTACCATTAACCTTCTTGTACTCAACATCAAAATTTCCAATGTAAGGAAGTTTTGGTTTATCGGTTTCCGAACATCCAAAAGTTAGCAATAAAACAAAAAAGAAATAGAATTTATTTGTCCCCACTTTTCTTCCGCGCTTTGTCGTATTGTTTGTGCAATAGAGCCATGTGTTCCTTCATTTTTCGAACAAGACCTTCTGTTTCTGCTTTCCCAACCATACGAAGATTTCCATCTTTATCAACGAGTAATAATAGTTCCTGAAAACCTTGACCTCCGTAAAAATCTTTTCCTTCTTGGAGCAAAGTTTGTCCGTTGTGTTGAATGTTGTAAAGTTGTTTTGCATCACCGGTTGCTAACATCCAAAGTTCGGGGTCGTATTCCACCACTCGATCTTTCATTGTTTCGTACAGTGTTTGAACTTGCTCTTCACTTGCCGGATTTCCTTTTCCGTCGGTAACAAAGGAAATTATTCTTGTTTTTTTCAGCTTTTTACGCTTATTTTTTCGAATGTGTTGAAAGTGCATTTGGTCAATGTGCCAAAAAGAAACGGCACAATCTGTTGGGCAAGTGGGTTGAAGCGTTGTGATTAAAACCACCTCATCACGGAAATCGTTCACACTAAATGACCCTTCTTTACCGTAAACCTTAAATGAAATGTTTTCTACTTTCCCGTAGTTCGGTAATTCAAAAAATTTGTGTTCGCAACTTCTAGTGCTAATAAACACCAATAAAAAAGCCGGTCCGAAAACAAGTAACAATGCAATTATTGTTTTGCTTCGACCGGCTAATGCTAACATATTTCAAAGATTAAGCACCGTAAGTTGCCCAAGCCTCGCCAACAGCAAGCGCTTCCCACAACGCGATGAAAATCAAATAAAGCATGAATAGAATGTAAGGAACTAGAATAACGTATTTGAAGGTTTTCTTTTCATCTCCTAAGTGCATAAAAGTCATTACAATGTATCCTGCTTTAAACAAAGTCATAATGATAAATGACCATTTAACAACAGGCCACATTCCACTACTTTGTTTGATGAACGCACCTAAAAGAACCTCAACAACAGTTATTGCAGTTAGTAATCCCGTTACAAACCAAATCTTTTTTCTAATTTCTTTTCCTTTCTCCTCGGAGTGATGAGCATGCAAGGAATATTCAATTAAATCGTCTCTTTCCATGATAATTTTTTAAAGGGATTAAACCAAATAGAAGAAGGTAAATACAAAAACCCAAACTAAATCTACGAAGTGCCAGTATAAACCAGTTTTCTCAACCATTTCATAGTGACCTCTTTTGTGGTAAGTTCCAGCTAATACACCAAATAAAATCAAAATATTAATCATTACTCCTGAGAATACGTGGAATCCGTGGAAACCAGTAATGAAGAAAAAGAATTGACCATATTGTTGAGGACCGTATTCGTTTTGCTTCAAGTTTGCACCGTAAATAACTTTATTTGCTACACCTGAATAAATGGCTTCGTAATAAGCTTTTTCAGCTTCTGCACCCTCAAGTTTAGCATTCAATTCGTGTTTGCTTCCAGCTTTTTTAACGATTAACTCCATGTGCTCGTCTTTTGCTTTATTGATTTTAGCAACAGAACCATCGTGAAGTTTGATTAAACCATCGTGTAAATGACCTTTTTCGGCTGCATGTTGGAAAGTGTGCATCAAATCTTCAGTGATAACTTCACCTTTTTTATGATGTTTTCCAGCTTCAACTACTGTAAAGTTTTCGATTTCACCGAAATGTCCTTTTACAATTGCTTGTGAACCGTCTGCAAGTTCAACTTTTCCGAATTCAGAACCGTGAATAAAGTGACTCCATTCCCAAGCTTGGGAACCCAAGAAGAAGAATCCACCAATAATTGTTGCAATCATCCACTTAGTAACACCTTTTCTATCCATTCTATGACCAGCTTCAACTGCCAACACCATTGTAACCGATGAAACGATCAAAATGAATGTCATTAAAGCCACGTAAACTAGTGGATAACCGTGACCTAAAAACGGTAAAGAATTGAAAGTTTCTTCACCAATCGGCCATGCTTCTTGAGTGTTATGTCTTGAAAATCCGTATGCTACTAATAAACCACCAAAGGTTAAAGCATCGGAAACCAAGAAAAACCACATCATCAACTTTCCATAACTTGTTTGAAATGGAGATTCCTTTCCTCCCCACAAAGTTTTGGCATCTAACTGAGCTGAATGTCCCGCCATTTTATGATTTTTTGTGCAAGTTTAATGAATAAATATTAAAAACAGCAGCAAGTATAGCCACAAAATTCCTAAAAAGTGCCAGAAGATAGCGCCCAAACGTAATGATAACGTGTCTTTCGAAGTGAAATCACCGCGAACAGTTCTGTAGAACATCGTTACCAAGTAAATCAAAGCTATAATAACGTGAATAAGGTGTAAAAATGTGATAATAAACAACATAGCAGAAGCACTATCTGCTGTTTCTGTAGCTTTGATTTGAAGAAAATTACTCAATTCTTTACCTTGATATTCCAATTTTCTGTTCTTGTAAGAAAGCTCTACTCCTTTGTAATAAATTTTAAAATCTTCACCATAATTACCCTTTGCGAAGAAATCTCCACGTTTGTCACGAATATTCAATGCCAGTTGACTTAATCTTAGCTCGTCTATGAATTCAAATTCGGTGGAGTCGTTCTTAGATAATTTACCATTTTTGATTAGAACCGGTTCAGAATTGAGAAACAACTCAAAATTGTTGTCCGATTTAACAGACAAGGCTTTTGTTTGCTTTGCAGGTACAAATTGATTGGTGAAATTTTTCAAATCATTGAATTCCTCTTCTGACATCTCCTTTCCTTTGAGCAGAAACTTATTTCCATCCACCTCAACAAAATTATTTTTATACTTAATTTCAAAATAATCGCCATAACGACCGTCGGTTACTATGATATGATTATTGAAAGGGTTAATTCCCTTGTCAATCAATTCGCCATAACCTTTGAATTGGAAATAGGCGAAAAGCGCGCCCAACACTACTGTCAAGCCCATCAAACCTTTTGCAGCACCTAAATTATCCTTTCTTGCGGCTCCAATTCCAAGGATGTAAGTGATACTGCTAAGAATGATAATTGCAGTACTAATCCAAAACGCCGTTGGCATAGGATATTTCAACCAAAAAGAATCACCCATCAATACAATGTATGCGGAGGTGAAACCAGCAAACATCATTACAATACTAAAGATTCCCACATACACGAGATTCTTTTTCATTTTTTCTTTGACTACTGGGTCAATGTCATGAATTTCTGCCATTTTTTTTGAATTTTATTTCGGTATCATTTCTTCAATTCGGTCAAAAACATAAACGAATTGAATAATTGGTAAATAAACAAATGAGGCGAACATAAGTTTGCGTGCATCCTTCACATCGCATGTTGAATATAGTTTGTAGGAATAAAGAAAGAATATAATCCCAAGTGCAGCAGCTACAAACAGGGTGAGATTTCCTGTCCAACCCAACAACCATGGAACCAGGCTAAAAGGAATTAAGGCTAAGGAATAAAGCATAATTAAAAATGCGGATTGTTTTGTTCTTCCACCGTCACTTGGTAACAAAGAAAAACCTGCAGATTTATAATCATCGTACAGCACCCAGGCAATCGCCCAAAAATGTGGGAACTGCCAAGTAAATTGAACAAAAAATAAAATTCCAGGAAGAAAACCAAATTTATCTGTTGCCGCTATCGCACCAAGAAATGGAGGAATTGCGCCAGGAAAAGCACCCACAAACACAGCCCACGCTGAAACACGTTTCATAGGAGTGTAAATAAAAACGTAACTGACAAATGCCGAAAAACCTAAAACCGCACTTTGCCAATTTATTAGGTAAAGCAAAACGCTTCCGATAATCAATGAAAGAACTACGACAATATAACCTTCCGAAACGGACATCCAACCGCGTGGGAGAGGTCGGTTTGCTGTACGTTTCATAATAACATCAAGATCTTTTTCCCAAATTTGATTGGCTCCGTTAGAAGCAGCTGTAACCAAAGTACCACCCAGCATTAGGTAGAAAATTTCCATGGCATCTTTTCCTCCTGCAAACAAATAGCCTGATAAAGCTGAAAGAATTACCAAAGCCGAAAGCCGGAACTTGGTAAAAATTAAATAAATCTTCAATTTGGACGGGCGTGTTACCGCTTCTTCATTCATAGGCGACAAAAGTAATCATTAATGGTTCAAGACTTGTACAATTGAAGTGTTACTATGGTTTCAGAGTTTCTTCTTTTTTCTCATCGTTGAGTCAACTCCGAAAAGTCCTTTTCTTCCAAACTCTTCCATTTCAGAGTGGACTCATCGTTCAATTCTTTTTGATTTTTTTACATTTACCAGATAAAAACCAAAAATCCCGTGTCTGAAACACCTATAAATTCCTTCTTAGTTTTCGTTGAAAAAGAACTAGGCTTTGATGAATCTGAAATTTCTGCAAACCAACAATTCCGGTCTTCTAGAATGTGGAGTTCTATAAATGCATTGTTTTTAATGACAAGAATTGCTGAAGAGTGGGGCGTTGTGCTTTCTGCTTCTGAACTGGCTTCTTGCACGACATTTGAGGATATTTACTTAATGATTTCAGCGAAAAAGGATGGGATTTAGTAAGATTTCAGGATATTCTGTCGAACAAATTATTGGCGTTCTTGCTCCAAAATTGGAGAGTAATGAAATGCTCTTAGGTAAGGATGCAGCTTTGTTTTTTGAACGGACAGGAATCCGAAATCGCTGGGTGGAAGACGGTGGAAAAACGATATTTGACTATTTCCTCAAAGCCGCAAGTTGTTCATTAGAAAAATTGACAGCTCCATCACAAGAAATTGCAGTTCTTATTTGTATTACACAAACTCCCGACATTCCTTTTCCGAATTTGTCCAATCGATTGCAACACGCCCTTGGACTTTCCAATTCAACGATTTGTTTGGATATTAATTTGGGCTGTTCGGGCTACGTTTATGGATTGCATTTGTGTATGAAACTTCTTTCTTCAACAGCAGGAAAAAAAGCATTACTCCTCACCGGTGATCTTTCAACTGCATTTATTCCAACAAGCAACACGAACCTAAGACCACTGTTTTCCGATGCTGTTGCAGCAACAATTGTTTCTCAATGCGAAGAAAGTCCTTCAAGTTTTTTTAACCTTCTGTCCTACGGTGCAGGAGCAAATGCTATCCATGCCGTGAAAGGTTTAGATCAACAATTTGTCATGGAAATGCAGGGATTGGATGTTTTCAATTTTTCATTTCAGTATGTTGCCAAAAGTATTACAAACTTGTTTGGACAGTATTCAGAACTTGGAAATAAAGATGATATTGATTTTTTTGTTTTTCATCAAGCGAATAAATTGATAATTGAGAGCATTAAAAAACAGTTGAAGATTGTGGACGACAAATTGCTCTACAGTATTGGTGATTACGGTAATACCGCGGTTGCAAGCATCCCAATTACGTTGATTTCACAAGCAAAAAATATTTCTGGAAAATCGGTTGTTTTCTCGGGTTTTGGAGTGGGGTTTTCTGTTGGTACTTGCGCGCTTCGTTTGCCGAATAATCTTCGCTTAGAATTGTTGCATTATGACGATTGACCTGGTAATTCCAACATATAACAACGCACAAGGACTTGCAGCTTTGGTCAACGAAATTGAAGCGTGGGTTGGTGTGCAAGCATTTGATGTTCAAGTAATTTTTGTTGACGATGCATCTTTGGACAACACCCTTACAGTATTACAAGACATTAAAAAATCAAGCAAAATTTTAATAAAACTTATTTCATCGGAAACGAATTACGGACAATATACTGCAACGGCAATAGGGTTGTCTCAGAGTACCGCCGATTGGGTATTGACAATGGACGACGATTTACAACATCATCCAAAAGAAATTAACCGATTATTGGATTACGCTATTTCAGAAAACTGCGATCTCGTTTATGGTAGTTTCCATGCGAAAAAACATCATTTCCTTCGAAATTTGGGAACAAAAACGCTCCAACTTTTCTTGCGTTGGACAGGTCACGATTACACCAATGTTACCGCATTTCGATTGCTTTCGCGTTCGGTGGCACAGCAATTTCGAGGTCTTTCGCAAGTCGTTTCATTCATTGAAGAACCGCTTTTTGAGCAGGCAAAACGAGTGGGATTTGTGGAAGTTGAACACTTTGAAAGAATCGCTGGAAAATCCAATTATTCCAGTTGGAAGTTAGCGGGAATGGCTTGGAATATTTTAATGTTTCATTCATCCTTTCCACTCAAGTTTATGAGTAGAGTTGGTGGACTACTCGCTGTTTTTTGCTTCGTTTTGGGTCTGGTTTTTATTTATCGAAAATTAACCACCGATGTTGCGATAGGCTACACTTCTTTGATTGTTTCAATTTTCTTTTCCACGGGTTTATTGTTGTTTTCAATGAGTGTTTTGGGTGAATATCTAAGGAAAATTTGGTTGCAAGGACAAAACATGAAACGGGTAAATTGGAAAATTCATGAGTCAAAATAGGATTTTCCGTATTGAACCCTTGAACGAAACTTGGATTGAACAAGTGCGATTTTGGCGCAATCAAAATTTTGTACGTCAACAAATGGAATACAACGCTGTAATTTCAGAAAAAGCTCAACATCTTTGGTTTTCACGTTTGCAAAACGACCCGTCACAGCGCTATTTTATTTTCTTTTCAGGAAGTATTCCGGTAGGAATCATCCACCTTTCAAAATTAGATTTGGAGAAAAAAGAAGCGGAAGTTGGATTATTTATAGGTGATGCAAATTTCATTGGCACAGGAATCAGCTTGGAAGCATCTTTATTTATTTTGGATTTAGCCTTCAAGCAATTGAAGTTGAATCGTTTGTTTGCAAAAGTCAAAAACGACAACATTGCGGCAATACGTTACAATGAGCTTTTAGGATTTCGTTTCCAAACAAAGTTGAATGACGACTTTTCGCAATACGAATTACTCGACCAAACCTACTTTCAACGATTGACTTTATTCAAGAAACTATTGGGTTAAAATTATTTATTCACTCCCCAAATCTATCAAAAAACATGACTTTTGGGGAGTGAATAATTTTTAAAAAAAATAAAAACAAATCGAATATTAGCTACCCAAATCGAATAAAATATACTACATTTGGGGAGTAAATAAATTTTTATGGTTGGTAGAATTTATGAAATAGAAAGACTCAAAAAATCACTTAAATCAACTGATTCAGAATTAATTGCGGTTTACGGAAGACGACGGGTTGGCAAGACTTTTCTAATTCGCAACATATACCAAGATTACATCAAGTTTGAGGTATCTGGACTATATGAAGGAACAAAGGAGAAACAATTGGACATCTTCTTTGACCAACTGAAAAAAGTATCACTCAGATTTGTCGAAGCAGATCGCCCAACAACTTGGAAAGATGCTTTTGAATTGCTCAAAAAATACCTCAACGGACTTCGCGGAAAGGAAAAGAAAGTGATTTTCATAGACGAAATGCCTTGGCTCGACACGCATAAATCGGATTTCAGAATGTATTTTGGACATTTTTGGAATACCTACTGCGAAAAACGAAACGATTTGATTGTAGTAGTTTGTGGTTCGGCAGCATCTTACATGGTTCAGAATGTGATTTCCAACAAGGGCAGTTTGCACGCACGATTAACCTATAAATTACACATCAAACCCTTCACACTTTTTGAAACGAAAGCTTATTTGGAAAGCAAAAATATTCAGTGGGGACATTATCACATTCTCCATTTGTACATTGCCATTGGCGGAATTCCACATTATCTCAGTAAAATCAACAAAGGCGAAAGTGTCGTTCAAACAATTCAGCGTTTGTGCTTCGATTCTAATGGTGATTTAGTGAATGAATTTGAGGAAATATTTGAATCCTTGTTTACACATTCTTCTTCTCACATTGAGATTGTTAGAACATTGGGTAAAACAAACAAAGGCTTGACAAGAGAAGAATTAATTGAAAACTCCAAACAACACGGCGGAGGTTCATTTACACGAGCGTTGGATGAATTAATTGCTTCGGGTTTTGTTTCAAAATACGCTGCTTTAGATAAGAAATCCAAAAACACTTTGTTTCGACTTTCAGACGAGTATTCTCGGTTTTATTTGAAATACATAGATCCCAACAAAAACCAAGGATCAAATTTTTGGAAAACGCTTTTTCAATCTCAGTCTTATCTCTCTTGGGCAGGATTCAACTTTGAAACTATATGTTTGAAACACATCCATCAAATAAAAAAAGCGCTCAAAATCGAAGGGATTCATTCCGTTCATTCGAGTTGGTCGGCAAAAGGAGCGCAAGTGGATTTGGTTATCAAACGCGACGACCATTGGATAAACTTATGCGAAATGAAATTCCATAATTCCGAATACACGATTGAGAAAAGTGAATTAGATAAACTCAGAAACAAAGTGGCATTATTCAAAAACGAAACGAAAACCAAAGCTATTGTTGTACTCACTTTCCTAACAACTTTCGGAGTAACACAAAATGCCAATTATCACGAAATCGTGGAGAATAGCTTTACGATGGAGGTTTTGTTTGAAGGGGAGTAGCAGAGGAGGATTGAGTTTTTCTGGTTCTATAAAAACAATTCAGGATAAATGTTCACCGATTTTAATGATTCAAAATTGGCACTGACGATGGGCGGCAACTTTAATTCTGTCTTAAAAATAGTTGTAATTTAGCCTAGTATTAAGCTTAATCATGAATATCCAACTCCTGGAAAGAATCACATTTAATCCAAATCAATGCGGGGGAAAACCTTGCATTCGAGGGATGAGAATACGTGTTAGTGATGTTCTGTCGCTTTTAGCCAATGGGCTTTCAAATGAAGAAATTTTAGAGGACATGCCTGATTTAGAACATGAAGATATTAAAGCTTGTCTTGTTCTTGCTGCCTCCAAATTGAATCACCCAGTTATAAAAGCAGCATAGTGTTTTTTCTCGATGCACAGCTTTCTCCTCATTTGGCACCTTGGTTGAAAAGTGAATTTGACATTGAGGCAAATTCTTTACACAAAACAATACGCTATTAGTAAAGAATATATTCATCCTTAATTTCTCTGTAATAGATATAATATTGACGAGTCGTTTTTCTTACCTTTCCAAAAATCGCCATCTTAATTCATTAAAGAAATTTTTGATTTTTTGATATTGGTTTTTGCTTTCTAATTCCAAATAATTTCGAGTGAAAATACCCGGATTTAAACCCCATTTAAACGCCCTTAAAATCAAAGGAGCTTCGGCGTAAGGAAATTTAAGCAAATCGTATTTTGATTGAAGATGAGGTTCGATTTTGCGGAAAAATGTTTGGCGATTGTGATGATAGTAAGCTTTATGTGTATCGGGCAAAACATCCAATCCAAGGTGAAAAGTTAGGTGTTTGTCGGGAACGTAAAGCGGATTTTCAGCGAAGGACAAAATGTTGTGCAATAAACTCACCTCAAGGAAAGGAATACCAATACAAATATCCTCCAAAAGAAAGTTTTTTAAAGCTTTTTTAGTGAATACAAAACAATCAAAGCCAGGGTGAGAATATCCGATTTCGGCGTACATTTCTGTTAAAGTCAAATCAAAAAACCGCTTGGACAACCTACGTCTATTAATAATTAGTGCGTCATGTCCGGCTTTTAAATAAGCGCAAATAGTGTCGTAGAAATAGGGTTGTAAAGCAATATCAATGTTGGTGTAAATGATAAAGTCATCGTCCTGAAAATGGAGAATCTCATTTGTTTTTTGAAGAATTTCGGCGATGAATGGCAATTTTTTTCCTTTCGCTTCGGGTAATTTATCCTGCATAGAGGATTGCAAAGAACTCAAGGCAACAAAATTTGCCGGAAATACTTTTTTGTCCTCGGTAAAACCTGTCATTACTACCTCTACCTTAAAATCTCCCGAATAAAATTGTAGGGCATTTTGGATACTTTCAAAAGTAATCTTTTGTGCTCGTGCCAATTCTGCACCCTCAGGAAGTGCAATCGGATTGATGATATGAATGATATTTTTCAGCGGTTTTTTATGCGAATTTAAGTATTTGAGAAAGCTTGTCTTATTTCTGAAGTCGCTCGATGAGTCCTGTTGTAGAAAAACCTTCAACTAACGGAATGGTAACAACTTGTCCACCGTAAGATTTTACATATTCAGAACCGACAATAAATCGCTTGCTTGAAGGATTGGTTTCATTTTCATCGTAATCACCACCTTTAACCAGCACATCAGGCTGTAAAGTGTCAATTAAATTTTCAGGTGTCATTTCATTGAAAATCACAACACCGTCCACAAAACCCAAAGCAGCAATAACCATCGCTCGCGCCAACTCAGGATTTACAGGTCGGTTGTCGCCTTTTCCTAACTGTTTCACCGAAACGTCAGCATTCAGTCCAATAATCAATCGCTTTCCCAATTGAGCGGCTTTAGCCAAGTAGGTGAGGTGTCCAACATGAAGAATATCAAAACAACCGTTTGTAAAAACCACCTTTTCATTTTTGAAATCAAATAGCGCGCGTTTGCGTTTTGCCTCTTCAATCGTCCAAATTTTGTTTTCGATAAATTCAATTCTCGTCATGAGTTGCCGTTTTTGATGGTATGTAAAAAAAGGAAACAAGCCCCATAATTAAAAGCACCACAGTTTGACTGAGCCAAATGATCATTCCTAGTGCATCAGCATCTGTTTTCCCTGTGTGAATCCCTTCTTTTTTAAGGAAAAAATCTATTACCCAAGCCACAACAAGCGGGTAGGTTCCAATACCTCCATTGGTAATCGAAATGCTTAGTCCTCCCGCAATAAAGGCACACAATACACCTTCAACTGGAACTTGTTGTGTTGTTTCAAATGCAAAAAAGGTTAACCAAAACATGAAGAAATAATTGCCCCACATCAAAAGTGTGTATCCAATGAATTTAGCCGTTTCCTTCATTTTGAAAACCGATAAAACGCCTTCGGCTAAAGTCTTTAAAAAACCTAGAATTTTATTTCTTACAGATTTTATTAAAAACAAAAGTGAGCTTAGAAAAATCCCGCCAATTACCAGATATATAAGCAGATTGGAAGAACTTTTTTCGCTTCCAAATTCTGTTTTTATTTGATTTAAAATAATGCTGATGTCGTCGGAAAGAAGAAGAATTGTTATTCCCATGTAGGTAAAAAGCAATAAAACATCAATGATTCTTTCTGTGATTATCGTTCCAAAACCCGCCGAAAAAGGAACGGGATGAAATCTTTGGAGCATGTAAGCACGAGAAACTTCACCAGCACGAGGAACGGTAAGATTGATAATGTACCCCATCATTAAAGCATGATAACGCGACCAGAATTTTGTCTGAAACCCCATTGGTTCAAGTTGATATTTCCAACGCCAAGCCCGGAAAAAGTAGGCCGCTTGCCCAAGAATCATGGTTACCCCAACAACCCACCAATTCGCGTTTTTAAGTGAACGAACAAAAGCCGTCCAAGCGTTTTCGTCCATTGAGGAGAAGAAATACCAGGTTAGGTAAACGCCAAGCAGTAAAGGAATAATTATTTTAAGCGCCTTTATGATTTGAGCGCCAGACATTTAGTCGAGTAAATTGGTTTCTTCGTTAGGGAAAACGAGATGAGGTCTGTATGTTTTCGCCTCTTCAAAATCCATAAAGCCGTATCCGATAATGATGATCACGTCACCCACAGCCACTCTACGTGCTGCAGGACCGTTTAAGCAAATCGTTCCCGTTTTTCTGTCGCCCTTGATTACATAAGTTTCAAAACGTTCGCCGTTGTTAATGTTGACAATTTGCACTCTTTCACCTTCAACAAGGTTGGCTGCGTCCATTAAATCTTCGTCAATTGTGATGCTTCCGATGTAATTTAAATCTGCTTGAGTAACTTTTACGCGATGAATTTTTGACTTTAGGGCTTGAATCAACATAGTTTAAAAAAATGCGGGGCGAAGATAGGAGAAATAAACGGATTAAAGCTCCATATTATCAATCAAACGAACTTCTCCACAAAATGCAGCAATACAACACACAGTTGGTTTTGACCAATCCGAGGCATCCAATAAGTCGTCAACATGCACGATTTCCAAATATTCCAAGGTCAAATTTCCTTGTTTAAAAAAATCTGTGGCCAATCGTTTTAATTCTTTTGGAGTAAGATTTTTCTTTTGGGATTGACAAAGTTGAAGTGTTTGATAGATGATTAGTGCATCGACTTTATCAGATTCACTCAAACGCAAGTTTCGAGAGCTTAAAGCAAGACCAGAGGATTCTCGAATGGTTTCACACCCAATAATTTCTATCGGAAACTTGTAATGTGTTTGAAGTTTGCGAATGATTGCAAGTTGTTGAAAGTCTTTTTTTCCAAAATACGCACGATTTGGTTGCACCAATTTGAACAAATTATGCACCACATGAACCACACCGTCGAAATGCCCAGGTCTAAATTGCCCTTCCAAAACTTGACCTAAAGCACCCAAATCCATAGCAACAAAAGATTCATTTTCTGGATAAATGGATTGAATTGTTGGTGCAAAAACGTGAAGATTTGGAATGTCTGACAAGAAATCCAAGTCCTTTTCTAAGGTTCGTGGGTAGTTTTTTAGGTCGTCAGCATTATTGAATTGAGTGGGGTTAACGAAGATACTAACCAAGGTTTGATCGTTTTCTTCAACTGACTTTTCTACCAGATTCTTATGTCCAGTATGAAGTGCGCCCATTGTTGGAACAAATCCAAGTGACAAACCACGAGACCTAAAATCGGCTAAGATTTGGTGCAACTCAACAAGACTTTCTATATGTGAATTCAAGGTTAACAATACGTTAGCTTTTGGCAAAGCTATGTGTTTTTGTCAAATGCAATAAATATTGTACTTTTGCACCCTTAGAATTATTTGAATGGAGAAGAAAAAAATCCTATTTATCTCTCAGGAGGTTTTTCCATTTTTACCCAAAACAGAAATGTCCGGTACAGCAAGAAGATTACCACAGGTGATTCAGGAGGCTGGAAAGGAAATTCGAATCTTTACCCCACGTTTTGGTGCTATAAATGAAAGAAGACATCAACTGCACGAAGTTATTCGTCTGTCGGGATTGAATATTAGTATTGATGATCACGATCATCCTTTGATTATTAAAGTTGCATCGGTAACCTCTGCAAGAATGCAGGTTTACTTTATTGACAACGATGACTATTTCAAGCGAAAGTCAACTTTAACTGACGAGAAAGGTTCATTTCATGCCGATAATGACGAACGTGCAATGTTCTTTTGTCATGGTGTTTTAGAAACCGTTAAAAAATTGGGTTGGCAACCGGACGTAATTCATTGTCACGGTTGGATGACCGGATTAATGGCGCTTTACATCAAATATACCTACAGTAAAGATCCGCATTTTAAGGATGCAAAAGTGGTTTATTCACTTTACAATGACAGTTTTGATCAGCCTTGGGATGAGCGTTTTCATGAAAAAATGCGTAGAGACAATTTCCCGAAAGACCTTACGGAAAAATTGAAAGACGCAAGTTTCGAAAACTTGACACAAATTATTGTTAACCATTGCGATGGACTTACAATTGGATGTGATAACCTCGACCCAAAATTGCGAGCTGTTTTTGATGCAGCTGAATGTCCGAAGAAAGAATACGTGCAAGAAGAATATCAAGCAAAAGAATTTTCGGCGTTTTTTGACAAAATCATCGAAAACGACGTTTTAGCATAAACGCAAGTTATGTTAAGGTTTCAAACGATTTTTTTGTGTCTATTGGTGGGATTAAGTTTCTCGCTTTATAATTGTTCGAAAGACAGAAAAATTGGAAAAGATGTTATTGATCCCAATTCTCTCTTGAATGGGGTAACTACGGATACGTTCGAATTAGTGACTTACACGATTGAAGACGATTCAATTATATCTTCCAATCCATCCAACACTGTTTTGGGAAGTTACGTTGACTCGAAATTTGGTAAAATGGACGCTTCCTTTTACACCCAATTTCGTTTGGCAGCTGCAAATCCAAATTTTGGAGACGTTTCAACTATTGTTGTGGATTCCTTTGTTTTGGCGTTAAAATATGTTGGTTTCTACGGAGACCAATCTGCTCAAAATTTTGAAGTACACGAAATGGAAGAATCTATTTATGTGGACACTACCTATTACACATTTACCAGTAAAGCAGTAAAATCCACGAACCTCATTCCAGAAGGGAAAAGAACAATTTCGCCTAAACCTTTAGATCGAACAGTAATTGGAACAGATACAGTTGATGCTCAATTACGCATTCACATAGACACCAATCTTGCCAAAAATTTGATTCAGGCAGCGGTGGATGGTAGTGGAACCTATGCAAGTAATGAAGCTTTTCTTGAATATTTCAAAGGGCTTTATATAAAAGCAAACAATCCAAATCAAGGCATTGGAAAAGGTGCTGTGTTGTATTTCAACCTCAATGACGCAGCATCTAAATTAACCATTTATTTCCGTCAAGCAGGGGAAAGCAAACGTTACGATTACCTCATCAATTCTTCTTGTGCTGACTTTGCTCACGTTGAAATTCAAAACAATGGTTTCCCTATTCAATCGGTAATTCAAGATACAACCCAAGGTTTGAAAGAATTTTACGCACAAGCGTTCAAACACAGAGCTGTTGTAAAAATCAAACATATAGATTTGCTGCCGAAAAACACAATGATTCATAGAGCAGATTTATTGTTGCCAGTTCAGTATCAAACAGGAAACCGGTTTAAACCAGGCGGAAATGTTTCAGTAGCAACAAAGGTGAAACTTACCGATAAATTTTTCACTGGATTGGGAAGTTTAGGAGAATTTTCTGAAACAAGTAAACATTTTAAAGTAGATGCTCGTAATTATGCACAAGGCGTAATAAACGGTGATTTGGAAAACTTTGGGATTGTTATCTCTCCGAGATTTTTTGTCAATTCTGCTGAACGTATTGTTTTTAATGGAAAAAACACAAATAATAAAAATAAACCTAAACTAATACTAACCTATACAACCTTTTAACTTATGTGTGGAATAGTTGCTTACATTGGAAAAAAACAAGGTTTTCCAATTGTTCTTAAAGGTCTGAAAAGACTTGAGTACCGTGGCTACGACAGCGCGGGAATTGCCGTTTTAAATAGTGGTGAGCTTAACTTGTTCAAGCGCTCAGGAAAAGTGTCTAATTTAGAAGAGTACGCAAGTAGTTTTGATACTAGTGGTCACGCCGCAATTGGTCATACTCGTTGGGCTACCCACGGTGCACCAAACGATACAAATGCACACCCACATTATTCCGAGGATGGTTCGATTGCCATAATTCACAATGGAATTATTGAAAATTACGATGTATTGCGTAAAGAATTAATCGCTCACGGATACACTTTTAAGTCAGAAACAGATACAGAAGTGGTTGTTCACTTATTGGATTACATCCGTAAGAATGAAAACGTTTCTGTAGCAGAAGCACTCAGACGAGCTTTACACGAGGTTGTTGGAGCTTATGCAATAGTTGTAATTTCTAAAGATAATCCGAACCAATTGGTGGCTGCAAGAAAAAGTAGTCCGTTAGTAGTTGGTATTGGTAAAGAAGGTGATTTTTATCTTGCATCTGATGCAACCCCAATCGTAGAATATACAAAACGTGTTGTTTACCTTGACGACGAAGAAATTGCGGTGGTCGATTTGACTGAAGGTTTAAGAATATTCAATATTGGAAATCAAGAGAAAACACCACTTATCCAACAACTTGAAATGGAAATTGAAGCACTTGAAAAAGGTGGATACGAACATTTTATGTTAAAGGAAATCTACGAACAACCTCGTTCAATTCACGATTGTTTTAGAGGAAGATTGAATTCTCAAGAAGGATGGGTTGCACTTCGTGGTATTGCTGATTACGAGCAAAAAATGTTGAATGCAAAACGTTTGATTATTGTTGCTTGTGGAACTTCTTGGCACGCAGGAATGGTTGGAGAATACCTTATCGAGGATTTGGCAAGAATTAATGTTGAATTAGAATACGCCTCTGAATTTAGATACAGAAACCCAATAATTTCCGAGGATGACGTTGTTATTGCAATTTCTCAATCTGGTGAAACCGCAGACACACTTGCCGCGCTTGAATTAGCAAAATCAAAAGGAGCTACGATTTTAGGGATTTGTAATGTTGTCGGTTCTTCCATTTCAAGAATAACAGACGCGGGGTCTTACACGCACGCAGGCCCAGAAATTGGTGTCGCTTCAACAAAAGCATTTACGGCGCAAGTGACTGTTCTTACTCTACTCGCTATGAGTTTAGCGCGTAAGAAAGGTTCAATTAGTGAATCTTATTTCCATACTTTGATGGCAGAATTGGAGTCTGTCCCTGCTAAAGTTCAAGAAATTTTAGCACTTAATGATGAAATTAAGAGAATTTCAGAAAAATACGCCCATGCGTCAAATGCACTTTATCTAGGACGTGGCAGTTCTTTCCCTGTCGCATTGGAAGGAGCATTAAAACTGAAAGAAATTTCTTACATCCATGCTGAAGGTTATCCTGCTGCTGAAATGAAACACGGACCTATTGCTTTGATTGATGAAAGTATGCCTGTTTTTGTAATTGCAACCAAAGGAAACAGTTACGAAAAAGTGGTTTCAAATATTCAAGAGGTTAAGGCACGTAAGGGTAAAATTGTTGCAATCGTTACGAAAGGCGATGTTCACGTAAAAGAATTAGCTGATGATGTAATTGAAATACCTGAATCAGATGAAAATTTAGTTCCATTACTAGCAACAATTCCACTGCAATTATTGTCTTACCATATTGCACTAATTCGTGGTTGTAACGTTGACCAACCAAGAAATTTAGCCAAATCGGTTACCGTGGAATAACCAATAAAATTCTTTTAAAAAGGACTCGCCAAAAGCGGGTCTTTTTTTTGTGACTTTGGTCACATTTTACTTAAAATGCGAATCAAGGGTAGAATTTCAACAAAAAAATGTTGGTATTTTCTCGTGAAAAACAATAAAAAACAAGGTTTAAAAGCCTGATAATCATTATCTTAGAGGTTAATTACCACACTAATCT
>Ga0169931_10004883_pt1 | contig 20671 bp, 21 predicted proteins | sample Kivu_15m_20L_FD_129675 | JGI IMG/M metagenome (GOLD analysis project Ga0169931, IMG submission 129675) | Freshwater microbial communities from Lake Kivu, Western Province, Rwanda to study Microbial Dark Matter (Phase II) - Kivu_15m_20L... | ecosystem: Environmental > Aquatic > Freshwater > Lake... | reverse complement strand
TCCCCTCCTGCTGCATCGAGCGTTTCCTCGCGCCGAACGGATCTCGGCTCGGTTCTCGGCGACCCGACGCGATCGACTGACGGCGCGACTTCCGATGATGACCCCTCCGCACCGTGAGGGCGCTATCGGTGGCCTGCGCGTGGAGGTGCGTGGAAGCCTCGGCGGGGCTCGCGAAACACTGGTGGCCGGGGTTGCCGAGCGAACCGGGACCATCGCGAGCGTGGTGGCGGCGTCGGTGGTCGAACATCTTCTCGACGAGGTTCGACCGAAGGGTGGCACGGCGGTGCTCGGCGAGGGATCGCTCGGCGACTCCGATGTGCTCGATCGAGTCATCGCGAGGTCGTTGAGGGTCTACGAATACGTCGGGTCGGGAAAGTGATCGTCGGGAGTACGGTGTGGGCGTGGCTGCGAACTCCGTGCGGATCGACGTGCACGCCGAAGCCGAACGACTACTGAGAGCGATCGACCAGCGTTACTCCGACGGTCGGCGTCGTCTGGTGGAGACGCTTCTGGCGGCCACGCACCCTCTGGTGGCCACCGACATCGCCGACGACGATCTTCCGCAGAGTTCGGTGTATCGCAACCTCACGGTTCTCGAGCAGGCCGGTGTCGTCTCGAAAGTGCTCACCAACGGTGAACGAGCGGCCTTCGAGTTGGCCGAACGACTGAAGGGTCATCATCACCACCTGGTGTGCGTGGGTTGCGGTCAGGTACTTGACATCGACCTGCCGGCCGACATCGAGCGCCGACTCACCGACGACATGACCTCCACGGCCCGATCGGCCGGATTCGTGCTGGAGGGACACCGACTCGATCTGCTCGGACGCTGTTCCACGTGCGTGGCACCGAGTCGTGACGACTGATCGTCGGATCAGCGCAACGAATCGAGTCGCGAGTTGAGTTTCTCGACCAACTCGGTGAGGTGATCGACCTTCTTCTCGAGTTCCTCGATGTCGACGACGGTTCGAAGATCCTCAGTGGTCGCCACGTCGGTGAGCGACACGCGCACGCTCGCGATCTCGCGGGCGAGGAACTCGGTGTCGGCTTGGGTGCGCTCGGCCACCTTGCGATCGAGTTCGGAATGGGCGCGGTCGCGCTCTTCCTGTCGGTTCTGGGCCAGAAGGATCAGAGGTGCCGCGTACGACGCCTGCAGGGACAGCAGGAGCGTGAGCAGCACGAGTCCTCGTCCCCACGGGTCGAAGCGCCACCCGTCGGGAACCACGACGTTGTATCCGACCCATAGGACGATCACCGCCGACTGCCACACCAGGAACCGGGCGGTGCCGAGGGTGCGTGCGATCGACTCCGAGAATTGACCGAACGCGTCGGTGTCGTAGTGGATGCCGATACGGCGTCGCTGACGGGGCATCGCCAATCTCTCGCGCTTGTTCATGGCAACCCCCTTCGTCGTTCGCGGTGGAATCGTTTCGTGTTTCTTTCGGTCGTATCGGCCCGATGGCCCGGTCCGCCTCCGTGCCTATCGGGCGATGACCTCGGGTCGGGTGTCGGTTCGGCGACGTTGTCGCCAGCCGGTGGGCAAGGTTCGGTCGAGGACGTCGTCGACGGTGATGGCTCCGAGCAATCGGCCGGCCTGGTCGCACACGCCGACGGCGAGCATGTTGTACGAGGCGAGACGCTCGGCCACCTCGCGATCGCTGATGTCGGGAGTGATGGTGGGCTCGTTCTCGAGACACCGCCCGAGTTCCATGCTGGGCGGTTCGCGGAGAAGCCGCTGGAAGTGCACCACGCCGAGGTACTTGCCGGTCGGAGCCTTGTAAGGCGGTCGGCACACGAACACCTGCGCGGCGATCGACACCATCCACTCGGGGTCGCGAATCTGGGCGAGAGCGTTGGCGACGGTGTCGGTGGGACCGAGAACGATGATTTCCGGGGTCATCAGTCCACCGGCGGTTCCTTCCTCGTACGACAGGAGTCGGCGCATCATGTCGGCGTCCTCGGCGTCCATCGCCTCGAGAATCCGGGTTCGTTGATCGCCGGGTAGTTCGGCCAGGAGGTCGGCGAGGTCGTCCACTTCCATCTCGTCGAGAACCGCCACCAGTCGCTCGAGGTCGAGACCCTGGATCAGCGCGACCTGCTCGGACTCGGGAAGCTCTTCCAGCACGTCGGCAAGACGGTCGTCGTCCATCGCCTCGGCCAACTGCCGTCGTTGCGGAACCGGAAGAGAACGCACCACCGCCGCGACATCGGTGGGGTGCATGTCGTGCAGGCGAGCGGCCTCGGCCGCCATCTCGGTGGTGGCGGCGAACAAATGAGCCATCTCGCGCCATTCGACCAGGCGGAACGAAGGCCGCCGGCGCAGGGCGGTGCGCTTGGTCAGCCGGACGTGCGCGACCTCCCACCCGTCGGTGCGACCCTCTTCCCGATGTCGGAGCGCCACGTCGCTCACGGTCTCTCCGTTGACCCGGCGATCGATGACGTCCCGCCCGAGCAGCCGCTCGCCGGTCTTCTGCTTGAACGGATTGAGGTCGACGTCCCACGAGCGCAGACGGGCACCCTCGTCGCCAACCTCGGCCACCCGACCGGCGTTCACGAAGATGCGTCGACGCTGACTCGTCGCCACGAAACCGACCACCCGCGGCGCCGATCCGGATCGACCCGGAACCACCACGATGTCGTCGATCTTGCCGATGTTGGCCCCGCCGGCGTCGAGCAACGGCAACCGCATCACGCGGAAGGCGTAGATCAGTTCGCCGGCCACGTGGGCAGGCTACCCATGCCCCATTTCGACTGGGTGCGGCGCCTCAGACCCCCGCGAGTCGACGGGCGACCTCTCCGTAGCGTTCGAACCGCTCCGGATCGCGCCCGGCGTTGTACAGCACGAGGCGATCGGCGAACCCGAAGTATTTGCGTCGCAACTCGTCGGCCAGACCGTCCCATGTGGATTCGGTGGTGAAGACGGCGAGATGCTCGTCGGAGATCTGCGCGGCCATACCGGCGAAATCACCGGCCTTCTGCTTCTCGCGGATTCGGGCTGTGGTGCCCTCGAACCCGGCCTCGTCCCAGATGAACGCGTAGTTCGGCGTGCTCCCGTAGAAACTGAGCATCGCGCGCAGGTGTTCCCGCTCGACTTTCCGTTCCTCCTCGGAGTCGCCGACGATCGTCATCACCGGGACGATCAAGGCGACGTCGTCGACCGATCGGCCGGCGGCGGCGGCCCCCTCCCGCACCTTCGGTACCACGTGACGCGCGAGATAACCGGGCTCGCCGATCGGATGGACGTGAACACCGTCGGCAACCTCGCCGGCCATCCGCAACATCCACGGGTTCACCGCGGCGATGTCGACCTTCGGATCCGGCGCGTCGATCGGACCCGGACTCCACTGTGGAGTGATGAAGTCGAGGTCGTAGAACTCGCCGTGATGATCGAGTTTCCCCGTGCGAAAGGCCGCGAAGCAGGCCTTCACCGCCAGCACGTAATCGCGGAGACGAGGCCCGGGACGATCGAAGGCGACGCCGTAGCGGCGCACGACATGGGTCTTCACCTGGGTGCCGAGACCCAGCCGGAATCGACCCTGCGAGGCATCCTGGATCTCCCAGGCGGTGGCCGCAGTGACGAAGGGACTACGCGGAAACGCCACCGCGACGCCGGTAGAGATGTCGAGCCCGGGCGCCGCCGTGGCGGCCACCCCGGCGTTCAGATACGCGGTGCGCCCGGCCTCGGTGAAGAGGAGTCCGGTGAATCCGACGTCGCGCGTACGGCGGGCGTGCTCGCCGATCCGACCGAGTGGCATCGGGGTCGTCATCACGTCGACGTGCACACGGTCAGCGTAGGTGTTGGAGACGGTGTTCCACCATCCTTCCTCGACCGGCTCGTACCATCGGCGGGATGGACGACCAGTTACCTCTCGGGACGCAGTTCACCTGCCCACGTTGCGGCCACGATCACGAGAGTCGGTTCTACGGTCCCTGCGAGTCGTGTCGCGTCGAACTCAGGTTGGCTCTGCGCGGGGGAGACGGCGAGTCCGACGACGACTGAACGAACCGCCCGGCTATTCCGGGGTCAGTCGCCGCCACTGGCGGGCAGCTGATCCTCCCGAACACCACCGCCGGGACGGAACGTGGTGGATCGATCGTCCTTGCCACCCTGCATCTGCTGCATCATCGTCACCAGTTCGGCGGCCGCCCGTTCGTCTCCCATGATCTTCTGCATCACGGCGGCCCCGGCTCCGGCCATCAGCGTCGCCTGATTGTCGTTCAGGAACTTCATCGACGCGCGCTGGTACTCGTTGGCCCGGTTCACCGCCGGCACGACGTAGCGGGCGACCATGTCCCACGACCGCAACGTGTTCTCGCGGTTGGCCCAATCGTGGGCGAAACCGAGCACCACGCCGAAGCCTCCGGTGACGGTCTGCAGATTGTGGATGGCGTTCACGAGATCATCGGGAGTTCCGACCACCGCCACGCCACCGGCTGTGATCTGGTCGAGCAACTCCCACTTGTCGTCGACGTGCTGAGCGCCCGGACGACCGAGGGTCCACACGTTGTACTCGTTGTGCCAGCGGTGCAGACCGTCGACGGCCTCCTGACGCGCCTGTTCGCGGGTCTCGGCGATGTGCCAACTGAGCATCACGCGCCAGTTGGCCCGATCGACGATGCGTCCGTGCTTGGCGGCCGATTCCTCGGCGAAACTCCACTGAGTGGGCAGAGCCGCGAGGCCGGCCGTGCTGTTGGAAGCGATGGAGAGCACACCACATCCGTGCTTGCCGGCCAACTGCATCCCGGAGGGCGACAACGTGGACGCGGTTGCCACCGGCAGATTGTCCTGCACGGGCAGCAACTGCAGTTGCGCGTCGCGAAGGGTAAACCATTCGCTCTCGTGCGTGAAGCGATCCTCTCCGCGCAACAACCGCAGGATGACGCCCATCGCCTCGTCCTGTCGGTCCCGTTGAACCAAGGGATCGATGCCGAGGGTCCAGGCGTCACTGGGCAGGGCGCCCGGGCCCGCCCCGAACATGGCTCGACCCTTGGTCATGTGGTCGAGTTGCACGATGCGTTGAGCAACGTTGAACGGGTGGTGGTACGGCAGCGAGATCACGCCGGTACCGAGTCCGATGTTGTGAGTGCGCTGACCGGCGGCGGCCAGGAACATTTCGGGCGAGGCGATCATCTCCCAGCCACTCGAGTGGTGTTCTCCGCACCAGAACTCGTCGAAGTCGAGCCGATCGAGGTGAGCGGCGAAGTCGAGATCGCTCTGGAACTGCAACACCGGGTTCTCGCCGACCGGGTGATGAGGGGCCAGGAAGGTGCCGAACTTGGTTCGGTTCGGACGACCACCGGGGTTGTTGCTCATGGGGCAACGATAGGTCCGGTGCGACCCGACTGGTGCAGTGGAGCACGAGGGTCGCCGGCGCCCTCGTGTCGTGTGCGGCTAACCTGACGACGTCCTTCGGGGACGTAGCTCAGTTGGCTAGAGCACCTGCTTTGCAAGCAGGGGGTCGTGGGTTCGAGTCCCATCGTCTCCACCACCTCGTCACTCGCGCGCGACGGGCGATACCTTGCCTGCATGACCACCGCCCACGAGATCATCTCCCGCTTCGGCGCGGTGGAGGACGACCAGCGCTACACCAGATTGGTCGATCTCTTCACCGACGACGCGGTGTATTGCGACCCGTTCTACGGACCCCAACGTGGCCGGTCCGCAATCTCCGACTTCATGGCCGAGATGGAGCGGGTGATTCCGCCGCGGGGTATCCACTTCGCCGAATGGAACACGACCGCCGAGACCACGACCGGCTGGGCGACCTGGGTGATGGTGGTTCCCGTCGGTGATGCCGAACATCGGATTCCCGGCCAGAGCGTGTATCGACTTCGCGACGGGAAGGTGTGCTACGCGGCCGACTACGTGGACTCGAGGGCCTACTCGAGGATGAACCCGAAGGGAGTTCCGTTGCTCGGCGCGGCCGCGAGTGAGCCGAAGGGAACCAATACTGGCGGAGCCGCGGCGTCGCTCGTTCGACGCTTCTGGGATCTGCAGGAGTCCGCCCGTTACTCGGACCTGGCCGCCCTCTTCGCCCCCGACGCCGTCTTCACCGATCAGGTGTACGGACGATTCGAGGGACACGCGGCGGTGGCCGCCTACCTCGGTCGGATGGAATCGGAGATGCCGGCGTCGGGGGTGCGATTCTCGTTGGCCGACCTCGCCGGCGACGACACCGTGGCCTGGTCGCAATGGACGTGCCACATGCCGGGAGGCGACGTTCCCGGGTGGACGTTGCACACCGTTCGGGACGGTCTGTTCACCCTCGACTCCGATTACTTCGACGTGATGAAGGCGCGGGCGTCGGCGAAGCCGTGAATCAGACGACCCGTCGTCGGGTGGACACGACGAGGAGTGCTCCCGCCACCATCAGTGCGAGGGCCACGAGATCGGACTGATCCCGACCGGTGGCGGGGAGTTGTTCGATGGCGATCGTGCTCGTCGGCAACAAGGTGGTTGGCGACGTGGGCGGGGCGGTGTCGGCCGGGGCGGTGGGAGAGGTTGTCGATGTGGGTGTCGTCGGGGTGGTGATCACGGTGTTGTCGAGGCGGATCACCGTGAATTCCAGATTGCCAGCCGGATTGAATTCTCCGGAACCGACGATCTTGCCGTCGCTCTGAAGACGGACGCGGAAGAGTCGACCCCCCACCGTGCCGAGGTGGTAGCCGGTGGAGGCGAACGACGTGTCGACCGATCCGTCGGCCGAGAAGCGGCCCACGAAACCGCCCGAGTTCGGTGTCAGGGAGTCGGCAAAACGGCCGACCACCACCAGACGCTCGTCGCCGGTGGCGCGGATGTCCGAACCTTCCATCGAGCCGAGGTCGGAGTGGGTGCGAACCCCCGACGCGCCACAGGCGGTGTCCGAGGAACCATCGGCCAACAGACACTGGATGACCAACCGGTCCGAACCACTCGTGGTGAGTCGGCCAGCCACCACGAGCCGTCCGTCGCCTCGCTGATCGATTCCGTTGTAGACGAGGTCGTCGGCTTGCGCGATGATCCGACGACCGTTGGAACCGAACGAGGGGACCAATGATCCGTTCGTGTCGAGGGCCACTACCAGACCCAGGTCGTTCACGCCCGGCCGAGTGAATCCGGCGATCCGGAAACCTCCGTCGGAAGTGTGGACGATTGCGCGGGCCTGGCTCGGTCGGTCGGGGTCGCGATAGAAGCCCGAGCCGCTCGGAGAAAAACTGGGGTCGATCTGACCGTTGGTGTCGATGCGGAAGGCGAGCAAGCGCGTGTCGTCGTTGTCGGCCACGTTGAAGAACTCCCAGCCGGCGATCACGATCTTGCCGTCGGACTGGAGTGTGATCGCGGCCGGCTCGGAACCGACGCCGATCGAGTGGACGACCTTGCCCCCCGTTCCGTAGGTGGCATCGGGGTTGCACTGCGAGTCGAAGCGGCGAGTCACGATGTCGGGGAACACTCCGTTCGACGCGAGTTGCGATCCGACGACCACGAACGAGCCGTCGGAAAGGATTTCCAGATCGTTGGCGATACTGAAGATGTTGGTGACGGGGTCCATCCACACGCCGTCACCGTCGCAAGTCGTGTCGAGTTGACCATTCGGCAGGAAGCGCGCGACGACCATACGGGCTGAGCCTCCCGTCAACGCGGGGTCGCCGTACCAGACGCCGACCGCGGTCACCTTGCCGTCGGGGCCGATTCTGAATGATCGGGCCGTCGAGTAGGTGATGCCCGAGCCCCCGTTGATCGGTGTCGCGACCGCGATACCACCCGTGCCCCAGCCATTGTCGGCGTCCCCGTCGGCGGCCGAGGCAACGAGCGCGGTGGAGAGGATTCCGACCAGTGTCGCGACGACCGCGACGATGGAGCCGCCTCGGGACGAACGCACCCCGGCATTCTCGCAACTTCGTTCAGTGAGGTGGTGACACCGCGGCGAAGGCCACCGCGGCCGCGTGACCCACGTTCAACGAGTCAACGTCGGAGACGATGGGGATTCGGACCCGTCGCGTGGCGGAGGAGAGCGCATCGAATGAGAGCCCGAACCCCTCGGCCCCGAGCAACAACGCCAGTGGTCCTTGGGGCGGTTCGATCGATGCGATGGGGGCGGCGGTTCTCTCGGGCGTGAGCGCCCACGTCTCACCGCTCCGGGCGGCGATCTCGGTGACGCACGTCTGCACGGAGGTTCTCACGATCGGCAGGAAGAGGATCTCGCCCATCGACACCCGAACACATCGGCGATACCAGGGATCGGCGCAACGCTCGTCCAGCACGAGAGCGTCGAGTCCGAACGCTCGGGCCGAACGCGCGATGGCACCGATGTTCTCGTGATCGTTCACGTTCTCGAGCACCGCGATTCGGTGTCGGGTGCCCCGTCGTGGAGGGCGAGCGAGCACGGCGGACAGTTCGACGGCGTCCGGTCGACGCGCGGAGGCGATGACTCCGCGATGTAGGGGAAACCCGGCGACCCGGGAGATAACGGAACGTTCGGCCACGTAGACAGGCCCGTTGCAACGGTCGAGATGTTCGGCTAGATCGTCGATGCGGTTCGCTGCCACCACGACGCAACGGATGGGAAGACCGGAGTCGATGAGTCGACGCACGACCTCGGGTCCCTCGGCGACGAACCACCGTTCGTTCTCGGCGAGTCGACGGATCTCGGGGTCGCCCAGGTTGGCGAAGTCGGCGAGTCGAGGGTCGTCGGCATCGTCGATACGGGTGTGGTGCGCACTCACCCCGTCAGTGTGCCAGCGGCGGACGGTGTGGCATCGTGGAGTCGTGGCATTCGAAGAGGTGGTGATCGTCGGCGCATCGCTCGCCGGGGTGCGGGCGGCCGAGACCTTGCGCCAGGAGAAGTTTGACGGCCGCATAACGGTGGTCGGGGCCGAACCGCATCGTCCCTACGACCGTCCTCCGCTATCGAAGAAGGTGCTCGCGGGGGAATGGGAGCCGGATCGCATCCAACTGCGTCGTCCCGAGGTTCTCGACCAACTCGGAGTCGAGTGGGTGCTCGGTGACGCCGCGACGCAACTCGATCTCGCCCAACACCGGGTTCGGTTGGAATCGGGGAAGTCGCTGGAGTTCGACGGATTGGTGATCGCCACCGGTGCGCGAGTGCGTCGCCTCCCGAACCAACCGAATTGGGACGGCGTCCACGTGATCCGCACCCTCGACGACTCGTTGCGTCTGCGATCGGAACTCGACGAGGCAACTCGCGTGGTGGTGATCGGTGCGGGGTTCATCGGTCTGGAGGTGGCCGCGACCGCCCGTCAGCGCGGATGTTCGGTGACGGTGCTCGAAGGTGCCGACGCACCGATGAAGCGAGGTCTCGGTTCGACGATGGGACACGCCGCGGCCATGGTGCACCTCGATCACGGAGTCGATCTGCGCTTCGGTGTCTCCGTGGAGTCGTTGGTCGAGTCGACGTCCGGCCGGGTGGGCGGGGTGCGGCTCGCCGGTGGTGAGACGGTGGCGGCCGACGTCGTCGTGGTGGGAATCGGAGTCGCGCCGACGACCGACTGGCTGGTCGATTCGGGACTCGTGCTCGACGATGGCGTGGTGTGCGACGCCACCTTGAACGCGGGTGCGAGAGGTGTGTACGCGGCGGGCGACGTGGCCCGTTGGTTCAACGTCCGCTACGGACGACACGTCCGCATCGAACACTGGACCACCGCCTCGGAGCAGGGAGCGGCGGCGGCGCGCAATCTTCTCGCGGTCGATCGTGAACGCGAGCCGACCCCGTACGCCGAGGTGCCGTTCTTCTGGAGTGACCAGTTCGGATCGCGAATCCAATTCCTCGGCCGGGCCGAGGGCGACGAGACGACTCGGATCGTGCTCGGATCGGTGGAGGAAAGATCATTCGTGGCCCTGTACGGGCGCGACGGTCGGTTACGGGCGGCGCTCGGTGTGTCGCGACCCAAGCAGTTGATGCAGTTCCGACGGTTGCTCGCCGACGACGCGACGTGGGAAGAAGCCGTCGAGTTCGCCGCGACCCTCGCCGGCTGACCGAGTTCGTTGCATCCGGAACTTCCTGCTGACAAGGCCTCGTTGCTCCGTTACTCTCTAGGTGCACACCTCGGGGGAGGACGACATGTCGAGGAACCACGCGACGAACTTCGCGATGACGAACGTGAGGATGTCGTTCACGGAGAGTCGTTCGTAGATGCCCAGACTCGATGCCGAGCGGGTCGCTCTGTGGCGCGCGGTGCAAACCGCGAGCGAGGTGGTGACCCGTCTCATCGAAGCCGAGATGGCCGACGAGTTCCAATTGTCGCTTCCGCAGTTCGATCTGCTGGCCGTGTTGGCCGATCACGACGACCAGTTACGCGTGAAGGAGTTGTGCGAGAAATTGAACGCGATTCCTTCCAGCCTGTCGCGTCGGATCGACGGACTGGTGGACAGAGGTCTCGTGACGCGCGAACCCGCGCCCACCGAGGACGACAACCGGGCGGTGATGGTGCGTCTCACCAGGTACGGACGTTTCATGTGGCGCGACGCGAACATCCTGTACCGACGAGCCATACAGCGGGAGTTCGCCTGCGGCTTGTCGGAGACCGATGTCGCCACGATGAGCCGCGCGTTGGCGAAGGTCGCCCCGTTCAAGGACTGAGACCGACCGAATCCTTCCCTCGTCGGGCGGCCTCTGATTCGTCCCCGTCGATGTTCCGACAGCAAACTGTGGTCTCCGACCTGTCGAAGGAGTCGTCATGCCCACCGCCGTGATCGTCGATGCAGTCCGCACCCCACTCGGGAAGCGCAACGGAAAACTGAAGGACTGGCACCCGGTCGATCTGGCCGCCCAAACCCTGAACGCGCTGGTTCGCAATACCGGCATCGACCCGGCGATCGTGGACGACGTGGTGATGGGATGCGTGATGCAGGTCGGCGAGCAAGCGGCCAACGTGGCGCGCAACGCGGTGCTGGCCGCCGGTTGGCCCGAGTCGGTGCCCGGCACCACCATCGATCGGCAGTGTGGTTCGTCGCAGCAGGCCGCTCATTTCGCGGCGCAGGGAGTGATGGCCGGTGCCTACGACGTCGTCGTGGCCGCGGGCGTCGAGGTGATGACCCGCGTTCCGATGGGCGCGTCGATGAGCGACGGCAAGTTCGGCTGGCCCTTCGGTCCCATGGTCGGTGCCCGCTACCAGCCGCAGGGTGGGTTGGTGCCCCAGGGCATTTCGGCCGAATTGATCGCCGACAAGTGGGGCATCAGTCGCGAGGACATGGATCGCTTCGGCGTGCAGTCGCAGGAGCGCGCCGCGCGAGCCACGCGCGAGGGTCGCTTCGAGCGCGAGATCCTGCCGGTGAAGGACGCCGAGGGCAACATGATGACCGCCGACGAGGGCATCCGCGACACCAGCATGGAGAGCCTCGGGAAACTGAAGCCGTCGTTCCGAGGCGAGGAAGAAGGCGGACGGGTGACCGCCGGAAACTCGTCGCAGATCACCGATGGTTCGGCCGCCTTGCTGATCATGAGCGAGGAGAAGGCCAAGGCGCTCGGACTCCGACCTCGAGCCCGCTTCGTGAACTTCAGTCTCGCCGGCGACGATCCGCGCTTCATGCTCACCGCGCCGATTCCGGCCACCCACAAGGTTCTCGAGCGCGCCGGTCTCTCGATCGGCGACATGGACCTGGTGGAGATCAACGAGGCGTTCGCGTCCGTCGTTCTGGCGTGGGAGAAGGAGTTCCACCCTGACATGGAGAAGGTGAACCCGAACGGCGGTGCCATCGCCATCGGACATCCGCTCGGTTGCTCGGGTGCCCGCTTGATGACCACGTTGCTTCACGAACTCGAGCGCACCGGCGGGCGTTACGGACTGCAGACGATGTGTGAAGGCGGGGGCATGGCCAACGCCACCATCATCGAGCGACTCGGCTGATTCGATGAGCTTCGGCACCGTGGTGTGGACCCTCGGTGCCGTCGTTCTGCTGGTGTTCCTGTGGCGGGTCGGGATGGGCCTGTTGCGCAGCATGACCCAGCCACTTCCGCCACCCCCTCCACCGGGGGAGATGCGACGGGTGAGTGTGAAGTACCGGTGCGGCGTGTGCGGGCTGGAGTTGAAGATGACCCTGGCCGCCGAGGAGGATCCCGATCCTCCTCGCCATTGCATGGAGGACATGGATCTCGTCGCCCCCGTCGAATGACCACCGAGTCGCCTCGGGTGGTGCCGGGAACCGACGCCGGACGGCCTGGGGCAACGGCAGGTGAACGGGGAGTTACACGGGTGTGATTATCCACCCCGATGTCCACAACCTGTGGACAACTATTTTGCGCTAGAAGCCCAGCGTGGGGGCTAGTGGTACTTGGTGGCTGTGTACAGCCCGCCGAGGATGAGCGCCAAGCCGGCGACCAGGTAGTAGTTGCTCCGTCCACCGGGCACCGCACCCAAGTAATAGAGCAGGATCACGAGCGAACCCAGGATGAACAGGGCGAACATCAGGATCGGCACCCAGCGAGGACTCTGCTTCGCCGATGCCGGAATCGGTGGTGTGTACCGCGACGACGCCGACACTCCGGCCTCGTTGCGCTCGGGGGCACCCGGCCGGGTGCCCTTCGGGGTCGTGCGTCCGCTGGTCTTTCGCTTCGGAGGAGCCACGCCGCAAGTGTAGGGCGATGGTCGTCGGACGACCGTGTCCGTGCGAGCCGGATCGCTGGCAGGCTGTCGAGGTGGAGCGCGCGCGGGTTCTCGTGATCGACAACTACGACAGTTTCGTCTACAACCTCGTGCAGTACCTCGGAGAGTTGGGAGCCGACCCGATCGTGCACCGCAACGACCAACTCACGGTGGATGACTGCCTCGGACTGCGACCCGACGCCGTGCTGCTGTCTCCCGGTCCCGGTCGACCCGAGGACGCGGGAATCATCTGCGATCTCGTCGAACCGATGGCCGAGAGCGGGGTACCCGTGCTCGGGGTGTGTCTCGGGCATCAGGCGATCGGTCACGTGTTCGGTGGCGACGTGGTGCGGGCCCCCGAGTTGATGCACGGCAAGACCAGCGAGGTGAAGCACGACGAGCGTGGCGTGTTCGCGGGTGTGGCGACGCCGGTGCGAGTGACGAGGTACCACTCGTTGGTGGTCGAACGTTCCACCATGCCCTCGGTGTTGCGCATCACCGCCGAGACCGACGACGGACTGGTGATGGGCGTTCGCCACGAATCACTACCCGTTCACGGCGTGCAGTTCCATCCCGAGAGCATCCTCACCGAGCACGGCCGGCGGATGCTCGAGAACTTCGTGAATCTCGCGAACCCGTCGTAGGGCCGAACGGCTCAGGGAGTCGACGTCGTCGGGGCCACCGAGGTGCTGGACGTGGTCGACGCAGCGGTGGTGGATGGAGCCGACGACGTCGTGGTGACGGCCACCGCCCGACCGATCTTCAACGACACCTGCGAACCCACGGCGGCATCGACACCGCTCGAAGGATCCTGCGAGATCACCTTGCCGTCGTTGGCCGATCCCGGCGGAACGTCGACGTACTCCTCGACGCGCACGGCGAATCCGCGAGCCGAGAGTTGGGCGCGGGCCTGGGCCTCGGTGAGACCGGTGACCGGTGGAACCTTGATCGGGGCGCGTCCGTTGGACACGTACATCGTGACCACCGCGCCGGGAGCGAGTTCGGTGCCCGGGGTCGGGCTGGTGCGGATGACCCGCCCGGGTTCCACCGTGTCACTGGCTTCGATGATCTCGTTGACGGTGAACTTGTAGGGCTCACCCTGGAGAACGGCCGCGGCATCGGACGCGGTCTGACCGTCGACCGAGGGAACCGGACTGGTGCCCTTGCCGGCACTGAGGACGATGTCGATGGTGGCGCCTCCGAGCACCTCCACTCCGAACGCGGGAGTCGACGCGATGATCGTGTCGATCGGCGCCACGGGATCGTTTCGGCTGCTGATGGTGCCGATGGTGAGTCCGAGGTTCAGCAGGGCCCCGCGGGCTTGATCGATGGTGAGTCCGACCAACTGCGGAACCGGGATCGGTGCGTTCGACGGGTTGTAGACCACCGAGACCTCGTCACCGGTCGACAGGGCCTCACCGTCGGTGGGCTGTTGCGACCACACGACGTTCGCGTCGACGTCGGGGTTCTCCTGCGCCACGGTGACGACCTCGAGACCGAGGTCTTCCAACTGGACGACGGCGTCCTCGAGGAGGAGCCCGACCACGCTCGGCATCACGATCGACTCGTCGTCGCTCTCGCCTCCGGTGAGAGTGAGAAGACCGACCACCAGACCGATCACCACCACGATTCCGGCCGCCACCGCACCAGCGACGATTCCGGAGCGACGCCGACGAAGATCGTCCGGCCGACCGATGGGACCGGACTTGTCGCCGAGGATGTTCTCGGTCTCGTTGATCTGAACCGTCGGACGTTGACCGGTGGGCGGAGGCGGAGGGGCGATCGTGGTGGTCGGGGTTTCCTCCACGACGGGCGCGGGCTCGTCCGTGCGGTTGATGATGGCCGCCAGAGCCTGCACCGGGAGACCATCACGGAAACGACGCAGATCGTCGCGCACCGCCTCGGCGGTCTGATAGCGCCGCGCCGGATCCTTGGTGAGCAATCGCGCGACGATGGCTTCGAAGGCTCGCGGAACCTCGGGAGCGATCTGATTGATGGGTGTGGGTTGCTCGTGCACCTGCTTGTACGCGATGGCGAGCGGCGTGTCGCCCGAGAACGGCACCTTGCCGGTGACCATCTCGTAGAGAACGATGCCGAGCGAGTACAGATCGCTACGGGGGTCGGGCTGACCTCCCTGAGCCTGTTCGGGTGACAGGTAGGCGGCGGTACCCATGACTGCGCCGGCCTGCGTCAATCCGCTGTCGGCGGGCGAACCGAGCGCCCGAGCGATGCCGAAGTCGGCCACTTTCAGTTGCCCGCTGCTACCGATGAGGATGTTGCCGGGCTTGATGTCGCGATGAACCACGTTGTTGCGGTGCGCGAACGACAGGGCCGCCGCCACCTCGATGCCCACTTCGGCCGCCTTCTGGGCCGAGATGGCGCCGACGCTCTGGAGGGCGTCGGCCAACGTTCGACCGGGCACGTACTCCAGGGCCATGAAGTACGTGTTGTTGCTGCGACCCCAGTCGTAGACGCTCACCACGTTGGGATGGTTGAGGTTGGCCGCCGACTGGGCCTCGCGGCGGAATCGTTCGACGAAGGCCGGATCGGTGGCGAACTCCGGGAACAGCACCTTGATGGCCACGAGACGGTCGAGCAGCACGTCGCGGGCCAGATACACGTCGGCCATGCCGCCCCGACCGATGCGTTGTTGCATCTCGTATCGGTCGTTGAGGGTCAGGCTGCCGTTGTCGGACATACGTGCTGACCAAGGCTACCGATGGGCGAATCGCCCGGAGTCTCGCCCCGGCCCGCCGGTCGACCCTCGCGAGCAGGTGTTTCAGAGTGATAGCGCGACGTCGAGAACCTTCTTGGCCACCGGACCGGCCAAGGTTCCTCCGGTTCCGGCGCTGATCTCGGCATCGGTTCCCTTCAGCATCACCGCGATCGCGTACTTCGGTTGCTCGGCGGGTGCGAAACCGATGATCCACGCGTGCGATCGCTCGGGCTCGCCCGGACCGTTCAACTGCGCGGTACCGGTCTTGGCCGCCGCCTGTATTCCGCCGGCCAGGGCCATGCAACAACGGGCGGTTCCTTCGTTCACCACGCCGATCATCAAACTGGTGATCAGTTCGGCGGTGGGCTCGCTCATCGGGGTTTGCCAGACACCCGGGACGGTGCGGTCGAGCAGTCGGCCGTCGTGGTCGTAGGTGGCCGCGACCACGTGCGGACGCATCATGCGTCCGCCGTTGGCCACGCTGGCCGCGACCATCGCCATGTGCAGTGGTGACAACTGGGTCTCGCCCTGACCGAAACCTCCGATCGCCAGCAACGGGAGGTTCTGCTCGAAGTATTCGACCGAGCCGAATCGAGCAGTCGCCGGTCGCGGGAGGTCGAACGGAATCTCGGTGCCCACCCCGAAACGTTCGGTCGCCGCCACCATGGCTTCGGGTCCGAGATCGAGGGCGATGTGGGCGAAGGCGGTGTTGCACGAGCGTCGGAACACCTCGGCCAGATCGCCTCCGCACGTCGAACCCCCGTAGTTCTCGATGGGGTCGATGGTCTGCGGGGGCAGGAACTCGGCCTCGTCGGCGAACGTGCTCTCGGTGGTCACCACTCCGGCGTCGAGAGCGGCTGCCATGGTGATCACCTTGAAGGTCGAACCCGGCATGTAGCGCTCCTGATAGGCGTTGGCCAGCAACGGCTTGCCGGGAGTCGCGTTGCCGAACGCGAAAATGTCGCGGAGCAAGTCGTCGTTCTGCACCGCGAACACGTTCGGATCGAACGTGGGTCGACTCCACATCGCCTCGACGGCACCGGTGGCGACGTCGAGCACCACGACGCTGCCCTCGCGGTCGCCGAGCGCGTCACGGGCCGCCGCCTGGATGCGCGAGTCGAGCGTGACTTCGACCGATCCGGTGGTGTCGGCACCGGTGAAGAGCGCGGCCAGCCCCTTCACCTGCTGTTCGGTGGTGCGGCCGGCCAACACGTCGTTCATGGTGCGCTCGAGCTGCGAGGCACCGAACGAGAACGTGTAGTAGCCGGTGACCGACGAGAACAACTCTCCGGTCGGGTACTCGCGCCGCAGCGCGAACTCGGATCCGGGATCGTTGGGCAGACTCCGCGCGATCACGACTCCGTCGATGGTGACGATCTCGCCGCGAGGTTCGTTGTAGTCGCGGACGGTCTGACGATTGTTGCGCGAGTCGGCATCGAGCGAGTCCTTCCGAACCACCTGCAGCACGTTGAGTTGCGCGAAAAGGACGACGTAGAGCGCGAGGAGGAACAGAGTGAGGCGTCGGATTCGTTGGTTCATCGATTCGCTCCGGTGCGATGTTCGCTGCGACGCAGTCTCCAGGCGGTCAGCCGCTCCGAGGGTGTCGTCGAGTCGGGAACCTCTCCGAGGCGACGGGCCGACGAGTCGCTCACGCGCACGAGAAGTGCGAGGAGGATCCAGTTGGCCACCAGACTCGACCCTCCGTAACTGACGAACGGGAGAGTGATGCCGGTGAGTGGCACCACCCTCAGCACTCCACCGATGATGATGAAGGCTTGGACCCCGATGATGGTGGCCAGTCCGGTGGCGAGAAGTTTCTCGAAGTCGCGGTTGGTGCGCAGGGCGGCCCGGAGACCTCCACCGATCAGGAGGACGAACGCCACGAGGATCGCCGTGGCCCCCAGCAGTCCGAGCTCCTCGCCGATCGCGGCGAAAATGAAGTCGTTCTTGGCCTCGGGAATGCGTGTCGGATCACCCAACCCGAGTCCGGTGCCGGTGGTGCCCCCGCTGCCGAGGGCGAACATCGACTGGGCGATCTGGAAGCCCTTGCCCTCGTAACGACTCCACGGGTCGATCCAGATATGCACACGGGTGCGCACATGATCGAACATCTGGTGCGCGACCACGCCGGCAATCGCGAACAATGCGAATCCGGTCCACAGGAATGCGGTTCGCTGCGTGGCCACCCAGGTCATCACCACGAACAGGGTGAAGAACAGCAGGCTCGAGCCGAGGTCGCGCTGACCGACCATGATCACGACGGAGGCTCCCCAGGCGGCCACCAATGGAAGGACGTCGCGAGCCTCGGGTAACTCGATGAATCCGTGACGACGTCGACTGGTGGCCAGAAGTTCGCCCCGGTCGGCCAGATACGCGGCGACGAAGATCGCGAGGGCGACCTTGGCGAACTCGCCGGGTTGGAAGTTCACCGGGCCCACGCTCACCCAGATGCGCGCACCGCCCGACGAGAATCCGACACCCGGAATCATCGGGAGCAACAACAAGCCGAGGCCGGCCGCGAGGAACGCCCACTTGTGTCGGGCGAGATCGTTCACCCGTTGCACCACCAGCAAGGTGGCCACGAAGACTCCGACGCCGATGAACGTCCACGTCGTCTGGAGTCCGGCGAGGCGCTCGGACAATCGCGCGATCATCACGTAGCCGAGCCCGTTCAGCAACGTGGCGATCGGCAGCAGCGTGGCGTCGGCACCGCGCGCGAGGAGTCGGATCGCCAGATGGGCGACCAGGAGGAGGATCAACACCATGCCGAGGAACGGCAAGATGCGCGGCGGTATCGCCGAGTTCTTCCCGAGAGCGGCCAGCACGTAGGCGGCGCCGGTGATGCATCCGGACGCCACGACCAGTTGGAGTTCGGCCCGACGACGCCGTCGAGCGAGAGGCGAGGCGGCTCGGCCCTCGCTCATCGAACCGTCACGATGCGAGTGCGGTGATCACGACCCCGGCGACGATCGCAGCCGAAACGAACCAGAGTCCCCACGCCGCCACGCTGAACCACACGGAGGGCGTCGAGGATTCGTCGGAGGTCCCGGGGTGCGGCGTTCCAGCGGACACGGAGGGCTCGATGGATTCGTTGGTGACGTCGACGTTGTCGGCGTCGCTGGAGGATGCCTGATCGGATGGCGCCGACGCGGCGACGTCGACGATCACGACGGTGATGTTGTCGCGTCCGCCGTTACGGTTGGCCAGATCGATCAGCCGCTGGGCACAGTCGGCTCCGTCGACCGATGCACGGATCTCGTTCTCGATCTCCATGTCGTCGGCCTCGTCGACCAGTCCGTCGCTGCACACGACGAAGCGATCGCCGGGCTCGACGTCGACCTCGAACGTGTCGACCTCGACCATCGACTCGACACCCATGGCTCGGAGCACGATGTTGCGCTGGTGGTGGACGCGGGCCTCGGCGCGGGTGATGGCGCCGCGGTCGACGAGGTTCTGCACGTGGGAGTGGTCCTTGGTGACCTGACGCAACTCTCCGTGACGCCACAGGTAGGTGCGCGAGTCGCCGACGTTGGCCACGATCACCTTGTGGGCCTCTCGATCCGAGACCACCAGTCCGGAGAGCGTGGTTCCCATGCCGCTCTTGTCCGGATCCTCGAGGGACTCCTCGAAGATGGCGAGATTCGCCATCTCGATGGCCGCCTCGACCACGTCCGGATGCGCCAATCCGCCGGGGACCGCGTCGAAGATCTGCTGGAGGGTGCGCACCGCCATCTCGCTGGCCACCTCGCCGGCGCTGTGTCCACCCATTCCGTCGGCGACGAAGTAGAGGCCATCGATGCAGACGTAGGAGTCCTCGTTGCCGTCGCGGACGCGACCCACGTCGGTGACTGCCCAGCCGGCCGTGCGGATCATCGGCGCACCTCGGCGACGAACGAGCCGATCTGGAACCGGTCACCGTGCTCGAGGACATGTTCGCGATCGATGCGGGATCCGTTCAACACCGTGCCGTTGGTGGATCCGAGATCGCGAATGACCACCCGTCCCTCGCTGACGTGGATTCGCGCGTGGTGACGACTCGCGTGGTCGTCGTGATCGAGCACCACCGTGCAGTCGCTTCCCCGTCCGAAGATGATCGGATCGCCGTCGAATTCGATGTGCTGCCCCTTCATCGACGCCGGAGCGAGGACCACGATGTCGGTGACACGATGTCGGCGCTTCACCTCGGTGCGCAGGTTGCCGACGAGGACGGGACTGGCGGTTCTGTTCACGATCGCCGGGACCCGGATCTCCGACCACACGGTCCAGAGCACGCGGGCGAAGAAGACGTAGAGGGCCGCCAGCAGCACCAACTTCAGCAATCCGAGTAGTTGGTCGCTCACGTGTTCAGACCGCCTCGAACTTGATGGAGTGACTGGCCAGCGACACGATGTCGCCGTCGCGCAGGGCGCGCTCGTCGGTGATGGGAGTTCCGTTCACCAGGGTGCCGTTGGTGGATCCGAGATCGGTGACGGCCCAGACACCGGCCACGAAGCGAATCTCGGCGTGGCGACGGCTGACGTTGGGGTCGTCGAAGGTGACGTCGCATTCGGGAAGTCGACCGATGACCACCGATGTGGTGCCGATGTCGAGGCGCTTGCCGCCCGGCAGCACCAGTGTTGCGCGTCGCGCGTCGGCGGGAGCCGAGGCGTCCCTCGACTCGGAGGACAACGTGATGCGTCCCGACTTCACGGTTTCGTCGGCGGTGAGGGTGACCGACACCGGGCCCGCGAGCTTGTAGCCCTCGTCGGAGGCGTATTCGTTGGCGGCCTCGACGAGCTCGGCTTCGAGGGCCGTCATCACCGGTGTCAATTGTTCGAGATCGGCCGGGTTCAGGCGGAATCGGAACACGTTCGGGGCGATGCGCCGTCCGCTGGAATCGACGGTGCGCTGGTCATCCATCTCGTGAACGAGCCGCCGACCGAGTTCGATCGGGCGAACGTTGCTGCGGAGCGCTCGTTTGAACACACCGTCGACCATGTGATCCACACCATCCTCGAATGTCTGCGATTCCGCAGGAACACCAAGGGTATCGGCGGTTGGTCGGGCCGTGAACGGCCGGGTTGGGGCGACCCCGACCCTGCCGATACCGTTCCGTCTCTGTTGCTCGGGCGAGTGGCGGAATGGCAGACGCGCTGGCTTCAGGTGCCAGTGTTCGCAAGGACGTGGGGGTTCAAGTCCCCCCTCGCCCACCAGTCTCGACGTACGTCGTCGCGAACCTACGACACCGGCGAGGGTCGCTGCAGGCGGATCACCCTTGATCGGCGGAAGATCACTCCGAACACCACCCCGAACAGTGACCACACGGCGATGTTGGTCCCGCGACCGGTCGTGGGCAGACCGAATTCGTCGACGACCTTGAAGCCGATCGAGGCTGACTCG
>Ga0169931_10004882_pt1 | contig 20677 bp, 21 predicted proteins | sample Kivu_15m_20L_FD_129675 | JGI IMG/M metagenome (GOLD analysis project Ga0169931, IMG submission 129675) | Freshwater microbial communities from Lake Kivu, Western Province, Rwanda to study Microbial Dark Matter (Phase II) - Kivu_15m_20L... | ecosystem: Environmental > Aquatic > Freshwater > Lake... | reverse complement strand
GGTGATAGATGCGTGGAACGGCGATGCGGGGGTTGTGGGCGTGCAGTTCGGCGAAGCGTTCGGCGTTGGCGGCTTCGTTGAAGTAGTCCATTTCTTCGAACACCCGCTTGCCCAGCTCGTCGATCAGGGCCACCAGATCGCTGCGGATCAGGCCGATGTTCTGGTTGAGCCAGGCAGCGATGTTGCGCACGATGTAGAGATCGAGCGTGATCTGCTCGCGCAGGCCGGGGCGCTGCACCTTCACGGCCACAGGCTGGCCGCCCTTGAGCACCCCCTTGTGCACCTGGCCGAGGGAGGCGGCGGAGATCGGTTCGGCGTCGAGCTGCTCGTAGACGTCGAGCACGGGGGCGCCCAGGTCCTCCTCGATGCAGGCCATGGCCAGCGCGGAGTCGAAGCCGGGCAGCTGGTCCTGCAGCTGGGCCAGTTCCTCCAGCAGCAGCGGCGGCACGATGTCGGGCCGGGTCGAGAGGGCCTGGCCGGCCTTGATGAAGGCAGGGCCCAGGGAGGCCACCAGATCGGCGGCTTCCTTGGCGCGGGCCCGGGCCCGATCGGTGGTTTTCAGTTGGCCGGTGAGCCAGTCGAAGCCAACCCCCAACAGATACAGGCCGATGGGTACGAGGGTTTGCCAGAGCCGCCGGATCAGCCGTTGCGGGTGGCCGGCATAGATGCGGGTGATGGTGGCTGGGTCGTACTCGAGTAGGCCGGCGACCTCCAGAAAGTCGCTGAGGTCGCTGGTGCTACTCCCCTCCGAGGGAGGCGGAGGTGCTGATGTGTGCACCCTCCCAGATTCTGTACAGGTCGTACAGAATTTGGGAGGCGCCTCTGGGGAGCTGCCTGGCGCGTCCTCACTCAGCACCCCGAGCGTCGGGGGGGTTGGAGGCTCTGGAGGGGCGCTCACCATGCCGCGGGCCACGGGGCCGGTTTGAAGTTCTCCTCTTCTAAACGAAACACACTGCCGCTACGGTCTGCTCCAACACCCGCTGGCCGCTGACCGCCACCCGCCGCGCCTGTGCTGACTGGACTGCGCCTCAGCAACATCGCCCTGATTGAGCGGCTCGAGCTCAGCTTCCGCGAGGGGTTCACCGTGCTCACCGGCGAGACCGGTGCGGGCAAGTCGATCCTGCTCGATGCCCTTGATGCCCTGCTGGGTGGGGCCCAGGGCAGTGCTGGTGCCCGCCTGCTGCGTCGCGGGGCTGAGCGGGGCGTGATCGAGGCCAGCTTCACCCTCTCGCCACCCTTGCAGGCCTGGATGCGGCAGCAGCAGCTGGACGCTGACGAGGAGGAGCTGCTGCTCAGCCGTGAGTGGCGCCTCAGCGAGGAACGGCTCAGCAGCCGCAACCGCCTGAACGGAGTGGTGGTGAGCCGCGCCCAGATTCAGGAGCTGCGGCCCCTGCTGCTCGATCTCACCGTGCAGGGCCAGACTCAGCAGCTCGCCCGGCCGGGTCAGCAGCGGTGCTGGCTGGATCGCTTTGCCGGCGCTGGCGTTCAGGCCCTGCTGGATCCGGTGGCGGCGGCCTGGCGCCAGTGGAAACAGGCGGCGGCGGCGTTGGAGCAAGCGCGGGCCGATTGGGATCAGGTGCAGGAGCAGCGCGCCCAGCAGGAGCAGCTGCTGGCCGATTTGGAGGCGGCCCAGCTGGAGGATCCCCTGGAGCGGCAGCGGCTGCAGGCCGAGGAAAACCGCCTGGCCCACGGGGTGCGGCTGCAGGAGGGGGTGATGGCGTTGCTGGGCCGGTTGCTGGAGGGGGTCGATCAGGCGCCGTCGGTGCTGGATCATCTGGCGGCCTGCGAGCAGGAACTGGCCCAGATGGAGGCCCTCGATGGCGACGTCGGCGCCCTGCGCAGCGGCTGCACCGATGGGTTGGTGGCGCTCCAGGATCTGGTGCGCGATCTGGAGCGCTATGGCGCCGCTCTCGAGAGTGATCCCGAAAGCCTCGAGGCCCTGCAGGAGCGCATGGCCCAGCTCAAGGCCCTGGAGCGGCGCCATGGTCAGGAGTTGGGAGAGCTGATCGCCATGCGCGATCGCCTGCGGAAGCAGCTGGCCCCCGGTGGCGCTGAGGCCTGCCTCGAGGCCCTGGAGCTGGCGGAGCACACGGCCCGCCAGGCCCGCGACCAGGCCAATGGGCGGCTCACGGCGGCCCGGGCGGCGGCGGCTCGGCAGCTGGAACAGCAGCTGATGGAGGCGCTGCGGCCGATGGGCCTGGCCAACGTGCGGTTTGCGGTGGCAATCACGCCGGCGCCGCCGGCTGAAGAGGGCGCCGATGCGGTGCAGTTCCAGTTTTCCGCCAACCCCGGGGTGCCGCTGGCCCCTTTGGCGGAGGTGGCCTCCGGTGGCGAGATGTCGCGCTTTCTGCTGGCCCTGAAAACCTGCCTGGCCGCCGCCGATTCCCACGTCACCCTGCTGTTCGACGAGATCGACGCCGGTGTCAGCGGTCGGGTCAGCGGCGCCATGGCTGAGTTGCTGCAGCGCCTGGCCCAGCAGCGCCAGGTGTTCTGTGTCACCCACCAGCCCCTGGTGGCCGCGGCGGCCGACCATCACTTCCGGGTGTCGAAGCAGGTGGTGGAGGGGATCACCCACACGCGGGTGTCCCACCTGCGGGACACTCAGGCCCGCCAAGCCGAGCTGGCGGAACTCGCCGGCGGCGATTCCGGCGAAGCCCGCAGCTACGCCGCGAGCCTGTTGGACCAGCACAGTCGCTAGAACCGCCCCAGCGTTTGCTGCTGGAGCTCGATGGCGTCATCTCAGGCCGCTCCGGCCCGCTGGACTGAGGCCGCCATGCCGGGCCAGAGCGGCCGGCTGGCCCTGATCCCCGGTGCCAACAGCGGCCTGGGCCTGGAGCGGGCCGAGGCCGCCCGCCAAAACCTGCTAGCCCGGGAGTCTGGCGGCCCTGGAATGGGCGCGATCGAGCGCCATGGGCGTCTCGACCTGTTGCTCAACAACGCCGGCGTGATGGCGCCGCCGCGCCAGCTCACCCGCCAGGGATTTGAGCTGCAGTTCGGCGTTAACCACCTGGGCCACTTCGCCCTCACCCGGTTGCTGTTGCCCCTCCTGCAGGTCAGCTCCGCAGCGCGGGTGGTGCAGGTGACGTCCGGGGCGCAGTATTTCGGTCGGCTGGATTTCGACGATCTCCAGGGGGAGCGGCTGTGGCAGGTGAGTGAGGAGCTGTGCCACCGAGCATGCCCGGCCTTCACCCCTGAGCCCTAACGGGGATCCGTAGACTTCTTTGTTCCCGAGCCCTCTGGATGCCCCGCGCCAAGAGCTCTGCTGCCGACAGCTCTGCCGCTCCCAGCAGAACCCTCGCCCAGACGATTCACGAGAAGGCCCTCGACCCCAGTCGGGTGCTGAGCGGAGGCTCTCTTGAGGATGTGATCCGGGTGCGGGGTGCCCGCCAGCACAACCTCAAAAACGTTGATCTGACGATCCCGCGCAACCGCCTGGTGGTGTTCACCGGCGTGAGTGGCAGCGGCAAGAGCTCCCTGGCCTTCGACACGATCTTTGCCGAGGGCCAACGCCGCTACGTCGAGAGCTTGTCGGCCTATGCTCGCCAGTTTTTGGGGCAGGTGGACAAGCCCGATGTGGATGCGATCGAGGGGCTATCGCCGGCCATTTCGATTGACCAGAAATCCACCAGCCACAATCCCCGCTCCACCGTCGGCACGGTGACGGAGATCCAGGACTATCTCCGTCTGTTGTTCGGCCGCGCCGGGGAGCCCCACTGTCCCCAGTGCGACCGCTCGATCCGGCCCCAGACCATCGACGAGATGGTGGACCAGATCCTGGCCCTGCCGGAGGGCACCCGCTACCAGCTGCTCGCACCGGTGGTGCGGGGCAAGAAGGGCACCCACGTCAAGCTGCTCGGGGGCCTGGTGGCGGAGGGCTTCGCTCGGGTGCGCATCAACGGTGAAGTGCGCGAACTCGCCGACAACATCGAGCTCGACAAGAACCACGCCCACAACATCGAGGTGGTGGTGGACCGGCTGGTGGCCCGCGAGGGGGTGCAGGAACGGCTGACGGATTCTCTGCGTACCGCCCTCAAGCGCGGCGATGGCCTGGCCATGGTGGAGGTGGTGCCGAAGGCCGGCGAGGAGCTGCCCGAAGGGGTGGAGCGGGAACGTCTCTACTCGGAGAACTTCGCCTGTCCGGTGCACGGGGCCGTGATGGAGGAGCTCTCGCCGCGGCTGTTTTCGTTTAACAGCCCCTACGGCGCCTGTGCCGACTGCCACGGCATTGGCCACCTGCGCAAGTTCACCGCCGAACGGGTTGTGCCTGATCCGAGCCTGCCGGTGTATGCGGCGATCGCCCCCTGGGCTGATAAGGACAACTCGTATTACTTCTCGCTGCTCTATTCCGTCGGTGAGGCGTTTAACTTCGAGATCAAGACGCCCTGGAACCAGCTCAGCGACGAGCAGCGCGATGTGCTGCTCAACGGCAGCCGTGAGCCGATCCTGATCCAGGCTGATAGTCGGTATCGCAAGAGCGCAGGCTTCGAGCGCCCGTTTGAGGGGATCCTGCCGATCCTGGAGCGCCAGCTGCGCGACGCCAGCGGCGAGTCGATCCGCCAGAAGCTGGAGAAATTCCTGGAGTTGGTGCCCTGCGCCACCTGCCACGGTCTGCGATTGCGGCCGGAAGCCCTGGCCGTGCGGGTCGGCCCCTATGCCATCCACGAACTCACGGCCGTGAGTGTGGGGGACACCCTCAGCCGCATTGAGGCGCTGATGGGGGTGGGTGCCAGCGAGGGGGCCGAGCCCTTGCTCAGCCCACGTCAGATCCAGATCGGCGATCTCGTGTTGCGGGAGATCCGGCTGCGGTTGAAGTTTCTGCTGGATGTGGGGCTCGACTACCTGAGCCTGGATCGCCCGGCGATGACGCTCAGCGGTGGCGAAGCCCAGCGGATTCGGCTGGCCACCCAGATCGGTGCGGGCTTAACGGGTGTGCTCTATGTGCTCGATGAGCCGAGCATTGGTTTGCATCAGCGTGACAACGACCGGCTGCTCAACACCCTGTTGAAATTGCGGGATCTGGGCAACACCCTGATCGTGGTGGAGCACGACGAAGACACGATCAGGGTGGCTGATCACATTGTGGACATCGGTCCGGGGGCGGGAGTGCATGGGGGCCACATTGTGGCTGAGGGCAGCTTCGCCAACTTGCTGGCTGCCGAAGACTCCCTCACCGGGGCTTACCTCAGTGGTCGCCGGTCGATCCCCACCCCGGCGGAGCGCCGCGTGAGCGGCAGTCGCCGGATCACACTGGTGGATTGCGCCCGCAACAACCTCTCCGGTTTCGATGTGGAGTTTCCGCTGGGCCGGCTGGTGTGCGTCACCGGTGTGAGCGGCAGCGGCAAGAGCACCTTGGTGAATGAGTTGCTGCACCCGGCGCTCGAGCACCAGCTGGGCCTGAAGGTGCCATTTCCGTCTGGCTTGGGCGAGCTGCGCGGCATCAAGGCGATCGACAAGGTGATCGTGATCGACCAATCGCCGATCGGGCGCACCCCCCGCTCCAACCCCGCCACCTACACCGGCGCCTTCGATCCGATCCGCCAGGTGTTCGCCGCCACGGTGGAGGCCAAGGCTCGCGGCTATCAGGTGGGTCAGTTCAGTTTCAATGTCAAGGGTGGCCGTTGTGAGGCCTGCAGCGGCCAGGGCGTGAATGTGATCGAGATGAACTTCCTGCCGGATGTGTATGTGCAGTGCGATGTGTGCAAGGGCGCTCGCTACAACCGTGAGACCTTGCAGGTGACCTACAAGGGTTTCACCATCGCCGATGTGCTGGAGATGACGGTGGAGCAGGCCGCCGATGTGTTCTCGGCCATTCCCCAGGCGGCGGATCGCCTGCGCACCCTGGTGGATGTGGGCCTGGGCTATGTGAAGCTCGGCCAGCCGGCGCCCACCCTCTCAGGCGGTGAGGCGCAACGGGTGAAGCTGGCCACCGAACTCTCCAGGCGGGCCACCGGCAAAACGCTCTACCTGATCGACGAACCCACCACCGGCCTCAGCTTCTACGACGTGCACAAGTTGATGGATGTGATGCAACGGCTGGTGGACAAGGGCAACTCCATCCTGGTGATTGAGCACAATCTCGACGTGATCCGCTGTGCCGACTGGATCGTGGATCTCGGCCCCGAAGGAGGAGATAAGGGCGGCGAGATCGTTGTGACGGGCACGCCAGAAGAGGTGGCTGAGCATCCCACCAGTCACACAGGGCGTTATCTCAAGCAGGTGCTCAAGCAGCACCCTCCTGAGGTTGTGGCGGCGTGATTGATGCAGCTCTCGCGTCCCACCAGGTTGTGATGGCTGTGGCTCTGGCCCCACCTCGATGAGCTGGCCGATGCCTTGGCCGAAAGCCTGCTGAAGCAGGATCAATGGCCTGATTGGATCCATGCCCACTACGCCGATGCCGCTTGGGCATTCCCTTGGTGTTCACGGGCCATTCCCTGGGCCGAGAGAAGCGGCGGAGGTTGATTGATGCCGGCCTCGATCCGCGCCAGATCGAGGAGCATTACGCCATGGCCCGGCGGATCGATGCCGAGGAGCTGGCCCTGGCCCACTGCAATCTGGTGGTGACCAGCACCCGCCAGTAGCTGGAGGTGCAGTACGCCCGTTACGGCCGTTTCTGCGCGATCCGGCCAAACCGCCGGTGCTCGCCATCTGCCGGGCCGATCACCGCAAGAACACTCCGGCGCTGGTGGAGGTGTTTGGCCGCTCGGAGCGCCTGCGCCGGCAGCACAACCTCGTGCTGTTGCTGGGCTGCCGCAACGACCCCCGCCAACTGGAGAAGCAGCAGCGGGAGGTGTTCCAACAGGTGTTTGAACTGGTGGATCGCTTCGATCTCTACGGCCAGGTGGCCTACCTGAAGCAGCACGAGCGTCACCAGATTCCGTCCATCTACCGCTGGGCCTCACGCCTGGGCGGCGTGTTCGTCAATCCGGCTTCACCGAACCCTTAGGCCTCACCCTGCGGCCCAGCCGTTGGTTTCAACAGGGAGAAACGGGGCCGTCGGCGTGTCCCGAGCGCCTGTTGGTGCTGGATCTGGACGCCAGCCTGGCCCATCCCGATGCCGGCGGCTTGGCCGAGTTGCGCCGTCGCCTGCAGGCTGAGCCTCAGCTGGGCATTGGTGTCACCAGCGGCCGCGCGAGCCGTTCGCCCCAGGGCCCTCTGCCCGACCATCACGGGCAGCGCTCGAACCGCGGCTGCGGCTCCAGGACCCGGCTCAGCAGGGACCCTTCAAGGTGAGCTTTCTGCTGCAGGAACCCGACCAGGGCATCCTGCCGCTGGTGTGCCAAACGTTGCAGCAGCACCATCTGCCGGCTCGTCCCCACTTGTTCCAGCATTGGTACCTCGACGTGTTGCCCCTCACCGCCTCGAAAACCGAGGCCCTGCGTTACATCGCCTTGCGCTGGCAGCTGCCCCTCAGCGCGATCCTGGTGCAGGCCAGCTAGCAGGGGGATGGAGAGTTGCTGCGGGGCCTGCCCTGCGGGGTGGTGCCGGGCGATCACGATCCGGCCCTGGACAGCCTGCGCAACCACCGGCGCGTGTTCTTTGCCTCCACCCCCCAGGCCTGGGGGGTGCTGGAGGGTCTGGATCACCACCGCTTCCTGCGGCGTTAGGGGCTTTCGACGCCGGCGTAGTGGCTATTGCCGTCCGGCATCCAGTAGCTCAGGTCGTTGTGCCAGAACAGCCGGCCCGGCAGCTGCTGGGTGCTCAGCTTGGTGCCGGCCATGGCCGTGAGCAGCTGGCCCATTTCCACCGGGGACAGATCGGTTTTGACATCCTCGCCGGCGATCTTCAGCAGCTCCGGCAGCTGGGCCAGCGTGGAGGGTTGGGCCAGTTTGCGGAACACCTCGGCGAGCACCAGTTTCTGCCGCTCCATTCGGCCCAGGTCGCCCATTTCATCGTTGCGGAAGCGCAGGAAGCCCTCCAGCAGCTCGCCCTTCAGCACCTGCCGCCCGGGGTAGAGGTCGATGTAGAGGTTTTGGGCATTGTCGACGTAGTACATCCGCTTGGGCACATCCACTTCGACGCCGCCGAGCGCGTCGGCCAGATGCTCGACGGCCCGCAGGTTGACGCGCATGTAGCGGTCGACCGGGGCACCGAGCAGGGTGGTGAGCTCCTGTTTCAGGGCCCCGATGCCGCCGAAGGCGAAGAGGGCATTGGCCTTGAGCACGCCGTAGTCGGCTGATTCCACGAAGGTGTCGCGGGGCACCTGGGTGAGCTGGGTGAGCCCGTCTTTGAGCTGCACGGTGAACATCACATCGGTGTTCCAGCCAACCTTGTCGGTGCCGATCACCAGGATGCTCCGCCCACCCAGGCCGAAGGGATTGATCAGGCTGGTGAGTTGTTGGGGCCCTTGCAGCAGCGCTGCCATCGCTCCCGAGACCAGTTGGGGAAGCGGGCCGGCTAGGCCGTAGCCCAGGGCGATCCCCAGGGCAAAGGGCAGCAGCGGCGGCCGGCGGCGGCGGGCCTTTGGGGGAGCTGGTTGGCGTTGCTCGCGGGCTGTTTGGCGCTTTTCGCGCAGGTTGCGCAGGTCGGTGACCACAGTCCCGCGGCTGCTGTCGCGTCGGCTGCGACGCGGGCGGGGTTGGGCCTGACTCATGACGGCTCTTGCTGGCCGCACCTTAAGGGCCGGATCCCTGCCGCACCAGGGGGTCAGCGCCGCTTGCTCAGCTGGAGGGTCGCACCCCGATCCGGACCGCTGCTCCATCGGCCTTGCGACGGGCCTCCCCTTCACTGCTGCCGCGGGCCAGGGCCACGCCCATGCGCCGCTGGGGCCGGGCTTCGGCCTTGCCGAACAGCAGCACCTGGGTGTCCTCCTCCGTCAGGGCCTCGGCCACGCCGTCATAGGTCACGGCGCCGCCAGGGCGGTCGGCCAGGATCACGCGGCTGGCGGCAGGGCCAGAGCTGTGGATGGCCGGGATCGGCAAACCCAGCACGGCCCGCACATGCAGCTCGAATTCGCTGAGGTTCTGCCCCACCAGGGTCACCAGGCCGGTGTCGTGGGGGCGGGGCGAGAGCTCGGAGAACACCACCTCCAGCTCCCCCGCTGTGGCGCCGCTGCCGCTTGGTTTGCGGCAGAGGAAAAACTCCACGCCGAACAGGCCAGCGCCGCCCAGGTTGTCGGTGACGGTCTGGGCCATCGCCTCGGCGGCCGCCAGGGCTTCGGCGGGCATGGCGGCTGGCTGCCAGCTGCATTGGTAGTCGCCCCGCTCCTGGATGTGGCCGATCGGCGGGCAGAAGAGCGTTGGACCCGTCCACTGCTTCACGGTGAGCAGGGTGATCTCCAGCTCGAAGTGCAAAAACTCCTCCACGATCACCTGGGCGCCTTCTCCCCGGGCGCCGGCCATCGCTGCGTCCCAGGCCGCGGCGATGCCCTCGGGGCCCTGCACCACGCTCTGGCCCTTGCCGGAGGAGCTCATCACCGGCTTCACCACCACCGGCCAGCCCAGCGGTGCGGCGGCGGCGGCCAGCTGTGCGGCGCTGCGGGCATAGGCGAAGCGGGCGGTGCGCAGGCCCAGCTGCGTGGCGGCCAGATCGCGAATCCGGTCGCGGTTCATGGTCACGGCGGTGGCCCGGGCGGTGGGGATCACGGTGATGCCTTCGGCCTCGAGTTCGGCCAGCGCATCCACCGCCAGGGCTTCGATCTCCGGGATCACCAGATCGGGCTGGTGGCGGCGCACCACGGCTTTGAGGGCTTCCGCATCCGTCATGGCCATCACTTCGGCCGCATCGGCCACCTGCATCGCCGGGGCGCCGGCGTAGCGGTCGACGGCGATGACGCGGCAGCCCAGGCGCTGGGCGGCGATGGCCACCTCCTTGCCCAGCTCTCCGCTGCCCAGCAGCATCAGGGTGGCGGGCAGGCAGGTGGGGGCAGGTGAGGGCATGGTCGGTGTCCGGGATGGGCACCGGACAGCAAGATGGAGCCGATCTTCCTGCACACCGGGGCGCACTGATGGGTTGGCTGTTGGATTTGCCCTTGGGTTTCAGCACCGCCGGGGACGCCGCCAACGGGTTGTTGTTCGGCTGGGATATCGCCACCCTGCAGAAGTGGGCCCTGATTTATCTCGGGCTCTCCTCGTTGGCCTTTGTGGTGGTGTGGGTGGTCGGCTACCTGCGCCGGGGTTAGGGGAGATCCCTCAGGGCAGCAGGGTGAGCTGACGCACGGGGGATTCCTCATTGATGAAGCCGTAGGCCTCAAACACCGTTGGGTCGGGATGGGTGATGTGCTGGCCATCGCTATGCCGTTCCAGATGGAACCCTTCGCTGGCCATGCGACGCATCAGGGCGGCCGCCTCCTCGAAGCGTGAGGCCATGGCCGCCAGGCTGGCGCAGTCGGAGCTGAGGCCGGTGTCCTTCCAGGTGAAGTAGGCCATGGGATCAGGGGCGATGGCAGGGCTCAGGGCAGCAGCACCAAACCCACTCCCACCAGTAGCAGGCTGGCGATCCAAAACCGGATCACCACCACCTGTTCGTTCAGGCCCCCCAGCTCGAAGTGGTGGTGCAGCGGCGCCATCCGAAACAGCCGCCGGCCCTGGCCGGTGGTTGGGTTTTTGGTGGCCTTGAACACCCACACCTGCAGGATCACCGAGAGGGATTCGGCCAGGAACACCCCGCCCATCACCAGTAGCGGCCAGAGGCTGTTGGAGAGCAGGGCCACGGCGCTGAGGGCGGCCCCCATCGCCAGGGAGCCGGTGTCGCCCATGAACACTCGGGCGGGATGGCGGTTGTGGGCCAGAAAGCCCAGCCAGCAGCCGGCCATCGCCGCGCAGAAGCCGGCGAGGGAGGCATCGCCTTCATGGCCGCGCAGCATCAGCTGCAGCCCCATGCCGGTGAACACCACGGCCCCACACCCCGCCGCCAGGCCGTCGAGGCCGTCGGTGAGGTTGGTGGCGTTGCTTTCGGCCAGAAACACAAACAATCCCAGCGGCCAGATCAGCAGTCCGATCGGCAGCACCCAGCCCAGGGGCAGCGCAATATCGCCGGGTGAAGCGCCCCCCAGCCACCGGCCAGCGGCGGCCCAGACTAAAAACAGCAGCGCCGCCCCCGCCTGCAGCAGCAGCTTGCCCCGGGGGGTGAGACCGGTGTTGGTGCGGCGGGTGAGGCTGCGCCAGTCGTCGATGGCGCCGATGGCCAGATAGGCCAGGGTGACGGCGGCGACGGCCAGCAGCCGTGGATCACTGGGGGTGATCAGGCCACCTACCAGCACCCCCACCGGCACCACCAGCAGCCCACCCATGGTGGGCGTGCCCGCCTTGCTCAGGTGACCCTGGGGCCCCTCATCGCGGATCACCTGGCCGAGTTTGAGTTCCCGCAGCCGCGGCACCCCCCAGGCCGTGACGCCGGCGCTGATCAGGCCAGCCACCAGCAGAGGGGGGGTGAGCTGGGCTGCGCGGGCTTGCCAGTCAGACACCACGCAGGCCAGTAGGATCACCAGGGCCAGCAGGATCGCGCTGACCGAACTGCTGGGCTTGGAGGACGCAAGCAAGAACTTGGGACGTCGGGCGTCCCAGTTTCCCTCGTCGGCGCCGTTCGCCCCAGCCTCAATCTTCCCAGTTTTCGTCCTGCTGCTCGTCGTCCTTGTTGTAGTCCTCCTTCTCACCCATCAGCGCCGAGAGCTCTTCCTCTTCCACCGTGCTCAAGTCGGTGCTGGCGGTTTCCTCGTCGGCCACCAAGCGTCCACTGGTTTCCAACCAGCTCAGCAGGTCGGGCTCATCCCGCAGCGGCAGCACCGGTGCCGGCTCGCTGCGCCCGTAGCGGGTCAGCGAAGGGTTGATGGTGTCGAGTCGACTGCTGCCACTGGTCGCGAGTGTGCTCATACGGGAGGCTGCGCCAAAAACATCCAATCAATCACCATAGCGTCAGCGTTGAAAATCCCCATGGCACCGATGGTTTCCAGCCCGTTGACGGGGGTTCTGCGGCTGTGGTCTCTGGCCCTGGCGATCAGTGCCCTGCTGGCTGCCGCTGGCCAGCGCTGGCCGGCCCCGTTGCCGGTGCAGCCGGCGCTGGTGTGGCTGCTGGTGCTGTTGCCGCCCCTGCTGGTGGGGCTGTGGTTGCTGGCCCGCTGGTCGCTGCCCGACCCCGACAGGGGAGAATCGTCCGAGTGAGTGCATGGAGCGGCGTTGATGGGTCGGGCGAAGAAGGCAGTGCTGGCCTATTCCGGCGGCGTGGATACCAGCGTCTGCATCCCCTACCTGATGCAGGAGTGGGGGGTGGAGGAGGTGATCACCTTCGCTGCCGACCTAGGCCAAGGCGATGAACTCGAACCCATTCGCCAGAAAGCGCTTGATTCCGGTGCCAGCCAGTCGATCGTGGGCGACCTGATCGAGCCCTTCATCACCGAGTTTGCCTTCCCGGCGATCCGCGCCAATGCCCTCTACGAGGGCCGCTACCCGCTCAGCACAGCCCTGGCCCGGCCGCTGATCGCTCGTCGCCTGGTGGAGATCGCCCGCGAGGTGGGCGCTGATGCGGTGGCCCACGGCTGCACCGGCAAGGGCAACGACCAGGTGCGCTTCGATGTGGCCATCGGTGCCCTGGCGCCTGATCTGAAGGTGCTCACCCCGGCGCGGGAGTGGGGCATGAGCCGCGAGCAAACGATTGCCTACGGCGAGCGCTGTGGCATTCCCTCGCCGGTGAGCAAGAAGTCGCCTTATTCGATCGACCTCAACCTGTTGGGTCGCTCGATCGAAGCCGGCCCTCTGGAGGATCCCAACGTGGAGCCACCCGAGGAGATCTACGCCATGACCCGCTCGGTGGATGACGCCCCGGCGGTGCCCCAGGTGGTGGAGATCGGTTTTGAGCAGGGCAATCCGGTGAGCATCGACGGCGTGCGCCTCGATCCGGTGAGCCTGATCCGCCGCGCCAACGATCTGGCCGGCAGCCACGGCTTTGGTCGGCTGGACATGATCGAGAACCGGGTGGTGGGCATCAAGAGCCGCGAGATCTACGAAACCCCGGGGCTGCTGCTGCTGATCAAGGCCCACCAGGAGCTCGAGAGCCTCACACTCGCCGCCGACGTGCTGCGCAGCAAGCGCCAGCTGGAGCAGCAGTGGGCCGATCTGGTGTACCAGGGCCTTTGGTATGGCCCGCTCAAGGACGCCATCGACGGTTTCATCGAGCGCACCCAGGCGGTGGTGAACGGCAGCGTGCGGATCAAGCTGCACAAGGGCAACGCCACCGTGGTGGGTCGCAGCAGCGCCAGCAACAGCCTTTACGTGCCCGATATGGCCACCTACGACGCCGGCGATCAGTTCGACCACCGGGCCGCCGAGGGCTTCATCTACGTGTGGGGTTTGCCCACCCGCCTCTGGGCGGCCAACCAGCGTCAGCGTTAGGCAGCGCGGCTGTCGCCGTTCAGTCCGAAGGCATGCAGCAGCGGCTGGCGGCCTGAATCCCTGGCGGGTTGCAGCTGAAGCAGGTGCTGGCGGAGTTTGGCGTTGTCGTCGATCAGCCGTTGCTGCTGCTCGAGCATGGGCTGCAGGCGCTGCCGGAATTTGTCTTCAAACAGGGCAGGCAGCTCTTCAAGCAGCGCTTGCATGGCCTGGAGCTCCTCGCGGGTCTTGGCGAGTTCCTGCTCCAGCACCTCCCGGCGTTCCTGTTGCTGATGCCATAAAAAAACCGAAGGGACAGAAGACTGCCACTTCGGTGCCGGAGGGGGTATCAGGGGGCCGGCAGGGTGCTGAGCAGGCGACGTTGTCGTCGCTTCTGCCTGCAAATCCGATTCAGCTGGGCTGCGATCCGGCTCCATGGGCGGAGACTACGGTTTGGTCCGGCTTTTTACAAGCCGGACCGATGTGGGCAGCTACTCAAACAGTTGCCGGTTCCATGGGGGCGGCCTCGCTGACGGCTCCAGGCAGGGAGCGCGGGGCGGGCATGGGGCCGTCCTGTTTGACGGTGAGGTAGCGGATCACATCTTCCGACAGGCGCATGGCGCGCTCAAGAGGAGCCACCTGCTGGCCGTCGCCGTTGTGGTTGAGCTGCACGTAGATGCCTTCGCGGTGCTTCGCGATCGAATAGGCGAGACGGCGCTTGCCGCGCATCTGGCAATCGAGCACTTCACCACCGGATTCGGTGACCAAGTCGCGGTACTTGGCGACATGGGTTTCCACCTCTTCCTCCGGAATGTCCGGACGAAGGATGTACATGGTCTCGTAATAGGGCTGCGTCATGGTCGCTCTGGAGGTGTCGCCTCAGGGTTTGGGGCAGCGGCCAGCGGGCAGGCGCCCACCAGCGACGGATCAACCACCCTACAGCTGCATCCGTACCGCCTCGGAGAGGCTGGGGATGTCGGCGTCCTTGCCCCGCAGGTTCTGGATCATCGCGAACAGCACCAGCACCAGGATGCCGATGAACACGGTGTTGCTGAGGGTTTTGCCAACGAAATCCAGGGCGGCCAGCTGCAGCACCTGGAAAATCAGGGTGATCAGCACCACCACGATGTCGATCAGGATCGCCTGCAGCACGTTGAAACGGATCAGGTAGGGCACCTGGTTGTTGCGCACCACGGCCAGGAACAGCACCAGGAACAGCACCAGGCCACCGAAGGGCACGACCTGCTCCAGCAGCGCCACCGGCAGCACCGGCACCCCCAGCCACTGCAGCGCCGGAAACAGGCCAAACAGGCCGCGGCCAAAGGGGAAGGCGTCGCTCCAGGGCAGCAGGTAGGCCAGGGTGGCCAGCAGCCGTTGCCAGATCGGTGGTGCCTGCATCGCCTGAAACGTCCCGTCGCCCCAAGGCTAAGGGCGGCTGTTGCCGCCGCATTAGCCGCCGCCGAGTTGGGCCAGAGCCGCGGCGCGCATGGCTGCCACCGGCACGGTTTCAAGGCCGCTCCACAGGCGGAGGGCGGCGGCCCCCTGCTGCACCAGCATCTCCAGCCCATCGAGGCTGTGGCAGCCCCGGGCGCTGGCGGCCTGCAGCAGGGCCGTGGGCCGCGGTGTGTAGATGAGGTCGTAGACGGTGCTGCCAGGCCGTAGGGCCTCCAGCTCGGCCGACGTGAGTGGACTCTTTTGGGCTGCCTCTGGGTTGGTGGCTGATGCCATGCCCACCGGCGTGGTGTTGACCACCAGATCGGTGGTAGCGAGGGCGTCGGCCAGGGCCGGCGAGGCGGCTTGCCACGGGAGCCCCGCCAGCTGCGGCGCCCAACTGCGGCAGGGGGCCAGTAGGGCCTCCAGCTTCTCGGGGCTGCGGCCCGCGACGTGGATGGCCCCGCAGCCCAGCTCCACCAGGGCGGCCACCACGGCCCGGGCGCTGCCCCCGCAGCCCAGCACCACGGCCCGCTGGCCTTGCCAGGCGTTGCCGCTGGCTTGTAGGGGGGCCAGGAAGCCCGTCACATCGGTGTTGTCCCCCAGCCAGCCGCCTTCTGGCTGCCGCACCAGGGTGTTCACCGCTCCCACCCGCTCAGCCAGGGGGGAGAGGCTGCGGCACAGCCGGGCGAAGGCCTGCTTGTGGGGCAGGGTGACGTTGAGGCCGCGGCAATCCAGGGCCTCCAGCCCTCGCACCACCGTGTCCAGCTGCTCAGCCGGCGTGGGCAGTGCCAGGTACACCCAGTCGAGGCCCAGCTCCGCCAGGGCGGCGTTGTGCATCGCTGGCGAGAGCGAATGGCGCACCGGATCCCCAAGAACCCCAGCCAGGGCGGTGTGTCCGGAGATCGGCGTGGGCATGGACGAAAGCGGTGGCGGCAAGGGCTGTTCGGGAACCACACCTCGCCTGGGAAGGCCCCAGCTGCTGAAGATGCATCCAGTCCGATTCATTCACCGTAAGGAGGTGGTAACCCATGGGCAAGGTCGTCGGTATTGACCTCGGCACCACGAACAGTTGCGTCGCCGTGATGGAGGGTGGCAAGCCCACGGTGATCGCCAACGCTGAAGGGTTCCGCACAACCCCCTCGGTGGTGGCCTACACCAAAAACCAGGATCAGTTGGTGGGCCAGATCGCCAAGCGCCAGGCGGTGATGAACCCTGAAAACACCTTTTATTCGGTGAAGCGCTTCATTGGGCGCCGCGTTGATGAGGTGAACGAAGAGTCGAAAGAGGTGAGCTATGGCGTGGAGAAGGCTGGCGCCAATGTGAAGGTCAAATGCCCGGTGCTGAACAAGCAGTTCGCCCCGGAGGAAGTGAGCGCTCAGGTTTTGCGCAAGCTGGCTGAAGACGCCGGCAAGTACCTCGGTGAAACGGTCACCCAGGCGGTGATCACCGTGCCCGCCTACTTCAACGACTCCCAGCGCCAGGCCACCAAGGACGCCGGCAAGATCGCCGGCCTTGAGGTGCTGCGCATCATCAACGAGCCCACGGCGGCGGCTTTGGCCTACGGCCTCGATCGCAAGAGCAACGAGCGCATCCTGGTGTTCGACCTGGGCGGCGGCACCTTCGACGTGTCGGTGCTGGAGGTGGGCGATGGCGTGTTTGAGGTGCTCTCCACCTCCGGCGACACGCACCTAGGCGGCGACGACTTCGACAAGGTGATTGTCGATCACCTGGCCGACAGCTTCAAAGCCAATGAGGGCATTGATCTGCGCCAGGACAAGCAGGCCCTGCAGCGCCTCACCGAGGCCGCCGAGAAGGCCAAGATCGAGCTCTCAAGCGCCACCCAGAGCGAGATCAACCTGCCGTTCATCACGGCGACGCCGGAAGGTCCCAAGCACCTTGATCTCACCCTCACCCGGGCCAAGTTCGAGGAGCTCGCCTCCAAGCTGATCGACCGCTGCCGTGTGCCGGTGGAGCAGGCCCTCAAGGACGCCAAGCTGTCCTCCGGCGAACTCGATGAGATCGTCATGGTGGGCGGTTCCACCCGCATCCCCGCGGTGCTGGAGCTGGTCAAGCGCGTCACCGGCAAGGACCCCAACCAGACCGTGAACCCCGATGAGGTGGTGGCCGTGGGTGCCGCCATCCAGGGCGGTGTGCTGGCCGGTGAGGTGAAGGACATCCTGCTGCTGGACGTCACCCCGCTCTCCCTCGGTGTCGAAACCCTCGGCGGTGTGATGACCAAGATGATCACCCGCAACACCACGATCCCCACCAAGAAAACGGAGACCTACTCCACGGCGGTGGACGGCCAGACCAATGTGGAGATCCACGTGCTTCAGGGCGAGCGCGAGATGGCCAGCGACAACAAGTCGCTCGGCACCTTCCGTCTCGACGGCATCCCCCCGGCTCCCCGCGGCGTGCCCCAGATCGAAGTCACCTTCGACATCGACGCCAACGGCATCCTGAGCGTGACGGCCAAGGACAAGGGCAGCGGCAAGGAGCAGAGCATCTCGATCACCGGTGCCTCCACCCTCAGTGAAAACGAGGTGGAGAAGATGGTGAAGGATGCGGAAGCCAACTCCGCCGCCGATAAGGAGAAGCGCGAGAAAATCGACCTGAAGAACCAGGCCGAAACCCTCGTCTACCAGGCTGAGAAGCAACTCGGCGAACTGGGCGACAAGGTGGGCGCTGAGGACAAGGCCAAGGTGGAGGCGTTGTCAGCCAAGCTCAAGGAGGCGATTGAGAAGGACGACTTCGACACCATGAAGTCAGAACTCGAAACCCTGCAGCAGGCCCTTTATGCCGCCGGTGCCGCCGTGTATCAGCAGGCTGCGGGCGCTGAAGCCGGCGGCGCTGCTCCCGGAGGCAACGGTGCGGGCGCCGAGGCGGGCAGCGGTTCCGCCAGCGACGACGTCATCGACGCTGAGTTCACCGAGAGCAAGTGATCGATAGCCAAGTGACCGATATCAGGTCACGCTGATCACCTGAGATCCACGGCCCCCCGCAAGGGGGGCTTTTGCTGGCCTTCCCTGAGCGGGAAGGGTGCTGTGTTCAGGCGCCAACGCCGGCCAGGGCTGCTTTCACCTTGGTGACCACGGGTGCCGGCAGGGGGATGTAGCCGAGGGCAGGGGCCTGCTGCTGGGCCGCGGCACTGAGGGCGTAGCTGAAGGTGCGTTGCAAGGCGGGCAGCTTGGCTCCGTTGCCGCTTTTGTAGAGCAACACCCAGGTGAAGGTGACGATCGGGTAGCCAGCGCTGGGATTGGGATCGCTGCCGGTGAGGTCAGCACCCAGGTTGATGGTGGCCAGGGCCTGGCTGGCACTGGCGGCATCGGGGCGGGCGTAGGTGCCGGTGCGGTTGGCGATCGCGGCGGCCTGAAGCACCCCCCGCACATAGGCCGCCTCCACGTAGCCGAGGCTGCCCTTGGTTTGCAGCAGGCTGGCCGCGACGCCCTCATTGCCCTTCGCACCCACACCGGTGGGCCAGTTCACCGATTTGCCAACGCCCGGACCGTTCTTCCAGCTGGGGCTGAAGACGGCCAGGGAGTTGGTGAAGTTGTAGGTGGTGCCGGAGCCGTCGGAGCGCACCACCACCTGGATCGGCTGGTTGGCGCAGCCCAGCTCCTGGAAGTTCTTGATCTTGCCCTCGAAGATCTGCACCAGCTGGGCCTGGCTGAGCTTGAGCGAGCAGCCGGGCAGGTTGTAGGCCACGGCGATGGCGCCGGCGGTGAGCGGCAGTTGCACCACCCCGCGCTGGATGGCGGCGGCTTCGCCGGCCTCCAAGGGTTTGTCGCTGGCGGCGAAATCCACGGTGCCTGCCTGGAACTGGCGCACACCAGCCCCTGAGCCCACCGATTGGTAGTTGACCCGGATCTTCTCCTGGCTGGCCAGATCGGCAAACCAGCGTTGGTAGAGACCTGCCGGGAAACTGGCACCGGCGGCCTGGAGCGTCGGGCCGCCACCACTGCAGCTGCTCAGGCTGACCAGGGCCGCCATGCCGAGGACGGACCCGGTCAGCGCAGCGGGGCGAAAGCGGGCGACGGCCATGGAGAGAGCGATGGAAAGGGGTTGGTGGCAGCGGCTTGGCTGCTTCGCCGGAAGGTTAGGGCCTGCTTAAGACAGCTCCAGTTGCTCGGCCACCCACTCCGCCGTGGCCGGGGCCAGCAGCACGCCATTGCGGTAGTGGCCGCTGGCTAGCAGCAGGCCCGGCTCCAGCGCGGCGAGCAGAGGCGCTGGCTGGCCGAGCGGATGGGGGCGGTGCCCCTGCCAGCGCCGCACCACCGTGGCCTGCTCCAGCCAGTCGGGGGCTGTGCCGCCCAACGTGCGCAGCTGGGCGAGGGCGGTGGGATCGGCCTGATCGCCGGGCTCCAGGGTTGCCCCCAGCCAAAGCCGCGCGCCGCCAGGATCGCTGGCCCTGGTGCGGGGCACCAGGTTGGCCCCCTTCCACACCACGGCTCCGGGCCAGGGGCCAGCTGTGTCCCAGCTGGTGGGGGCTGCCAGCTCCAGTTCCAGCGCCTGGCCCAGCACCGGCTCCTGGGGCTGGCTGTGGCCGAGGGATTCGAGCAGGGAGGCACTGCTCACCCCGGCGCTCACCACCACCGCATCGGCCCGCAGGGTCTGGCCGCCGCTGGTGTGCACCGTCCAGCCGCCGGCCTGGCGCTCCAGCCGCTCGGCGCGGTCGCAGACGGGCTGCAGGCCCAACCGCAGCCCGTCTCCCAGCAAGGCAGCCATCGCGGTGCCCGGATCCAGTTGGCCGTCGGCGGGGGAATAGAGGCCGCCCACGGCCCCTGCGGGCAGGGCCGGGGCCAGGGCGTCGAGCTGGGCCCGGCCCCAGAGCTCCAGGGGCAGGCCCTGGAGCTGGCGGCTGGCCACCAGGCGTTGCTGGCGCTCCAGGTCGTCGGCGCCGCTGGCGAGCAGCAGCAGGCCCGGTTGCCAGGCCAGGGGCCAGCCTTGGGCGCCCAGCTGCTGGCGCCATTCGCCCCAGAGGCTCAGGCTGCGCTGGCGCAGGCGCCAGCCGCGGCCGCTGCTGCGGTGAAACACCTGGGCCATCAGCACTCCCAGGGCCGCCCAGCTGCCGGAGTTGGGATCTGGGCTGCCGTTCAGGCCGGGATCGAGCAGCTGCACCTGGTGGCCGCGCTGCTGGAGCTGCCAGGCGCAGGCTCGGCCCACGAGGCCAGCTCCCACAACAATCACCGATCCGGGTGGGCGGATCGGCCCGCCCGGCGCGATCAAACGCTCAAACCTGCTTAAGGTCTTCCTGCACCTGTGCGGGCAGCACTTGGGCATAGAGGCCGAAGCCGCTGGCCACCTTGATGTAGGCCTTGCGCAGCTTGTCGCCGTCCTGGAGACGGGCGGCCTCATCGAGCTGGGCCAGGGCGGTTTTGAGAGCTGCCGCGCGCTGTTCAGCCTCGGGGCGGTCTGCGGGGAGCAGGCGCTGGTTGATGTAGCTCATCTCGCGGCCCACCTCTTGCATGGGGCCGTGGATCAGGTTGGCGGTGAACACCCAGTTGCGCTCATTCACCAGGGCGGCCAGTTCGGGTAGGCGGTTGCGGGCGGCCAGGAAGCCCTCGGCTTGCCGCTCGATCAGGGCCATGTCCTCCGGGCTGATGGTTGGAGGCTTTTTGCTCTGGCCGCCGTCGCAGGCCGTGAGGCCCAGGCAGAGCACTGCTGCCAGCGCGATCACGACAAAGCGGCGCAACTGCTGGGCGAGCGCAGCGGTCGCCGCAGAGATCACCGCAGGGATCCGTGCAGAAGCCATCACCATCACCAACACCTGATTCGTGGCGCTGAGTGTATCGGTGCCCCCTGGCCCGAAGCCCCTCTCTGTAGCCCCTCGCAACCTGTTTGCGACACCTCGGGGTGCTACGTCTGCAGTTGACGAAGCGCGCGGCCATGTCTGCACCCACCGCCATCCTTCAGGTGATCTGCCCGGATCGCCCCGCCCTGGTGAG
>Ga0169931_10004881_pt1 | contig 20679 bp, 18 predicted proteins | sample Kivu_15m_20L_FD_129675 | JGI IMG/M metagenome (GOLD analysis project Ga0169931, IMG submission 129675) | Freshwater microbial communities from Lake Kivu, Western Province, Rwanda to study Microbial Dark Matter (Phase II) - Kivu_15m_20L... | ecosystem: Environmental > Aquatic > Freshwater > Lake... | reverse complement strand
TCCCTACTTTGAGCGGCAAGGCCTGCGTTTTTGGCGCATCAGCCGACCTGGCCAGCGCCTGAGCTGGAAAGTGACCGGCGATGACACGGTGATTGCGGCCTGAGGCCAAGCCCCTAGCATTGGCTGATCCGCATCTGGTGCACGGTGCATCTGCTGCTAACGCCTTTGTCTCTGCTGTTCCAGCAGGATTGGTTCAACGTTCTGGCTGTTGCTGCTGAATCGGTCGTCGAGCCGGCCGTGTCTGCTGCCGAGGCCGCCCGGGCCGAAGCGCTGGGGGGCCTGCCGGTGCAATTGGCGGCGATTGGCGCGATTCTGGTGTTCAGCATCGTGATCGACCGGTTTGCCCTAAGGATCGGCATTCCTGGTGCGATTGCCTTGTTTGGCGCCGGTGTGGCCATCCAGCCGATGTCCAATGCGGCCTTCGATCACAAGGGATTCGAAGATCTTCATGTCATCGCCCTTTGTTTGTTGTTGTTCTATAGCGGCGTCAAGATTTGTCGGCGTTATTTTAAAAGACAGGAATTTGTCGTCCCGAGTGTGCTGATCTCGGTTTTCGGTGTGTTCATCGTGATCGCCATTGGCTCGGTTGTGATGTATTACGCCCTTGGGGCGGTCAATGCCGAATATGTCACCAGTGAACAGCCCTTGTTGATTGCTTTGGCCTTGGCCTATTGCATTGCTCCACTCGACTGGGGGGCCTTCACCTTCATTGTCAAGCGGGTTGATCGCTTCAGTGATCGCGTGATGGGGGTGCTTGAGTTTGAAACTGCCATCAGCGCGGCGATGACCCTGGTGATTGGCCAGGCCCTGTTCGAGTTCTTTACCGATGAGGGCACGAGCACGATGGCTTCGAAGGCTGTCGACATCTTTGTAGGCAGCATTTCCCAGGGCATCGTGATCGGTGCCGTGCTCGGTTATCTGCTTGCGGCAACGATCAAACGTTTTGCCGTCGAGCGTTCCCAATCCATTGATCTGGCGATTGGTTTTGTGATGATCGGCTATGGCTTCAATTCCTGGATCGGTCACGGCGGGTTGGTCTGCAGCCTGGTGATGGGTTTTGTTGTCAGCATCCTGCTTTCGGGGCAGGACACCGAGGATGAGAAAGAAATCCTTTCGGTGCAGCTCGAGTCGATCAACATCGCTTCCGAGTCGCTGATCTTTTTCATGGCGGGTTTGGCTGTCGACCTTAGTGTCGGGTTTCTGCCGACCCTGTACGCGGCTCTGATCCTGCTCTGCGTGGTCTGGATCCTCAGGCCTTTGACCGTGTTTCTGTTCTTCCGTGGATCAACATTCCTGGATGCCAAAGAACGTCAGTTTCTGTCTCTGTGGGCTCCCAAAGGTGCCATTTCGATGGCCTTGGCCATTACGATCCCAGACCTGATCGAGGAAAGCGGCATCCCCTTTGAGCGTGTGATTCACCCCGTTTCTGAATCGTTCATTGTCGATGCCGTCTGCTTTACGGTCGTGCTGACCATGTTGATCAAGAGTATGGTTTTGCCGGCTTTGCATCGGCGTTTGCTGGCTGCGCAGCCGCCAGCCGCTTAGGTGTTTGCAGCGCCAGCAGATTGTTGAGCTCTGCGATCAGAAGCGGGATGTCTCTGAGCAGCACCGTCTGCAATGGTGCGATCAGGCCGGCAGCCGTAGCCATGGATGCCAGCAGCTGGGAGGTTCCCAGAAGCGTGAAATTCTGGTCGCAAGCCCGTTGCATGCTGCGGCTGATGTTGATCAAGCGCGGCAGCCAACGTGCGTCTGAGCCGAGCGACAGGTCGCAGATGTTCGACAGATAACGGCTGTCATCGTCGACGTCCAGACCGAGCGAGACGTCGGCCTGGGCCAGGGCTGGCAGATCATGCAGGACATAGCCGACATAGCCGACACCCTCACCACTCTGCTGAAGCTGTCGAACCAACTCCAGCCTGTCCAGGGCGGTCAAGGTGCCATGGCAGTGATCGCGGTCGATGCCCAGCACAGAGGCAACCTCATCGAGCCGTTCCACCTCTTCGGCGGTGATCAGATGGATCTCAACGCCCAGTGCACGCAGGCTTTGGCAGGCGTCATGCCAATGCTGGTCGGGTTCACTGAGCAGGTCCACAGTCCCCAACAACGTGTCTGCCTGCCACACCTCAAGCGGGTTGAGATGGGTGTGGCAGCGTGCTCCTGGGTCCATGGCTTGTTGCCGCAGCTGCCAGCTGCGTCCGTCAGCTGCGGTGATGGACCACCCCTCGTGAAGGTGCCGGATCTCCACGTGGTCAACCACGACAGGATTAGCGACCTTCTGCAATTGCTGTGACCAGATGGCGGCGCCATCGGTGCCGCAGATCCAGTGTTGGGTCCCGGCCAGCAGTTGCACCAGGGAACCGGTTTCGGTGCGCGCGGGGTCGTTGATCTGTTCGCGCACGTGGATGCCTCCGATGCGATCCAGGCAGCTGCGGCTGATCACCAGGTGGCGGATCTTGCCGATGGCCTCGATCGCTGCAGGTTTGCGAATCCGCAGTTTGTGCAGGTCCAGATCGGCGATGGTGGTGAGCTGGGAGGCCAGTTTCTGCTCCTCCCAGTCACTCAGGGGATTGAACTGAAAGGAGGCCAGGGCGGCCTCGGTCGACCCGACCGACAGCAACACACCACCCAGACTCAGCAACAGGGGGGGCATCACCTGTTTGTAGCGGTGGACCCAACGCTCGGCCCCGGTGGGCTCCTGCTTGGCCTTGGCTGAATGCTCCCGCAGCAGGCTGTAGGCGGGATCGGTGTGCATGCAATGCTCGATCCGGGCGTCTGCCTGACCGAAGATCACCAGGGCTCCGGGTTCAAGGCGATCGCCCTGGCGCAATCGTTGGGGCCGCCAGTCGCCATCGACCAACCGGTTGACGACAATCAGTTCACCGTTGAGCAGCTGTGCCGAGAGCAAACAGTGTGCATGGCGCTCAATGCGGATGGTGAGCCCCAGGTCCACATCCTTGAGCAAGACGGATGCGGTTTGCCCACCCGCGTCAACCGCCATGAGGCTGGCCCGTTCACCGAGACGTTGCAGCACATGGTCGGCATTGAGGTCGAGATTGTCGCGCTCCACGGCACTCTGGGCGACCGCGACCGCATCACCGATCACCAGATCCAGCAGGGCCTCCTCGGTGAGGCCCTGGCTGACCAGCAGACCTGAAAAGCTCAGTTCCAGACTTTCAACGGTCAGTTGCCGGCGCTTGAGGTGGTGCAGCACCTCACGGGCCAGCGGCAGCAGCAGCACCGAGCTGAGGCCAACCATCACCAGCGTCGGCACAGCCAGGATGCTCTCGACACTGATCAGGGCCAGGCAGGCGGCGCCATGCACCAGGGTCCGCCGCACCCGCGCCCCCGTGAATGGCGCCGGTGGCAGGGGCGCCAGTTGTTCATCGGTTGCGTTCAGGCGCAGGGCCTGCTCAAGCAGAGCCAGCAGCTCATCGCGGCGGTGCTCGGGGTAGCCGACGCAGACGCTGCCCGCCAATGGGTTGATCCTGAACTGAACCAGCCAGTGACAGCTGGTCAGCACCAGCTTGCAGTGATGGCGCAGCAGGGGCGAGGCGACCAGGTCCTCACTGCGCACGCGGAGACGACCAGGCAGATCGCTGGCGACGGTCCAGCCCATGCCAGTGGCAGTCTCTGCAACGGACGCAGTCGAAGCCATCGGTGAAGCAGACATGGCAACCCTCATCATCGCAGTGATCGGCACCGGACAGGGGCAGAATGCCGGTGCTCGCTCAGGTTTTCCATGCACATGCAGCGCGCCTGTCGCCTCATGGCGGGCCTGGTGATGGCGACGTTGCTGTCGGCCCCGGCCCGCGCCCTCGAGACGATCCGGATCAAGTTGCCGATGATCCCGGAGGCCTTCACGCTGAAGGTCTCGGATCTGCGCGATCCGCAATCGTTGGCTGCTGGCAACAGCGACCTGGCCGAGCTCAATCGCGCCACCAATGGGGCGATCGGCCGCCAGCTGGCGTCGCTGCTGGATTCAGCCCTGCCGTTGCAGCTGGGTTCGCTGGCGCGGGTCGCCCAGGGCAGTTCCCTGTTGGATCAGGTGTTGTTGGTGATCGCAGCCCTCGGGGATGTCGATGGCCTTTCCGCCCCGCCCTCGAGCGGCAGAGATGAGCTCGAGTTGGCTTTGCGCCAGGCCGCTGCCAACGATGGGCGCCTCAGCCTGGCGGATGTGTTGGCGGCGGTGCCGGGCAAGACGGCCACCGTGGACCTCAATCGTCTGCTCGCGGCCTGGACCCGCCTGCAACGTCAGCAGGCGGCAGCTGTGCCACTGCTGGCGGCGCAGCCTGCGGCACCGGTCGGTCGGTTCAGCATGCGGGGGCCTGTGGCCCACCGTCGGCACAGCTTTGATCTGGCGGTCAGCCATCGCCCCGTTCCCTTGCGGGGTGTGGTGATCGAACCGGTCCCAGGCGGCAATGGCCGGTTGGTGGTGATCTCCCATGGGTTGTGGGACAGCCCGGCGAACTTTGCGTCCTGGGCCGAACATCTGGCCAGTCATGGCTACACGGTTGTCTTGCCCGACCATCCGGGCAGCGATGCGGCCCAGCAACACGCCATGTTGGCGGGCAAGACAGCGCCCCCCGGCCCCGAAGAGCTGAAGCAGCGTCCCAAGGACGTGTCGGCCGTGATCGATGCTGCTGCCAGCGGACGTCTGGGCCTCAGCACCCGCGTGGATCCCACCCGGGTGCTGGCGGCTGGCCACTCCTGGGGAGCCACGACTGTTCTGCAGCTTGCGGGTGTCACCCCCAGTTCGCAGCTGTTGCGCCAGGAGTGCAACAACTTCAAGGATCCTGCCCACAACCTCAGCTGGGTGCTGCAGTGCAGTTTTCTGACCGCCGCCGACCAGGCGGGCCTGGCAGACCCGCGCGTCACCGCGGTTGTGGCCGTCAGTCCCCCGATGCGCCTGCTGTTTGCCCCAGGCTCAGCCCGGGCGATGCACGCCCCCGCGCTCGTGGTCAGCGGCTCGCGCGACTGGGTGGTGCCGGCCGGGCCTGAAGCGATCGACCCTCTACGGGGACTGGCGGCCAACATCGGCATCGGCAACCATCGGCTGGTTTTGGCCGAGGGTGGGGATCACTTCAACCTGCGTGCCCCAGCGGCTGCGGCTCAATCGCCCCTCGATGCCCTGATCCTGGCCTGGTTTGCTTCGAACGCGGCTTTGCCCGCCGATGGCTGGGGGCACCCGTCGATCCCCTTGCGCGATGTGACCGAAACCCTGGTGCAGACGAGCGTCAGGCGGTGACAAACGGTTGCCGCAGCCAGAGGGCCAGCTCCACCAGCGCGTAGGCCAGCACAAGCACCATGCCACCGGGGACCCAGGCCCAGGGCAGCATCAATCCGAGGCTGCCCAGCAGGATCAGCAGGCTGGCCAGGGCGACCAGCAGCAGGCTCACACCTGTCGTGAGTCCATTGATCAGGCCTGAACCCAGGGCGCGCAATGCGGCAGACCCGTTGTTGGCTTGGCGGGTCCTGATCTGGATCACCGGAGCGGCTGCAGCGGTGACTCCGCAGGTGCTCAGGGCGGCGATCAACCGCTGGCTGCCTTGGCGCAGCGTGGCCTCGGCCATGCCGGGGCCGTCGCTCAGGTCGTCGTGGGGGCGGCGATACACCAACAGGACAGAGCCTGCCCCAGGGGTGACGCGCCAGTAAAGCGGCAGTCCGCCCAGCAGGGTTTCGAGCTGCTGCTGCAACTGCGTCCAGGGGACCGGCTGGGCCGATCGCAGCCTGTAGCGCAGACGGCCTGGGCTGCGGTGCACCGGCTGCAGGCAGTCCAGCAGGTTCATCGGGCTCAGGCGCTGATGCTCACATAACGGCCGCTGACGGATTCCAGCGTCCAGCCCCGGCCCTCTGGATCGCGGCTGCGGCTCCAGTCCGTCAGATCGCCGCGACGGCGGCGGGCGCTGATGGTCTGGTGCGTTGTGCCCAGCCGCTTGGCCAGGGCCTGGGTCGTCAGGTTGAGCGGCTCTGCCGGTTGGTCGGGCTGCGCGGTTGGACCTTGTTGCTGTGTTGTGGCCTGTGGCAGGGGGGTGGGGGTGAAGCCAAGAGTGCGCAGAGCGTTGGCGGCGGCCACCAGGCAGGACCCGTTGTTCAGCAACACCGCCGCGATCGGGCTGACCGGCACAAATGTGCCGATCACCAGGGCCGTGAGATTGGGTGCTCCCACAATTCCGATGTTCTGCCTGACCAGGGCAAACGTGCGCTTTGCCAGATCCTGGGCGGTGATCAGACCTGAGACCTTGTCGTTGGTGAGCACGATGTCGGCGGTCTCCCGGGCCAGATCACTGCCCGAGGCAAACGAGATCGAGACATCGGCGTAGGCCAGTGCCGCCGAGTCGTTGATGCCGTCGCCGACAAAGGCCACCTTGTGGCCCTGCTCGCTGAGTTGTTTGACGAGTTCCGCTTTCTGATCGGGCAGAGCCTCGGCATGGACTTCATCGGGTTGCAGGCCGAGCTCTGCCGCCACAGCATTGGCGACGCTGGCGACGTCGCCGGTGAGCATGTGGGCCTGAATCCCGCGTCGGTGCAGCTCGGCCACCAGATCGCGGCTGTCGGGTCTCAATTGGTCTGCGGCGTAGAAGACGGCGGCGACGACGTCGTCGACCGCCAGGTAAATCGGAGTCGACGAGCGCAGCGCCTGTTCGGGGTGCAGCTCGGGCACTTCCAGCGCCTCATCGCGCAGGATCTTGGCGTTGCCGATCAGCACCCGGTGCCCATCGATCACGGCGCTGACGCCCTTGCCGATGCGGTAGTCCCAGCTGTCGCAGGTGCCGGGCTCCAGCCCCTGGGCTTCGGCGTAATCGACGATGGCGGTCGCCACAGGATGGTTGAGCCCCTGCTCGGCCGTGGTCGCCAGCCAGGTCAACCGTTCCAGCGGTAGGTCGCTGTGCAGCACATCGACATGCACCACGGACGGATGCCCCTGGGTCAGGGTGCCGGTCTTGTCGAACACCACGACGTCAATGTCGACCAGTTGCTCGAGAGCCCGGCCGCTGCGGATCAACAGGCCCTGGGATCCGGCGCGGGTCAGGGCGGCCATGATCGCCGTCGGCACCGACACGCGCAGGCCGGTCCCCAGATCGAACATCAGCAGGGATGCTGCCTGGGCCACATTGCCTGCACTGAGCAACAGCGAGACCCCTGCCAACAGCAGGGTCGGCATGACGAACCGGTTGGCGATCTTGGCGGCGAAGTTGCCGACGCGGGTGTCATACACAGGCGCCGATTCGATCATCGCCGTGATCTGGCCGATGCGCGTGTCGTCGCCGACCGCACGGATTTCGACCACCAGGGAGCCTTCCAACAGGATGAAGCCGGCCAGCACCTCATCGCCGGCCACGGCATGCCTGGGGACCGATTCACCGGTGAGTTTGACGACGTCGAAGCTGCCTTCGCCGCTGTCGATCACGCCGTCGATGGGGATGCTGTCACCGGGGAAGAACAACACCCGATCACCGGCCACCAGGTCGGTGCTCGGAACGACCTCTTCGCTGCCGTCGCTGCGCAGCCGGCGCACATCGGTCTGAAGGCTCGCCAGCAGATCGGTGTTGGCCGAGTGGGCGATGCGCTGGGTGGCATCGCGCACCGCTTCACCGCCCTCGATCATGCTGATCATCAGCGCCGGTCCCACCAGGAAGCCCTCAAGGCTGTGCAGGGTGACGGCCAGCGCGTCGAGAAAGTCGACGTTGATCTTGCGCTCCTCTTTCAGACCGGCCCAGGCCCGTTTGAAACTGAGGTGCGCCGAAACCAGAATGAACCCGGCCACGGCCAGCGGTGGCAGGGCCAGGGGGCCGGCCAGCAGGGCCAGCGCCAGGGAACTGACCGGCAGAATGATGCGGGATGGAACGAATCCGTCGTCGTCGTCCTCGTTTTGGCCGGCGTTCTGTCCGGCACTGGCCTGGGGCGCTGGTGCAGTGCGCATGCCGGGGGCGCCAGCGATGGCGATGGGCAGTCGCTCCAGCCAGGCGGTCAACGCTGCTGGTGTGGCCGGTGTGGTGTCACCAGCCTTGAACTGGATCACACAGCTGCAGGCCAGGCTGTTGATCCGCACCTGGGCGATGTCTGGTTGGGCACGCAGCACCGCATGCAGCTGCTGCTGGGCGGTGGTTTCGGCACCGATTCGCAGCCGGACCCGGTTGCCACTGGCATGCACCAGACCGCAGATCAGCTCGGCCTGTTGGGGTGCCGTGCCGCTCTGAACAGCCCGGCTCAAGGGCACAGGCACCAAGCGGGGACGTTCCGGTGCTGTAAGCACGCGTCCGGGGCGGTGCAGCCTGGGCGACTCTTCAGCAAGCACGGACTCGAGGGGCGGGGTGGGTGAACAATGAGAACGTCGTTGGCCGTCGGCCGACAGGGCGTGACCTTTATTCGACGGTCACATCCGTGACGGTGACCTGCTTTTTGCTGCGGCCCGCGGTCGCTTTCTTGCTCACTGCCGGAGCATCGACAACGGCGGTCTCGGCGGCAGGGGTGTCCAGTTCGGTGCGGGCCTCGGCCACAAGATCACCCAGGGATTCGGCTGCTTCTGCGGCGTGCCGGGCCACACTGCGCGCGGCATTGCCAGCAGCGCCAGCGACGGTGACCCCGACCTTGATGCCGCCCTTGGCCATCGAGCGGCCCACATGGTTCATCGAATCGCCAAGCTGGGGATTGCCCAGGCGACGCACCATCGGGGCCAGAGCGACCAACCCGGCACCCACGCCGAAAGCCAGCACGGTTTCAAGTTCAAACACCGGTCGCAAGATGATGCAGGACCTGCAATCTACGGCAGATTGCTGCAGATCCGTGCTGCCTACCCCGCTGTGAGACCGGCCATGGAGGCGTCCCCGTTGTTGCTGGTGGTGGCAGACACGGCGTCGCAGCGGCGCCGGCTGACCCAGGCAGTTCTGGAACGCTGTGACCGCCGCGGTCAGCCGGTCGCCGTGATCGATCTGGCCGGCGACCTGATCCTCTCCGGGCCGCAGCAGTCCCTGCTGCGCTACGACCCTGAAGCGTGGGCGGACACCAACTGGCAGGGCTTGCTCCTGGCCCTGGCCCCTTGGTTCGCCTTGCTGGAGTTGGACGCCGTTGCTGGCGAACGGCCTTGCCTTGGGGCTGTTCCAGGTCTTGGCACGGTGCTGCGTGCGCTGTATCTGGCCGAGAGCTGGCAGGCGCTGCAGGCCGAAAGGGCCCTTGTGGTGGTGATGCCTTCCCTGGACCAGACGACAGAGATCCTGCAGCTGCTGCGTCGGGGGCCCGAGCTGCTCGAGGGACTCTGGTCACCCTTGTTGCTCTGGTGGAGTCAGACCCGGCAGCGCCTGGCCCAGTTCGAGCTGGTGTTGCGCCTGCGCCTTCCAGACGCTGACAGCCTGGCGTTGTCGCCCCTCTGGCGTTCACGTCTGCAGGATCTGGCGCAGCGTCTGCATCAGCTGGTTGAGCCGGTCGAGGCGGTGGTGGCCCTGACAGCTGACGCTGAGGACCTCCCGCTGATGCAGGGTCGCGTGGCGGCGTTGGCCCTGTGCGGCTTGGCCCAACCCCGTCTCTGGCTGGAGGGCGAGCTGGAGCCCTCCGGGTGCGATCCGTTCATCGCCCGCTGGGGTCTGCCGATCCTGCTGGGCCGCGCAACGCCGCCGCACCCCCTGGCCTTTGAGCCCTGGTTGGCGCAACCCCTCCGCGCTGAAACCTGCTGTTGGCTCGATGCCCCTGATGGCTGCCGCTGTCGGCTGCTGCTGCCGGGCCTGGTCCGCGAAGGGCTGCGGGTTCGCCAGGTGGAGGGCCAACTGCTGATCCGCAGCGGGGGTGTCCAGTTGGACGTCCCCCTGCCACGCGCACGCGCTCAGCTGACGTGCCGATCGGCGCGGATCGACTCCCCTTGGTTGGAGATCGGCCTGTCCTGAGCCGACGGGTCGCTGCTGGTGCTGGCGGAGCTGGCCCTGGGTTCCGGGCGCCAGCCCATCCACCAGGCCAACAGAAAGAACGGCGTTCCCGGCAGGATCGGCAGGGCCCAGCCAGCGATCGCCAGGGTGATCAACACCTTGAGGGTGCCCTGGTGTGACTGGCGAATCAGCTTCTGCAGGCCCTGGGGGGGCAGCTCACTGAGATGGGCGACCGGTTCGCCCAGCACCCGGTCCAGACGGGGCAACGGGTCGACCAGCGGTTGGTCGGGGCTGGCGCTGCAGATCACCAAACCGTGACCCGAGGCCGCTGGTCGCACCACAGCTCCAGGGTCGTGGTGCTCCAGCAGCCAGATCACGCTGCGCATCTGTTCCGGGCTCAACTGCTCGCCAAAATCGATCCGGACCCGATGGGGAAGCCGGTGCTTCACCCGGTAGGTCGGTCGCGATGTCACAGCTGGGTGGATCAGTTGGCGTGTCAGCCGTTCTTGGCTGCCTTGGCCTGCTCCAGATCGGCACGGGCTTCGGCCACCAGATCGGTGAGGCTTTCACCGGCTTCTGACAGGCCGTGACCCACCTTGCGCACCAGACCGGAGGTCTTGTCGGCCACGCAGATTCCCAGCTTCAGCCCCTGTTTGGTCAGGGTGCGACCGGCGGCGCTGATCGAGGTGGCCAGCTTGTGTTCCCGGCCGGTGACGGAGGCCACCACAGGGGCCACGGCAACCAGGGCGGCGCCGACGCCCATGGCGATGAGGGTTTCGAGCTCAAACATGGGAACGGTGCGGGTGGATCAACCAAAGCCAAGCCAACCTATCGTCCATATCAGCCGTTGTCTGCTGCCGCGGCAACCATGCCAGCAACTCTCCACCTTCGGATCGCTCACGTGCTGCCGGAGCGGGTGCGGTTGCAATGGCCCCGGGATGTCGATCCTGACGCCCTCGATCGTCTCGGCGAGCAGCTGGCGGTGCAGAGCTGGTTGCGCAGCTGGCAGCGGCGACAGGCCTCCCGTTCCCTGGTGCTGGATCTGGCGCCCGGCTGCCCCGAGCTGCGCTGGCAGCTGGCCCTGGCGGCGCTTGGCTGCCAGCTCGATGGGAGTGCCGCTAGGGGCGCGGGCCAGGGCGCGGGCGAGGCGGTGGACACCCCTGCCGACGCTGGTCCCTGGCTCCATCTGAGCCGCCAACTGGGCGGCAATCTGATCGGAGCCGCCCTGGGGCAGGTGCTGGTCGGCGGCGGCGGCGCTGCCCTGGGTGGGGTGCTCGGTGGGCCAACCCTGGCCCTGGTCCTCGGTGGTCTGGGGTCTGTCCTGGGGGCTGTGATCGGGTCCACCATCGGCAGTGCCGTGGCCGACGGCCAGGCCGATACGGTGCCCCGCACCTTGGGCCAACTGACCTGGCGGCGGCTCAGCACCCGCGTCGGCGAGGAGGCCGGCTCCAGCACCGGCATGGTCCTGGGGTCGGCCCTGGCAGGGCCGGTGGGTGCCCTGGCGGGGTTGGCTGTGGGTTCGATGGTCGGGGGACAGCTGGCCAGTGATCTGACCGGCCCGGCGGCGCTGCGCCATTCGATCGGTCATCGCAGCTGGTTTGTCGGCATGGTGCGCGACACGACCGCCGAAAGCTTCAGCGAACGGCTGGGGGCCAATCTGGCTAGCGGCCTCACCGGCGGCAGCGAGACCGGCCGTCAGGTCGGTGCATCGTTGGGTCTGCGCTTCAGTCGCCGCATCGACTGGAACGCCTCGTTGCACCAGCACCATCTGGTGCCGCGCCAGTCGACACCAGCCCCCCAGGTGTCAGCCGGGCCCAGCTGAGCGGTGCAGATGGGGTTGCTGCAACCCTTCGTCGGCGTCAATGGCGCCCAACCATTCGATCTCGCCGCGGCACAGCGTGTAATAGGCCGCCTCGAGCAACAGTTGGCCAGCGGCGATCCGCTCACGGATCAGGCTGCTGCCGCGCACCAGGTGGCGGGCCGACTGGATCGGGTTCTGGCGGAAGGCCGTTGACAGCTCTTGGCTGATCGGGTTCTCGTCGAGCCCCTGGCGGATGGTGTGCACCAGCGCGTGCAGTTCAGGCGTCAGGGTGCCGTGGGGTTGGCAGGCCGCAGTCACGGCACCACAGCCCTCGTGACCCATCACCAGCACCAACGGAACTCCCAGCGCCAGGATCCCGTACTCGAGTGAGGCGATCGTGGCGCTGGTGCAGGCGTTGCCGGCATTGCGCACCACGAACAGATCGCCAAAGCCGGCGTCAAACAGCAGCTCGACCGGCACGCGCGAATCGGCGCAGCTCAGGATTGCGGCGATCGGGTGTTGTCCCTGAACCAGATGCTTGAGCCGCTGGCTGCTGGCGTGAGGATGCTCTGATTGGCCGTTGAGAAACCGCTGGTGGCCTGCATCCAGCCGCTGCAAGTGGGTGATCCCGGTGCGGCAGCGCGGCGCGCGCGGGTCCGGTGCTGACGCCTGGGCCATGGACGCGGCAGAGACCTGCAGGGTTCCGTTGTCGTCATCGTGCCACGGTTTTTGCCTGGCGGGCATCGGTCACCGTGTTCCAGTCGGTGGACTTGTGCACAGGTCGCCGCCATGATCCAGACGATGTCTACGGCACATCGGCGTTCATGGCAGAGACGACGGCGGCGCGACCCCGCGGGGGCCTGAGGATGGGTCTGCGCAAGCTCAAGCGACTGATCGTCGAACCCCCTGAGCACCCCCGCGGTTTTCACGATGGTTACCGCGGTTTGCGCGGGCTGTTGATCGGTGCGGTCGTGACCGTGGCGTTGTTGCGTGCGTTGCCCATTGATGAGGCCACCTCGATCGGCTTTCTGGCGGCAATGGCGATTGACCTTTTGGCCATCACCCGGGCGTCGCAGAAGCTCTCAGCGTTGGCAACGCGCCGGATCTTCGGTCATTGGCGGGCCAATCGCAAACTGTTGATTGAACGAACGGTGTTGTTGGCGTTCATGAGCGTTGGCTTGTTGAGTCTTTGCATTCATGACGTGCATGCTTCAGTCAGCACGCTGCCAAAATCGTTGCGGATTTTTATTTATTTTGCAGCCTTGTTCACGACGTGGATGCAGTTGCACATTGGCTTTGCGATCTATTATGCAAAGCACTATTTTACCCTGAATCCTGCTCCCGCTGCTGACGGGCCCGATCCTCAGGGGTTTGTGTTCGCGGGCAATGATGAACCGATCTTTACCGATTTTCTCTACGTCGCCTTTGCTGTTGGTCTGACCTATGCGATGAGTGATGTCAACCTGGAAGACGCGCGCATGCGACGGATGGTGTTGGTGCATTCGGTCATCAGTTTCCTCTTTTACTCAACCGTCATCTCAGCCATTCTCAATCTATTGACGACATCCTGATCTCTTGTCATTAGCCTGACCTTTGTCTTCAACCTGACTTCTGCCTTCACCCTGACTTCTGCCTTCACTTGATGGTGCAGCGCGGTCCTGTCAGAAGCTGAGATTGACTTGGATCCCCGCCGCAACGACAGATTGTCTGCTGCTGCTGCCGCTCGGCTGAATGATCCATTGCAGCACCGGCTGAATCGTGAGCTGGCTGCTCAGCGGAATCGCGTAGTTGATCTCCACGACCGTTTCCGGGTTCGGTCCTTGAATCAGTCCGGTGTTCAGGTTGTTGTTGAACCAGGTGCTGCCATACCCCACGGCCAGCACATCCAGTGGGCGCCCTGGCACCAGTCCCTGGGCCAGCCATCCTGCGGCGACAAAGGTGGGATCAGGATCGTTCTGGATCGTGAAGCCGTTGTTGAAGCCGACCCAGACGCGGTGGTCCAGGCCGACCGGCAGTGGAAGCGCCATCGTCAACGTGCCATAGATGCCCAGGTTTGGATCAGGCCCTGAGGTGTTGAACCCGCCCAGCTGCAGCAATGGAGGCGGCAGCTGGCGGGTCACCTGCTGCGCGCCCCTGCGGATCGGCTGTTGCAGGGCGGCCGATCCAGGCAGATCGCGCAGATTCCATTGGACCAGTTGCAGGCTGCCGCTGGTCGGGCTCTGTTGGGGATTGACGCCGAACAGGCTGGCGAGGTTGTTGACGTTGTCCAGCCAGAACTGGCCAACCCTGAGCTCACTGCTGGAGCCCAGGTGCACGTGCAGCATGGCGGCCGGGGCAATGAACGGGTTGATGGGGAAGCCGTTGATTTCCAGATTCAGGGTGTTGTTCAGGGCCGAATGGATGTAGCTGTTGAAGACGTCGCTTTCGACAAAGGAGGGGTTCAATGCCATCAGCCCTGCCTTGAAGAACACCGGATCACCGGCCGTCACCCGTTGCACGGTGGCTTCGGTCAACCACAGGCCAACGGGATGGGCTGCGGTCTGCAGCGGAAAGGCCGTCCCCAGGGTTTGGTTGAGGGTGGGGTTGCCGCTGAAGGCCGTCAGCTGCAGGCTCGTCTTCCAATGGTCGAACTCCTGCCATTGGGCCCGGTCGCGCCCCAGGCCGCGGCTCGCTTCTGCGGTCAACGTCAGCTGCTGCATCCAGGCACCGCTGCTGCCCAGGCCCGGGGCGTTGCCGGCCATCGGTTCTGCACTCAGCGCCAGGTCCAGATTCAGCCAGGGCGGCAGGGCCAGCACCGTTGCCAGCGACGGCCACAGGGGTGCTGGGGCCAAGGTCGGTGCCGGTTCTTCGGGTTCAGCGGCGGCGGCGTGCGTGCCCGTGCCCGTGGCGAACAGGGTTGGTGCCAGCGCAGCCAACAGGCCAGCCAGCAGCCGTGATCGATGCCGGCGCGAGGGGCTGGGCAGCCTGCCGATCAGTGCCATGATTCGCCCGACACGTGAAGCGCGACGGTGCGTGTGAGTCGGGAGGTTCTGCTCCGGTTGAAGCGCCGTCATCGCGGCTATGTGATCGTTCTGGCCGTTCAGATCCTGCTGTTGTTGTCCCTGCCTCTGGCGCAACACGCTCCCTGGCTGCTTTCGGCTCTGATGATCAGCCTCTGCTGTGTGCTGATTGGCTTTGTCAGTCGTTTTTCGCCGCTGCGGCGCACCAAGCCACTCGTCTACAGCCTGGGTGCCATCGCCGTCTTGCTGGAAGTGCTCTGGCATGTCGCACTGCGCTTGAATCCTGGCCTTGGTCAGTGGTTGACGATCCCGCATGTGATCGTCTGGTTGATCTTTCTGGTTCTGGTGTTGTTGCGCAAGGTCAGAACCCTGATCAATGAGCCCTATGTGACCACCTCGGTGATTCTGGGAGCGGCCTCCGGTTATCTGCTGGTCGGCATTGCCGGGGGCGTGATGCTGATTGCCATCTCGGCCCTCAGTCCGTTCAGCCTGACCGTGGCTGAGCTGTCGAGGGCTTCGGTGATCGGCTCTGGTTCGAATGGGGTGATGGCTGATGCCCCCTCGTTGATGGCGGCTTCGTTCAACATGCTGACGACCGTCGGTACACCTGTTGTCAGCACCACCGATGTCTTGGGACAGGTGGCGGTGACGATCATCACGGTGTCGGGACAGTTGTATGTCGCCATCTTGATTGCTCTGATTCTTGGTCGCTACCACAAACGCAAGCCATGAGAACCGGCACGTCATTACCATCCCCCCTCGCCCCCGATGAACGTCGTCGCCATCGGCTGTATCGCCAGCTGTTTGTTGTCATGGCAGCGCAGATGGTGGTCATGGGCTTGCCCTGGGGCTTCCACCGTTTTGCCACCATTGGCACTGGCGTCATGCTGATGATGTTGTTGACCCAGTTGGGGCGTCGGCAGCTGGCGGCATTTCGGCTTGGCTCCACTTACACCTGGTTGTATCGGCTGCTCGGCGTTGTTGGCTGCGCTGCGCTCCTGGGTTGGTTGTTCACCCCGGTTGAGCAGCGTTGGAGCGGGGTGTTGCTGTTGCTGGTGCTGGCAGTCTTTGTTTTCTGGAGTCTGCTGCGCCTGTTGGTTCTGTTGCGCCAGGAAGAGGCGATCACCTCGTCGGTGCTGGGTGGTGCGATAGCTGGTTACCTGATGCTTGGCATCACCGGTGGTTTGATTCTGAGTGTCTTGGAAACGCTTCAGCCCGGTAGTTTTGTGGATCTGATTTCTCATCAACACAGCGGTGTGGTCCGCTCGGATGCGATGACCGACGCCATCACAGGCCAGGTCTGGGGTCTTGATTTTTCGCGCCTGAATTATTTTGCCTTCGTCAGTATTACGACTGTCGGCTATGGCGACATCGTCCCGGTTCGGCGTCTGGCCCAGATGGCCTGTATGTTCTTGAGCATTGTCGGCCCGCTCTACATCGCAATCGTTATGGGTCTGCTGATCAGCCGTTACACCGTCCAGACCCAACAGGAGGAAGAGTCCGAAGACGCCCAGATGGGGCCCCCGTCCTGACCCTTGCCCTGGCTCAACCCGGCTGGTTGGCATCGCTGGCGGCGGCGACCGGCTCGCTGGTTTCCCTGCTCTCCAGGCCGACTTCGACACCCATGTGCTGGTTGCGGTTGCCGATGATCAGCAACGAATCGCGTTCGCGCGTCGCGATCACCCACAACCACTTGAGCAGCAGGCTGAGCCGGTTCTCCATTTCTGGCATGAACGCCAGGTGGGCCAGGCCCCAGACCAGCCAACCCAGCAGACCGCTGAGACGCAGACCGCGCAGATCGGCGACGGCATACAGCGGACCGACCACCGCCATCGAACCGAAATCGGTGAACACGAACGGCTTGTGGGCCTGACCCTGCACGCGAGCCAGGATGTCGGCAGCGACCCAGCCCCCCATCTGCACCGCCGGCCCTGCCATGCCGGGCAGAGGCTTGCCGTCGGCTGTGTGGCTGTACGCGCACAGATCGCCCACCACCCTGACCTCCGGATGGCCCGGGATCGAAAAATCGGGCTCGACGATCACCCGTCCACCCCTGTCGGTCTGGCAGCCGGTGCTGGCCGCCAACAGCTTGCCCAGATGGGAGGCCCGCACCCCGGCGGTCCAGCACACAGTGCCGACATCCAGCCGGCGTTCTTCTCCGGTTGTCTTGAAGCTCAGGTGCACCTCGGTTTCGCTGATCTGCTCGACACGGCCACCCAGCACCAGCTCGACCCCTGCCCGTTGCAGGTAGGCGCCTGCCGCAGCCGAGAGCTGGGGGTGCATGGCCCGCAGCACCCGATCACCCGGATCGACCAGCAGCACCCGACAGTCGTCGACGCACAGTTGTTTGAAGTCCCGTTCAATCGCATGGCGCATCAGGTCGATCAGTGAGCCCGCCAGTTCGCAGCCGGTGGGGCCACCGCCGATCACCGCCACGCTCTGCAGCAGGCGCCGGCGCTGGGGGTCGGGGGTCTGCTCGGCTTCCTCCAGCGCCGAGAGCACGCGACGCCGGATCTCATTGGCGTGCTCCAGGATCTTCATCGGCGGGGCCAGCGGCCGCCACTCTTCGTGGCCGAAATAGCTGCTGCCTGAACCGGTGGCCAGGATCAGGTGGTCGTAGCTGTAGCGCCGCTCGTTGAACACGATTTCGCGGGCTTCGACATCGAGCTCTTCGACTTCACCCAGCAGAATCTGCACATTGGGGGCGTTGCCGACCATCTGCCGCAGCGGCGAGGCCACGTCGGCCTGGCCGACCAGGCCGGTGGCCACCTGATACAGCAGCGGTTGAAACAGGTTGAAGTTGCGCTTGTCGATCAGGGTGACGCGCACCGGCTTGCCGATCAGCCTGTGGGTGGCGCGCAAACCGGCGAAGCCACCCCCGACGATCACCACGTGGGGCCAATCGGCCTGGGTACCCGCTGGCGGCTCAAGTTCAAGAAAAAACCGTTCCGGCGCCATCGTCGATCAGCTGACGCGCGAACCCTATTGCGAATCGCTGCTGCTGGCTATGGCGTGGTTGACCTGACGGACGTGTCTGAGCTGCGCACGTCCTCCCGCAGGTGCCCATCCTCCATGGTCAGCACGCGATCAGCGATGTCGAGAATGCGGTTGTCGTGGGTGACCAGCAGGATGGTGCTGTGCTGCTCGCGGGCGAGCTGTTGCATCCGGCTGACCACCTCGCGGCCGGAGCGGCTGTCGAGGGCCGCCGTGGGTTCATCGGCCAGCACCAGCGGCGGGTTGTGCACCAGGGCGCGCGCCACGGCAACCCGTTGCTTCTGCCCTCCCGACAACTGATCGGGGTAGCTGTGGATCTGGGGGGCCAGGCCCACCTGCTCCAGCATCTGGGTCGCGCGGTGATCCATGGTGGTGCGATCGAGATCGCCGCGCACCTCCAGGGCCATGCGCACGTTCTGCAGGGCCGTAAGGCTGCGGTGCAGGTTGTGCGCCTGAAAGATGTAACTGTGCTCGCGCCGGGCCTGGCTGAGCTGTCGGTCATTGCAACCGATCAGCTGCCGCCCCAGCACCATCACACTGCCGCACTGGCCGTGGCGCAGCCCGCCGATCAGCGTCAACAGGGTGGTCTTGCCCGATCCCGAGGGACCGGTCAGCAGCACGATCTCGCCGGGCCAGATCGCGAGTGTGATGTCGTGCAGCACCTGGCGGCGCAGGTTGCCGCGTCCGAAATGGTGCTGCAGCCCGCTGATGCTGACCGCCGCCGGGATTGGCATGGGCTTCAGCGTCGACATGGGTTTCAGAACAGTTCGGCCGGGTCTGCCGCCTGCAGACGGCGGGTGGCGATCGCCCCCGAGGCACCGCACATCAGCACGGTCAGCAGAAACACCTTGATCGCCCGCTCGGCGGTCATGGCGATCGGCAGAAACGTCGCTTTCGAAGCCAGGGCGTAGATGCCGATCGGCAGGACGAACCCGGGCACAAATCCCAGGCTGGCCAGCACCAGGGCCTGCTCGAAGACCACGCCCAGCAGGTAGCGGTTGCGGTAGCCCATCGCCCGGAAGGTGGCGTATTCGCCCAGGTGGGAGGCCACATCGGTGGACAGCACCTGATACACGATCACCACTCCGACGACAAAGGCCATCACGGTGCCCATGCCGAAGATCACCCCCACCGGCGAGGCCCGGCGCCAGTAGGCCTGCTCGAAAGCGATGTAACCGTTTTTGGTCAGAACCTGCACATCGTTGTCCAGGTGGCGGCGCATGCGTTCGGCAACCAGGTCGGCATCGGCCCCCGGTTGCAGCGCAATCAGCCCCAGGCTGAGGCTGCCGACGTTGCGGCGCGGAACCTGCCGCAGAAAGGTGAGGTCGCTGGCCATCAGGGTCCCGTCCGAGCCGAAGCTGGCCCCCAGGGAAAACAGCCCCTGGATCTGCAGCGTGCGCCGTTCGGCTTCGGTGCTGAGGGTCTCGCCCCGCTCGAGAGCAGCAATTGTGGCCTTGTACGGCCCGCGCGCACCCCGATCAAACAGCACCGTGTCGGCTTGCTTGAGCTTGTGTTGCTGCGCGCTGACCTCGGCAATGTTGAACAGCCGGGCATCGGGATCGAAGCCGAACAGTTGCACCGTGGCATCCCTGCGGGTGTCGGGGTTTTTCCAGGTGAGGGTGCTCACATACAACCCATGGCCGTCTTGCACGCCGGGCACGTCCAGGGCCTGCAGCAGGCGCCTGCGCGGAAACGTCGACAGGTTCTGCAGGTTCTGGGCCTTGGGGCTGAGCAGAACGATGTCGGCGTGCAGTGCCCGGTGAAAGCGGTTGTTGGCGTCGTAGATCGAGGCCTGAAAGCCCAGTTGGGTGAACATCAGCACATCGGCAAAGGCAATGCCCGCCAGGGCCACCAGCAAGCGGCCCCGGTCGTGGCGCAGCTGCAACCAGCCCAGGGGGGTGCGCCGGCGCCATTGCTGCCACAGTTGGGCGGCGGCCCTCATCGTCCGAACACGGCTGTGACCTGCAGATTCGACAGATCTGCTGCGCGCCGGTTGCTGGCCGGATCAAGCCGTGCACGCACCTCGATCACACGGGTGTCGGTGTTGGCACTGGGGTCGGTGTTGATCAACGACTGGCGCCGCACGATCGCGCCGATACGGCTCACCGTGCCTTGCAGGGGAGCTGTCAGCCCGGTGCTGGTGATGCGCACCGGTTGGCCGAGGTGCAGGCGGCTGCGATCGCTCTGGTACACCTCCGCCACCAGCTGCATCTGGTCGGTGCGGCCCAATTCGAGAATGCCGCCGGCACCGGGCACTTCGCCGGGGCGGGTCAGCACGCTCAACACCCGGCCGTTGATCGGGGCCCGCACCAGGGCATCGTCGCGCTCGGCCCTGGTGCGCAGCAGGTGCGAGCGTGCGGCCTGCAGTTCGCGCTGGGCCCGGGCTTCGTCGAGGCTGATGGCCCCATCGGCGCTCGGCACCCGCACCTCCAGCCGCTGCAGGCGGCTGCGGGCTTCTTCGACCTCGGCGCGGGCCGTTTCCAGGCTCAGAGCCCGGCTCTCAAATAGTGAGGCCGAGGCGGCACCGCTGCGGTAAAGCTCGCGGTAGCGCCGTTCTTCGGCGGCGGCCGTGCGCAGGTTGGCCTGGGCCCGCAGCAACCGTGCGCGCTGGCTCTGCAGCTCGCTGCGTTGGCTGGCCGCGGCCACCTGCAGCTGGGTCTGGGCGATGGCGACCTGGGCGGCCGCCTCGTCAACAGTGCGGTTCAGCCTGGCCAGGGAGTCCATGTCGGCCAGCACCTGGCCCTGGCGCACCGTGTCGCCTTCGTCGACCAGCAGTTGCCTGAGCCTGACCTGGGCACCGCCCATGGCCCCGGCCGCTGGCGCCACGCTGATCACCTCGCCCACGGGTTCGAGCCGGCCGAGGGCGGTGACCGTCGTGATCGGTGCGCGCAGCGCGGCCTCGCGGGCGCGGTTGCGCTGCTCATCCTGCAGGCGCATCTGCACCAGGGCCGTGCCCGCCAGGGCCAGCACGAGCAGGGCGATCAGCTGCAGGCGACGGCGCTGCCGGGCTGTCAGATTGCGGACCCGCCCG
>Ga0169931_10004880_pt1 | contig 20680 bp, 19 predicted proteins | sample Kivu_15m_20L_FD_129675 | JGI IMG/M metagenome (GOLD analysis project Ga0169931, IMG submission 129675) | Freshwater microbial communities from Lake Kivu, Western Province, Rwanda to study Microbial Dark Matter (Phase II) - Kivu_15m_20L... | ecosystem: Environmental > Aquatic > Freshwater > Lake... | reverse complement strand
TCTCCGTAACTTCTCTTCCTCTTGGCGTTCGCATAATAAACCCCTCTTGAATAAGAAAAGGTTCATAAACTTCTTCAATGGTTTCACCGCTTTCTGAAACAGCAGTGGCAAGTGTTGACAAACCAACAGGACCACCTTTAAATTTATCAATGATGGTTGTTAAAATTTTATTATCCATTTCGTCCAAACCTGCGCTATCAACATTGAGGGCATCCAGTCCAAATCTAGCAATTTCATCATCAATAGTTCCATTTCCTTTGATTTGAGCAAAATCACGTATTCTTCTCAAGAGCGCATTGGCAATTCGGGGCGTTCCTCTGCTTCTGGAAGCAATCTCGACAGCTCCTTTTTCTGTTATGGGAACACCTAATATTTGGGCGGATCTCTTAATAATCTTAATCAATGTTTGCTGGTCATAATAGTCTAAGAGACAATCTATGCCAAAGCGGGCACGCATAGGTGCCGTTAACATACCTTTTCGGGTGGTGGCACCTACCAGGGTAAACGGATTCAGCGCAATTTGGATGGTTCTGGCATTCGGACCAGAGTCTATCATAATATCTATTCGATAATCTTCCATAGCTGAATACAGGTATTCTTCCACTACTGTATTTAATCTATGAATTTCGTCGATAAATAAAACATCTCCCTCTGCTAAATTAGTCAATAATCCGGCCAAATCTCCGGGCTTTTCCAAAACTGGTCCGGAAGTTATTTTAATATTTGTACCCAATTCATTCGCAATAATCAGCGACAATGTCGTTTTACCTAAGCCCGGGGGTCCATGCATCAATACGTGATCTAAGGCTTCCCCTCTTTGTTTGGCTGCTTGAATAAACACCGTCAGATTCTCTACAATTTTGCCTTGACCCCTAAAGTCGTCTAGCAGTTGGGGTCTCAGTGCTTTCTCTATTTGTTTTTCAGAGTCGCTGAGTAAATCTTTATCAGAATTTAGATGTTCATTTCGCATGGCAATGCAAACGTATTGTTTGTAAAAGTGACTATTTGTTTCAAAAGTAAGATAATTTGCAGGGAAATCAATAAAAATGTTTTCATTTTACTAAATTTGTAAAACAAGTCGATTTATTTTATTCAAAATCAAATCATGCTTCAAACCTTAAGGGGAATTATTTTCAAAACAGTTAAGTACTCTGAGACCAGTGTCATCTGTGATATTTACACAGAGGAATTGGGTTTACATACCTATATTTTGAGTGGTGTCAGGCAACAAAAGTCTAAAATTGGTCCGGCTCTTGTTCAACCGATGAGTTGGGTTGAAATGGTTGTTTACCAAAAGCAGAATAAATCCATACATCGCGTGAAGGAAATCAAACCATTTCTGCTCTACCGCCATATACCCTTTGATATCACCAAAGGAGCTGTGGGCATGTTTATGATTGAAATTGCACAAAAAACCATTCGGGAATCGGAATCTTCCCCTGCCCTATTTCAGTTTTTGTTTCAAAGCTTTAGTTTGTTGGATCAATTTGAAGGTAAGGTATCCAACATGCACCTTTCTTTTCTCTGTAAACTTAGCAAATATCTGGGTTTCTCACCTGATTTCGAATACTTCAGACCCAAAACAAAAAGCTTTTATTTTAACTATGCAGAAGGTATTTTCCAAGAAGAAATCCCTTTACAAGGCTGTTATTTCAGTATTGAAAACAGCTCTTTTCTCTTACAATTTCTGCAATTATCTGCCGCGGATACGAGTCTGATTCCCATGAAATCAAAAGAAAGACAAGATTTTATAGATGCCTTGCTGAAATTCTATCAGTACCATACCTATCAGATTCAGTTAAAATCTCATGAGGTCTTGCACCAAGTTTTAGCTTCCTGAGGAAAACACAGGTTTTACAGTCAGACCCTTTCTCCTTAATAATCGGATTACACCTTGCGGACCTCCCAAATGCGCTGCTCCTACTGCATAGAAGACTTTTTCCTTTTGGGAAAAGGATAGTATTTTGGGAATCCACCGCAGATTGCGATTTACCAACAATTCCTGTTCTGCATCCTTAATTTTTGCAAACCCTTCATTTTCTGAGAAATCAACCATTGCATCGAGGGCCTGACTCTGGTATAAATCTGTAAGTTTTTGAAAATCAGTTTCTGCTGTTTTGTCCTGATCCTTCATTTTTTTTATCATCTCAACAAGTTCTTCAGCCTGCTGCTTATAATCTATTTTTTCAAAAACTTGTATTTGTTCTGCAACTGTCTCCAAACCACCTGTTTTCATCTTTTCCCGGGCTGCCTTTTGCATGAGTTCCATTTCATAGGCCTTCATTTCACCATCAATCAAATCTTCGTACAAAAAAGATTGCAAAAGAATTGGCTTCCATTTCTCTAAGATCTCAAAGGGCATTAACTGTAGGTTCTGATTTTTTGAATTTTTAAAATAATTTCGAATGATCTCATAATCTTCCGGAGCTAAGAGAGTGGCTAAGGTCGTTCCATTTTTCATAGGCGCTAAAGACATCATTTGTAAACTCATTTCAATCGGATTTCCCAAATCAATTTCTGTAACCAATTGATTTGATTTTTTTAATGCAGACTCCATTTCTTTGCTAAAAAAGAAATCAGTGGCCTTGATCATATGTATGGTACCAAATAAATAAGACTTTTTAATTCCTTTTCCGGAAATCTCCCATAGCAAGGTTTTCTCCAGGGTATCTTGGTTCTGTCCGAATATTTGTTGGACAAACAACCCAATGAAAACCAGGATCATTTGTAAAATGTTAGCTATTTTTTTCATGCCATTCAATTTGAGTTGTGAGCGATTTGTATAGATCGGTGTTGGCTGGATGGTGGATTACATGGTACCCACAGTACTCAGCCGCTTTTATATTTTCTGCATTGTCATCAATAAAAAGTGTTTCGCTTGCCTTTATCTTAGCATCCTGCAAAACAAATTCGAAGGTTGACTTATCGGGTTTTCTTCTTCCAATCAGATGAGAGTAGTAAATCTTTTCAAAATAAGATTCCAGAAACCAGCGTTGGTGTTCCCTCTCAAAATTTTTCCGTACATCTCTCAAATGTATACTATTGATATTACTCAATAAATACAAACGATATCCAGATTCCTTTAAATCTGCCAATAGCTGATATCTTGCTGAGGGAAAATCCAACAACATGAGAGACCAAGCTTCTGCTATTTTATCCTCCTCCTGCCCCAAATCTTGAGACAAGCGCGATAGAAAATCTGCTTCGCTCAAATTCCCTTTTTCATAATCTTCAAAAACCTGATCTTCCACCCAAGCATTCCATTTCTTGTGGTATTCTTCTTCTGATACAAAAGACTGCAAGGCCTGCCAGGTTCTATTCATATCTAAATTCAATAATACCCCACCCAAATCAAATAGGATATGCTTTATTTTCTTATTTTTATCAGTACTCATCATGATGTAACATTTTTCAAATATTATGCCTTTTTGATTTCATACATAATGCTGACAAAATGACTGAAAAGGAAAATCTAACAATTTATTAATCATCTTTTATTCGTTAACAGAACTGTGGTATCTATCTTCAAAAAAAAGCTATGAAAAACATTCTTATCATTTGCCTTTTTGTAGTACAGTTGACAAGCGCGCAAACTGTTGTACGTGGGCCCTATTTACAGGTAAAAACACATAATTCCATTCAAATTTGTTGGAGAACTGATATACCCAGCAGCTCGAGAGTGAATTACGGAACCCAGTCCGGCGTTTTTTCCCAGATGGTTGTAGATAGTAGTTTGAAAACAAATCACTTTATACAGATCAGCAACCTGACAGCGGACACGCGTTACTATTATCAGATTGGCACAAGCACTCAGGTTTTGGAAAACAGAGTCAATCAGCATTTTACAACGGCTGTTAGTCCAGGTACAGTTAAACCCTTTCGTTTTTGGGCTATAGGCGATTTTGGAAAGGGAAATCAGGGACAAAGAGATGTATATCAAAGTTTTTTGCAGCATACAAGTACAAAAGAAACTGATTTGCTAATCATGCTTGGAGATAATGCTTATCCGGATGGTACTGACCAACAATACCAGCAATATGTTTTTCAGGTGTATGACAGTCTATTCAGATATCTACCTTTTGTGAGTACGCCCGGCAATCACGATTACAACAGTGTAAACAGATTTGACCCGCCTACACAACATACAGGCCCCTACTATGATATCCTCAACTTTCCCACGCAGGGACAGATGGGTGGATTGGCGAGCAATACGGAGTTGTATTATTCCTTTGACTATGGCAATGTACATTTTGTGTGTTTAAATAGTGAGTTGCAGGCTTGGACAAGCAGCAGCAATTCCACCATGTTGAACTGGTTGAGACAAGATTTGCAAGCAAACAACAAGGAATGGATTATTTGTTATTTTCATCAACCGCCCTACAGCAGGGGTTCTCACAATTCTGATGATTTTTGTGACTATTTAATTAAAAAGATTCTGTTAAAAAATTTTAGGAAAATTTCGGAACTGTTAACCCGTAATTTACCTGTATATTTTAATGAAAAATTTATCACCTGTTGATCTCATCTGAATCAATGTTTCAGAAAATGTTATACAAAAAGTGAAATAATTTATTTGCCATGAATTCCAGAAATTTTTCCTTCTCCAGCCGTTTGAGATATAAATTCGATAATCTTATGAGCCGCGGCTCTGTTGCTATGATTGGCTTACTGGTCATCTTATCCATTTTGTTAGTGGTTACCTCTGGCGTTTTAATTTATATTTTTGAAATCAGTCCGGGGGGAGGAAGCCCAATAGGGTTGATTGAGGGTTTATGGCAAAGCCTTATGCGTGCCCTTGATAGCGGGACTATAGGAGGAGATGAAAGCTGGTCATTTCGAGGTGTTGCGCTATTTGTAACGATGGGAGGTATATTTATCATTTCAACACTCATTGGAGTACTGAGCAGTGGTATTGAAATGAAACTGAGTGATTTACGTAAGGGAAGAAGTTATGTGGTAGAAAAAAATCACATAGTAATACTAGGGTGGTCAAATAAAATATTTACCATTATTTCAGAGTTGTGTATTGCCGGAGAAAATCAAAAAGATAATTGTATAGTTATACTGGCAAACAGGGACAAAGTGGAAATGGAGGATGACTTGCGCAGTAAGGTGACTGATTTTAAGCGAACCCGGGTAATTTGCAGAAGTGGAGTACCGGAAGATTTGACTGACCTTGAAATTGTTAATTTACATGATTCCAGATCAATCATTATTCTGGGATCTGAAGGACCAAACGGAGATGCAAAAACGATTAAATGTATATTAGCCATAACCAATAACCCATCCAGGCGTGAATATCCGTATCACATAATAGCTGACATAAAAGAAAAGAAAAATCTGGAAGTTGCAAAAATGGTAGGAAAAGACGAGGTAATTTTATTGTTTACTGATGACATTATTTCAAGACTATTAGTTCAAACCTCACGACAATGTGGTCTCAGTTTTGTTTTTCAGGAATTACTTGATTTTGAAGGTGATGAGATATACTTTATGCAGGATACTAAATTGTATGGAAAAACTTTTGAGGATTGCATTTTTAAGTATGAGGATTCAACGATAATTGGTGTCCAGTATGCAGACGGAAAAACACATATATATCCGGATATTGATTACATTATGCAAGAAGGAGATTCGATTGTGGCAATATCTAGAGATGACAATACAATTATTTCAAGAGCGTCAGATGATTTTGAAATAGATAGGGATGCTGTTAAAATACAGATGCGTGGTATGCCAGGTAAAGCACATTATTTACTCATCGGATGGAACAAGCTGGCTAAAAATATCATATGCGAACTCGATAAATATGTTGGTCAAAATTCAGAAATTACAGTAGTTTGCACCTACGAAAAATACCAGGATGAAGTGGAAAAAATCAAAGATGATGTCAACAATCTCAACATTGAGTTTAAATGCGCCGATAGCACCGATTTAGAAACAATGAACGCTCTCGATATCGCAAAGTATAATAATATTCTGGTCATTAGTTATTCTGATGATCTCGAAATGCAGGAAGCAGATGCACATACACTCATTACACTTTTACACCTGCGGAGATTAAGTGAGGAATTGAAAACTGATCTAAATATTGTAAGTGAAATGCTGGATTCTAAAAACCGTAATTTAGCAGTTGTAACCAAGGTGGACGACTTTATAGTAAGCGACAATTTAATTAGCCTGTTAATTTCACAGGTTGCTGAAAATAAGCATCTTATGAGTATTTTTGAAGAACTTATGAATAGTGAAGGTTGCGAAATTTATATCCATCCGGTTGCGGAATATATTACTCTAGACAAACCTCAGACGTTTTACACTATCTTGGAAAGTGCTAAAATAAAAAATGAAATTGCCATAGGCTACAGATTGCATTCCCAAATCCATGACGAGAAAAACAAATGTGGAATTCACATAAATCCTGTAAAATCCAGGAAAATTCAGTTTAGTCAAAATGACAAAATAATAGTTCTGTCGAAAGAGTAATACGATGTTGATTTGGTACTGTGTGGTCATAGCCATGTTTATGAGAGGAGTAAACTTATCAAAGGACATTACGGTTTCTCTTTTAGTTTTAACAACAACACGCATACGATCAGTAACAATTCGGGCAATTTCAACACAGGTCAGCATTATACCAAGTACTTGAATGGTACAAACGATGGTACGATTTATGTGGTTTGCGGAAATTCGGGAAGTAGCGAGAATGGCGCTTCTTTGAACCATCCTGTAATGATTGCCAGCGATGGAGGATCCAGTGCCTATGGTTCTTTAGTGATTGATGTCAACGGAAACCGCATGGATGTCAGCTATCTTAAATCTAATGGTCAAATAGATGATGAATTTACCATAATTAAACCAGATGGATCTTCTCCTTACACTGGGGTGCAGGAGATAGCGGAAGCAAATCAGCCTTATATTTTTCCCAATCCGGTCAATCAAACCTTGTATGTCAATCTGGAACTTAGCGCAGCAGAAAAATTGACCTGGAAGATATATGATTTGAGTGGAAGGTTGATTTTGAATGGGGGCAATGAATTGGCTGCTGGGAAACAGAGGCTGGAAATAGACATGCAAAGCTTAGAGGAACAGTCTTATGTATTGGAACTGCTAATAGCCCAGAAACAGTATAGTTTTCCATTTGTTAAAAAGAAAAAATAAGGAACTTCTTGTTAGAAAAGAATTTTTTTCTAACTTTGCCCATCCGAATATAGGTCCTATAGCTCAGTCGGTTAGAGCAGCTGACTCATAATCAGCGGGTCACAGGTTCGAGCCCTGTTGGGACCACAACCTAAAATCACAACGCCTTGTAAGTTAATTGCTTGCAAGGTGTTTTTTTTGTGAAGGGCTTAATAAATGTATAACATATTAATCTCTTAGCATTCTCTGCAAAATAAAATATTATCAATTGAGTTTCACGCAAAGACGCAAAGCGCTACCAGATCTATATCACGTAAAGCACGCTAAGAAAATTCAAAATAATATCAAATATCCTCTGTGGTTCTCTGTGAATATCTCTGAGACCTCTGTGGTAAAATATAAATCTCACGCAAAGGCGCAAAGCACTACCAGATCTACATCACGCAAAGCACGCTAAGAAAATTCAAAATAATATCAAATATCCTCTGTGGTTCTCTGTGAATATCTCTGAGACCTCTGTGGTAAATTATAAATCTCACGCAAAGGCGCAAAGCGCAAACATAACTAAATCACGCAAAGTACGCTAAGAAATATAAATATCCTCTGAGGTATAATATATTAAGTGACATCCTTTTATCTCACCAGAAAATCTGCCTCATTTATTTTTAACTAGCTCCCAGTGACCTTTCTTGTCACCGCCTATTCGCCTAAATGTTTTTGTCTTTTAATTTGGTAAGATTTTTATCGATGGCAGTTGTACTAATGCCAATTGACTCAGCTAATTCTTTTATTGTAATAGATGGTTTTTGGTCTATGAGGTAAACTATTTTTTTCTGATTTTCTACCAACCCTTCTACCAACCCTTCTACCAACATTGAATCAACTGTAGAAATCAAAGTTGGAAACTTTTGATTTTTGTTGGGGTTTACTTATTGTTGTCGACTTTAAAATAGTTTTGTTTATTCACATCTTCCAAAATAATTATTTGTTGTATTGCTATTTGGTTCAGTTTTTTTAATCTTTCTTGCTGGCTAAGAGCATCGTCGATAAAAACGGCATTTAAATTTTCTAAATTACTCAAGCAGATTAGTTCATTGATTGAAGCATAATCGCGCATATTACCTTTCAAATCTGGGTTGTTTTGCCTCCATTCTTTAGCTGTAATACCCCACAAAGCCACATTCAATACATCTGCTTCGTCGGCATAAACTTTAGATATTTGTTGTGAAGTAAGCTCTAGTGGGATGAGGTTGTTTTTTATTGAATTTGTATGAATTCGGTAATTTATTTTAGCCAATTCTCTTTTAGCATTCCACCCAATTTGCTTTTGCTCGGTTTCTTTTAATCGTTGAAATTCCGTAATTAAATAAAGTTTAAATGAAACACTAATAGCCGAACCAAATTCAAAAGCAATGTCTTTATGTGCATAAGTTCCTCCATATTTCCCCTTTTTAACAACAAATCCAATCGCATTCGTTTTTTCCATCCATTCACTCACACTCAGCACAAAACTTGGTAATCCAGCTTGCGTTTTAAAGTGGTCAGATTCCACCACTTTAAAATTAGGATTATGTATCATTTCCCAAGTACTCAAAAACTCTAATGCATAACGAGTACGAATCCAATTTTTTATGATGTCAGCAGCTCGGCTTTCACCTTCCTTGGCATTGGCCATATCGGTTAAGGAAATAAAATCTTCGTTGTTTTCCTTTACAACAGTTACTTCATTTTTTTGAATCTTTATTTTTGCCATACTTCTTTGTGTACTCTGTGCAATACCGAAAATATTTTGAGGCTCTGTGACCTCCGTGGTAAAAATATCAACTACCCTCCACAATCCTTATCTCCTCCTCCGTCAATCCATACAGCTCATACACCATGCGGTCAATCTCCTTGTCAGTCTGCTCTATCTGGGATTTGAGTTCCAAGGCCTTTAGTAATTTTTAGTTGCCGAGTACTTTTACAAAAAGTCCAATTACTCTTAATTTAATAGTTTCTTCATCTCTCAATACTATTGGGTCATAATAAATAGTAGATTTTGGTAATAGAGTTATTTCTTCATGTCTCCAGTTTTCCTCAGAATAAGTTTTTTTACTACTGTATTCCTTAATTGTGTAGCTTGACCCAAAATCCATATCGGTGAAATCAGACATTTCAACTAAGACAATCCGACCATTTCTTGACCCATAAGTGTATTTTTCAAAAAGACAAATTGACCCATTTGGTATTATTTTATTCATTGATTCTCCAACAACTCTACACGCAAAGTAATTTTCCAAGTTGGGTAAATTAGTGTCAAGTTCAACATATTTAAATTTATCAATTTGCTGTAGCCCAGAAAAAGAGCCAGCGGCAATACTTAAGTCATAAAATGGTATTGAAAAATTATCTGGCTTTTCTAGAATTTTAATACTAGATTTTTTGACGTTATTTGGGTTTGATGTGATGTATTGTTTTAAATAATTCCGTAAATTTTGGTTACAGGCAAAGATAAAAGTTCCTTTCACTCCCCTTAAAAGTATTGTTTTATAAATATTAATTATGTACTCTTTGAGTAAATTCTCATCCTTGATTGTATTTTTCCCTGCCTTATCTTTGTATTGAAGTCTGTCAATTATAAATTCTTTCTTTTCAAAATCATAGTCAATTTCAGGCCCAATAATAACACCTGTGAAGTTTAAATCATAGCCCTGTGTAGTATGAATACAACCTACTTCGTTGATTGAATTTTCTGAATTTACCCAATCTACAGCAACACTATTCCATCTTAGTTTAGTTTGTTCTATAATAATATCAAAAGCATCTTTGTTTTTGTTAGATAACCATTCCCATGCATATCCAGCAACTAATCTAGACAAACCGTCCATCCTTTCACGCTTTTTTATTTCGTCTACCATTTGATGAATGTTATCGTATAGGTAACATTCGTAATCTATAGGTTGAAATTTATGTGGTTTTTTATTGTCTAATAAATCATGTATAAATTTTACATAATCGTTACCTCCTCTACATCTAAATTGAGTTTTAAGTACCTCTAAACGAGTATTTTCTGAATTTTCAAGCTCAACAAATTTATTTCTTGGAACATCAGATGGTTTAATAGATTGAAAACGATCATAAAATATCACCGATTTTTTAGACTGTATCAAGAGCCAATCTAACTCAGAGGAAATAAATTTATCAAGCCCTAAAAGTAAACAGATGTCATCAAAGGGTTTAAAGTAAGGGCCTAAGTTTATTCTTCGTCTCAATCTATGCCCCTCATCAACAATCACTAAATCATATTTTTGTTTTGAAAGGTCAGAAGGGCCAATCACCATTTTGGGAGAAAGTCCCTGAATGTTATTGAATACTTTAGAGATAGTTTTTCTGAAAGAAGCCATTGGAATTACTAAGGCCATTTCAAGATTTCCATATTTAGCCCTAACTAATTTTAAAAGCTCAAAAAGTTCTAAATCTTCTTCTCCAAAATCTGAAAAATTGAAGTCTTCTAAATTTGTTTTTAGTAATTTAAACAAAAAAATTGCTAGAATAGATTTTCCTGTCCCAGCTCCACCTTGTATCAGACTAACATTCGAATTAATATCTAAAATACACTCTAGAATTAATTTTAAGCCATTAACTTGTTCTGGAGATAATGATTTATATGGAGAATATTTAAACAGATCAGAGTTATTGATATATTCTAGAGAATGTCTGACTACACCGATAGACCTCAACTCACTCCATATGTCATTGAATAATTCCCAATAAACTTCTTTCTGTTGATAAAACCGATGGTTTGCTATGCCAAGATTTGCATTTTTTAGATTATAAACGCCATCTGCTGTAATATATCTTATCAAATTAGCCTCAATATCAAGAGTTGCCGATTTATTAAAAATTTCACTTAATATTAGGTTTACTGAAGTAAGGTCCTTCTTCATAATATTTTTGGAATGAGATTTCATTCTCTTCAAGATATCAGTAGTTTCACCTACATATGCATTTTTAGATTTATCATCATTTAAGAAATATACTAATGGCCACGACAAGAATTCTCTGTGGTTATTTATAATTTCATTTTCTAACTCAGAATTGAAATTGTAGCGTGAAATTGTAAAATTCCTTTTCATTATAGTTTGTCATATTTTTCAGATTTTCCCTTTGATTTATGCACAGGATATTTCTCTGCATTTTGTTTAATTTTTTCAGATACTATTTCAAAAGGATTTAACCCATGTTTTTCTGCTAGTAAAAACGAGAACGAGAGAATATCTGCTAACTCCTCTTTAATTCTATCTAATCCTATATTTTCAGATTGTTCTGTCGTTTTCCATAAAAAAAGTTCGTTCAATTCTGCAGCCTCAATAGAGATAGCAATTGCTAAATTCTTTGAATCGTGAAACTGTTTCCATTCTCTCTCATCTCTAAAATTAATTAATTCTCTAATTATCTGATCATATTTATCACTTAGCATAGTTTTAATATTTTTTGATATTTCTAAATCAAACTCATTCTTAAAAATTATCTCTTTTTACTTTAAATCTTAATATTTTCAGAGGAATAAACAAGTTTAAATTTCAGATTTGCTTGTACAATATCCCTTTTCAAATTTAACTTACATAATCATCTCTTGATTCTTGAAATTTTAAACATCATCTCTCCACATTCACTCCTGACATCCACAAGGAACTAGTCCAAAGCCAATATACAAAGAATTTAGGTTTTTTTGAAAGTGAATACCTCCAACTGCTATACAAATACAAGGTTTACAATTCTTTTGCCCCTCATATAACAAGTTCATAATTTCTTAAACAAGATTTCACCATCACTTATTCTGTAGCGATTAGATTGTAAGAAAATTACAGAATGGCCGCCTCTCAATTTTCTCCCCAGATCAAAAACTATAGTTCTGCTGAAGAACTGAGTAAAATTTTTCATTTTAGGGTTTCTGTATGGGAAAAATCTGAGCAAAGTGATTTGGTGAATCAACAATTATATCCCAATGGTTGGTCAGATCTCCTGGATGCAAGCGCCTCGCATTGGGTATTGGAAGATGAGGATCAAATGAAGGCAGCTGCCCGCATGAACCTTTTTTCAGATTTGGCCGACTGTCCTTATGCCCTGCCGCCGCATATACATCTGCAAGTCAAAAACAACCCAATCGTTTTCCTGAGCCGTTTGGTTGTTGATCCTGCATGGCAAGGAAAAGGGTACAGTAGAATACTGATTCAAAAAAGGATGGAAATGGCCAGAGAACAAGGATACAATCAGTTTTTTGTTTTTGCGAGAGTTAAACCCATCATGCGATTGCTGGAGAAATTACATTTTGTTTCCCTGGGAGAAATTCCCGTACAATATCATCCGGAACAGGCTGCACACCGGGTACATTTTTACTGGTTGGGATAAGAACCTAAGGAAATAAGGTTTTCACAGCCGTCTCGTCTAAATAAATACGGCAGGTATCTTTTATAAGGTCCACCTGAATCGTAAATTGCTCCCTTGTTCCCAAGATTACCCTACTGTAGGTCAACTTCCAGCATTTGGAGTCAATCGCGCGAATTCCAACTCGTTTCAGCTGATATCCCAAAGGGGATTTTTCCAAAAATCTGATCTTATCTTCTTTTTTCAAGCTGTCGTAAAAGGGTCCATGAAAGAATGGCAGCAACTTTTCTGTTTGCAGATTATTCTTCAACAACTGTACATAATTCAAAATATCTGTATTGTAAAAGCATAATGGATTTTTAAACAGACAATTGCTTTGTCCCAGGACAATATTCGTCAGAAAGAAAAAGAAAAAGGCAAAACAAAGGGTACGCACTAAGGTTCTACTTTTATAACTTGCAGAATTTCATAGGTACTGGCATCGGCTATAAATGCTACCACTGCGTAATTCAATCCTCGGAATGCTTCAGGAATGACATAGGTATAATCTTTTCGTACCTTTGTATTGGCTGTAACTGTACCTTCAAAAACAGGCTGCCCCCAGGTACCATTGATATTGCCTAGATGTACATTATGGTGTTCATAGAACTCTACATCATTGGGAAATACGGTATAATCTTTTTGCCAATCAATGACATCTTTGGCAACAGCATACAGAAATAAATTATAATTACCACTGAGATTGGTTTTAGCTTCTGATTCAACATGAACAAAGAGTGCATGGGTTTGGGGAAAATAATTCACCTCCATTTGCAAATCGGCTCTCAGATTATTCTCTTGGAGTACAGTATTAACTCTGTTGGCCCATTGGCTATTTGAAACCCAGGGTGTGGTTGCTCCTGAGAATATTTTTCTATTGATCATACCGTAGGGATTGCCCGGAATTCCGGTAATGGTTGTTGCGTAGGCCAATCCTGCTTCATTGGTAAAATTACGGCTATATTTGGGATACTCAGGTTCGCCAGGGTCATATATTCTTTGGTACTGAGAAATACCGCCCGCTCCGGCATGCTCACTTACTACGATGACTCTGCCATTGTTGGCTGACTCAATGTTTTTAGCATTGGTTCCAGCGATAGGACAATTGCCACATTGATGTCCGGTATAGTATTCCAATAATACATTCAGATTGGTATTGCTATTCGTTCCAAAGCTAGGATAATTATAATCAGTAGCATAATTACCCGGATAGAGAGAAATATCATAAGCACCACTGTTCTGTGGAATGGGATTCTCAACTCTATCGCAAGCGATGAAGAAGAACAAGCTAATGAAAAGGATGGATAAACGAATCATATGCTAAATTTTTAAAAACTATGTGTAAAAGAAACTGTAACACCATTGGAAGCGGGCACCTGTCGGCAAATACCCCCTACGCAAAAAATACCGGCCCTTTGTTTTCCTACATTCAACATCAACCGGGTTGAACCTTTGATATAGGAGAGGGTCGCCAATAGGTAATGAACTCTTTTTTCTTCGGTTTTATTTCCATAATTCCACTGATCGATGATACCAATGGTCCAATTGGGAGAAATCGTGTACTCAACAACCAAGGTAGCCCAGTCGCCCTGGTCCTGTTTGGTCCAAAGTCCTTGAAGTTCGGCACGAATACTATGTTTTTTATTGATTTTATAAGTCATGTCAACCACGGCAATATTGGTGTAAATATAGCCTGTACTTTGTGCTACAATATTGGCAGAAGCATTGAAAGCCTGGTTAAAATAAATAAATTTCATGGAAAGGTTTTTAGAGAACTTTTTACTGATTTCGATATTAAAGTCTCTGAAAAACAAACTATCTGGATTCAAAACAAAGGGTGTTGAGGTATAACCTCTTAAAAAACTATCTCTTTCAATGATATTTCTTTTTACATCATAAACTGTTGAAAAGTTAATACTGACTTTGGTCCCATATTTCCCACCCAGCAGGGTTTCTTTCGCAAATGTATAAAAAATATCTCCCTGGAATGCCACTTCTCCATTGGGAATAGTTGCATAAGGGTAGAGCGTTGCCGCTAAGTTGTAGGTATGTGTTTTGGTAAGGGCAGGAAGAAAGTTGATCTGCAGATCTGTTAGCTGTGCAGTACGATCTGATCTGAAACTCATATTGTCGATAGCCTTAGCTTGGACCAGGATACCCAAACCTTTTTGTGAATAACCAAAATTTGCCAGGATACCATATCCATTTTTGTAGATGTATCCATTGTTGTCAGAGGGGTCGTTTTCTTTTAAAACTCCTTCTGCATTAAAGTTAAAGCCTTTATAAACCACTTTAAAACGGGCGGCGTATGCTGCCACATTTTCTGGTAAAATCAAAATGGGGGATTGTGCCGTTTGAAATTTACTGACAAAACTACCCCCAACAGTAAATTGCCAGCCTTTTTCCAATAGTTTGGGGAAAATCGTGCTAAAATCAACATCTAGATTCACTGCTCTCACGGTACCCGGACCGTTAAACAACTGGCTGTTGAATTCATATCTTTGCTTACCTATCAGGCCTGTCAACTCGATACCTTTATAGGGTCTGATTTTCAAATGAATTCCATCCATGGCATTATCTAGACCAAGTTGTCTTTCTTCGAAGGCGCGAAATACCATTCCACTACCAAATTGGTCGTAGAAATTACCTACTGTAACTTCGATAAAATCATTACTGTAGCCGGCATATCTATAACCCAATCCTGTTCCATTGAACCGTGCTGGATATCCGAGCAAGGCGGGCAAATAACTTTCAAACCTTACACCTGCCCTGAATTTTCCAATGCTGTAATTGATATTAGCAAATGAATTTAATCCCGTTTTGGATGGTGGTACCTGTGCATTGATTGTTGAATCCGGGGCATAATATTGAAAGGTTGATTCAATATTACCCATAACGGAGCCCCCAAGAATATTTTCAAATTGGGCAAAAGAAAATTGGGCTGTACACAAGGATACAGCCCATATTATAAGATTACTACATTTCATAGAAAACATTACTGCTTTGATAATTCTTTAATTTTGTGAAGTAATTCTTCTTCATCTCCAGGATTGTAATTGTTGTGTTTCCACACAATTTTACCTTGACCATCAACGAGAAAAGTAAAGGGGACATTATTTACACCCATTGCTCTTTTGAGATCACCATTGGTATCCAACAAGACTTCAAAAGCCCATTGTTGAGCATTGGCATAAGGTTTAACCTTGTCAACATTTCTTTGATCGTCGATAGAAACAGCGTATAAGGTAACACCTGTTTCCTCCACCCATGATTCATACACTTCATGAATTGCTTCTAATTCTCTTTTGCAGGGACCACACCAGGTAGCCCAAAAATTAATCACAATTGGCTTTCCATTATTTGTTAATTGAGACAGATTGACTGATTTGCCATTCATATCTTTCAGAACAATATTTGGTAGCTTGTCTTGTGCAATAGACAAGAAAGAAATAAGAAGAAAACTGAGTAAGAAGTGGTATTTCATCATTATCATTTTTGATTTATACTTCACAATACAAATTTGAAACCAAATTTGAAATTATTTCAAAATAGATAATTTTTGTGTTGAAACAGAACCTTCAGATGTAACAACTACCAGGTAAACACCATTTGCTATATTAGAAGTATTCATTGTATGAGCATTCACTTGGTTTACATTTTGAGAAAGAATAACTCTTCCTTGTAAGTCAACCAATTCAATCAAAGCAGATTCAACAGTGTTTTGGAAAGAAATTGTGCATTCAGAACCTGCAGGATTTGGATACACCTGAATGGCCTGGTTATTAATTTCTTCAACAGCAGTAGCAACATTTACTGTGAATTTTTTCAAATCAAGAGAAGTAAATGTAGAAGAAGAAATGCCTGGGATCAAAACACTATTAGCAAAAACTTGGATGTTCCCATTACCATAGGCACAACACAAACCATCACCATAAGAGTCGTTTACCTGAAGAGTGTAACAATCATTTGGTAAGGTTAGGTTGATGTCAGGTTGAGGATAAGCTCCATTGGCTCCTGCGTCAGTATAAGGTCCACCAGAAGCAACAGTAGTATTGGCACTGTTTTTCAATGACCAAGAAGTTTCAGATCCATATCCGTCTAAGGTTACGCGTACTGTGATATTGTTATTGGTTGTTTCAACAGCCTGTGTGAAGCTTGTAGACTGTGTATTGTTTGTGCTTACCTGATCGGCAGCGCCATTCACATTAGTTATTGTAACATCAATAGTATTGGATGGCAATACGGTAAAGTTATATGTTGGTAGATTTACATAAGCTGATTGACCATAGGCTAGAGAACCCGTCCAGTTATAAGGAGTTGGTGTAGTTCCATTAGCGCTGATATTGATGGTTGCTGAGGTAATTGTTGTACCACCGTTGTTTTTCATTCTTACCCAAAGAGTTTCAGAACCAGGTCCTGGGCAGTATGGGTTTACAGTTTTGATAGCATTCAATGCAGCGTCAAGATTGGTTGTAAAGTTAACTACATTCACATTAGAGCCATTTGAGTTAATTACTTCTTGTTGTCCTTCAGTGATGAAAGCAACAACTTCCAAATTACCTAAATCATAGGCAATATTGTTCAAGCTTGCTGGAATCGTGTAAAAAAGTGTGTCTGTGGTAGTTGTACCTGCAGCAGTATTTGTGATAGCTGTTCCCCATTGACCTGTGATGAAGTGTCTTAGCATGTGTTGGTGCAAATACTTTCCATTAGGCTGGATATTACCAGGATTATAAGATTGAGCTCCGGTTTGAGGTCCTTCCACATTATTTTGCAATAGCGCTACATTCAATTTGTTAGTGGTAGTACCATTGGCTGTGAAGTGGTGTTGAACGATAACTCTCAATTGTCTTGATTGTTCATCTACCTGAGCTTCTACGGCAACATTCACATAAGCAGCAACTGCTCTGATTTGATTGGTGGCATTCGTCCAATTTCCTCTACTCATTGCTGTGCCATTATTTTGACCCAAGCCAGCAAATAAACGTCTGTTGATAGTACCAGCAGGATATCCGGTAAGGGCTGCCTGATTCACTAATCCGGTTCCAAAAGTAGTTCTAAAATCTGGTTGACCTGCACCTGGAGTAGAAAAAGATCCAACGTGTACGTTCATAACCCAAAAATTTGCACCATTGGTATTTTTCAGATTTGAAGCGATTACGTGACCGGCAGGACAAAAGGTACAATTGATCCCTGTAAATTCTTCAAGTAGTGCTCTTCTGTTTTCGGGTGTTGTACTAACGGGTAGCTGAGCCATAGCACTGAAGCTCATGTAAACACCAGATAGGAGTAAAATTAATTTTTTCATAGTAAGAAATAGGTTAAAAATTTAGCAATCAAAATATATTAAATTGCTTGATTGATTAAAAAGGATTATCTTTGGAATCTAAAATTAGATTTTCCAAGCCAAATTTTGGAATTTATTATCAATAAATTTACATAACACTAAATTATATTTTTAATTACCCTTTTTTTAACAATTTATATTCAGCAAATATGAAAAAACAAATACTCTTACTACTAGTCTTTTTGCCCCTCTTTGTTTCGGCTCAAAGCTTTAAATTAACTGACCCTTCCAATAATTCTATGGTTAACAATAGTTATGTTATTGTTAATGGCACAGCAACAACGAATGATATTTACAAAGGCATACGCGTTCAAAATGTAAGTGGCCAAACCCTGGAAGTAAAAGTAATTCGTAAAGAAATTAATGTAGTAGCGGGTACACTCAATGCAACATGCTGGGATATTTGTCCACCGGCAGACACAGCGGGTCGTTATCCAGAGTTGGTTACCTCCACTTCAATCAATATGGCAGACAGTGCCATTGAATTCTCTTTTTCTGCCCATTTATATCCTGAGCGTAATTCGGGGTGTTCACACATGAGGTATATCTTCTACGGTGTTGGAACCTCTCTGCGTGATTCAGTTGATATTTATTTTAATCACGGGCAAACTTGTAGTCCGGCTTCTTCCATTTTTGAGATCAACCCTGCGATATCATTTGAAATCATGCCCAATCCAAGTCAAAATTTTATTCAAATTTATTCTGATCAAATGCCTGCTTCTGGATTTTTACAACTGACTAATTTACAGGGACAAATGTTAAGAACTTGGAACCTTGAGCAAAACAACCCATGGTTAGACCTTTCCTCTTTTGAAACAGGACTTTACATTCTTACCGTCTTTGATGAGAAAAACAGAGCTTTGGCTCGTAAAAAAGTTCAAATTTTAAAATAATTGAACCGCATACATCTTGAAAAAGGGTTTTACTAAAAAGTAAGACCCTTTTTTTTAATTTTACACTTAGAAACATATGAAAACAGAATCAGAATTGAAGGCTTATGCCATAGCCAAAGAAAAAATGTTTGATCATGACGCTTTTAGTCAATGGTTAGGGATTGAAATCATCTCATTGGATGCAGGTTATGCCAAATTACAAATGCAAGTTCGACAAGAGATGACCCAAGGGTTTGGGTTGGCCCATGGCGGAATTACTTATTCATTGGCTGATTCAGCCTTAGCTTTTGCCTCCAACGGTCATGGTCGAAAAAGTCTTTCTGTTGAAACCTCTATTTCTCATCTGGTTGCTGTTCAAGCTCATGATGTTTTAATTGCAGAAGCGATTGAAGAGAATCTGAGTAATAAGTTTGGAATTTATAGAATACATATTGTTAATCAGGAAGGGAAAAAGGTTGCCTTATTTAAAGGAACTGTTTTTAGAACTTCTTCAGAATGGTAAAAGGTTATGAAAGATGCATTTATTGTAGATGGAATAAGAACTGCAATAGGTAATTTTGCCGGCAGCTTGGCTCCAGTTAGGGCAGATGATTTAGCTGCTCATGTTATTTCGGAATTAATAAAAAGAAATCCGAATCTACCCCCAGATCAAATTGACGATGTCATTATGGGTTGCGCCAATCAAGCAGGTGAAGACAACAGAAACATAGCCAGAATGTCCTCTTTACTGGCTGGTTTATCTCCACTCATTCCGGGTGAAACAGTAAACAGACTCTGCGCTTCAGGTATGTCTGCTGTCGTTCATGCCTCCAGGGCTATTCGTTCCGGAGAAGGGGATATTTTTCTCGCAGGTGGAATAGAACATATGACTAGGGGACCATGGGTTATATCAAAAACAAGTGCTGCCTTTGGTCGTGATGCCCAAATGTATGACTCAAGTTTTGGCTGGCGATTTATCAATCCTAAAATGAAAAACTTGTATGGTGTTGACGGTATGGGAGAAACCGCGGAAAATCTAGCTGAAAAGTATCAAATCAGCAGAGAGGATCAAGATCAATTTGCTTTGCACTCACAAATTAAGGCAAGCAGTTCTCAGCGGGATGGAATTTTTGCAGAAGAAATCTCCCCTATATCCATACCTCAAAAAAAAGGAGAAGGAATTCTCTTCCAAAATGATGAATTTATTAAATCAGATTCAAGTTTGGAAGGATTGGCAAAACTAAAGCCTGCCTTCCGTAAAGAAGGCGGATCTGTTACAGCTGGTAATGCCTCTGGACTGAATGACGGGGCTGCTGTTAATCTCATCGCTTCATCTTCTGCCATTTCTAGTTATCAAATGACTCCACTAAGTAGAATTGTAAGCTCCGCCGTAACGGGAGTAGAGCCCAGAATTATGGGTATCGGTCCAGTTACTGCAAGCCAATTGGCATTAAAAAGAGCAGGCTTGACCTTGGAGCAAATGGATATTATTGAAATCAACGAAGCTTTTGCTGTACAAGTGCTGGCTTGCACGCGAGCCTTAGGTTTGCAGGATCAAGATGAGAGAATCAATCCACTTGGAGGATCCATTGCCCTGGGACATCCGCTGGGTATGACCGGAGCTAGATTACTTTTAACTGCATCAAAACAGCTTCAAAGAACTCAGAAAAAATATGCCCTTGTAACGATGTGTATTGGAGTCGGACAAGGCTATGCAGTAGTTCTAGAAAAAGCATAAAAAATTCCCGTCAGTGTAAGCCTGACGGGAAAAACATCACTGAAAAAACTTATTACCTCACAATTCTCTGCAGTTTCCTGCCCTATCTTCTGATCTGCACTTGTGTGCTGATACTTTCTTGTTTTCCGTTGTCATTATATCTGAGCACGCTGATGTAAGTACCTGCAGGCAATTCGTTGT
>Ga0169931_10004877_pt1 | contig 20686 bp, 15 predicted proteins | sample Kivu_15m_20L_FD_129675 | JGI IMG/M metagenome (GOLD analysis project Ga0169931, IMG submission 129675) | Freshwater microbial communities from Lake Kivu, Western Province, Rwanda to study Microbial Dark Matter (Phase II) - Kivu_15m_20L... | ecosystem: Environmental > Aquatic > Freshwater > Lake... | reverse complement strand
TCGCCCCTGCGGTAGAGCTTCACCGGCGGCAGGCGCACGCCCTCCTGGTGCACCTCGGTCAGCGTGCGCGAGAGCGACGCCGGCACCGCGCCGCCTACGTCGGTGTTGTGCACATGCGTGACCGCGAAGCAGGCGACCTCGCCCTCGTGGAAGATCGGCTTCCACACATGCATGTCCGGCGAGTGCGTGCACACGAAGCCCGAATACGGGTCGTTGGTGATCGCGATGTCGCCTTCCTCGTAGCGGTCGATGAGCCGCAGCGCCCGGCCGTAGTCGAGGCCGACGAACCAGGTGACGCCCAGTTCGTAGGGCGAGGCGAAGGTCTTGCCGTCGGGATCGGCGAGGCCCGTGGTGAAGTCCTCCGTCTCCTTGACGAAGGTCGAGTGCGCGGTGCGCAGGAGCGTGCTCGCCATGCTCTCCGCCGCGGCGGAGCAGTGGTTGGCGAGGATCTGCAGCGTCACCTTGTCGATGGCCATGGCGCCCTCCTCGTTCCGGTCAGTGCCGCGCGGCCAGCTTCAGGACGAGGTGGCCGTATCCGTCCACCGTCCCCTCGAAGCCATCCGGCACGCAGGTCGTCGTGTCCTCCTGGGCGATGATCGCCGGCCCGGAGAATTCATGGCCGGGCAGCAGGTCGGCGCGCGCATGGAGCGGCACCTGCCGCCGCGCGCCCGCGACGTGGACCTCGACATGGCGCAGCGGCTTCGCCGGGCCGGTCGCCGGCGCGAGCCTGGCCAGCGCGGGCTTGGGACCATCCGCGACGATCACCATGCGCAGGTTGATCGCCTGCACCGGGGCCGCACGGTCGCAATGCCCGAACAGGCGCTCATGCGCGGCGTGGAAGGCCTCGGCGAGCGCCTCGTCCCTGCCCTGCTCGATGTCCTCGGCCGCCAGCATCGTCTCGATCTCGTAGGACTGGCCGCGATAGCGCATGTCGGCGGAGGCGACGAGGCGGAAGCCGCCGCGATGCCCCTGCTCCTCGGCGAGCCAGCGCCGCGCGTCGTCGGCAAGCCGCGCGAAGCCGTCGCGGATCGCCGGCATCGCCGCCGGCTCGAGGTCGAGATAGATCGTGCGGATGAAGTCGTTCTTGACGTCGGCGACGAGGCCGCCGAGCGCCGAGAGCACGCCCGGCGTGGTGGGCACGACGACATGGGCCATGCCGAGCTCTGCCGCCAGGAAGCAGGCCAGCATGGGCCCCGCGCCGCCGAAGGCCTGGAGCGCGAAGCTGCGCGGGTCGATGCCGGCGCGCGAGATGAGCTTCGAGACCTCGAGGTACATGCCCGAGACGGCGATGCGGATGATCGCCTCCGCCGCCTGCTCGACCGGCACGTCCATGGCGCGCGCGACGGTGCCGACGGCGGCGACGGCACGCGCGCGGTCGACCTTCACCGCGCCATAGCCGAGGTCGGCCTGGCCGATATAGCCGAGCACCGCCATCGCGTCGGTGATCGTCGGGCGCTCGCCGCCGCGTCCGTAGCAGGCGGGGCCCGGCGTGGAGCCGGCGCTCTCCGGGCCGACGCGCAGCACGCCGAGCGCGTCGACCGCGGCGATCGAGCCGCCGCCGGCGCCGATCGATGTGACGGCGACGGTCGGCAGGAAGATCGGGAACTCGCCGATCACCTCGCCGATGCCGTATTGCGGCTGGCCGTCGCGGATGATCGCGATGTCGGCGCTGGTGCCGCCGATGTCGAGGCTGAGCGTGTCGGGAAAGCCGGAGAGCCGCGCGACGTAGCTGCCGCCGATCACGCCCGAGGCCGTGCCGGAGAGGATCATCTGCGCGCAGCGCGTCTTGCCGAGCTCGGCGCTCATCACGCCGCCATTCGACTTCGTCACCTGCGCCACCGCCGGCACGCCCTCGCGCGCCAGCGCGTCCTGCAGCGAGCCGAGGTAGTGCGCGACGCGCGCCTGGACGTAGCCGTGGATGACGGCGGTGATCGTGCGCTCGTACTCGCGCACGACCGGCCAGACATCGGCCGAGCAGTAGACATGCATGTCCGGCATCGCCTCGCGCAGGATCGCGCGCACGGCGTGCTCCTGCGCGGGATTGCGGTAGGAGTTGATGAGCGCGACGACGATCGCCTCGGCGCCGCGCGCGCGGGCCTCGCGCGCCGCATCCACCACCTCCGCGCGATCGACCGGGCGCTCCTCGCCGCCATCGGCGCGCAGGCGCCCGCCGATGCCGAACACCATGTCCTTCGGGACCAGCGGCGCCGGCCGCTCGGCCAGCAGGTCGTAGGGATCGGGCATCTTGAGGCGCGCCAGCTCCAGCACGTCGGTGAAGCGCGCGGTGGTGAAGAGCGCCAGCTTCGCGCCCTTGCGCTGGATCACCGTGTTCACGCCAACCGTGGTGCCGTGCGTGAAGTACGAGATCGCGGAGGGCTCGATGCCGAAGCGGCTGCGCAGCTGGCGGATGCCCTCCATCACTTCGCTGCCTGGCGCGTCGGGGCGCGAGAGCACCTTGAGCGTGCGCAGCGCGCCGGTCGCCTCGTCGAAGGCGCAGAAATCCGCGAAGGTGCCGCCGATGTCGACGCCGACCCGATATCCCATGCCTCTCCCCCCCCCCGCGCCGGACGGGCGCGCGCCCGACGATAGCGCCCCCGGCAAGCGACGCGACAGGGATTGCACGCGCCCACGTCCTGCCGCCGGCGCATGCGCGGGAGCCATCCGCTGTTGAACGCGCGCGCCGGCGCCTGTAGGGGAGTGCGCGCCTGCCCCGGACAGCCAGCGAAGGCCCGACTCCCTTGACCCGCGACGACACCGACACGCCGACCAGGCGAACCGCGCGCGCCGCGGCCCTCGCCGCCACGCTGCTCGCGCTCGCCTGCACCGGCCCGCGCGCGGCGGCCCAGGACCAGGGCATCTTCTTCGCCGCGGGCTGCGAGGAGGGCGAGCGGCTGCGCATCGCCGCGGTCGGCGACCTGCTCTTCCACGGCCACCTGCAGAAGCAGGCGCTCGCGCACGAGGACGGCTTCGCCGTCTTCTGGAAGCCGGTCGAGCACGTGCTGCGCTCGGCCGACGTCGCCTACGCGAACCTGGAGGGGCCCGCGGCGCGCAACGTGATGCCAGGCGGGCGCGACCGCGGCGGCAAGGTCGACGGCAACGCGCGCGTCTACGACCGCGCGGTCTATGCCGGCGGCGAGGACGACGTGCTGGTCTTCAACTTCCACCCAGCCGTCGTCCCGGACACGAAGGCAGGCGGGTTCACGATCGTCTCGACGGCCAACAACCATTCCGCCGATCGCGGCAGCCTCGGGATCGAGCGCACGATCGAGGCGCTCGAGGCCGCGGGCCTGCCCTTCGCGGGCACGCGCACCCGCGCGGCGCGCGACGAGGGCCGGCGCTGGCGCAAGATCACGCGCGCGCGCGGATTCTCGGTCGCATGGATCGCCTGCACCTACGGCCTCAACGGCCTGCCGGACCGCGAGCGCCTGGTCCTCGCCTGCCACGAGCGCGACGGCGCACCGTCGGAAGACGTGCTCGACGAGGTCCGCGCCGCGGCCGCCGAGCCCGGCATCGACGCGGTCGTGCTCGCGCCGCACTGGGGCGTCGAGTACCAGCACCAGCCCGCGGCGCAGGACCGTCGCCTCGCGCGCGAGGCCGTGCTCGCCGGGGCGACGCTGGTGGTCGGCGCGCATCCGCACGTGCTGCAGCCCTGGGAGAGGATCGTCGCGCCGGACGGGCGCGAGGGCCTGGTCCTCTACTCGCTCGGCAACTTCATCTCGGCGCAGTTCGGCACGCCGCGGCGCGCGGCCGCCATCGCGCTGGTCGAACTGGCCCGCGGTGCCGATGGCCGGGCGCGGCTCGCGGCCGCGGGCTACGTGCCGACCTGGGTCGCCTTCGGCCGCCCCTATCGCGTGATCGAGAACACCGGCGCCGAGGGCAAGGAGAGCCGCGAAGGCCTGGACCTCGCGCTGCGCGTGCTGCCGCCGCGCAACCGCATGCGCGCCGACGACCTGTCCACGCTGCCCCGCCGCTGCCCGGGATGAGCGCGGGAGCCGCGTCGCTCAGCCCTGCGGCAGCGTCGAGGCTCCCTCGCCCAGGGCGCGCTGCATCAGCACGGAATCGACCCAGCGCCCGAGCTTGAAGCCGATCGCCTCGAGCGTGCCCGCATGGCGGAAGCCGAAGCGGGCATGCAGGCGGATCGAGCCGTGGTTGGCGCTGTCGCCGATCACCGCGATCATCTGGCGCGCGCCGAGCGCCGTCGCCGCGTCGACGAGGCGCGGCAGGAGCAGCGAGCCGATGCCGGCGCCGCCGCGGCCCGGGGCGATGTAGATCGAATCCTCGACCGAAAAACGGTAGCCGCTGCGCGGCCTGTAGCCGCTGCAATAGGCGTAGCCGACGACCTGCCCCGCCTCCTCGGCCACGAGGTAGGGGAAGCCCTTCGCCACGATCTCCGCGCGCCGCCGCGCCATCTCCCCGGCGGGCGGCGCGACCTCCTCGAAGGAGGCGAGGCCGTTCAGCACGTGATGGCCGTAGATGCGGGCGATGGCGGGGACGTCGGCCTCGACGGAAGGCCGGACGAGGATCGCGCCCGACATGGCGATCAGGCCGCCGGCTGTCCCGCGCCCTCGGGCCGGTCGATCGCCTCGGCGAGGAACATATAGAGCTTGCCGATGTCGGAGGTGAGGAACGCCGCGGTCAGGATCGCGTCGGGATCGGCCTTCATCGCCTCCGCGCGCAGCGCCTCGAACTGGCGGATGTACTCGTCGACATGGCGGCGGAACTCCGCGTCCTCCTGGTACTTCGCGCGCAGCATCTGGCCGCCCCCGCCCGGGTCGAGCTTGAGCAGGCGGCGCACGAAGACGCCGCGGTCGCCCGCGACGAAGGCGGCCATCAACCGCTCCGGAAGCGTCGGCGAGAAGCTGCGCGAGAGGTCGATCGCGAGGGAGTTCAACCCGTCGACGACGAACCGCGAGGAGCGCAGGAAGCTGCCGCGGCGACGATCGTGCTTGCTCGCCGCGAGGTCGTCGGCGGCGCGGCGTGCCGCCTCGGCGGCGGCCGTGAGCGCGGCGCCGCGCTCGCGCAGCGTCGCCAGCGCGAGCTGCACCACGGCCTCGCCGCGCGAGGACGCGCTCTCGAGCAGCGCCGCCTGCTCCACGAGCCTGGTCCCGATGCCGGTCATGCGACGCTCGGAACGCTCCGCCGCGTCCTCCAGCGTGGAGGCCTGGCGGCCGAGTGCGTCGCCCGCCTGCGCCACGCGCTGCACCGCCTGGTCGAGCGACGATGCGGCGACGTCGACGCGCGCGGCGATGGTCGCGGCCGTCGCCTCGAAGGCGGTGCGCGCATCCGCGCCCACCGAGTCCATGCGCGTCGCCTGCTGGTCGAGGGCGCGGCCGACGGCGGAGATCTCCTCGAGCGCGCGGGCCGCGGCATCCGCGATCTCGCGCGTGCCGCGCTCGCATCCATCGCCCGCCTCGCCGAGGCGGCCGATGGCGTTCGCGGCGCCCGCGGCGATCTCCTCGGCGCGCATGCGCAGCGTCTCGGCGGCGTCGGAGGCCATGCGGCTGGCGCGGTCGATCGTCTCGACCAGCCGGCGCTCCTGCATGCCGAGCGCGCCATCGACGGACTGGACGCGGCCCTGCGCCTGCTCCGCCGCGCTCGCGATCTCGCTCGCGCGCCGCGCGAGGCCGTCGCCCAGCTCCTGCAGCTGCGCGGCCGCGCGGCCGGCGGCCTCGGAGACCTGGCCCGACGCGCCGAGCAGAGCCTCGCGCAGCGTCGACAGGCGCCGCTCCGACTGCTCCGACGCGGCCTCCATCTCGCCCTGGCGCGCGCGCACCGAATCGCCGATCGCCGCGAGCCTGCCCAGCGCCTGGTCGGAGGCGAGGGCGAGGTCGCTGACCTGCGCCTGGAAGCCGCGACCGGCTGCGTCGAGCCGCTCGGTGACGCCCGACGCCGCGCGCTGCATCTCGCCCGCGCGCTGGCGCAGCGCCTCGCCATGGTCCTGGAGCTTGAGCATCGCCGCGTCCGAGAGCGCGCCCAGCGCCTGGAGCTGCTGCTGCACGGCCTCGCCCGCGCCCTGGCTGCGCGCGGTGGCGCCCTCGGCGGCGGCGGCGGCCTGTTCGGCGCCCGCGCGCAGCACGTCCATCGCCGCACGCAGCCGCGCGCCCGCGCCGTCCGCGGCATCGGCGACGCCGCCGGACTGTGCCTGCATCATCGCCGCGAGGCCGGCTGCGCGCTGCGCGGCCGCCTCCAGCGTCGCGGCAAGGCCGGTCGCCTGCTCGCGCAGCTGGACATCGGCATGCGCCATCAGCGCGCGCGCCGCGTCCGCCGCGGCGGCGAGGTCGACGCCGCGCTGGCGCATCGAGTCGCCCGCCTCGCGCAGCTGCTGCTGCGCGAGCGCGCCGTTGATCTGCACCTCCTGCGCACGGCGCTCCGCGACGCCGGCGAGGTCGGCGAGGCGCTTGGCCGCGAGATCCGCCGCGGCGGAAAGGGTCTGGGCGCGCTCGGCGGCCTCGGCGCCGGCGAGGCCGAGTCGCGACGCGGCCTGCAAGCCCGCGCCCTCGATGCCGGCGATGCGCTGGCGCAGCCCATCCTCCTGGGCGCCAAGCGCGGCGATCGCGCGTTCCGCGGCCGCCATCGCCGTGGCGATCGCCTGCGAGACGGCGGCGCTGGCGCCGCCGGCGCGCTGCACGAAGTCCTCGGCGCCGGCATGGAGCGCGCGCGACTCGCCGCGGAACTCCTCGCCCGCGGCGCGCATGCGCGACAGCGCGGCCTCGGCGCCGCTCGCCATCGCATCGGCCTCCTGGCGCAGCTGCGCGCCGGCGGCGCCGGCGCGGTCCTGGGCGCGCGCGATCTCCGCCATCATGTTGCGCGCCATCTGCTCGACCGCGGCGCCCATGCGCCGCACGCGCTCGAAGAGTTCCTCGGCCGCGCCGATGCGCTGGCCCGCCGCGTCCGACGCCTCGCCCGCCAGCGACAGGATGCGCTGGACCATGGCGCCCACGCCCTCGACCTGCCGGCGCAGCGCGCCCTCGGCCTCGCCGCCGCGGCGGGCCAGGGTGTCGCCGGCCTCCGCGAGATGGTCCGCATGCAGGCGCAGCCGCATGCCCAGTTCCTCGGTGCCCTGGCCGATGCGGGCGAGGCGCGCCTCGCTGTCGGCCACCGCATGGTCGGTCGTCGCGGCGAGCGCCCCGGCGCGCGCGTCGATCGCGGCGGCGAGGTCGGCCAGCCGCGCCAGGCCCGACGTCGTGGTCTCGGAGATCTCGCGCGCCTCGAGGCGCAGCGCCTCGCCGGCGGCGCGCACGCGCAGCGCGGTCTGGTCGGCGAGGCCGCCGATCTCCGCGCCCTGCCGGCGCAGCGATTCCGCGGCGGATTCCGCGCGCGTCGCGAGGCGCTCGAGCGCGCCGCCCAGCGCACCCGTCTCCACGCTAGCGCCTGCGCGGCGTCGGCGGTGCGCTGTCCAAGCGCCGCGATGTCGCCCTCGCGCTCGCGCAGCGACGTGCCGACGCGCTCGAGCCGCGCCTGCGCCTCGTCGGCCGCGCGCGCGACATTGGCGAGGTCGCGCGCGAAGGCGGCGTCCATGGCCTCGCTGCGCTCGCGCAGCTGGTCGGCGGCCTTGAGCATGTGGTCGGAGCCGCGACCCAGCGTGCGCGTCGCGACCTCGGCGCGGTCGGCGGCGATCGTTACCGCGCCGCCGAAGCCCTCCGCCTCGCGGCGCAGCGTCTCGCCGACCTCGCGCGAGCGCTGCGCGGCGCGCTCCGCGACCTCGAGCGCGCGCTCGACCTCGGAGGCGAGGGCGGAGCGGATCTCGTCGACGCGCAGGCCCGAGCGCTCGGTGGCGAGGACGAGCTCGCGGCCGGTGGCGGCAAGGGAATCGCGGATCGCTGCGGCCGAGGCGGCACTGCGCTCGTTCACGGCGGCGAGCTCGTCGAGCTGCCGGCGCAGCGTCTCGGCGATGTCGCGCCCGCGTTGCTCTGCGAGCGAGGAGGCGTTGCCCATCGCCTCCGTCTGGGAGGCGAGCACGGCCTCGATGCCGTTGACCCGCGCGGCGAGCTGCGAGGCGCCGCGCTCGAGCTGCTCGGCGTGCCGGCGCAGCGCCGCCATGACCTGCATGACGCGCATCGACGACTGGTCCGACGTCGTCGCGAGGTCGCCGGCGTGGCGGGCGAGCGCGAGGCGGCTGTCGTCGAGGCGCGTGGCTGCGGCGTCGCTGGCCTCCGCGAAGAGCCGCGCCTGCTCCCGCAGGGCCGAGGCGAGCGAAGCGGCGCGCCCGCCGGCCGCGCCCTCGTCGGCGGTGAGCGCGGAAAGCTCCGCGCGCAGCGACGCCGCGACGCCGCGCACCTCGTCGCCGCGCGCGACGAAGGCGACCGCGAACCACAGCGCGGCAAGCGGGCTGGCGACCCCGATGACGATCAGCGCCTGCTCGTGCGCGCGTAGCGCCGCGAAGCCCGCCCAGCCGAGCTCGGCCGCGAGGTGGTGCAGCGCGAGGCCAATCCAGCACGCCGACAGCGCGCCCGCGCCCCAGGCGAGGCGGCGCGCCAGCGGCGCGGGGGCCAGCGGCGCGGGCGCCTCGGGCCGCCGCGGGGCCGGCCCCGCGGGCGGGAGGACGACGACCGTGTCGCGCTGTTCCACGTTGGCCATGGGCTCAGTCCTTGGCCTTCTGCGGGGGGGGGGGATGTGGTCGTCAGGCCGCGCGCCGGCGGCGGACGAGGCCGAGGATCTCGTCGGCCGCGCGCGGGATGTTGGTGCCGGGCCCGTAGATCGCCGCGACGCCGGCGGCGACGAGCGGCTCGTAGTCCTGCGGCGGGATCACGCCGCCGCACACGACCACCACGTCGCCCGCGCCCTGCGCGCGCAGCGCCTCGAGCAGCTTTGGCACGAGGGTCTTGTGGCCCGCGGCCTGCGACGACACGCCGACGACATGGACGTCGTTCTCGATCGCCTGGCGCGCGGCGTCCTCCGGCGTCTGGAAGAGCGGGCCCACGTCGACGTCGAAGCCGATGTCGGCGAAGGCGGTCGCGATGACCTTGGCGCCGCGGTCGTGGCCATCCTGGCCGAGCTTGACCACCAGCATGCGCGGCCGGCGCCCTTCCTCCGCGGCGAAGGCCTCGACGTCGCGCCGGATGCGCTCGAAGCCCTCGTCGCCGTCATAGGCCGCGCCGTAGATCCCGGTCACCGAGCGGATCACCGCGCGGTGGCGGGTGTAGACCTTCTCGAGCGCGTCGGAGACCTCGCCCACCGTGGCGCGGCGTCGCATGGCCTCGACCGAGAGCTCGAGGAGGTTGCCCTCGCCCGTGGACGCGGCCGCGGCGAGAGCGTCGAGCGACGCGCGGCACGCGGCCGCGTCGCGGCCGGCGCGCACCCGGGCAAGCCTGGCGACCTGCGCCTCGCGCACGGCGCTGTTGTCGATGTCGCGGACCTCGACCTCGGTCCGCTCGGCGGGCTGGTAGCGGTTCACGCCGACGATCGTCTCCTCGCCGCGGTCGATGCGGGCCTGGCGGCGCGCCGCAGCCTCCTCGATGCGCAGCTTCGGCATGCCGGATTCGACGGCCTTCGTCATGCCGCCGATCGCCTCGACCTCGTCGATCAGCTTCATCGCCTCGGCGGCGATCGAATGGGTCAGGTGCTCGACGTAGTAGCTGCCGGCCAGCGGGTCGACGACGCGCGGGATGCCGGTCTCCTCGGCGATGATCAGCTGCGTGTTGCGGGCGATGCGCGCCGAGAAGGGCGTGGGCAGGGCCAGCGCCTCGTCGAAGGAGTTGGTGTGCAGCGACTGCGTGCCGCCGAGCACGGCGGCCATCGCCTCGACCGTGGTGCGCACGATGTTGTTGTAGGGATCCTGCTCGGTCAGCGACACGCCCGAGGTCTGGCAATGCGTGCGCAGGCTCAGGCTCTCAGCCTTGCGCGGGCCGAACGGCGCCATCAGCCGCGCCCAGAGCAGGCGCGCGGCGCGCAGCTTCGCGACCTCCATGAAGAAGTTCATTCCAATCGCGAAGAAGAAGCTGAGGCGCGGCGCGAAGGCGTCGACGTCGAGGCCGCGGGCCCTGGCGGCGCGCACGTATTCGAGGCCGTCGGCGAGCGTGAAGGCGAGTTCCTGCACGCAGGTCGCCCCGGCCTCCTGCATGTGGTAGCCGCTGATCGAGATCGAGTTGAACTTCGGCATGTGCCGCGCCGTGTAGGCGATGATGTCCGCGACGATCCGCATCGAGGGCGCGGGCGGGTAGATGTAGGTGTTGCGGACCATGAACTCCTTGAGGATGTCGTTCTGGATCGTCCCCGAGAGCCTCGCGCGGTCGACGCCCTGCTCCTCGCCCGCGACGACGAAGCCCGCGAGCACCGGCAGCACCGCGCCGTTCATGGTCATCGACACGCTCATGCGGTCGAGCGGGATGCCGTCGAAGAGGATCTTCATGTCCTCGACGGAATCGATCGCGACGCCCGCCTTGCCGACGTCGCCGACGACATGCGGGTGGTCGCTGTCGTAGCCGCGATGCGTGGCGAGGTCGAAGGCGACCGAGAGGCCCATCTGCCCGTTGCGCAGCCCCTCCTTGTAGAAGCGGTTCGATTCCTCGGCGGTGGAGAAGCCCGCGTACTGGCGGATCGTCCACGGGCGGTTGGCGTACATCGTCGCGCGCGGGCCGCGCACGAAGGGCGCGAAGCCGGGCATGCCGCCGAGATGCGACAGACCCTCGAGGTCGGCCGCCGTGTAGAGCGGCTTGACGACGATGCCCTCGGGCGTCGTCCAGGCGAGGCTCTCCGGCGCGGCGCCCTTGAGGTCGGCGCGCGCGAGCGTCTCCCAGTCGGCGAATGATTTCGGCGCAAAGGTCATGGCGGCGCGACTCCAGTCTGGCGGCGGAGTCTAGCGCGAGTCGCGGAATCGATCCCGCGCCGCGCGGCGGATCGCCTCACCAGCGCAGGGACGGGATCGCCCAGGTGGGCCGCGCCGCGTGCCCGGCGAGCATGGCGTCGAGTCGCGCCGGGTCCGGCATCTCGCCCATGCGCAGCCCGTGGGCCTCGCCATGGACGCCGCCGGGGATCAGCGCGCAGTCGATCCCGGCCGCGTTGGCGCCCGCGATGTCGGTGAGCAGGCCGTCGCCCACGCAGAGCACCCGCGCGCGCGGCGGGCTGCCGAGGAGGGCGAGCGCGGCCTCGTAGACCGCGCCATGCGGCTTGCCGTGGTAGAGCACCCGTCCGCCGAGTTGCTCGTAGCGCTGCGCGATCAGGCCCGCGCAGACGAGCCGTGCGTCGCCACGCATCACCCAGAGGTCCGGGTTGGCGCAGAGCATGGGCAGGCGCCGCGCGGCGAAGGCGGCGAGCAGGTCCTCGTGCGCCTCGAGCGGCGCGAGGTCCTCGCGCGGGCCGGTGCAGAGCACGAAGTCGGCCGCCCCGACGTCCTCGGTGCGGATCGCCGCGCCCTCGTCGAAGATGGTCACGTCGCGCGCCGGCCCGAGATGGAAGCCGACCTTGCCCAGCGCGGCGTGGGCGGCGTCGGCGCGCGCGCGCAGGGCCCGCCAGGCGGATTCGCCGGAGCTGAGCACGACGTCGTAGAGCTCGCCGCCGATGCCCATGCGTGCCAGCATCTCGAGCACCGGCGCGACGCGGCGCGGCACGTTCGAGAGCATGAGGACGCGTCGCCCCGAGGCGCGCATGGCGGCCAGCGCCTCCGGCACGCCGGGATAGGGCCTGAGGCCGTCATGGACGCAGCCCCAGAGGTCGAGGACGAAGGCGTCGTAGCGCGGGGCGACGGCCGCGAGGCCGGGCAGGATCTCGGTGCGATGCTCTGGCATGCGGCGCTAGATGCCATGGCCGGCGACGCGCCGCCAGCGCGGGCGCGCGGCCTCGCGCGCGCGTCAGGTGCCGGTCTTGGCCAGGCGCGGCTCGCCGAACAGGTAGCCCTGGCCGAAGTCGAGCGGGTAGTCGAGCAGCTCGACCATCGTCTGCTCGTCCTCGATGCGCTCCACGATCAGGTCGATGCGGTTGCGGTCGAGCGCCGCCTTGAAGGCGCGCATGTCGAGGCGGGGCTCGCCCGCGCGCGCGGCGTGCAGCAGCCTCTGCGCGTCGACCTTGATGAAGCGGAACTGGCGCTCCGAGAGCGTGTCGACGTCGAGGTTCAGGTCGGTGACCTGGTCCATCGAGAAGCGGAAGCCGCGCCGCGCGAGGCGCTCCAGCTCCAGCATCACGGCGGCGCCGTGGCGCGCGACATGGGCCTGCGCGAACTCGAAGACGAGGTAGGGCGCGAGCTCGCGGTTGTCGGCCACGAAGTTCGCGAAGTCGCGGAAGAAGCGCTGGTCGGCGATGCTGTGCTCGGAGATGTTCACGAACACGCCGACCTCTCGGTTCGCCTTGTGGATCCGGCGCACGAGCTGCACGCAGCGGAAGAGCAGCATGTTGTCGACGGCGCCGATCAGCCCCTCGCGCTCGGCGGCCGCGAGGTAGCGGTCCGGCCCCATCACGTTGCCGTCGGCGTCGCGGATGCGCGAGAAGCACTCGTAGAAGCGGTGCTTGCGCTGCGGCAGGCTGACGATCGGCTGGACGTAGAGGTCGACGCGGCCCTCGCGCAGGCCGTGGCGCACCAGGGACAGGACCTCGCCCTCGCCGAGCGACGCGAGGTCCCGCCCCGCCGCGGCCCCGGATGCCGGGCGCGGCACCGCGGCGCGCGGCGCGGCCGGCGCGGCGGCGGCGGCGGCCGGCGCGGGCTGCTCGCCGGCCTCGCCACGCACCGAGAGCTCGCTCACCAGCGACTGCAGGACCTTCACTTCGGCGACCACCTCGCCCATCGCGGCGCGCTCGCCCTCGCGCCCCTCGGCGCCCCGGCCCAGCGTCTCCTGCAGCGCCTGCGAGGCAACGCGCGCCGCCTCGATGTCCTGGCGCAGGTCGCGCTGGCTCGCCTGCAGCGCGGCGAAGCCCCGGTCGGCGCGGCGCTGCACCGCCACGACGACGAAGAGCACGTGGATGGTGGCGGCGGCGAGGAAGGCGACGACCGCGGACTCGGGGACCAGGCGCCATTCGGGTCCGAGCACCTCGGCGGCGATGTGCCGGACGGCGAGGGCGAGGGCCGCATAGGCGACGACGAGGGCGGCGTGGAGGAGCATGCGCGACACCGGTCCGGACGGCGCGGGCCCTGCCCGCATTGATCTTGCACCGAGGCTATGGGCCCGGCATTGACGATACGTTAACCGCGATGAAGCGCGCGGCGCGAAACGATTTCGCCGCATGCCCCCGCCGCGGCTATCCTCCGCCCCGCTCGGGACCACGGGGAGAGCCATGGAAAAGGCCTGCGTCATCTACGGTGCGCGCGACATCCGCCTCGAACCGCGCCAGTCCGCGCAACCCGGCGACACCGCCGTGCGCGTGCGCGTGCGCGCCGGCGGCATCTGCGGCTCCGACCTGCACTACTACTTCGAGGGGCGGAACGGCGACTTCGTCATCCGCGAGCCGCTGATCCCCGGCCACGAATTCGCCGGCGAGGTCGAGGCCGTCGGCGCGCGCGTCAGCCGCGTCAGGGTCGGCGACCGCGTGGCGGTCAACCCGTCGAGCCCCTGCGGCCGCTGCCGCCATTGCCGCCAGGGCCGCGAGAACCTGTGCCGGCGCATGGTATTCCTGGGCTCCGCCTCGAAGTTCCCGCACATCCAGGGCGGCTTCCGCGAGGTCTTCGTGGTCGAGGAGGCCAACGCGCTCCCCGTGCGCGCCGACCTGCCCTTCACGACCGCGGCCTTCGCCGAGCCGCTCTCGGTCGCGCTCCATGCCGTGGCGCGGGCGGGCAACCTCTTCGGCCGCAACGTCCTCGTGACGGGCGCGGGGCCGATCGGGCAGCTGGTGCTGCTCTGCGCGCGCAAGGCAGGCGCCGCGCGCATCGTCATGACCGACATCGTCGACCAGCCGCTGGCGACCGCCCGCGCGATAGGCGCCGATGCCGCGATCAACGTCGCGACGCATCCCGGCGACCTCAAGGACTACGCGGCCGCGCTGGACGGCTTCGACACGGTGTTCGAGTGCGCGGGCAACCACCACGCGCTGCGCAGCGCCTTCGAGAACGCCGGGCCCGGCGCGGTGGTCGTCCAGGTCGGCATCCTGCCGGCCGGGGACACGCCCATCCTGGCCAACATCGCCATGGGCCGCGAGCTGGACTGGCGCAGCACCTTCCGCTTCTGCGACGAGTTCGGCCAGGCGGTCGACGCGCTGGACCGCGGCACGATCGACGTCGCGCCCCTGCTGACGGCGGCCATCCCCGCCCCGGAGGCCGCCCGCGCCTTCGAGCTGGCCCGCGACCGCAGCCAGAGCCTGAAGGTCCAGATCACCTTCTGAGGCGCCCGCCGCCACCCCCACCGGCGCCCGTCGGCCGGGTTGCCAGCCCGGGGGTCGGCTGATAGAAACCGCCCGCCCGCGGGGGTCCCTTCGCGGGTCCGCCCGTCCCGTCGCGCCGCACCGGATTGCCCATGAAGATCCTGGCCTGCAATTCCAATCGCCCCCTCGCCGAGGCGATCAGCGCGACGCTGAACCTGCCACTGACCAAGGCCTCCGTGCGGCGGTTCAGCGACATGGAGGTCTTCGTCGAGATCCTGGAGAACGTCCGCGGCGAGGACGTCTTCGTGATCCAGTCGACCTCCTACCCCGCCAACGACCACCTGATGGAGACGCTGGTCGCGCTCGACGCGCTGCGCCGCGGCTCCGCGCGCCGCATCACGGCGGTGATCCCCTACTACGGCTACGCGCGCCAGGACCGGAAGTCCGGCCCGCGCACGCCGATCTCGGCCAAGCTGGTCGCCAACCTGATCACCGTCGCCGGCGCCGACCGCGTCGTGACGCTCGACCTGCATGCCGGGCAGATCCAGGGCTTCTTCGACATCCCGACCGACAACCTCGTCTCGGCGCCGGTGTTCGTGAAGGACATCCAGCAGAACTTCAAGGAGCGCGGCCACGACCTCGTGATCGTCTCGCCGGACGTCGGCGGCGTGGTGCGCGCGCGCGCCATCGCCAAGCGCCTGGAGGCCGACCTCGCCATCATCGACAAGCGCCGCGAGCGCGCGGGCGTCTCCGAGGTCATGAACATCATCGGCGACGTGGACGGCCGGACCTGCATCCTGGTCGACGACATCGTCGATTCCGCGGGCACGCTGTGCAACGCCGCCGAGGCGCTGCGCAAGGCCGGCGCCACCTCCGTCTCGGCCTACGTGACCCATGGCGTCCTGTCGGGCGGCGCCGTGGCGCGCGTCACCTCCTCGCCGCTGCAGTCGCTCGTCATCACCGATTCGATCCAGGCGACCGAGGCCGTGCGCCTCGCGCAGAACATCCGCCAGCTCACGATCGCGCCGCTCATGGCGGAGGCGATCAAGCGCATCAGCGAGGAGCGCTCGGTCTCCTCCCTGTTCGACTGAACCACCGGGCAAACCCGGATCGGCGTTCCGGCACCCTTGGAGGCCGGCGGCGATCCTGACCATTGATGGAGAAGAAGATGGTCGAAACAGTGAAGCTCGCGGCGCAGCCGCGTGAACGGGCCGGCAAGGGGGCCTCCCGTGTCGTCCGCCGCGAGGGGCGCGTGCCCGCCGTGGTGTACGGGGAGAAGCAGGCCCCCGAGCTCGTCTCGCTCGACCCGCGCGACGTCGTGCGCGAGATGCACAAGACCGGGTTCTTCACCCGCGTCTTCGACATCGAGGTCGGCGGCCGCGCCATCCGCGCGCTCGCCCGCGACGTGCAGTTCCACCCGGTCACCGACAAGCCGGAGCACGTGGACTTCATGCGCGTCTCCGACACCACGCGCATCCGCGTCGCGGTGCCCGTGCGGTTCGCGAACGCGGACAAGGCGCCGGGCATCAAGCGCGGCGGCGTGCTGAACGTCGTCGCCCACGACATCGAGGTCTTCTGCACGATCACCACGATCCCGCGGATGATCGAGGTCGACCTCGCCGGCCTGGACATCAACGACTCGGTGCATATCAGCTCGATCAAGCTGCCCGAGGGCGTGAAGCCGACGATCGCCCGCGACTTCACCGTGGCCGCCATCGGCGCGCCGACGGTCATGAAGTCCGACGAGGAGGCAGCCGAGGCAGCGGCGCGTGCCGCGGCATCGGCGGCGTCCGCGGCGGCGGCGGCACCTGCGGACGGCGCCAAGCCGGCCGCGGGCGCGGCACCCGCGGCGGCGGCCAAGCCGGCGGCGAAGAAGTAATCGCCGACGGGTCCGGAGGCCGGGATGCGGCTCCTCGTGGGGCTCGGCAATCCCGGCCCCGAGCACGAGCGCCAGCGCCACAACATCGGGTTCATGGCCGTGGAGGCGATCCATCGCCTCCACGGCCTGGGCCCGTGGCGCGCGCGCCTCGATGGCTGGGTCGCGACCGGGACGATCGGTGGCGTCCAGGTCGTCCTGCTCAAGCCGCTCACGTACATGAACGACTCGGGACGCGCGGCGCAGCAGGCGCTGCGCTTCTACAAGCTCGATGCCGAGGCGATGATCGTCTTCCACGACGAGCTCGACCTGCCGGCGGGCCGGATCAGGGTCAAGGCCGGCGGCGGGCATGGCGGGCATAACGGCCTGCGCTCCATCGACCAGCATGTCGGCCCTCATTACTGGCGCGTGCGGCTCGGCATCGGCCACCCGGGCGACCGGGACAGCGTCGCCGGCTACGTGCTCCACGACTTCGCCCGCGCCGACCGCGACTGGCTCGACAGGCTGCTCGACGCGGTGGCGAAGGAGGTCCCCGACCTCGTCGCCGGGAACGAGGCGCGCTTCGCAAGCCGCGTCGCGCTGGCGCTGAATCCACCCCGGCCGAGGCCCCCGCGCCCGGCCCCCCTCGCGAAGGAACAGGACTGATGGGTTTCCAGTGCGGCATCGTCGGCATGCCCAATGTCGGCAAGTCGACGCTCTTCAACGCACTCACCGCCACCGCGGCGGCGCAGGCGGCGAACTATCCCTTCTGCACGATCGAGCCGAACGTGGGCCGCGTGGCCGTGCCCGACGCGCGGCTGGACGCGCTGGCCCGCATCGGCAAGTCGGCGCGCGTGGTGCCGACGCAGCTCGAGTTCGTCGACATCGCCGGGCTGGTGCGCGGCGCCTCCAGGGGCGAGGGCCTCGGCAACCAGTTCCTCGCCAACATCCGCGAGGTCGACGCCGTCGCCCATGTCCTGCGCTGCTTCGAGGATGGCGACATCACCCATGTCGAGGGCTCGATCGATCCGCTGCGCGATCGCGAGACGGTCGACACGGAGCTGATGCTCGCGGACCTCGAGAGCCTCGAGAAGCGCGCCCCCGCGTTGCAGAAGCGCGCCAGGACGGGCGACAAGGAGGCGGCGGCGCAGCTCGCCGTCATCGAGCCGATCCTCGTCCACCTGCGCGACGGCAGGCCCGCGCGCGCCTTCCGGCCCGGCTCGCCCGAGGAGGCGTCGCAGGTCCGCCAGCTCCAGCTGCTGACCGCAAAGCCCGTCCTCTATGTCTGCAACGTCGAGGAGGCCTCGGCGCGCGACGGCAACGCGCTGTCGCGCAAGGTCTTCGAGATGGCCAGGGCGGAGCACGCCTCGGCGGTCGTCATCTCGGCCGCGATCGAGGCCGAGGTCGCGGTCCTGCCCGCCGCCGACCAGGGCGAGTTCCTCGCCGCGCTCGGCCTCGAGGAGCCGGGCCTCGCGCGGGTCATCCGCGCCGGCTACGAACTGCTCGGCCTGCTCACCTACTTCACCTGCGGCCCGAAGGAGGCGCGCGCCTGGACGGTGCGCCGCGGCGCCAAGGCGCCCGAGGCCGCGGGCGCCATCCACACCGACTTCGAGCGCGGCTTCATCGCCGCGGAGGTCATCGCCTACGATGACTACGTCGCCCTGGGCGGCGAGCCCGGCGCCAAGGCGGCGGGCAGGATGCGCGCCGAGGGCCGCGACTACGTGGTTGCGGACGGCGACGTGATCCTGTTCAGGTTCAACGTCTGAGCGGCGCCGAATCCCCGGGGTCGCTCCGCTAGGGACCGGGAGAGACCGACATGGGAGAGAGCATCATCCTGCGCGCGGCGGACGGCTTCGGGACCACGGCCTACGTGGCGCGACCGAGGGGCAAGGCGAAGGGCGCGCTCGTCGTCGTCCAGGAGATCTTCGGCGTCAACCGCCACATGCGCGGCGTGGCGGACGGCTTCGCGCGCGACGGCTACGTCGCGATCGTGCCGTCGCTCTTCGACCGCATCCGCCCGGGCATCCAGCTCGGCTACGCCGACGCGGACGTCCAGCGCGGCATCGGCCTCAAGCAGGCGTCGCCGACCGAGGCGGCCCTGCTCGACATCGCCGCGGCGCGCGACGCCGTGAAATCCGCCGGCAGGGTCGGCGTGGTCGGCTATTGCTGGGGCGGGTTCCTGACCTGGGTCGCATGCACGCGGCTGAAGGGCTTCGCGGCGGGCGCCTCCTACTACGGCGGCGGCATCGGCGGCGTGGCGGCCGAGAAGCCGGGATGCCCCGTGCAGTTCCATTTCGGCGAGAAGGACCACGCGATCCCGATGACCGACGTCGCGAAGGTCAGCGGCGCGGGCCATCGCCGGGTCGAGGTGCATGTCTACCCGGCCGGGCACGGCTTCAACTGCGACGAGCGCGGCAGCTTCGACGCGGCCTCGGCGAGGCAGGCGCGCGCCCGCGCGATGGCCTTCTTCGCCACGCATGTCGCCGGCGAGGCGGCACCGGCGACCGCGCCGAAGGCGGCCGCGAAGCCGAAGGCCAGGGCGAAGGCCAAGCCCAAGGCAAAGGCGAAGCCCAAGCCCAGGACGAAGGTGAAGGCCAAGGTGAAGCCGAAGGCCAAGGCCAAGGCGGCGGCGCGGCCGAAGGCGAAGGCAAGGTCGAAGGCCAGGCCGAAGGCGAAGGCGCGCGCCCGGCGACGCTGACACGCCCCGGGCCGCGGGCCCGGGGCGCCGCGCGCTCAGACGCTTCGCATCGGCAGGACCGGCAGCCGGTCCTGCCTCTCCTGCACCGCGCCCCGGTTGAGCCCGGCTGGCCAGGCGAAATCCTCGCCATCGGGCAGCTCGACGGCCAGCGCGCGGCCGGTGCCGCATGCCGGACTGCCGATCGCGAGCGACAGGTCGCCGTTCGGCGCGTCGGCGAAGACCGGCTCGGAGGCTGGCAGCAGGACCACGTCCTTCTCCACGCAGCCGCCCTGGCGGAGGGCGCTGCACCAGCTCGAGGCGTTCGTCACGGTGCCGCCGAAGCTCGTGTCGCCGTGGAGCCTGAAGTCGATGTCGAAGGCGTTGGTCGCCGCGGGGCAGACCATGTCGCCCTCGTCGTCGCAGCGCGGCGCGCCCGCCGCGACGACGTTGTCGTGCGCGACGAGGTTCCAGACCGGCACGCCGAAGCTGTCGCCGTCGCCGAACACGGCGCTGCGGCAATGGATGCTGTTGTTGAAGAAGTACCAGCGCCGCGTCGGGTGCAGCGGATAGCCCGCAAGCTTCACGATCTTGCCGCTGCGGCTCCTCTGCCCGGGAGAACCGGGCCGCGTCAGGAACCTGAACCTGTTGGCGTAGAAGTACCAGTAGCCGCCGCCGACGCCGTCGAGGGAGATCGGCGCATGGCCGTCGACCACCTCGTTGCGGTGGAAATGCATGTTCCAGGCCCAGGTCTCGGGCTCGAGCACGTTGTCGCGGATCCGCTCGAAGCGGTTGTCGTGGACGAAGATGTTGCGGTTCCGGCGCGCGACCTCCTCGGGATACGCGTCGCGCAGGCCGGCGGTGATGTCGATGCGCAGCGCGTTGAAGGCATCGCGGACGTCATTGCCGGAGAACTCGATGTCGCCCAGCACGTCCGACGTCCCCAGCAGCGCGCCGTTGAGGTGGTAGTGGTCGCCGTGGTGGACCCGCTTCCAGTCGAGCTGCTTCCAGATCCGCTCGTCCTGCACCCAGTTGCAGCCCCGCACGACGATGCCGCGCGCGCAGGGCGTCCTGGGGCGGGTGTCGCGCACGAAGAACGGATAGGAGCCGCCCTCGACCTTGCACGACTCGAAGGCGAGGCCCCAGGCATCCTCGGCATAGACGGCCGTCGGCCAGCAGGACCGGATCGCGACGTCGCGCAGCACGACATGGCCGCAGCGCAGGATGCGCAGGAAGGCCCATGTCGCGAGGCTGGGCAGGGCGTCGATGCCCATGCGGAAGAGGTCGGGCGGCTGCGGAAGGGGCGTGCCGGCGAGCACCGCGCCCTCCTCGCCCCTTATCGTGATCGGCGCGCCGGGCCGGCCGCCATGCCTGATCGTCGCGCGATGGGAATGCTCGCCCGCGCGGAGTTCCACCGTGTCGCCCGGGCTCGCCCGGTCGAGCGCGTCCTGCAGGGCGCTGCCCGTCCCCGGCGCGACCCGGATGACCCGGCCCATGTCACGCCCTGCCGAGCACGCGGCCGGCGACCGCGTCGAGGCGCTGAACGAGGCCGGGGTCGCGCGCCGCCGGCTGCGTGACGATCGCGGCGTCGAGCGCGGTGTGGCAGCCGGCATGGCAGGACGCCGCGCGCGCGCGCAGCATCGGCGCCACGGCGCGGACCAGCGCGCGGGCCTTCTCCGCGTTGGAGTGCAGGACCTTGATCACCGCGTCGACGGTCACGTGGTCGTGACCGTCGTGCCAGCAATCGTAGTCGGTGACCATGGCGACGGTCGCGTAGCAGAGCTCGGCCTCGCGGGCGAGCTTGGCCTCCGGCATGTTGGTCATGCCGATCACGTCGCAGCCCCATTGCCGGTAGAGGCGGGACTCCGCGCGGGTCGAGAATTGCGGCCCCTCCATCGTCAGGTAGGTGCCGCCGCGGCGCAGCGCGATGCCGGCCG
>Ga0169931_10004876_pt1 | contig 20686 bp, 16 predicted proteins | sample Kivu_15m_20L_FD_129675 | JGI IMG/M metagenome (GOLD analysis project Ga0169931, IMG submission 129675) | Freshwater microbial communities from Lake Kivu, Western Province, Rwanda to study Microbial Dark Matter (Phase II) - Kivu_15m_20L... | ecosystem: Environmental > Aquatic > Freshwater > Lake... | reverse complement strand
CTTAGACTAAGTTTGAAGTAAGAAACTTCGCCGCCCTAGCTCAGTCGGTAGAGCGTCGCTCTCGTAAAGCGAAGGTCGCGGGTTCGATTCCCGCGGGCGGCTCTATATTTTCCATGGAATTCATCCACCAACAATTTCTAGTGAGGTTTTGAGAGCTTTTTTAAGAATCTCCAACCCCACACAAGGGATACCTCGACAATGCCAAAGTAGGTTTGAGGTTGGACTCTCAAGAAATAATGAGTTACATTTTGAGAGGAGTAAAGTAAAGAGGGTTGTGTAAGGATTAGATAGAAACACAGATTCGTTGAAAAAAGGGATTAGGGTGGAGCGACAAGCAGCACAGGTTTTTGAAGAAGTTTCTAGTTTGCCATTCGCTGATTCTTCTCACATAGCGGACTTAGGATCACTTGAGGTAATGGAAGGTTTAAGCTTTTTTTTTGCTGCAGAGGAATCAAAAAGGAAGAAACCTTCGATTCTAGAAGTGGGATCAGGAGTTGGGACTATCACTCGATTACTATTAAAGACTTATAGATCAAACATTATTGCCTACGAGATTGACAGCTTTTGTCTAGATGAGCTAGCGAAACTCCGGAATCAACTACCAAAGCAAAACAGAGACAAACTGCACATTAGATCAGAACTTCAGTTTCTTCAAGAAGTAACTGAGGAGGTTGAAAATCAAGGTTTTTTTGCAATTATTATTGACGGTCCAATTAGTAAGAAAAACCTCTCTTTAGCGATTAGCAACTCTAAAAACTTAAAATTTGTTTTTATCCAAGGATGGAGACTAAAACAAAGATTTCAAATTTCAACCTTGCTCTTGCGTGGTAATTTTCAGCAACAGTATATAGAGTTTAGGCACAATGGAAGAGTGACTTGTGCAGTATTCTTTGTGGACGCGACTAATGGAATGAAACTCCGCTTCATTAGATCCCTGGTTGGATTCGTCGCAACTAGCATCACTCTCGTCCCAAAACTGACGAGAAATCTCTATCAAAGCCGTGGAAAAACATTCCATACCGGTAAGTTTTCAGAGGGCAATGTCAAGTTCAAACTTTGACTTCGAGTTTTAAAAGGCAACTCAAACCATTTTCGATTAATTAGCTCTTTAGTTTTCGTTTTGCGAAATTCAAAGTCTTTTTTTGTGGAATTATTCATAACCGGGACGAGACCTCAGAAGACAAATATTTTCAGAAGCTCTGGTATCAATTACATAGCAGGAACCTTCTGACCCAGTGAAGGCTATAGGTTCATTTGTTCCCTGGTAAGCGAATCAAAGAGGAGTTCACGCAATTGTATGTTGTGTAGTTTTGTAAAAACGATATTCACATTTGAAATTTTAAACCAGTACAGGTGTATCTCTTATATCCTCTAGCGAAGAAAAGTCCAATACATTTAGTCGCACTCAATCACGAGAGAGTTAAGGTGCGTGGTCGATTATGCGGCCGAAACCGCTCTAGATAGCGCTATCCAGACTAACGATAGAAATACCATCGCATTTAATTATGAGCCCATGAGTATTGGAAGTCCTAACTCCGAAATTTCAATTCGTGGATGTTCGAAAATCTCTAGATTCAACAGGCGAGAAAAGGTGGACGAAGCACAACTCCAAGAAATGTGATGTTCCAATGCTCTAAGGGGTGAAATTCAAAGGCTGTCTCTCTTGTTTCCATGCTTGCCCAATTTTAAAGTCGCGATAAGGTTGGAGTAGGTAAAGGGGTTGCATGTCTCAGAAACTAACAGATACAAGTAGGCAACCATATATTGACGTTTTGCGGGCAATCGCAATTGTGATTGTCATTACTTACCATTTGAAGCCAGACACATTTCCTGGTGGCTCCCTCGGCGTAGATATTTTCTTCGTAATAAGTGGATATCTTGTAACATCAATAATTTGGGCTGCAATTCAGAATGATGACTTTTACCTAGGAACTTTCTATAAGAGAAGAATAGTTAAATTGGTTCCACCCTTGATTCCGATTCTATTTTTCACATTTTTGATGAGCTGGGTTGTCTTACCCCCATCGGAACTTTATGAGATTTCACAATCAATCATTGCGTCATTATTCTTCTTTGGGAATGTGTATTTCTTCCGAGAAACCGAGTATTTCGGTGCTGTAAAAGATGGACAATTCCCCATTCTTCACCTATGGAGTCTTGGGGTTGAGGAACAGTTCTATCTGGTATTTCCGCTGCTTTTGATCTTCTTGAGGTCTCGGCGGATAAAACTTTATTTAACTGTAGCTACTACACTGAGTTTCTTAGGCTTCTCTGTTCTTATATGGAAACAAGAATATCGGGAAGCTTTCTTTCTACTACCTTTTCGAGCTTGGGAATTAGTTCTAGGGGCACTAGTTTTCATCACGGCAACTTCGTTACGTGACAATGCCTTACTTAGGTATAAGAAATTGGATGTTCTTTGTGTTGCAATTATTGCCATTTCAGTGACAACCTACTCACCAAATCAGTACTATTCGTCCATTTTCAATTTAAGTGTATGTCTAAGTACCGCGATACTTTTAGTGGCCGCAAACCAAGGTAATCTAATGAAGAGACTAGAAAATATTGATTCGCTAACCCTTACAGGTCAAGCAAGTTACAGTATTTATTTGTGGCACTTGCCACCGTTATTCTTTGTTTACAAGTGGAAAGCAGGCGCACCAATTGAGACGCCCTTACTTGCAATTATCCTCCTAAGCTCAGTCTTGTTGGGATTAACGAGCTGGTATCTTATTGAAACTTGGGCACGAAATTGGTCATTTGGAAGAACCTTAAGAATTTTTATTTTACCGCCGGCCTTAGTTCTTATCTTAGTGGCAGGTTTGGGTCTAGTTACAAGAGGGCTAGAGACGACATACTATGCAAACAGACTTAACGTAGAAGAGAAGTGGGTCTACAACTTATTTAGGTCATCAGATAACTCACCTGGGGAAATCCAAATTATGGAGTCGCCTTGTAGATTCAATGTGACTGACCTTGGGAGTGAAACCGTCTCTAAAATCAAAGCCTGTCATAAGATTCACGGGGACGCTCTGGTTGTATCGGGGGATTCCCATGCGTACAATTTATTTAATATAATTGTGAGTTCAGAAGTAAAGAATGAATTTATTATTGGATTTCTTCGAGGAGGATGTCGTCTCGGTGATCATCAAACCGAATCTACTTGCCATTATATAAGATTAGAGGAGTTTTTAGAATCATATTATTCACTTGTGAGCAAAGTTGTTTATCACCAAAGTGGTAGTCATTTAGTTCTAGATAAATATGGGCGGGGTGATACAAATCGAGCATTTTACCCAACAGAGCCTTATTCCTTAGATCGAGAGAAGGTGGACGTTATAAAGGATAGACTCTCTAAGTTTTCTGGATATGTAGAAGTACTATGGGTCGGCCCATTTATAGAACCAAGAATCGACTTTTTAAATAAGAGAAATTACAAGAAGTCATCACTAAAAATTTCATCCAGTATTTTCTCCAGATTTGCGCATCTAGATTCCCTAATTAAAGAAACATTTCTAGAAGAGAATGCGAGGGGTGAGTATCGAGTCAGATACATATCACTTTTGGATGAATTGGGATTAGTAGCTAATAGCAACATCTTCACAGATAGATGTATTTTCTATAAAGATTATGATCACTTTTCACAATGCGGTGAGGTAGTGATGGGGAAAAAGTTGAAAGAGTTTTTTAAAAGGTATCTTTGACCTCACATGATTTACAGTCGATTTTAGTACGGTGGTGATTGACTCAAGCTCCTTGATTTCGTGAGGAGGCGTGCTAATATCCGTGTTGTGATGTGCTAAAGGGATGTCTTGAAAGGATAAATATGCCGACACGATCAGACAAGAAAATCAACTGGTTTTTGAAGAGAAAATTTTTTGCAGTACGTAATCAAGAGGTAATTTACAGAAATGTAGTAAACATCGGAAATAGGTACAAAGGTCATACAGTCACATCACTAGACCCCAAATTGGAAAAGGAAATTCTTCGAGATCTTGAAACAGATGGCATTTCGATTCGACGCCTTGAAGAAGTCTTACCGACCTTTGATTTTATGGAGTTACAGAATTGGATCAATGTAAATGAATGTAACTTGAGGGAAAAAAATAAGAAGAAATATTTGCAGAGTTATTATGGAACGGAAGACGCATCAAAACCACTTGACTTAGAGAATCCTTTTGTGCGCCTGTATTTGTCAGACGAATTGCTTCACATAGCTACAAAGTACTTGGGATACGTACCTCAACTTTATGAAGTTTATATTGAAAAAACACTTCCGATTGGAGACAACTCCCCCACTTTTTCTCAAAATTGGCACCGTGATCCTGAGGAAAAGCGAACCCTAAAAATATTCCTGTATATGTCTGATGTGAATCTAGATTCTGGCCCTTTCACCTACATTAAAGGGAGTGCGCCCACTTCAAATGGTGATTATGCAAAATTATTCAAACAAGATTTGCCCTTAGGAAGCTATCCCCTAGAGGGCGACGTAAGTAAGGCGGTGCGTAGCGAAGACATGTTGGTTGCTACAGCAAAGAAGGGTACTGTTATTTTCTGCGATACTGCTGGTTTGCATAAGGGCGGGCATGCAAAAAGTGACGCTAGAATCATGTCCACAGCTTTCTTCCCTTCGAAAAAATGGTCAGAACCGCGACTGTTTAAGGTTGACAAGAGTAAAAGTGGGTATTTGGAGCTAAGTGATTTGGCGAGACGAGTCTTGGATTAAACTAATGTTCCTTCTTTAGAGTAATTGTAGCTCGATATATAAGAAAAAAGGGTAAGAGAAATGGACCAAGGTATCTCCCAGCCTTGTATCTTAACAAACGCGGAGGTCCCAATCTTGGTACTTTTAGAGGGTTTAAAAATGATAGGGATGAAGAGGGGACGAAGTGTAATAGAAAAAATTCCATAAAGAGAGAATAAAAGCAGTATTTTAGAGAAAAGCTATATTTGGTTTTAAAGTCATCTGTGTTCCTCGAAAAGATAATTTCAATCATTCCCCTTCCAAATATCTGCTCATTTCTTAGATGTTCAGTAGGCGAAATTTTCTCCACTTGCGATGCCAACCGCCATCGTTCCCAAATTTGCAAACTTTGCTTGTAAAGAGATACAAGAGAGGTGGTCTGCATTAAAACCCAAGTATCTGGGAAAGAGGCCAGATTCGCCTTGCGGAAATTTGATACACCAGCGTGATCCTCAAGCAAGACAGCAGAATCGTACTGACGCCTAGTTCTCATCTTGTCAAGTAACTCATACAACGTAGTCACATAGTTTTCGCACGCTAGTAAACTATTCTTAGGCAATAGTTCAACACGAGTCTTTAAGCACCAAGGATTTGACTCTAAAGTTAATCCACTTATTCCTAACTTCAGCAGTCGAGAAATGTTTGAATAGCCCTTCTTGTCTGTATAAAAGTCTTTGTCCGGACCTGGATCTGGATGGGAAACAAGTTTGACTCGAGAATCCAATAAATTATATGTTGCTAAGGCCTGAACATCTTCTGCATAAGTTACTATTGTGACGCTATTTTCCGGGTTCCTTTTCAATAAATGTCTTAACAATTCATTTATAGATTCTGCCACATCCCTAAAGTTTGCTCGCGCCACTATCGGGCCGCAAATCAAAATCCCAATCATCTTATACCGAGCTTCCTGGTACCCTAGTGTACCGTTCGGGTTAACCCCGATCAATATACAAAAGTCGCATCCTGACATCTCTAAACTTGGTAGATGGTAAGCGTTTGAGACGTAAAGAGTTTAGCATTTCAGTCAAGTAGAACGGTGCTTTCAACAAATCACTTAAAAGTGTGGCTATGAGTTCAATAAATCCTTACGAGCAAGAGGCTCATGCTGCGGCTTAAACTTGTCATAACTACGCCAGAAAATAATTTCGAAATGTGAGATTAACCAGAAACTTGACTTTAAATGACTAGCAAAGTAATTTTTTATCATCTCTAACGTAAGCGCAAGTGACTCAAATCGGTACGCCTTCCCAGGAAAGATTCAAAAATCAGTCTAACAATATTTTCAAAACAGATACCGTCTGAAACGGCATACTTCTTTCCTAACCACGCTGAACCTTCCATCACCAGTAAGCGCGCATTTTCCTGCGCTTGTTCGGTAATGATCAACTCGTGATGCTTTTGAAGGTGAGATTCATTCTCTGTAAAGGATAAGTAGTCCGTTGCCACTAGAGCGAAATCATTTGCATAAACTTTTAGGGCTAACTCAACAAATGATAAGTATCCACGGAAATTCGTGGAGTCAAAAACCTCTGACCCACACTGCAATATGAATTCAATAAACTCTAAATTCAAAATTATCGGACCCTCATTGAAACTCCAACCTAGTCCAACTCTTTTCTCAGGAAGGATGTGCAGGTAGGGACTATCGCTAGAGAGTGGGATAACGGCCGCGACTTTCACTTGGTTCCTCAACGAATAGAGTGAACTGAAGAGATTTGGAGCGTCGAATGAGGCAATTTCTGCGTCATTCGGCAGGAGTAATAGGTAGTCTGATCTATCGCTCTGATGAATCCACCAGTCTATTCCAAGGTTGAAACCCCTGTTCAGTCTTAAGCCAAGGGATTTTGCTTCAATAGAAGAGTTTTTGACAACAGTGTGTTTAGAAACTTGGTCACTCACCGAACCGGCATCAATTACGCCTACAAACTTAACCCCAGTCTGTATGTATAGATTAGAAACGAGCGCGTCTGTAACCTCTTTCAGATTTCTATTTAGGATAAGTACATCGAGACTAGAACTACCCATAGTATCCGAATGCAACTAAGTACTTATTTATAGAGTTTCGAACTTTCATTCTTATAAAACTATCCATATCGACACCTTTCACAGATAAGTTTGAATTAAGCTTTCTTAAGAACTCACTAACTTCGATATCTGAATAATGATAGTGCCCAGCTATATACACTTTTTCAAGGTCTGTTGATTGCGAATTTTCCATTAACCACTTGTACCACTTGTCTCTCCGCAGTACATAATCGCAGAATAAATCAATGAACCAAGATTCCTTATACTGTTGAGCTAGGTGAATTATTGCCTTAGTCTCCTCTACTCCAAACTCGGGCGCCACATTTGCGGCATGAATACCAAAAATGGTGTGCCATTTCAAACTTTCCGATGGTAGATAATCCGCATTATGTTCTTTTAAATAGACCCCAAAAGATTCACACACCTTCAATATTTCAGGGACCTGAAAAGCAGGCGACAGCATGTCCCTAACAGGTATTTGCGTCGCAAATGATCCAATATTTCGCAATTCTTTGACCTTTGTTCCTGTTTGAAGGACGTAGAACAGCGGTTTGGATAAACCCGCATGACAAAGAGATCGGATTATGGAATCTAGTTTCTCTTCCGCCTTGCTTGGTAGATCCGGAATCATGGATTGCTCGTCAGCCCCCACTTCGAATATTAGTTCTCGTCCTTGTTTAGTTTCACAACAAAACTCCACTAATTCCACTATATCTTCTATTACACCCTCGTCGCTTCTACCATTTTCAAGTCCAGGACTAGGATCAATATGTAAAATATCAAAACCACAATCAATATCGGTCTTTAGAGAACTCTTTACTTCATGCATCGCTTCTCGATGCATTAATTTACAATTATCTTGATTGAATTGGCGCAGTTGCCATGGACCCGAGTGATCTCTTGATAAAAAGACGTAACCTCCTTTATCTAAGGTTCGGACGTAGTGCGAAAAATCCCTAGTATTCCAATTGTTTACGTAACCTCCACCAAGCTCTTCACATTCTATTTGACGGCGACTAGGTATTAAAGCTATAGGTGACTTCAATTTGTTTGCAAGCGAAACCGTTTCTTCAACGACACGAACTGTCATTGGGCCCACTCCCAATAGAGTTTTTCGAGATGCTGTCATGCTTAAGAACATATTCCTGAATCTTTCAGAATTTTGCATGTTTGATCGAATCCCCTAGGTTCTTAGCGAAAAAGTTTAGCAATTCTGCGACCACCCCTCTGCCGCCATCCACATCCAAAACAACATCTACACTCAAAGCAACTTCTTTCAAGACATTTTTTGGGCTGGCTGAGAAATCAGCAGTTACAAGTGCGGGCACATCGCTTGGTGAGTCCGCGACAAAGAAAACACTCTTTCCTGATTTTTGAAGGTTCTGTATGTACTGAATTCGTTGTGAAGCAGATACGAGATCTAGGGAAAACCCCATGTCCTGTATTCTCTTGCTGGATATCTCGAATCCACGATGGTCTGCACTGATAAATCTTATTTCAAAGCTCTTTGACAATATTCCAGAGGCCTCTGAATCGTGTGGGCCGAACTTCTTTAGAACTTTCCCTTCTGTGGAGTAGTAAAAGCACCCATCTGTCAATACTCCATCGACATCAAGGACCAATAATAAGGAATCTTGGACAGCAAGGAGCTGCTTCCGAAGAAGCAGTCGCTTAAGAATGTCGAGCACGCCACACCTCCAAAATAGAAGTATACAGATCATTTGGCAGTGATTGACCAGTATAAATTTGGAATTGATGCCTAAAAACTTCCTTATAAAAGTCCATTCCTGAAAAGTATTTTACCGAACTTGAATGTGAAAGATTGTGTAATAGAGTCGAACCGATGACCGGGTCTACAACATAATTGCAAGACTCAAGGTTGTAAATGGGCGAATCGTTGCCATGCATCCCAATAGGGGTGCAATTTATGATGTTATCTGAGGCGAAAACTCGACTTCTCCAGTTATTTCGCTTTCGGGAGTAAACAAGAAAATCTCGCCCAAGCCTATCTAGCTCCAATTGAAATATTTGTGACAGGGCGCCATCCCCTAAGATCGAAATATTTCCATCCGTCAGAAATCGCAAACTTTCCCGGACTCCGAAGAGATCGGAGCTAAAGCCCCTGATTTCCCCAGTTTCACTAAGAGTTAAAGTATTGACCGAATTAGCCAATTGAGCGCTTGAGTCAAGAGAGTCACACAGCCCAATAATCTTTTGCTTAAATGGCATACTAATACTTAAGCCAGCTACGACTCTAGAACGAACAAATTTAGTTAAGTCATCAAATTCCACAAATCTCCAAGCTTCGTACTTTGCTTCAATACCCAAGGCTCTGAATGATTCATTATAAAAAAAAGTACCTGTATTTCCAGGCCTGATAGAAGCACTCCCATACAACTTAACACTCACTATTGCACCTCTTTAAGAGACTAAGTGAATGAAAAAACAAGAGATCTGCGAATGGTCTATTGTGCATTGGTGCCATATTCAAAAATATTAAAGCTGTCAAATATTCAATTTTCTTAACAGAATACCCATTACTTGTCGCGAATTCGAAGAGAAGAGTTTCTAGGATGTCTGAGTCTGGGCAATTTGGAAAAGTAAACTTTATCAAGGTACCGTCGCAATTAAAAGAAAAGTCACCAGACTTAACTTTAAAATAATTCATACGGATTCCTCCAAGAAGCTTGGCCAAATCGTAATAGATGTCTCCAAGTAAGATCTGTTTGCCGAAGCTTGTTCTCCAATCTATCAGACAAAAAGACAAATCATGTTTTAATATGACATTGTCAAATTGTAAATCGCCATGGATTTCGCCATTCACAGAATTACTAGTGAAAATATTCCAATCCACGTTCTCTAAAACTACTTGTGGCGTTATGTGCTCGTCATCGGATAGAGTGTATTCAGTACTAAAGTTGTAAGGCAGAAGCCTAGTTATCTGGCTTACACGAGCTTGAGATTTCTTGACATAAAAGTCGAACAAGTCAAGATCCATATTCATTGAGGATTTGTGCCACAAGTTAGTGGAGAGCCAGTTAAGCAGCTTCAAAAAAACAGGAGGTGTGATTACTTGATACAAAGTTTTGCCACTCACGGTCCTATAGGAGAAAAATTGTCCTTTTGTCGCTGTTTCAGCGGGATAAGCAAGTGGATTCAATGATGGCTTAACAACTTTAAGTTCAGCCTCTTTTCGATCAAGAAAATACTTAACAATTCTCTCTTTCAGAATATAGGTGATTTCATGCGGCTTTGAAAAGTCAAATTCATTAGCGTTAAAGGTATGTCGCCGATATTCATTAGGCGATCCAAGGTCTTTCCAATTGTCAAGGCTTCTCACGTCGATTGTTTGGGACAAACATGGAACAAATTCAGCTAGCCCATGTCTATCAAGTCGATCGAAGAAATCTTTGGCGTCCCTGATATAAGCTAATCCTGTAAAAATTGAATACGAAGTATAAGGGACAACATTTGGTTTCAAGATGAGACTCTTTGCTTTCCCGTGTTCAAAATCTACAACGGTATACTCGCAAGGATTTTCGACTGAATTAGACGGAGCCACAAAAATAGTGTCATGTTCTGGGTGATTCTTAATGATGGAATGGAGACCATCTTCGAAGAGGCCGTCGCAAGGCAAATACCAAAAGTCAGAAACTAAATAGGGTTTGGCACACCTTAACGATGTTGCAGTCCCGGCGGTTGGTGATTCGAAATCGACAACATTTATAAACCTAAAATTGTGATTTGGAAATGCAATCTGGAGAAAGTCAATAATTTGTTCTTTTAGGTGGCCAACTAATACAAGAATTTCCAAATCTCCAGGTAAACCAGAAATTAAACTATACAAGATTGGAGCATTATTATATGGTAACAAAGCTTTATGGATGTCGCTATTCACTACTTGCATTCGAGATCCTGTGCCAGCGCAAGCAATAACGATCTGTCTAGCGGTGTTCAGAGTTAATTCTGCCATTCCCTCGATTTAGGTCATCTTCAATTCGTACAACGTCATCAAGCTCAGTTGTGCTGCATTCAATAAATATTAGGTCAGTATTAGCTATAACTCGATGGACAAATCCGGCTGGTACGTCAATAACCATCTCAGGCTCCAATGCTATTTCTTGTAAATCCTCGAGGATCTTGCCTCGAAGTACTGTTTTGTTTGCAGCGTTTAACCAGCCTTGGACGTTTATAGGTTTGCGAGACAGCAAGAATGTTCCATGACCAGATAATACGTAGTTAGTCTCTACTTTAAACTCGTGTACCTGCAGACTAGAGCGTTGGCCAGATTGAAAAAGTATTCTCTTCATTGCGTAAGGAGTCGTAGTGCCGTCAGCAAGCCAGCGTTCGTTGCCCCAGGGCTTTCTCACTATCTTCTCATTTGGATTTCTCAACATTTATTCCTCTCAATATTAAGGATTGAGAGTAGCAATTCTCTATTGAAAAGTCTACCATCAGGCCACTACCCCAAATGCAATAATCTCATCTGTCAACAAGACTACTTTTAGAATTTTAGCGATAAGTTTGAGGTAGGAGAAAGAGTCTATTTGTTTGGGATGAACATAGATTGTGCAGACTTTTAGCGAAAATTGAATCTGTGATCGGGATAGAAAATATGTTAAGCAGCGGAGCGACACTGAGTTTTCAGTTTCATATTTCTAAAACACAAGACAATTAGTCGTACGAGAAAAAGATACAGGTATTGCCGGCTCAAGGTTACTAACACAGTCAGGTAACTTGGAATTTATTACTTAATCAAAAACGTCATTGTTTTGGTATACGCGGCTGATGCTGAAAGATCAACTTTCTTATCGGATTGATCACCATTCAAATAAAATTATAAATTATGCTGCAGTTAAGTTCTAATTATGCGTAGAAGGCAACTATAGCGCCATCTTTGTCTGTAGATATACGTCAATACTTCGTTCGGCAAATAACTATTCATTATGAGGAAAATCTGAGAATAACAAGAAAGATCGTAGGTCTTGATATAGAATTATTTGGAAACATTCGGAGGAAATCGTGCCAAATCACTTTATCGGATTTCTTAGATGGCTGCTTCTAAAGCGCGACTCATTTGACTCAGTCATTTTCTTATACAAAAGTAGAGTAAATCCAGACAGCCCCCGATTTATACCATTATTTTGGGAATCTAAGAATACGCGAGTCGTCTTATTTCACGGTCTAAAGTTACCAAAAACAGATTGGTTAATGTTAAAAGTATTTGTTATTTGTGAACGCTTAGCTATCCATAAAATAGAACAATATGAGTGGTATCACGTGATTGGAACATCAAGCAATGCAAAAATCAATCAGGCTTTACACATAGACGACCCCACTTATTCCAAGATTGAAACACAAAATATAGCGGGCTGGAATGATAGAATGAGGAAGGATAAACTAGATAATATCTTGATAGTTACAAACCAACACAGCAAGAATTATTTTAGCAAGAATTTTGCAGATCTAGAGATTGAAATTGTAGAACAAGGCTTCACTCAGGCTACGCGACATAAGGTAAAGAAAAACATTAATTTTTCTTGTGTATATTCATCACCCTTTATTGATTATGGTAGCGATCGCCACTCAAATCATGTTGCTTGGGGTTCACAAGTCTTGATAGAGGAAATTATTCCTGAACTATTGAAGCTTGACCCTAAAATTGAAGTTCACCTCATAGGCAAATTGGGTAGAGATGCCATGAAGGAAATTTCGCGATTTTCAAACGTTATTTATCACGGATATGTAGATAGATATGAGAATGCGAGAATTTTGCAAACTTGCCACCTATCCATCTATCCGCGAATTTATGACAATTTTAGGGCCGTTCAGAAAATCGGTGAATATATTGGAGCAGGGAATCCAATAGTTGCATTTCGGCTCGTAGACACATCAATAGTTAATGAATTGAGCCTGGGTATAATTGTGGAAAATTCGCGAGATTTCGTGCACGCGATTCTATCTTTAAGAAATAGTGAAGAGTATTCCTACTATGCACAAAACTTAATTAGAGCCAAGAGTGAATTTACGTGGGCTAAATTGGCATCTAAGCTTGATTTAATAATATCTATGCAAGGTTCGAGAAATTGAGATAAAACATTAGTCTTTAGCAGTTATGCGCTTTACTGCGAGAACAAGCGTCTCTGCGACATTTACACCAGTATTTCCCAAAAAGAACTCAGCTTCCTCGCGAGAATTTTGAGGCAATGACACTCCCTTCAATATTGTCTCTAATTGATTTTTGCTATTTGCAATACAAAGTTTAGTGTGCGAGATAAGTTCACGAGTATGGTCAATGGAATCGAAATATCTCAGGGCTGAATTCCAGTATGGCTGTTTGACAATTTCAAATCCGATTAAGACTGCTGGTGTTGCGGTGAAAAGACAATCAAGAATCACAGATGTGCCTCCGCAAATAACAAAATGTTGTGATCTGAGAAATTCATAGTACTCCTCAAGAGTAGAGTTCAGATAACTGAATTTCTTTATCTTAATGTTCGATTTCTTATTCTGTATATCAAAAGAGAATTTGGGGTGCTGCAAAATGGTTAACTCAGACGACTCAGGCATTCCACCCCAAAAATTAACTAGCCATTCAATGAAATTCTTGTCATCTGGGTTCGTAGTTAGTCCCATACTTGCGTAGGTGACAAACCTCTTCGCAGCTTTAATTTGTTTTTTCCGACTACGGTCAAGCATGGCTTCAGCGGCATAGGCAGGCACACGCCATTGAGAAATCAGGGAACCATCAAGAAGTTGTAAATCTGTGAACTTTTCATCTATGAATGGGCTATGACTCAGAAATTTGGTAGGAATGAATCTCAAGCATCCATGGGAAGTTAAATTATCCCAACTCCTAATAGTGCCAACAGTAGCCACTCTCTGAAACCTACTAAAGTAGTGGGCAACTCTTACATCTTCGTAATTGTTTGTTAGAGATGTTATGAAGATAGCATCTAATTGTTTAGGCACCCCTTGGAATCTAGATTTCAAACATCGCCTCGAGAAAGACCTGTGGTAAAGATATCTGGCAGTGGCGCGCAGAGTTAGAGAATTACTAAGTCGCCTGAGAACGATTCGCCCAACGAGACGCTTGATTCTAGGTTGGCGATTCAACTTGACGCGCGTAGTTCCACTTGGAAGAGACCAGTGAAGGAAAAACCCGCAAAGTCGTGCTAAGCCATTGTCAGGTATTGCGTTAAAAACTATAACTTGAGTCTTCTCAAAACCATTCTGATTGAGAAACCTCTTTATGAATTCTACTAACTGACTATTCGTGAAGATGGTGATGTCGAAGGTATTGGTGAGTTCTGCAAAGAACTTTCCATTATCTCCCGTGAGATAGTATCTAACTAATTGATCTTCAAATAGTGTGACCCCAAGTTTTTGCTTCAATTAAAGACCTCCGTGGAGTTGTTCATTCGTAGCGAGGAAAGGTGTCCAGCTCTTAAAGCAATCAGCATAAAACAAATTAGATATATAGGTCGAGTAATTTAAGCGAGACGCAAATAAATTGCGATTATGAGCCTGAATTTCTTTGTAGGTTAAGTCATTTAGAGATTCCCAGAATTCCTCTATCTTTTCTGCCATATTTGAAGATAGCGTCCTAATGTTTAAGAAGAGGGGTTTCAGGTCACTATCAATGACTCTAGGCAAAAATATATTTGTCTGCGGCACGATTGGGATTCGTCCACAACTTAACGCCTCAAAAAAACGTTGCGAACCATTTGCATCACCACGTGGAGAAAAAACAAAATCAGAATTGTTGATTGCATGAATGAATTCTTCTCTATGAGTCTCTAAAGACGGAATAATAGATTTTGCCCCACCATAATAAGTTCTCCTCTTAACAAAGGCATTTGGCACCCTCGAAAGACTCTGTAATCCTACTTTTCTTATAAGAGCCCCATTGGATTTCAATGGGTGAAGTGGACTCAGAACAAAACTCTTTAATACTCGCTTAGGACTTACTCGAGGAGCAAAACCGACGAACGAGACTGATGGAATACCATATGCTCGAAAGGGCAAGAATTCTAGTGATTCGATATTGTATGGAACAACAATGTTTTGAGTAATAGGAAAGTCAATTGGAATTGTATGTTGAAGAGAAAAAGAGTTGCCGATGTTATGTCTAGTAGGAGTGTCAGATCCATTCATATAAACAACGGGTTTCTCCATGCTGACTTTTGTCACATATTCCAGATATTTTCGAGTCCAATGTTTACTATCGTGTGGAACAAAAAAACCAGTGGCTTTTGACTGGGACTTAGACTGGAAAAGTCTAAAGTTAGGTAGTGGACCTTGAAAGATCTGTGTTTTACCAGACAAAAGATCAAGAAGTGGTTGACGATTATCTACATCTAAAAGAAATAACTTCATTCTACAATTCGATAATTAACGGGCATAGGATTTTAGACATACTGCAATTATAGTAGAGTCTAGTTATGGAATTGATTAATTCGGGGCAGATATGAAAGTTCTTCACGTTATAACCACGATGGATCGAGGTGGGGCGGAGACTCAGTTGATTCAGTTGGTGAAATTTCAAAGCGATAAGGGTTTCGAAGTTGAGATTCGATATTTGAAAGGGAATGGCGCTCTCGCCAACGCTACACCAGACATAAAAATTAGTAGGGTCTCCGGCAGACTTTTCTTTATACAAGTTTTCGTTCTTTTTTTGCTGATTAAGCGCTGTAAACCGGACATTGTTAATGCCCATCTCCCACGAAGTGAAGTCGTTTCAGCGATTGTAACTCGTTTGTGTCATGGCAGTCTAGTAGTAACAAAACACAATTCAGAGAGGTTCTGGCCGAATGGGTTTTCATTAGTTTCAAAATTGTTATCTAGCTATGTCGAGAAATCGGCCTGTGCAACGATATGCATTACTCGAGCAGTGCTGGACCACCTGGTAAGCGTTGGTGAATCCAATAATTTGAATTACTTTGTGGTTCATTACGGGATTCAGTGCAAGAATTTCGAGATTTCTTTGAAAGATAGTTTTAGGAATTCCCATAACGAATTGGACATAATTTGTTTGGCTCGCCTTGAGCCACAAAAGAATTTGGTTGCTTTAATTGATCTAATTCCAAGAGTTCGAGACCTACACCCCAAGATAAGAATTTTCGGAGCAGGAAGTCAAGAATCGGAGTTATCTACACAAATCAACAAAAAGGGATTAAGCCGAGAGATTGTCTTGTGTGGATTAACAAATGATGCACGCAGTGAAATGAGAAAGTCAAAGTTGCTCTTGTTGCCAAGTAATTATGAGGGTTTTGGTCTTGTGCTTTTGGAGGCACTTGACGAGGGGTGCATAGTGGTGGCAACTCGCATCCCGGCAATAATGGAAGTTCTAGGCGAAGACTACCCATTTCTGTTTGATCCACAATCAAGATCTGAAATGGAATTACGCGTAAGACAAGCATTATTGGCAGAGAGCGATTGGTATATCGATTATCGAGAGAGAACCCTACATAGATTCACTTTACAAGAGCAATTTAATAAAACAGAGAAGATTTACAGAAGATGTATTCAACTCCAGGTAGGCGGATATGAGAGTTAATCCTGTAGCGCCGGAGGGCCACAAGAAATACAAGATTGTGTTTTTTACAATAGCGATTGACTCGCGAGACCCAGTCTTAGCTCAAAATGTAGATTGGGTAATAGGTTTAGCACAATCCTTCACAGAGGTAAATGTCTTCGCTTTACACGTGGGAGATTACCCTAGTTTCCCAGTTAATGTGAAAATTTTTCATTTTGGCGGAAAGAGTATTGAAGAGAAAATCCGTGGAATGTTGAATGCAATTCGACTTGTTAGTTGGTCAATTGGGAAAGGTAAAGGGGCGGTCCTATACCATATGACCACATGGCCAATTATATTTTTTGGTCCCTTGTTCAAGTTAAGGTCTTGGAAGCAAGGTGTGTGGTACTCGCATAATTACGCTGATTGGCCCTTAAGAATAACAAGTTGCTTTATTGACAAGTATTTTTCTCCAACAATTGAAACATTCCCTTTGGAAGTGAATTCTAAACTCATTGCGACAGGTCACTCCTTGGATTTTTCTAGTATATCAAACCCCAATCTGATCCAAATAGATCGAAAATTAGATTCGATATTTTGCATAGGCCGAATTGCGCCCGTCAAGAGAATTGAGATCCTACTTCAGGAATTGGCAGTGGTACGTGATACAAATCGAAACGAGATAACAGTCACTTTGTTGGGTCCTACGCAAGACCAGAGATATTTAGAGTTTTTACAACGCCAAGCCACAAGTTTAGGAATAGTACTCGCAATCATGGGTCCGATGGGCAGAACAACATTGCTGCAATTTTTGAAACAGGTAAAGTTCATTTTCAATGGGACTCCACGCTCAGTTGATAAGTCGGCTCTCGAGGCGTGCGCTTCTGGGGCTATTTTGATATCAAATAACGAGGCACTACAGCATTTAACAGGGATGGATTGGTTCTGGCAAAGGTCGAATTCCGGAAAAATCCCTGAAATTCATGAGCAGATTAATAATCTATTAAAATTGAGCAATGACGAACTTGATGAGATTGCCAGTCACATTCAAATTACGACTCGCGTGGAGAATGACTTGGTAAATACTCTGAGGGTTATTAAGACTCAACTCACATGAAGACTTATGAAATTATCTTACAATCCATAAATAAACTTTCCAGGCGTGAAAAATTTAAATTCTTTGCGGCCTTCATGTTCCAGACATTTCTCTCCGGATTAGAGCTCTTTGGAGTTCTTCTATTTTCGATTCTGGCAAATTTAATTTTAACTCAAAACCTTTATATCCCAAATGACATAATTCAACACATTCTCGTAGATACTTTGCTTATCGACGAACAATCAGTAGCGAGTCAAATTGCCTTATTAGGCTTACTAGTCATTTTGATATTTTTTTCTAGAACTATCTTTACAGCAATCTATTTGCGTAGATTGAGCTTTTTCTTAGTTCGCAAAACTGTTGATGTGCAAGGAATGATACTCCGAAATCTTTTAGAAAACACGCCCACAAAATTTGAGAAGTTCAACAAACAAGAACTACAACTGATATTAACAAGAGGCGTTGCAACGCTATTTAATAGAAATCTCGGAGGGCTTGCAACCATTTCGTCTGATCTGGTTCTTGTATTTGCGGTAGTTCTTGGCCTCTTTGTGTTTGACGCAACTCTAATGTGTTTCACTCTAGTTATTTTTACAATTGCCGCTTTCACGATTTCGAAAGTAACAAGACACTACATCATAAAAAACGCTTCGGAAGAAAAAAGTGGCGAAGTTGCCTCGAAAACGAAAATATATGAAATTTTAGATAACTTTAAAGACTTCTATTTCAATTCAAATCATACGGCAACAGTAATCGAGACTAAATTACCGCTGTTGAAACAAGGGTTGTCGGCCACAAGACTTGCCTTTGTGCCAGTTTTCAATAGATACCTCTCGGAGGCCTTACTTCTCCTTATGATCTTTGTTATGTCAGCAATAGTCTTCTATAGATTTGAAACCCGTGTTGCATTGAGCGTTTTGGCTACCTTTGTCCTCGGATTAAGCAGACTGATTCCTGCTCTTTTTCGAATTCAGCAACAGTTTCAGCAGATTAGAATCTCTATGCCTTTCGGTAGGAGTGCAGCCGAGCTTATCCAATCTATGGGCGATTTCGCATTGAGCACATCAAAGGCACCCAGGGAGGGATTTGATTCACTCGAAGATAAGGTTCTAAAACTAGAAAGTGTTTCTTTTCGTTTCGAATTATCCGAGGAAGTTATCAGCAGCATTTCGACCGAATTCCGAACTAATCAGACGACGGTGATAGTGGGAACATCAGGAGCAGGAAAGACCACTTTGGTTGATTTGATTTCAGGGTTCAGAGATCCATCACAGGGGAGAATCCTGTGGAAGAATTTGGAATTGAAGCGAGCAGTTCGTGTGGGACAATTAAGAATAGGTTATGTAGCGCAAGACGCGAAGTTAATTAGTGGCACTCTAAGAGAGAATATATTGATGAATAGATCTCAAATCACAGATAAACAGATTCGTGAAGCAATCAGAATTTGTAATCTTGGGCCTCTGATTGCTAGTCTTGAAAATGGTGAAGAGACGCAATTGGGTGAAGGTCAACGTATCCTCAGCGGTGGTGAGGTGCAGAGAATTGGCCTGGCTCGCGCTATCGTTCAAGAGCCACAATTACTGATCTTAGATGAGTTCACAAGTAGTTTAGATTTAGAAACTGAGTCAAAAATTCTGCAAAATCTATTGAAAGATGTAAAGAACTCAATTGTTATTTCAGTTGCTCATCGCACTTCGGCCATTTCACACTTTGATAGAGTAATTCAATTGGCAGACAAGACTATTTCTTTTGATGGAGCTACGAAAGTTTGGTTGAGTATGCAAAAGAGCACCAAGGAAGATACTGGACCTGTAGAAAGTGCCTAATTGATGTAATTCTAATCTTTAGAGTCTAATGAAGATTAATCTTTTGTTTTGCGAAAGCACCAGAAATTTTTTTGGTTCAACGTAATGTAGATAGGCAACTTTAGAGAAATCCACTTTACCACTTAGAAGGCGAGTTGTTTTCTGGGAAAATGCAGTAGAGCAAATTCGACCATTACATCCATGAATAGTTCTACGAGAATCAATAAGCAATGGAGCTGAAGGAGTGCCTAACTCTGATGTATCGATGTTATAGGCGATATTCGTTTCGCTAACTTCTGCGTAAGAGATAAACGATGGATCAGGCAAGGAATCTCCTCTCGAGACCAACCAGCCCGCCGTTACTCTCCCTCGATTATTGAAAATAGATGTTGCATATCCCGCTACTGCATTTCCATTCTCTGGGCCATCGAGAGTTTGATACCGCCAATCTTCCGGAAATACAGTTCGGCGCGTAGCTAATCTAACTTCTCCAGAAGTAGCATCTCGATTTGAGTTAATTGTCAAAACTGAATCGTAGAGAAGATAGACTGTGCTCTTCTCTGTCGTTGCTGAGAGATGCAAGGCAACATCACCGGTAGTTCTACCTTCAAAATCTTTGTCACCATCCACAATCTCATACACCCATCCATTAGACGTTCTTACTGCTCCAAGAAGTACTCCTTGGGACTCATCTCTATAAAAGACCTGAAGAGCCTGGGATGTCACAGCACATGCATTCGAAACACTGACATCTGAGGCGGTCTTCCGTCTTAGTTCCTCGCGATAATCTTGAACGCCATCACCATTGCCATCGATGGTTTCATGGCTCCACTTTCCAGATTTAAGGTTCGAATGAATGAGATCTTGTCGCGTTGTCTCTCCATAAAAGACATGAAGTGACTCCTTAGAACCGCTTCCGCCCTTACAAATTGAGATAGATCCAACATCTACACCTTTTCGGGCGGTGGTGATTCGCCATCTATTGCCTGAAAAAGTTGCCATCTTTAGGCTTCTCGTCGCCTCATCTCCATAAACCAAGACTGGGTTTCCTCTATAGGTTGATCCATTTAGGTGCGAAACTCGCGAAAATGGATCGATAGTTGAAATAGCGCCAGTTTTCTGGGGTTTAACAGAGTTGCTATCAACTGGTTCAGATCGTCCTCTGTCATTTTCAGCAATCAAAGTGAATTTGTAGTTTTTTCCATTCTTCAAGCCACTAATTCTTATGGGACTAGAGTCATAAGTTCTTGTTTGGCCACCGGGAGTTATGGTGACCGAGTAACTTTTGATGCGATCAATACGGCTGCAGTTTGGTGAATCGAAAGTAAGCAAGGCATAACCGTCGCCAACAAGAGCCTTTACATTGACTGGTTTCGCCGGAATGCCGGCTGCACTTCTTGCTGGTGGCGCTTTCATCATGTCTTGAATCATTCCTAGAGCGATTGGGCCAGGAGTCTTAAAGACTTCTCCAGGCTCAAGATTTGGGGTCATAGCGGAGT
>Ga0169931_10004875_pt1 | contig 20690 bp, 17 predicted proteins | sample Kivu_15m_20L_FD_129675 | JGI IMG/M metagenome (GOLD analysis project Ga0169931, IMG submission 129675) | Freshwater microbial communities from Lake Kivu, Western Province, Rwanda to study Microbial Dark Matter (Phase II) - Kivu_15m_20L... | ecosystem: Environmental > Aquatic > Freshwater > Lake... | reverse complement strand
CTCGCCGCGGAAGTCGGTGGCCACGACCTTGTCCTCGGTGTAGGCGAGCACGCCCTTCATCGGCCCCTCGGCGGCGGCCTTCATGGCGCGGCAGATCTCGTCGTAGCCGGCCTCGCGCACCAGTTCCACCGTCAGGTCGACGACCGAGACGTCGGAGGTGGGCACGCGGAAGGACATGCCGGTGAGCTTCTTGTTCAACTCGGGGATGACCACGCCCACGGCCTTGGCCGCGCCCGTGCTCGAGGGGATGATGTTCTCGAGGATGCCACGGCCGCCGCGCCAGTCCTTGTTGCTGGGCCCGTCCACCGTCTTCTGCGTCGCCGTGGCGGCATGCACCGTCGTCATCAGGCCGCGCTTGATGCCCCAGGTGTCGTTCAGCACCTTGGCCACCGGCGCCAGGCAGTTCGTCGTGCAGCTCGCGTTGCTGACGATGGCCTGGCCGGCGTAGGTCTGGTGGTTGACGCCGTAGACGAACATCGGCGTGTCGTCCTTGGACGGTGCGCTCATGATGACCTTCTTCGCGCCGGCGTCGAGGTGCTTCTGTGCCGCCTCCTTCGTGAGGAACAGGCCGGTGGCCTCGATCACGATGTCGGCGCCGATCTCGCCCCAGGCGAGTGCGGCCGGATCCTTGTGCGCCGTCAGGCGGATGCGCCGGCCGTTGACGACGAGCGTCGAGCCCTCGACCGCGATCTCGCCCTTGAAGCGGCCGTGCACGCTGTCGTACTTCAGCATGTAGGCCAGGTAGTCGGGCTCGAGCAGGTCGTTGATGCCGACCACCTCGATGTCGGAAAAGTTTTGAACGGCGGCGCGGAACACCATGCGCCCGATGCGGCCGAAGCCGTTGATGCCGACCTTGATGGTCATGGGACAACCCTCCTTACTTCGATGACAGGACCTTGCGCACGACGGCCGCGACGTTCTCCACCGTGAAGCCGAAGTGCTTGAACAGCACCCCCGCCGGGGCGCTCTCGCCATAGGTGTCGATGCCGACGACGGCGGCGCAGCCGTACTTCCACCAGCCGTCGGTCACGCCCGCCTCGACGGCGATGCGCGGCAGGCCCGCGGGCAGCACGCTCTTCTTGTAGGCCACGGACTGACGATCGAACACGCTCGTGCTGGGCATGCTGACCACGCGCACGGCGATGCGCTCGCGCGCGAGCAGGGCTTGCGCGTGCAGCGCGAGCTGCACCTCGCTGCCGGTGGCGACGATGACGGCTTGGGCCTTCTTCTTCAGTCCGACCTCGCTCGGCTCGGCCAGCACGTAGGCGCCCTTGCCGATCTCGTCCAGCCCGGCCTTGGGCGCGTAGGGCAGGTTCTGGCGGCTCAGCAGCAGCGCCGTCGGGCGCGTGGCGTTGCCGATCGCCAGCGTCCAGGCCACCACGGTCTCGGCCGTGTCGGCCGGGCGCCAGACGTCCAGGTTCGGGATCAGGCGCAGGCTGGCCGCATGCTCCACGCTCTGGTGCGTGGGGCCGTCCTCGCCCAGGCCGATGGAATCGTGCGTGAAGACGTGGATCACACGCTGCTTCATCAGCGCGGCCATGCGGATGGCGTTGCGGCTGTAGTCGCTGAAGGTCAGGAAGGTGCCACCGTAGGGGATGTAGCCGCCGTGCAGGGCCACGCCGTTCATGATGGCGGCCATGCCGAACTCGCGCACGCCGTAATTGACGTGGCGCCCGCCGTTGGGCGCGCCATCGGCGCCGAAGCGCAGCGCCGGGGTGGAGCTGGTGTTGGTGAGGTTGGAGCCCGTCAGGTCGGCCGAGCCGCCCAGCAGCTCGGGCAGGGCCTTCGTGAACGCCTCCAGCGCGAGCTGGCTCGCCTTGCGCGTGGCCACGGTCTCGGCCTGGGTGTGCGCGGCAACGACGGCGTCGACCGCGGTCTGGGCGAAGTTCGCCGGCAGCCGGCCCGCCATGCGGCGCTCGAACTCGACGGCCAGTTCGGGGTGCTCCGCACGGTAGGCGGCGAAGCGCTCGTTCCAAGCCGCCTCGGCCCGCGCCCCGCGTTCGCGCGCATCCCACAGCGCCGCGATCTCGCCCGGCACGACGAAGGGCTCGTGCGGCCAGGCGATGGCCTCACGCGTGAGGCGGATTTCCTCGGCACCGAGGGCTTCGCCGTGCGCCTTGGCCGTGCCGGCGCGGTTGGGCGCGCCCTTGCCGATGGTGGTACGGCAGACGACGAGCGTGGGCTTGTCGGCCATCCTGGCCTGCGCCAGGGCGGCATCGACGGCCCCGACGTCGTGCCCATCGACCGGGCCGACGACATTCCAGCCGCAAGCTTCGAAGCGCCGCGCGGCGTCGTCCACGTACCAGGGCTTGACCGGCCCGTCGATGCTGATGCCGTTGTCGTCGTAGACCGCGACCAGCTTGTTCAGGCGCCAGGCGCCGGCCAGCGCCGCGGCCTCGTGGCTGATGCCCTCCATCAGGCAGCCGTCGCCCAGGAAGACCCAGGTGCGGTGATCGACGACGGCATGGCCGGGCCGGTTGAACTCGGCCGCCAGCAGCTTCTCGGCCAGCGCCATGCCCACGGCGTTGGTGAAGCCCTGCCCCAGCGGCCCGGTGGTCGTCTCGACCCCGGGCGTGACGCCCACCTCGGGGTGGCCGGGCGTCTTGCTGTGCAACTGGCGGAAGCGCCGCAGCTCGTCCATCGGCAGGTCGTAGCCGGTGAGGTGCAGCAGCGCGTAGATCAACATCGAGCCATGGCCGTTGGACAGCACGAAGCGGTCACGGTCGGCCCACTGCGGGCTGCCGGGGTGGTGCTTCAGGTGCCGGTCCCACAGCGCCACCGCGATCTCGGCCATGCCCATCGGGGCGCCGGGGTGGCCGGAGTTGGCCTGCTGCACGGCATCCATCGCGAGCGCGCGGATGGCGGCGGCCATCGCGGCCGTGTTCTTGTTGCTCATGGCGGAGGGGGCTGGAGTGAAGGGGACGTCCCGGCCCGCGGGCCGCACGAAGGGCCGGGACCTGGGGGAAACCCCGAAGTTTATCCGGCCCCTCCCCGCGGGCCGCCTCCCGCCCGGCGCGCTTGATCTGCCACAAGGCAGGACCAGGGAGATTGCGCGAGGCTCTGCCCGTCAACCCGGAAAGGCCCGACACCATGACCCCCACCAGCCTGCGCGTGATGCACGACGAGCACCAGGCCCTGGCCGCCGTGCTGCGATCGATGACGATGATGCTCGCCGAGGCCAAGCGCCTGCAGGTGCTGCCCGACTTCGGCGTGCTGCGCGCGATGCTGTTCTACATCGACGAGTTCCCCGAGCGCCTGCACCACGCCAAGGAGAGCGAGCTCGTCTTCCCGCGCCTGCGCGCCAAGGCGCCCGAGCTGAGCCCGGTACTCGACCGCCTGGACCGCGAGCACGCCGCCGGCGAGACCATGATCAGCGACCTTGGCCACGCTCTGCTCGCCTTCGAGATGATGGGCCGCAGCCGCTGGGCCGACTTCGAGGCCAGGCTCGAGCATTACGTGCGCTTCTACCTCACCCACATGGGCACCGAGGAGCGCGAGGTGCTGTCCGCCGCCGAGGCCCGGCTCGACGCCCGGGACTGGGCCGAGCTCGACGCCGCCTTCGCGGCCCACCGCGACCCGCTCACCGGCCACGAGCCCGAGGACGACTACCGCGAGGTCTTCCGTCGCATCCTCGAGAACGCGCCGGCACCGATCGGCCTGGGGCCGGCCATGCGCCGAGCGGCGTAGCCGCCAGGCAGTGGGGCGCCGGGTGGCGCGCCGGGCAGCCCCGCCCTACACTGCCCGCCCATGACACCGCACGCCATCGTCCTAGCCGCCGGCCGCGGCGAACGCATGCGGCCGCTGACCGACCACACCCCGAAGCCGCTGCTGCCGGTGCGCGGGCGGCCCCTGATCGAGTGGCACCTGATCGCGCTGCAGCGCGCCGGCGTGCGCGAGGTCGTCGTCAACACGGCCTGGCTCGAGGAGCAGTTCCCCGCCGTGCTCGGCGACGGCAGCCGCTTCGGGCTGCGCCTGCACTACTCGATGGAAGGGCGCGACCACGGCGGCGCGCTCGAGACCGCCGGCGGCATCGCCAAGGCCCTGCCGCGGCTGGGCGAGGTCTTCTGGGTGGTCTCGGGCGACGTCTTCCTGCCCGGCTTTTGCTTCGACGCCACGCCGGCCGCGGCCGTGCTCGACGGCAGGCACGACGCCCACCTGTGGATGGTGGGCAATGCACCGCACCACCCGCGCGGCGACTTCGCGCTCGGGGCCGACGGGCTGCTCGACTCAGGTGGCGACGACGACGGCGCCCGACTCACCTGGGCCAGCGTCGGCCTGTTCAGCGCCGGCATGTTCCAGGGCATCGCCCCGGGGACACGTCTGCCGCTGCGGCCGCTGCTGGAACGCTCGATCGGCCGTGGGCGACTGGCGGGCACGCGCTGGGACGGCGCCTGGACCGACGTCGGCACGCCGGAACGCCTGCAGGCGCTGCAGGCGGGTTGAGTCGCTGGAACGGAACTGCGCCCGCTACCGGAGCGTGGCCTCCGCAGCGGGCTCGTCCTGCTGCGCCAGGCGCTCGGCCAGGCCCTTGCGGAAGCGGTTGGCGGCCGCGTCCAGCAGCAGGCCGGTGGGCGGTGTCGCGCGCTGCTTCATGCCCTGGTGCACGGCCTCGAGGACGGCGCGGTCCTCCTCGAACGCGGCGCGCGCGCCGTCGGCGATGCGGCGCGTCAGCGCCTCGTCGTCGATGTCGGTGTTGCGGTGCTGCAGCCAGAAATAGACCGATTGGTCGGCGTCGACCGGCGTGATGAAGTGGTAGGACGCCATGCGGTAGACCAACGGGCCGTCCTGCAGCCCGGGCCCGCCCTGGCCGGCGGGCGCGAAGACAGAGCGGTTGATGCCCACCGCCGGGTAGCGCATCTCGTAGTGCTGCAGGCGGTCGGCATGGCCGGTGAACTTGACCAGCGGGGCGTAGAAGGGCGGCGGCGGCTGGTCCGTCATCCAGCGGCTGCACAGCACGCCCTCGGGGATGTCCTCGACCTTCATCGGCGTGCGGTCGGTGCCGGCGCCGCCGAAGGAACTGCGGTGCACCCAGGCCACGTGCGAGGGGTCGAGCAGGTTGTCCACGAGCCAGAGGTAGTGGCTGCGCACGGGCATGCAGTCGCCCTCGGTCAGCCGCCAGCCCGGGTGGTCGTGGTGCTCGATGTCGACGATGGCCTCGTCGCGCGCCAGCGCCGGGTCGCCCATCCAGACGAAGAGCAGGCCGTAGCAGTCACGCACCGGGTAGCTGCGCACGCGCGCGTGCGGCGGGATGCGCTCCTGCGTCGCCGCGTCGATGCAGCGGCCGCTGCAGTCGAAGGTCAGGCCGTGGTAGCCGCACTCGAGGGCGTCGCCCTTGACGCGGCCCATCGACAGCGGCAGCCGGCGGTGCGGGCAGGCGTCCTCCAGCGCCACGGGCGCCCCGCCCTCGGTGCGGTAGAGCACCACGGCCTCGCCGAGCAGGCGCCGCGCCACGGGCGCACGGCCCACCTCGCGCGAGAACGCCGCCGCGTACCAGGCGTTCCTGAGGAATCCGTCCATCGCCAGCACGTCGCACCCTCCGTCGCCGTCAGCCGCGCTGCTTCAGGTGGCGCTCGAAGAAGGCGAGCGTGCGGTCCCAGGAGAGCTGGGCCGCGGCGGCGTCGTAGCGCGGCGTGGAGTTGTTGTGGAAGCCGTGCTGGGTGCCGGGGTAGACGTGCATCTCGTGCGCCACCCCGGCCGCCTTCAGCGCGGCCTCGAACTCCGGCCGCATCCGGTTGATGCCGGCGTCGTTCTCGGCGTAGTGCACCAGCAGCGGGGCCTTGATTCGCGGCACGCTCGCAGTGGCCGCGGCGGCGCCGTAGTAGGGCGCGCCGGCATGCAGCTCGTCACCGAGCTCGGTGGCGATCCAGTTGGTGGTGCCGCCGCCCCAGCAGAAGCCGGTCACGCCCAGACGCCCGCTGGACAGCGGGTGCGCCTTGACGAAGCGCGCGCCGTTGAGCATGTCCACGCGCAGCTTGGCCTGGTCCAGCCTGGCCTGCAGGGTGCGGCCGTCGTCGTCGTTGCCCGGGTAGCCGCCCAGCGGCGCCAGACCGTCCGGAGCCAGCGCCAGGTAGCCGGCGGCGGCCAGGCGGCGCGCGACGTCCTCGATGTAGGGGTTCAGGCCGCGGTTCTCGTGGATCACCAGCACCGCCGGGAAGGGCCCCGCGCCCGTGGGCTGCACGAGGTAGCCGCGCATCTGGCCCGAGTTGCCGCCCGGCGAGGCGTAGCTCACGTACTGGGCCTTGATGCGCGGGTCGGTGAAGGAGATGGTCTGCGCCGCCGCGTACTGCGGCATCAGCGCCTGCGCCATCGCCAGGCCGCCGGCGGTGACGGCCGCCGCGCGCGCCAGGAAGGTGCGGCGATCGATCTGCCCGTGGCAGTACTCGTCGTAGAGGTCGAAGACGCGCTGGTCGATCTGGACCTGGGTCAGGCCGGGGGTGGGGGCGGTCATGGCGGGGCTCCTGCAGCAAGCAAGCCGCGACTGTAGTGCAGCGTGGCCTCGTGGCGCACGCCGGCTCCGGGTCGTCTCAAGGCTGTGCGCCGCGCCGCTCGTGCCAGATCGCGTACAGGCCGGCGCCCACCACCAGTGCCGCGCCCCACCACACGTGCGCGGCCGGCCATTCGCGCCAGAACAGCCAGCCGAACAGCGCGGCCCAGATCAGCTCGGTGTAGTGGAAGGGTGCGACCGCCCCCACCGGCGCGAGCCGCAGCGCGCGGAAGGTCATGCGCTGGCCGATCAGCAGCAGCGCGGCGCTGGCCAGGATCACCAGCCCCATGCGGGCGTCGGGCCCGGCCCAGGGCACGAAGGCCAGGCCGACGAGGCCGGCTGCCAGCATGCACAGGTTCTGCGACACGATCATGGCCAGGTCGCTCTCGGTTGCCGCGAGCCAGCGCACGGAGGTGGTCGACGCGGCGTAGAACAGCGCCGCCGCCAGGGCCATCCAGGCCCCGCGACCGAGGTCGCCGTCCAGCGCGTCGGGGCCGATGATGACGCTGACGCCGGCAAAGCCCGCGAGCAAGGTGACCCAGCGCCGCCAGCCGACGTGCTCGCGCATCAGCGCCACCGACATCAGGGTCATGAACAGGGGCGCGGCAAAGCAGATGGCCACCACGGTGGCCAGCGGCAGCAGGCGCAGGCTCTCGAAAAAGGCGAACAGCGAGCACACCGACAGGCTGCCGCGCACCACGTGGGCCAGCGGCCGGCGCGTGCGCAGCGCCGCCAGCCCGCCGGCCCGCGCCACCCACGGGATCACCAGCAGCAGCACCAGGGCCGAGCGGATGGCCACGAGCACCGGCGTCGACAGGTGCTCGACCGCGTGCTTGGACAGCGTGTCCATGACCGAGAGCATGAACATGCCGCCCACCATCCAGGCGATGCCGGCCAGCGGGCGGTTGGAGCGGCCCTGTTCGGAGGGGGTCATGGGCGGGTGGCTCGTGTCAGGGTCAGGCGTCCTGGCCCACCGGCGCCTGCGGCTGGGCCGCCAGGCGCTCGCGCAGCTTGCGCAGGCGCTCGCGCGGGTCTTCCTTGGGGCCGCCCGCCTCGCCCAGCTTCATCTCGGCGATGAAGCGGCTGGGCACGCCGGCCACGGTCTCGCGCGCGCGCTGGCGGCGGCGCAGCGTGCTCACCACGAGCGTGGTGCGCGCGCGTGTGATGCCCACGTACATCAGGCGCCGCTCCTCGGCCAGGCGCTCGGGCGTCATCTCGTCGTCCTGCGCCTTGAAGGGCAGCAGGCCCTCGTTGACGCCAGCCAGCACCACGTGCGGCCACTCCAGGCCCTTGGCCGCGTGCAGGGTCGACAGCGTCACCACGTCCTGGTCGTCGCCGCGCTCGGCCAGGCTGATGATGACGCTGATGGTCTGCGCCACCTGCAGCACGGTCTGGCGCTCGGTCTCGAAGGTGCCGCCCTCCTGCGTCAGCTCGCCGCCGCAGCGACGCGCGATCCAGTCCACGAAGTCCAGCACGTTGCTCCAGCGCGCCGTGGCGAGCTTCTCGCTCTCCTCGGTGTCGTGCAGGTGCTGCTCGTAGCCGATGGCCTTCAGCCAGCCCAGCAGCAGCGCGCGCGCGTCCTCCGCACCCGTGGTCTGGCGCGCGCGGTGCTCGAGCTCGTTGACCTCGCGCCCGAAGTCGTGCAGGGCCTGCAGCGTCTTGGGCTTGAGCACCGTGGCCAGGCCGGGCGAGAACAGGGCCTCGAACAAGCTGGTCTTCCACTGGCCGGCGTACTCGCCCAGCGCCCCGAGCGTGGTGTGGCCGATGCCGCGCTTGGGCGTCGTGACCGCGCGCAGGAAGGCCGGGTCATCGTCGTTGTTGACGAGCAGGCGCAGCCAGGCGCACAGGTCGCGGATCTCGGCGCGGTCGAAGAAGCTCTGCCCGCCCGAGACCTTGTAGGGGATCTGCGCCGCGCGCAGCTTCTGCTCGAACACGCGCGCCTGGTGGTTGGCGCGGTAGAGGACGGCGAAGTCGGCGAACTTGACTGCGCCGCCGCGCGCGCGCAGGGCCTGGATGCGCGCCACCGCGCGCTCGGCCTCGTGCTCCTCGCCGTCGCACTCGCTCACCTGCACCGGCTCGCCCTCGCCGAACTCGCTCCAAAGCTTCTTCTCGAACAGCTTGGGGTTGTGCGCGATCACCCGGTTGGCCGCGCGCAGGATGGCGCCCGTGGAGCGGTAGTTCTGCTCCAGCGGGATGACCTTCAGGCGGGGGTAGTCCTGCGGCAGGCGCTTGAGGTTGTCGATGGTGGCGCCGCGCCAGCCGTAGATGCTCTGGTCGTCGTCACCCACCGCGGTGAAGGGCGTGTGCGGGCCCACGAGCACCTTCAGCAGCTCGTACTGCACGGCGTTGGTGTCCTGGTACTCGTCCACCAGCACGTGGGCGAAGGCGGCCTGCCACTTGGCGCGCGCCTCGGCGTCGCGCGTCAGCAGCTTCAGCGGCAGGCCGATCAGGTCGTCGAAATCCACCGCCTGGTAGGCGTTCAGGCGCTCCTCGTAGCGCTGCATCACGCGCGCCACCGTCTGCTCGAGATCGTCCTTCGCCACGGCGGCGGCCTGGGCCGCGTTCAGGCCCTGGTTCTTCCACAGGCTGATGGCCCACTGCCAGCCGCGCGCGAGCTTGGCGTCGGTCGTGCCCCCGGCGTCGCGAAGCACGCCCAGCACGTCGTCGCTGTCGAGGATGGAGAAGTTCTCCTTCAGCCCCAGGCGCGACCCGTCCTCGCGCAGCAGGCGCACCCCCAGCGAGTGAAAGGTGCTGACGACCAGCTCGCGCGCCGCGCGTGGGCCCACCAGCGCCTTGGCGCGGTCGCGCATCTCGGCCGCGGCCTTGTTGGTGAAGGTGATGGCCGCGATGCGGCGCGGCTCCACCCCGATCTGCAGCAGTTTGGCGATCTTGTGCACGATCACCCGCGTCTTGCCCGAGCCGGCGCCCGCGAGCACCAGACAGGGGCCGCTCAGGTGGTGCACGGCCTGCAGCTGCGCAGGGTTCAGGGTCTCGGTCATGGGGGGCGGATGATAGCCAGCCGGGGACCCAGGGAGCTCGGGACTGCCCGCGCCGCCGGACTTGGGCGTGCGCAGGCACTCCCGATTCCCATGACCCCTCTTCTTCGAACTCCGACGAGAGATGTGCCCGCTACGGCGCAGTGGCCACCAGAGAAACTCATGCAAATATGGACTTGAACTCCTGATTTGCATAGATTCAAGCATCCTTCGAACTCGAGCCTCAGTCGTGCCATGACCACTGAAATCCCGCGCGCCATGGCGAGCACGCTGAGAGCGAGGGCAGCCGCCTTTCCCGTGGTCACCGTCACCGGCCCGCGGCAATCGGGCAAGACGACGCTGTGCCGCCAGTCCTTCGGCGACCTGCCCTACGCCAACCTCGAGCGGCCCGACACGAGAGACTGCGCGCGCGAGGACGCACGAGGTCTCCTGGCCGGCTTTGCCGACGGGGGCGTCATCGATGAGGTCCAGCGGGTGCCGGAGCTTCTGTCGTGGATCCAGGTCCTGGTGGACGAGCGCCGCCCGCGCGGCCCGCTCGTGCTGACGGGCAGTCACCAGGTCGATCTGGTGAAGGAGGTCAGCCAATCGCTGGCCGGTCGCACCGCATTGCTGCACCTGTTGCCACTGTCGATGGCCGAGCTGCGCGCCGCGGGCCTGGAACCGCCTGTCGATGAACTGATCCTGCGGGGCGGTTACCCGCGCATCCACGCGGAAGACCTGGACCCAGGGGCAGTGCTGGCCGACTACGTCGCCACCTATGCCGAGCGCGACCTGCGACAGGTGCTGGCCCTGCGTCACCTGGAGGAGTTCCGCCGTTTCCTGCGCCTGGCGGCTGGCCGGGTGGGGCAATTGCTCAACATCCACAGCCTGGCCGCCGATGCCGGGGTGTCCGACCGCACGGCACTTGAGTGGCTCGACGTCCTCGAGGCCAGCTACCTCGTGTGGCGCCTGAGGCCCTGGCACGAGAACCTGGGTAAGCGGCTCGTCAAGTCACCCAAGCTGTACTTCCACGACGTCGGCCTGGCGGCATGGCTGATGGGCATCCGGAACCCGACGCAACTGGCCAGCCACCCCCTGAGAGGCGCCTAGTTCGAGAACTTGATCGTCACCGAGTTCGTCAAGCATGCCCACAACCGGGGGGAGGCACCCGACCTGCACTTCTTCCGCGACAGCAACGGGCGCGAGGTCGACCTCGTGGTGGGGCAAGGCATGCCGCCGGGACAACTCGGCCTGGTGGAGATCAAGGCGGGCATGACCGTACAGCAGTCCTGGTTCAGGCCGATCGATGACGTCTGCGCTGCGCTCGGCCCCGACCGCATCGGTCGCCGCATGCTGATCCACGGCGGCGGCGACTGCCTGGTCAGGCGCGGCGTGGAGGTCGTCGGCCTTGCCGCGTGACGCCGTCCCGGGTTCGGCCCACGACAATCCGTGTCCATGACGCCCGCGACCTTCCCCTCCCCCCGCCCCGTGCTCATCGCCGGCGGCGGCATCGGCGGCCTGGCCGTAGCCTTGACGCTGGCGCAGATCGGCGTGCCCTGCCGCGTGCTCGAGGCGGTGCAGACGATCGGGCCGCTGGGCGTGGGCATCAACCTGCAGCCGAACTCGGTGCGCGAGCTCTTCGACCTGGGCTTCGACGAGGCCGCGCTCGACGCCATCGGCGTGGCCACGCGCGAGTGGGCGCTGGTGGGCCGCAACGGCAACGACACCTACGCCGAGCCGCGCGGGCGCCTTGCGGGCTACCGCTGGCCACAGTACTCGGTGCACCGCGGCCGGCTGCAGATGATGCTGCTGGACGCGGTGCAGGCGCGCCTGGGGCCGGACACCGTGCTCACCGGCCACCGCGTCACCGGCTACCGTCAGGGGGCCGACGGCGTGACCGCGCTCGTGGAGCGCCGCGACGGCAGCCGCATCGAGATCGAGGGCTCGATGCTCGTCGCCGCCGACGGCCTGCACTCGCCGGTGCGCGCGCAGATGCACCCGCAGCAGCCGCCGGTGCACTGGGGCGGGGCCATCCTGTGGCGCGGCACCACGCCCGGCGTGCCGGCGCGCAGCGGCGCCTCCTTCGTCGGCCTGGGCTCGGCCCGGCACCGCGTGGTGTTCTACCCGATCACGCCGCCAGACCCGGCCACGGGCCTGTCGACGATCAACTGGATCGCCGAGATCACCGTCGACACCGCCGAGGGCTGGACGCGCGGCGACTGGAACCGCCGCGTGCCGGTGGAGGACATCGTCGGCCACTTCGCGGGCTGGAACTACGGCTGGCTCGACGTGCCGGCCATGCTGCGCGGCGCGCAGGAGATCTTCGAGTACCCGATGATCGACCGCGACCCGGTACCCACCTGGGTGGACGGTCGCGTGGCGCTGCTGGGCGACGCGGCGCACGTGATGTACCCCACCGGCTCGAACGGCGCCACCCAGGCCATCGTCGACGCGCGCGTGCTCGGCGCCTGCCTGGTGGAGCACGGCCTGCGCCCGCAGGCGCTGCAAGCCTACGACGCCCGCCTGTGCGCCCCCGTCTCGGCCCTGGTGCTGCGCAACCGCGGCGCCGGGCCCTTCGGCCTGCTGAACCTGGTGGACGAGCGCTGCGGCGGCGTCTTCGACGACATCGACGACGTCATCCCCCCGGCCGAGCGCGAGGCCTTCATGGGCGCCTACAAAAAGGCCGCCGGCCTGGCCATCGAGGCGCTGAACGCGGCGCCGGCGACGATCGCGGCGGGGGCCAGGGTCGCGGCGGGGTGAGCGGTCCGGATAATCGGCGCTCATGAGATTCGACGCCGTGCTGTTCGACTGCGACGGGGTGCTCGTGGATTCCGAGCCCATCGTCAACCGCATCCTGCGCGACATGCTCGCCGAGCGCGGCTGGACGCTCACCCAGGCCGAGTGCATGCGCATCTTCGTCGGCAAGATGGTCCGGGACGAGCGGGCTCGCATCGAGCGCGAGACCGGCCAGCCGCTGACCGAGGAGTGGCTGGCGGCCTTCCGCGCCCGGCGCAACGCGGCTCTGGATCAGGAACTGTGCATCGTGCCCGGCGCGCAGGCGGCCGTGCACGCGGTGCACGAACGGCTGGACGCCCGCATCGCCTGCGCCTCCGGCGCCGACCGCCCCAAGCTGGACCTGCAACTGCGCAAGGTCGGCCTGCACCCCTACTTCGACGGGCGCATCTTCAGCGGCCAGGAGATGCCGCGCTCCAAGCCGCACCCGGACGTCTACCTGGCCGCAGCCGCCGCGCTGGCCGTCGCGCCGCATCGCTGTGCGGTGGTCGAGGACACGCTGACGGGGGCCGCTGCCGGCCTGGCGGCCGGGGCGACCGTGTTCGCCTACGTGCCCCAAGGCGACGCCGAGCCATTCCACCGCGCCGGGGTGGCCGCAGTGTTCTCCGACATGGCCGGGCTGCCCGCGCTGTTGGCTTGAGCGGTCCGCGCCTGGGGCGATGGCCGCCGTCGCCCGACTCGAGCCGGCTGTGGCGGCAAGCCCGAGGCGCCTGATCGCGGCAGGACCTGCCCTGTGCGTCGCGGGCCTGGCCGTCAATCTCAGGGCCGTGCCAACGCCCACAACCCGACCCAGCCGACCACCGGCGCCCGTACCTGGCGATCCGCTATGCTGCAGCGCATGAGCGGCAGACCCCCCCGACCGTCACGGGCATGACCCTGGCAGCCGTCATCGCCGGCATCACGCACTGGCACGCGCCGCGCTACGTGCAGTACCTGCGCGAGCGGGGCGTGCGGATCGTCGGGGCTTCCGATGCGGACCCGGCCGCCGGGCAGGCCGCGGCGCAGCGCCACGGCCTGCACTTCGAGCCCGACACCGATGCGCTGCTGGCCGCCACGCGGCCCGACATCGCCATGGTGCTGCCGCGGCACGACCGCGCGCCGGTCGAGATCGCGGCCGTGGCCGGGCGGCGCGTGGCCATGCTGGTCGAGAAGCCCATGGGTCGCAACGCGGCCGAGGCCAGACGCTCGGCCGCGGCGGTGCACCAGGCCGGAGTGTTCGCCACGGTCTGCTTCCCGAACCGGCACCTGGCGATCTGGCAGGCCTGGCGCGAACTGCAGGCCATGGACGCCATCGGCACCGTGATGCACGCGCACTTCCGCACCGTCAACGGCCCGCCTTCGCGCTATGTCGAGTACGGCGTGCCCTGGATGCTGGAGCCGCTGCGCGCCGGCGGAGGCGCCTGGCGCAACCTGGGCATCCACGGCGCCGACGCGGCACTCACGCTGGCAGCCGGGCGGCCGCTCGAACGGGTGGGCGGCGCGACGAGCCGGCTGGGCCATGGCGGCGAGCAGGAAGACTTCGCCGCCGGCGTGTTCGCCACGCGCGACGGCTTCGTCGCCACCCTGGAGGCGGGATACACCTACGCCAACCAGCAGGAGGGCGGGGATTACGAGTGGCGCATCGCGACGACCCAGGCCTACCTGCACGAATGCAACGGGGTGCTTCGGGTGCACCGGCGCGGCCACGCCCTCGTCCAGCGCCAGGTGGCCACGCCGCACGAGGCCTACCGGGACATGGTCCACGCGGCGCTCGATGCCTTCGAGGCCGGCGCGACGCCACTCGCATCGGTGGACGACTGCGTGCGCGCGGTGGAACTGCAGGACAGGCTCTACGCGGCGGCGCGCGAGGGGCTCGTCGGCGGGTCCTGACCCCCCCGCGGCCCGAAGTACCGCAGGGCGATGTCCCGCCCGCGCGGCGCCGCTACCCCCGCGCCAGCAAGCCGGCCAACTCCGCCAGACCGACCGCCTGCGCGCCCTGGCGCAGGGGGAAGCTGTCGGTCACAGGGCAGACGACCCAGCGCTGCTCGATACCCAGGACGTCGCAGGTCTGCCCGAAGCCCCGGCTGACCGAGGGCGCCGTGGATCGCTTGACCTCGATGGCGATCAGGGGCCGTCCGCCCTGCTCCAGCAGCAGGTCGATCTCTGCGCCGTCGTGGGTGCGGTAGAACCAGGGCGTGCGCGACGGGGCGAGTACGCTGATCAGGGTTTCGAGCACGAAGCCTTCGTAGCTGGTGCCGACCACCGGGTGCCCCAGCAGGGCGTGCGGGTCCTCGAGGCCGAGCAGGGCGTGGACGATGCCGCTGTCGCGCACGTAGACCTTGGGGGTCTTGACCAGACGCTTGCCGACATGGGCTGCCCAGGGCGCGAGGCGACGCACCAGTTGCAGGTCGGCCAGCAGGTCCACGTAGCGCCCGACCGCCGGTGCACTCACGCCCAGGCTGGCGGCCAGCGTCGACGCATTGAGCAGCCCGCCCTGCTGGTGGGCCAGCATGGTCCACAGGCGCCCGAGCGTGGGACTGGGCATCCGCGGCGCGAACATGGGCACGTCGCGTTCCAGGCAGGAGCGGATGAAATCGCGGCGCCACTCGAAGCTGCACCGGTCGTCTGCGGCCCGCAGGCTGTCGGGAAAGCCGCCGCGGCACCACAGGGTGTCGAGCGGGATACCGGCCTGCCCAGCCTCCAGGCCGTCGACCGGGTTCATGTCGACATAGGCCACCCGGCCTGCCAGGGATTCCGAAGACTGCTGCATCAGGTCGATCGAGGCCGAGCCCAGCAGCAGGAAGTGACCGAAGCGCTGCCCCTGGGCACGCCGGTCATCGATGATGCCGCGCAGGGTGGCGAACAATTCGGGGACGCGGTGGATCTCGTCGATGACCACCAATCGGGGCGCCTGGGCCCGCAGGTAGGCGTCGGCATCGTCGAGGCGGCGCCGATCTGCCGGGCGCTCCATGTCCAGGTACAGGGCGCCCGTCGGCCAGTTCGCCGCCAGCTTGCGTGCCAGGGTGGTCTTGCCCACCTGCCTCGGCCCCAGCAGGACGACGGCGGGCACCACGGTGCTGAGGCGGCGCTGGATTTCGGACTCGACGCGACGATCTATCATCCCCGAAAATTAAACATATGGAGTTCAGATTTCGGTATTGAACGCTTCGCGACGCCCGTCGTCGATCGCTCGGGGCCCTGCTCGACAGGGCTCGCGACGCCATCATGCTGGCGCATGGGGACAGACACTCGACAATCGATGGCGCGCTTCCCGGCTGCGCTGCCGGGATCAACGGTCTCCACGGAGACCGCTGCCCATGCCAGCCGCCGTCTTCAACAGCGCCTGGGATGGCCGCCTTGTCAGCCGCCTTCGGCGTGGCCGGGCTGGCGCCGCGCTTCGCGCTCGCGTCCGACTTCGCACACGGCCTGGGCATCGCGCTCGTGTTCTACGCCGGGGTGGGCCTGCTGGTGGACGGCTTCGCCGAGCGCAGGACACACCCCTACGGCAGCGTGCTGGCGGTGCCGCTGGCCGCGCGCTGAGGCGGACGGAGTTCCTGGAGGGCACTGGCAGGCGCCTCATCCGACGGTCCTCGGTCGCCGCGACCTATCATCCTGCCGGCCCGCTACCGAAGACCCCTCTCGATGCCCCACCTGGCGCCCGCCCGCACAGAAGATACCGACATCGCCGTCGTCGGCGGCGGCTCGGCCGGGGTGGCGGCGGCGGTGGCGGCGGCGCGCTGCGGGGCGCGGGTGCTGCTGCTCGAGCGCTACGGCTTCCTCGGCGGCGCGGCCACGCAGTCGCTGGTGCTCACGTATGACGGCTTCCTGTACCGGCGGCCGCAGCCCGAGTGGGCAGTGGCGGGCCTGGGACGCGAGTTCCTCGACCGGCTGGCGCAGGTGGGCGGGCCGGTGCCGCCGGGGCTGTCGCCCAACGGCAACTGGGTCATCCCCTTCGCGCCCGAGGCCTCGAAGCGCACGCTGGACCTGCTGTTGCGCGAGGCCGGCGTCGTCTGCCGGCTGCACGCCTTCGTCACCGGCGCGCGCCTGCGCGGCGGGCGCATCGCCCGCCTGCGGGCGCACGACCACGCGGGGGAGTTCCAGGTGCGCGCGCGCGCCTTCGTCGACGCCAGCGGCGAGGCCGACCTCGCGGCCGCGGCGGGCGTGCCCCTGCTGCACGCCCAGGAACCGCGCTACGCGGCCTCGCTGTGCGCTCGCATCGGCGGCGTGCCCGCGGCGCTGCGAGTGGACCGCGAGATGCTGGCCGGCGTGGCGCGCGAGGCGCTGGCGCTCCACCCCGGGGCGCCGCTGCGCGCGCACGGCGGCTTCGTTCAGCGCATCCCCGGCAGCGACGATCTGTGGTGGATGGGCATCGACGTCGTCACCGACGGCCTGGGCTCGGCCAGCCTGACCGAGGCCGAGCAGCGCGGCCGCGAGGCCGCCTGGCTGTTCGTGCAGGCACTGCGCCGGCACCCCGGGTTCGAACGCGCGCAACTCGTCGCCACTGGGCCGCAACTGGGCATCCGCGAGACGCGCCACCCGCAGGCGCGGCACATGATCCGCGAGGCCGACGCGCTGGCCGGCCGGCGCGACGCCAGCGGCATCGGCCGCGCGGCCTGGAACATCGAGCGCCACGACGTGCCGGGCCAGGCGCGCATCGCGGCCATCGGCGGCGAGGGCTTCTTCGACATCCCGCTGGACGCGCTGCGCGCCGAGGGCGTGGGCAACCTCTGGCTCGCCGGCCGGACGCTCGGCGCCGACCGCGGGGCCTACGGCTCACTGCGGGTCATGGGCACGGCGTTTGCCACCGGCCACGCTGCGGGCGTGGCCGCGGCACTGGCGCTGCAGGGCCTGGACGGCGCGGAGCCGGTGCGCGAGGTGTTGCGGCGGCAGGGCGCCATCGTCTGAGAGCTTCTCATCCCCCGCGCGCGGGGCAAGGCGTTCGCGAAGAAACCGTTCGGGCGGATCGCAGCAACGTTTTCTCATGAGCTTCTCATACCCCGCGCACGGGGCAAGGCGTTCGCGAAGAATCCGTTCGGGCTGAGCCCTTCGACGGTGCTCAGGACAGGCCTGTCGAAGCCCAGCGCAGGCGCTTCGACAGGCCTGTCCTGAGCGAAGTCGAAGGGCTCAGCGCGAACGGAGGTGTGGGTACGCGGGATGGTCTTGCTTCTTGTGAGCCTGAGGGCCTGCGCCGGAGACGCCGGCGCCCTGGAGACGCCGCGCGAAGCCGGTGCACCGCGCGCGCGGATCAGATAATCGATCGTCATTCCCGCCTGCCTGCCATGCCCGCCGTCCGCCCCCCCGCCGTCGCCGGCAGCTTCTACCCGGCAGAGCCGGCCGCGCTGCAGGCTGCGGTGGCTGGTCACCTGGAGCGGGCGCGGGGCACCACCACGGATGCCGGGGCGCCCCCGAAGATCCTCGTCGTGCCGCACGCCGGCTACGTCTACTCCGGTGCGACGGCGGCGCGTGGCTACGCGCTGCTGGCGCCGGTGGCGGCGCGCATCCGGCGCGTGGTGCTGTTCGGCCCGGTGCACCGGGTGCCGGTGCGGGGGCTCGCCGCGCCCAGCGCCGCCACGGTCGCCCACGCCACGCCGCTCGGCACCGTACCCATCGACCACGAGGCCCTGGCGCCGCTGCGCGCGCTGCCGCAGGTGGTGTTCGACGACGCGCCGCACGCGCCGGAGTACTCGCTCGAGGTGCAACTGCCTTTCCTGCAAGCCGTGCTGGACGCGGGCTTCTCGCTCGTGCCGCTGGCCGTGGGCGATGCCAGCCCGGACGAGGTCGCGAGCGTGATGGACACGCTGTGGGGCGGGGACGAGACGCTGTTCGTCGTCAGCACCGACCTGTCGCACTTCCACACCTACGACGAGGCCACACGCATCGACCGCGCCACGGCGGCGCGCGTGCTGCAGCGGGCCACCGACCTCCACCCGCGCGAGGCTTGCGGCGCGCGTGGCCTGAACGGCGCGCTGCTGGCCGCGCGGCGGCGGGGGCTGCAGCCGGCGCTGGTGGACGTGTGCAACTCCGGCGACACCGCGGGACCGAAGGACCGGGTCGTCGGCTACGGAGCCTTCGCCATTCCGGCCCTGCCGGCACCGGCAGGCGGCGGGGCGGGCACCGAGGGCGCGGACGGCGCAGCACCCGCCAGCGCGACAGGTCTGGGCCCCGCGCTGCTGCTGCGCGCGCGCAATGCCATCGCACAGCGCCTGGGTCTGCCCGCGCTGGCTGAACCGGCACATCCGGCCCTGGATCAGCGCGGCTCGACCTTCGTGACGCTGCACGACGCGCAGAGCCGCCTGCGTGGCTGCATCGGGCGCCTGGAAGCTGTCACCACGCTGGAGGCCGACGTGCGCCACAACGCCGTGCAGGCCGCCTTCGCCGACCCGCGCTTCCGCGCGGTGCAGTTCGAGGAGTGGGCCACGCTGCGGCTCGAGGTCTCGGTGCTGACGCCGCCCGAGCCGCTTGCGCCCGCACCCACGCAGGCGCAGGCGCTGCAGGGCATCGAACCCGGCCGGCACGGGGTCATCCTGGCGTGGCGCGGCCACCGCGCGACCTTCCTGCCCCAGGTCTGGGAGCAACTGCCCCAGGCCGAGGCCTTCATGGCCGCGCTCAAACGCAAGGCCGGCCTGGCCCCGGACTTCTGGGCCGGGGACGTGACCCTCTCGCGCTACACGGTCAGCAAGCACGACGGCGGCCCGATCGCCGCGCTGGCGGCCCCCACCGTGCCGGCCCGGCCGACGACCGCCGCCGCGTCGGCCCCGGTGCTGCTGCCGCAGACGGACGCGTCGCCGTCCCAGCCCTACGGCTCGGTACTGGCCGGTGGCTTCTCCTATATGAACCCACCCCAGAGCCGACCGTGAGCGCTACCGCGGCCACGGCGGGTGGCGTCGCCCCTTGACCGCGCCACGCGCCCCTCGACCGCCGGCACGGCGCCGCTGGCTGGCCCAGGCCCTGGCCGGCACCGCGGCCTGCGTCGCCGCGCCCGCCTGGCTGCGCAAGGCGCGCGGCGCGGACAGCGCGCGCTTCGCGCTCGGCGTGGCCTCCGGGGGGCCGCGGCCCGACGGCATGGTGCTGTGGACGCGCCTGACCGGCCCCGACCTGCCACCGCAGGTGGAGGTGGCCTGGGAACTGGCGCAGGACGAAGCCTTCGGCAAGATCGTCGCGCGCGGGGTGGCCATTGCCGACGCGGCCTGGGCCCACAGCGTGCACGTCGAGCCGGCCGGCCTGGAGCCCGGCCGCCCGGCGTGGTACCGCTTCACCGCGCTGGGGCAGCGCAGCGCCACCGGGCGCACGCGCACCGCCCCGGCGCCGGGCGCGCGCGCAACGCTGCGCTTCGCGATCGCGAGCTGCCAGCGCTGGGAGCACGGGCACTGGGCGGCCTGGGCCGACGTCGCCGCCTTAGCGCCCGACCTCGTGCTCTTCCTCGGCGACTACATCTACGAGTACCCGTCGATGCCGGGCGCAGCGGTGCGCCCCATCGCCGGGGGGCTGGTGACGACACTGGACGGCTACCGCGAGCGCTACGCGCAGTACAAGGCCGACCCGCTGCTGCAGGCCGCGCACGCCGCCGCGCCCTGGCTGGTGGCCTGGGACGACCACGAGGTCGAGAACGACTACGCCGGCTCGCTGGGCGGGCTGCCCTTCACCGACTTCGCCGCGCAGCGCGCCGCCGCCTACCAGGCCTGGTGGGAGCACCAGCCCCTGCCGCAGGCCATGCGCCCGGGCGGCGGCGACTTGGCCATGCACCTGCGCCTGGATTGGGGGCGGCTCGCGCGCATCCAGCTCGTGGACAACCGCCAGCACCGAGACCCCCAGGCCTGCCCACGCCCCGGGCGGCTGTTCGGCTCGGGCTCGGTCGTCGCCGAGGACTGCGCCGAACTGCGCGATCCGCGGCGCACCCTGCTCGGCAGCGCGCAGGAACAGTGGCTGGCCGCGGGCTGGAGCCTGGATCGGCCCTGGAACCTGCTCGCGCAGCAGACCCTGATGGCGCCGCACCGCACGCGCAACCGCGCCGGCCAGCCCGTCGTCTGGACCGATGGCTGGGACGGCTACCCGGCGGCCCGCCAGCGCCTGCTGGGCGCCGCCGCGGCGCGCCAGGTGCCGGGCCTCGTGGTGCTGGGCGGCGACGTGCACGCACACTACGCGGCCCACCTGCACGCCGACCCCGAAAACGCGCGCAGCCCGGTGGCCGGCGTCGAGTTCTGCGGCACCTCGATCTCGAGCCGCGGCCCGACGCCGGCGCGGGTGGACGCCGTGCTCGCACACAACCCGCACCTGCTGCACGGCGACGGCCGGCACCGCGGCAGCATCCTCTTCACGCTGGACGAGCGCCGCCTGCAGGCCGACCTGCGCGCCGTCGAGCAGCCCGCCGACCCGACCAGCGCGGTGCGCAGCAGCGCCCGCTTCAGCGTCGAGGCCGGGCGGGCGCGGGTGGAGCGGGGGTGAGACAAATGTAGCGCCGT
>Ga0169931_10004874_pt1 | contig 20691 bp, 19 predicted proteins | sample Kivu_15m_20L_FD_129675 | JGI IMG/M metagenome (GOLD analysis project Ga0169931, IMG submission 129675) | Freshwater microbial communities from Lake Kivu, Western Province, Rwanda to study Microbial Dark Matter (Phase II) - Kivu_15m_20L... | ecosystem: Environmental > Aquatic > Freshwater > Lake... | reverse complement strand
GACCTGCATCCGCGCCCAGAACGACTCCATCTGGCCGTTGTCGTAGCAGTCGCCGATGGATCCCATCGATTGCACGAGGCCGGAGTCGAGGGCGCGGCGAGTGAACGCCCACGAGGTGTATTGCGTGCCGTGATCGCTGTGGATCACGACGCCCTCGGCCTGGCGGTTCTCGATCGCCATGCCGAGCGCGTTGACGACCAGGCTGGCGGTCTGCGACGAGTCGATCGACCATCCGACGACACGCCGCGAGAACGCGTCGAGCACGACGGCGCAGTACACCTTGCCCTCACGCGTCGGGTGCTCGGTGATGTCGGTCAGCCACAACCGGTTCGGTTCAGTGCGAGCGAAGTCTCGGTTCACGAGATCAGACGCCGTCGGCGTGTTCGGGATCTTCCTGTACTTCGGCCGGCCAGGGAGACCCGCGAGACCGAGGCGACTCATCACCAGCTCGACCGTGCAACGCGCCACGGTCATGTTCCGGCCGAGGACGAGTTCGGCATGCACACGTCGGGCGCCGTAGGTCTGACGGGACTCGGCGTGCACCTGGCGGATCACCTCAGCGACCATCTCGTGCCGCACCGACCGCGCCGACGGTTTGCGGTGCTTCCACACGTAGAACCCGGACACCGACACGCCCACGATCCGGCACGTCGGCTCGATCGGGAGGCCGGCGCTCACAATCGACGCGACGACCTCCCACCGCCTTTTGGGTCTGTCTGCGCCTTCAGCAACTCGTTCGCTCGGCGCGTGATCTCGAGCTCGTTCTCCAGCTCCCGGATCCGCTTGCGCGCCGCCGACAGCTCCGCCGACTCACTCGTCGACATGCCGGCACGCACACCACGGTCGATCTGATCTTGGTTCCGCCAGTTGTAGACCGTCTGCGCCGTGATCCCCAGCTGCACAGCGATCTCGGCGACCGGTTTTCCGCCTTCGATCAGATCGAGCACCTTGCGGCGGAACTCGACCGGGTACCTCCTGGGCACGATGACCTCCTCATCAAGCCCACGATTCAACTATCCCAATCGCGCGATCCCCAGGGCAGACCAGCGAGATCCAGTTGCTCGACGTATTCCGGCCACGAGGTGTCGGGCCGCAGGCCAATGGCGAACTCGAAGTGCTCGACCTCGAGCTCTCGATGGGCAGACCTGACGTGTTCTTCGTCCGACAGTCGAAGCGGGCGCAGGCGGAGAACGGACGAGCTCACTCGTGCACCATGCCAGATACACCGCCAACAACGCGTCCCATATCGCCGGAGCGAGGGCACACACTTCGCTCAGCGACATGCCTCAGGTAGCCGCTCGATATCCGGCGAACGGCAGCGCGAACTCACGGCCTCAAGATCACCTGAGCATGACCGCTGAGGTGCTCGCGCCAGCAAGCAAAGACGCGCTCGGAGCCGTTACACCAACGCCATAACTGCCGCTCGGCGCTCCCTCGGCCACCATCTGTGGGAGCACAGAACGATGGCTGCGACGCCGTCGCCGGCAGCATCCGACGCGTGGCCTAGGTGCCGGTAGGTGACGGGCTGCATACCCTACGCACGGCTCGCAGCGCGACTTGGACGGACCTCGCTTCAGCCCGAGGTCAACCCTTTGAGCGTCGACTGAGGGCGTCGGTGACCATGGTGCTGAGCGAGTCGGCGATGGCTTGGTCGCGCTCACGCGTTGCGTGCTGATGGATGAGCGCCGCCCGCGCAGACGCGTGCCCCATCCGGGACATCAGCTCCTTCGTGCTCGCGCCGGTGGCGGCAGCGAGCGTGTTCCCCGTGTGGCGGAGGTCGTGGAACCGAAGGCCCTCAATGCCCACCTTTCGGCACGCTCGCTGCCACGCCGTGTACAACGTGCCGCGCCGCATAGGTGCGCCGGACGATGTGACGAACAGCAGGGCCTCGGGGTTGACGCCGACCGTGGACAGATGACGTTCGAGGTCGGGTACGATCACGCTCGGAATGGCCACAGTCCGCACGCCGGCGTCAGTCTTCGGTGGACTGAGTACGAGCGTGCCGTCGGCCAACTCCTGGTACTGCTCGACCACCCGAACCGATCGATGCAGCAGGTCAACGTGTTTCGCGCGCAGGGCCCGGACCTCACCGAGCCGAAGGCCGCAGAAGGTCGCCAGCAACATCGCAGCGCGGAACTCGGGCTCGATTGCATCGGCGAGTTCGAAGACCTGCTCGATCGTCGCGACCGGTCGCTCGGCGGGCCGCTCCACCGACGCACCTTTCAGGACACAGGGGTTGCGCGTCACGACCCCGTCCTCCACGGCGGTTGCGAACACGGCGTGCACGAGCCGGTAGCACTTGGCGATCGTCGAGGGACCGGGTTTGCCGGCGGCAATCATGTCGGCGCGCCAGGTTCGGATACGGCTCGGAGTGATCTCGCCGAGCTCGAGACCGCCGAGTACCGGGTTGATGTGGAGGCGTATCTCGCTCTCGTACAGCTCACGCGTGCGCGGCCGCAGATGTGGGCGCTCGGTCAGCCAGCGCGCTGCGTATTCGGCGAACGACACCCTGCCGGCATTCGGGTCGATCCACGATCCGCGGTCGACGTCGGCACGCACGGAGGCGAGGAACGCGTCGGCCTGGCGCTTGGTGCGAAACGTCGTGGGCGCGGTGTGCCACACGAAGTTGACGTAGTAGCGCGCCTGGAACTTGCCCGACGGCAACTTGCGCACGCTTCCCCACGGGCTGCGACCCATGACGAGAGTGTAGATCCGTTATGGCACGGATGTGGCACGAAATGGCACGAGGCCCCTTCGGGTGACCCTGGTCGGAGGCCTTCACCGCCTCTGACCTGGTCTTTCACGAGAGCGGGTGACGGGAATCGAACCCGCGTTCTCAGCTTGGGAAGCTGATGTTCTACCATTGAACTACACCCGCAACGGCCTGGAAGGCTAGCGCGACGACCCCTCCATGCGCACCTGGGCTGGCCCACTAGGGTGCACCGTCGTGATCCTGTCCGATCGTTCACTGCGCGAGCAGATCGCCGCTGGCCGCATCATCATCGAACCCTTCGACGACGCCCTGGTGCAGCCGTCGTCGGTGGACGTACGCATCTCGAACCTGTTCCGGGTGTTCCGCAATCACACGGCCGGAGTCATCGATGTCAAGGTCGACTCGCGCGACATGACCGAACTGGTCGAGATCCCCCTCGACGGCGTGTTCATGCTGCATCCCGGTGAGTTCGTTCTGGGCTCGACGCTCGAGCGTGTGGCGGTGCCCGACGACCTGGTCGCACGAATCGAAGGCAAGTCGAGCCTGGGCCGTCTGGGCCTGTTGATCCACTCCACGGCCGGCTTCATCGACGCCGGCTTCGACGGGCACGTGACCCTCGAGTTGGCCAACGTGGCCAGCCTCCCCATCACCTTGTATCCCGGTATGAAAATCGGTCAGGTGTCGTTCATGCAGATGACGACACCCGCCGACCGTCCGTACGGCCAGGGTGCACGCGGGTCGAAGTACCAGGGGCAGCGCGGGCCGACACCGAGCCGCTACTTCGAGAACTTCGGGTCGTAGCGAACCGCCGGTTCACTCGCCGGCGACGGGTGCGCTGAGCGGCGCCTGCTGGTCACGCAGCAACCGCTCGCCGTTCTCGATGGCGTCCAGCACGTGGATGGCCAGGTCGGCCACCTTCACCTGGTCGTCCTCGATCCCCGCACCCTTCACGCCGTCGTCGAGCATGATGTAGCAGAAGGGGCAGGCGGTGGCCACCCGGCTGGCGCCCGTCGAGATGGCCTCGCGGGCACGCTCGTCGTTCACCTTGGTGCCGATGGACTCCTCCATCCACATGCGGGCGCCACCGGCCCCGCAGCACATGCCCTTGGTGCCGTTGCGAGGCATCTCGACGATCTCGACACCCTTGAGCGACCCGACCACCTTGCGCGGGGCCAGGTACACGTCGTTGTGGCGACCCAGGTAGCACGAGTCGTGGTACGTGACACGCTCTTCCAGCGTGGCATTGCGCAGATCCAACTGCCCCGAGTCGATGAGCTGCTCCAGCAACTGGCTGTGGTGGATCACTTCGTAGTGGCCACCCAACTGCGGGTACTCGTTGGCCAGCGTGTTGAAGCAGTGCGGGCACTGCGTGATGATCTTCTTGACGCCCATACCGTTCAGCGTCTCGATGTTGGGTAGCGCCAGCATCTGGAACAGGTACTCGTTACCGCTGCGGCGTGCCGAGTCCCCGGTGCACATCTCGCTGGGTCCCAGGATGGCCACGTCGATGCCGGCCCGCTGCAACAGCTTGGCCATGGCCTGGGTGACCTTCTTGTTCTTGTCGTCGAAACTGCCGGCGCAGCCCACCCAGTACAGGTACTCGGCGGTCAACGGCTGGCCGGGGTCGACCACGGCCACGTCGAGCTCCTTGGCCCAGTCGGCCCGCTCGCCCTGGTTCATGCCCCAGGGGTTGCCCTGGTTCTCCATGGCCCGATAGGCGTTGCCCAGTTCGCCGGGGAAGTTCGATTCCATGAGCGTCAGATAGCGGCGCATGTCGAGGATCTTGTCGAGGATCTCGATGTTGACCGGGCAGATCTCGTCGCACGCCTTACACGAGGTGCAGGCCCACACTTCCTCGGATGTGATGCGCTCGAACAGCGAGTTGGCACCGATGGTGATCTCGCCGTCGGTGCTCAGCGGCGGTGTCACTCGACCACCGGGTGCGTGGCTCGCCGTGGCGGCCATGACCTCACCGGCCTTCAGCACGATTTCGCGCGGGTCGAGTGGTTTGCCGGTGGCGTGGGCCGGGCACACACTCGTGCACCGGCCGCACATGGTGCAGGCATCGGTGTCGAGCAACTGCTTCCACGTGAAGTCCTCGACCACGCTGGCGCCGAAACTCTCGAGGCTGGTCTCCATCAGATTGGGCATGGGCTTCATGGCACCCTTGGGACGGTCACGATCCTTCAGGTACATGTTCAGCGGCGAGGTGAACATGTGCCGCAGCATGGTGATCGGAAGAATGGCCAGGAACGCGACGAAGGCCAGAACGTGTGCCACCCAGTTCGCCTGGTGCCACCACTGCAGCGTGTCGAGCGAGGCACCGTCGACCAGTCGTGAAAGGGGGTAACCGACCACCGCCCACTGTTCGTGGTCGACGTTCAGACCCTCGGCCCGGTTGGCTGCGATACGAAACATCTCGGTGGTGAAGCCGGTGACGCCGATGGCCAGCAGCACCGCCAGACCGATGGCGTGATCGGCCTTGGACTTGATGCGGATTCGGTAGGGCCGTTGCACGTAGCGCCTCACGATGGCCCACGCCACACCCCCGGTGAACACCACGCCGGCGACGTCGCCCACCAGGACGTAGCCCCGGTAGACGTCACCGTGCAGGAACTTCAGTGCCTCGGGCATCTGATGGTCCACCTCGAGCACGGTGGTGACACCCAGCAGCACGAGGAAACCGAAGTAGATCATCGAGTGCATCAGCCCGGCAGCCGAATCGCGCAGCAGTGTGCGCATGTAGACGCCGGCGCGGAAGTCGGCGAGGCGGCGCTTCACGTTCTTGGTCGTGGTGCGGCGCCGGTCAGGTGCCCCGCGCTCCCAGTTCTTCACCCGGTCGGCGAAGCGCAACGCTCCCCACACGATGATCACCGGGATCACGGTGTAGAAGGCCACCTTCAGCGGTCCGGGAATGCCGCCGAACACCTCGCGGTGAATGGGGGAGTCGCTCTTCCAGCCGGTCAGCAGCGGAAGGAGGCCCGACACCACGATGAACAGGCCCATGAAGACGCCGATGCCGATGACTACCTGGTTCGGCTTGAGGCGCTTGGGCCCGGATGGTGCGGGCGGAGGGGAGGTCTGCGTGCTCATGGCACCTCAGACCCTAGTAAACGAATGCTCAGCAGACCCTAGTAAACGAATGCTCAGCCGTAATACTGGCGGTCGAGTTCGCGTATCCGGCCAGCCAGGTGAGACAGCATCTTGTGGGCCAGTGCCGGTACCTGATCGAGCACCCCCACGAAACTGCGCTGCTCGAGCACCAGCAGTACGCAGGAGGTATCGCAGGTGACGCTGGCGGTGCGGGGCCCATGGTCCAGCAACGACAGTTCGCCGATCACGCCACCCGGCCCGAGCGTCGCCACCTTCTTGCCGTTGCGCCGCACGGTGGCGGAACCCTCGAGCACGACGAATGCTTCGCGTCCGGTCTGGCCCTGGTCGACGATGAGCGCACCGGCGGGCAGGGTCACCTCGTCGCCCGCCTTGGCGATCTTCTGCAGGTCTCGCGTCGTGCAGGCGCTGAACAGCGCCACGTTGCGAAGATGATCGAGCCACGCCTTCTTGCTGGTCATGCGCTCAGCATAGGCGCACTTCGTCAGGCCTGTGTGAAGGATGTCACAGGGTGCCGGTCATGCCGTACCCGCCTGGGCAGCCACCGCTGCCGCTGCTCGGGCGACGGCATCGGCATCGCCGAGGTAGTCCGCCGACACGACGTCGAGATGGTCGTCGAACGTGTAGCGGCGCGGGGCGCCCGTCGGAATGTTCACCTCGGCGATCTCGTCGCGGTCGATGTGCTCGAGATGCATCATGAGCGCCCGCAGCGAGTTGCCGTGAGCCACCACCAAGACGTCCAGGCCGGCCCGCACTTGCGGAACGAGGGTGTCGTACCAGTAGGGCAACACACGGGTGACCACATTGGCGAGGCACTCGGCGGCGGGCAGCGCGTCGGGGGCGAGCAGCCGGTACCGGGGGTCGTTCACCGGGTGTTCGGGACTGTCGGGGTGCACCGGCGGTGGCGGCACGTCGAAGCTGCGCCTCCACAGGTGGGTCTGCTCAGCGCCGTGACGTTCGGTGGTGGCCTTCTTGTCCAGGCCCTGCAGTGCGCCGTAGTGGCGCTCGTTCAGACGCCACGACCGCTGCAGTGGAAGCCACACCATGCCCATGGCGTCGAGGGCGAGATGGGCGGTGACCACGGCCCGCGTCAGCACACTGGTGTGGGCGAGGTCGAAGGAGAGTCCCGCTTCGGCCATGGTGTGCCCGGCCTGTGTGGCTTCGGCCACCCCGAGCTCGGTGAGAGGTACATCGTGCCAGCCGGTGAACAGGTTGGCGGCGTTCCAGGTGCTCTGGCCGTGGCGCAGAATGACGAGCGAACCGGTCATCGCGCCAGCGTAGAGGCTGGGGCGCTCAGGCTCCCAGGGATCCGGGTGCCACGGCGATGCCGGCGATGTCGGCCAGCACCACGAAATCTCGGTCGTGGTGGAGTACGGGTGCGCCGATGCGATGCGCCATGGCCACGATGAGGCAGTCGTGCAGGGACCTGACCGTGCGAGCCGACGAACGACACAGCCGGTACAGGTCGACGGCGAGGTCGAAGTCGGTGCGGGCGTGCAGCAGCACCGTGGGCAGGGTGGCGAACAGTCGGCGCAGGGCCTGGAAGTCGTTCACCGTGCGGGTACCGACGAGTACCTCGGCCTGCACGGGTTCCGGCACCATGACCTCCACCGCCGGGTCGTTCAGTGCTGCGCGTAGGGCTTGGTCACTGGGACTTCTGCGGTCGCGCAGCATTTCGATCCATGCCGAACTGTCGGCGATGAGCCGTTGTGGCGCCTCGAACGCCATCACTGTTGGCCGAGGTAGTCGAAGTCGCTGTCGGGGCGGTCCTTCCAGATGCCTGCGAGACCGAGGATCTCCTCTCGGGTCATGGGTTCCACCATGAGTTGCCGGAGTGCGAAGTTCACGGCGTCCCGTTTGGTCTGCAGGTGGTAGAGCCGCATGACCGCTTCACAGGCCTCATCGTCGAGATCGATGTTGGTGCGTGACATGTGCCGAGCGTACATCAGCGATGTACAACACAACCTGAGTCATACGCACTCAAGTTTCTTGACGACGGTGTTGGTGCGGCCACCGAAGATTGCTACCCTGCCGCCATCTGATCGCTCGTGGGATGGTCCCACGTCACCTGAGGAGGCCCCCAATGCCCAAGGCCGTCGGTATCGACCTCGGTACCACCAACTCCGTCGTCTCGGTGCTCGAAGCCGGCGACCCCGTCGTCATCCCGAACTCCGAAGGCGCCCGAACCACCCCCTCCGTGGTCGCCTTCTCCAAGGCCGGCGAGGTGCTGGTGGGTGAGGTGGCCAAGCGTCAGGCCATCACCAACCCCGACCGCACCTTCCGCAGCATCAAGTCGAAGATGGGTCAGGCGTGGAAGAGCGACGACATCGATGGCAAGAAGTACACGCCGCAGGAGATCAGCGCCCGCACGCTCATGAAGTTGAAGCGTGACGCCGAGGCCTACCTGGGCGACACCGTCACCCAGGCCGTCATCACGGTTCCCGCCTACTTCGACGACGCCCAGCGTACGGCCACCAAGGAGGCGGGTCAGATCGCCGGTCTCGAGGTGTTGCGCATCATCAACGAACCCACGGCGGCGGCTCTGGCCTACGGCCTCGACAAGGGCAGCCAGGACGAGACCGTGCTGGTGTTCGACCTCGGTGGCGGCACCTTCGACGTGTCGGTGCTCGAGATCGGTGACGGTGTGTTCGAGGTGAAGAGCACCCACGGTGATACCCACCTCGGTGGCGACGACTGGGATCAGCGCATCATCGACTGGCTGGTCACCCAGTTCAAGAGGGCCCACGGCATCGACCTGTCGAGCGACCGCATGGCCATGCAACGGCTCAAAGAAGCCGCCGAGAAGGCCAAGATCGAGCTGTCGCAGGTTCAGCAGAGCCAGATCAACCTTCCCTTCATCACCGCCACGGCCGAAGGGCCCCTGCACCTCGACGAGACGCTCAGCCGGGCCAAGTTCCAGGAGCTGACCGCGGATCTCATCGAGCGGTGCCGCATTCCCTTCGAGCAGGCGCTGAAGGACGCCGGACTGACCAAGGGTCAGTTGGACCACGTGATCCTGGTGGGTGGCTCCACCCGTATGCCCGCCGTCCAGGACCTGGTGGTGTCGCTGACGGGTAACGAGCCCAACAAGTCGGTGAACCCCGACGAGGTGGTGGCCATTGGTGCTGCCGTGCAGGCCGGGGTGCTCAAGGGCGACGTGAAAGACGTGCTGCTGCTCGACGTGACGCCGCTGTCGCTGGGTATCGAGACCAAGGGCGGCGTCATGACCAAGCTCATCGAGCGCAACACGACCATCCCCACCCGCCGCACCGAGGTGTTCACCACGGCCGAGGACATGCAGCCGTCGGTCGAGATCCACGTGCTGCAGGGCGAGCGCGAGATGGCCGCCTACAACAAGACGCTGGGCAAGTTCCAACTCGTCGATCTGCCGCCCGCGCCGCGTGGGGTGCCCCAGATCGAGGTGACCTTCGACATCGACGCCAACGGCATCGTGCATGTCTCGGCGAAGGACCGTGCCACCAACAAAGAGCAGTCGATGACCATCACCGGGCAGTCGTCGCTGAACAAGGACGACATCGACCGCATGGTGAAAGACGCCGAGGCCCACGCCGAAGAGGACCGTCAGCGGCGTGAGGAGGCCGAGGTACGCAACAACGCCGACTCGCTCGTGTACCAGACCGAGAAGGTACTGCGCGACCAGGGTGACAACGTGTCGGCCGACGAGAAGGCCGCCGTTCAGGGTCCCCTCGACACGCTGAAGGCGGCCTTGGAGGGCAACGACATCGACGCCATCAAGACCGGCACCGAGGCGCTGATGGCCGCCAGCCAGACCTTCAGCCAGAAGCTGTACGAGGCTGCTGCACGCGATGCCAACGCTGCCGGCACGTCGGCGTCGGGGCAGAGCGGCCCCGGCAACGCCGATGACGAGATCATCGACGCCGAGATCGTCGACGATCAGAAGTGAGCTGGTGATGGACAACGACACCCCCAGCCGCGATGCGGCCGAGGGCGGCGTGGATCCCGCCGACACCCTCGACGAGGTGGTGGCCGCCGATGCCGTGGCGGTCGACGCCGCCGAGGCCGAGATCGTCCACGACGTGGAGGCGTTGCTTGCCGAACGCGACGAATTCAAGGGCATCGCACTGCGACTGCAGGCCGACTTCGAGAATTACCGCAAGCGGGTTCAGCAGCAACAGGTCGATGAGATCGCCCGTGCCACCGGCAAGTTGGTCGAAGGGCTGCTGCCCGTCCTCGACGCCTGCGAAGCGGCGTTCGCCCATGGCGTCGACGGGGTGGAACCCGTGTGGTCGGCACTCATGGGTGCACTGCAGCGGCAGGGCCTCGAGGCGCTCGACCTGGTGGGCCAACCCTTCGATCCGGCGCTTGCCGAAGCGGTCATGCAGGAACCGGCTGCCGAGGGTGACGAGGGGCCGATCGTCAGCGACGTGCTGCGCACCGGGTACCGGTGGAAGGGGCGGGTGCTGCGGGCCGCCATGGTGAAGGTGCGCGGCTGATGAATGCCCCACGGGAGTGGTTCGACAAGGACTTCTACGCCACCCTGGGCGTGGCCAAGGATGCTCCTGCCAAGGAGATCACCAAGGCGTACCGCAAGTTGGCGCGGCAGTACCACCCCGACACCAATCCCGGGGATCAGGCGGCGGAGGACCGGTTCAAGGAGATCTCGGCGGCCTATGAAGTGCTGGGCGACGAGACCAAGCGCGCCGAGTACGACGAGGTGCGCCGCATGGGCCCGGCCGGCGCGGGGGGTTTCAGTTTCAACGTGGGTGGCGAGGGTCTCAACGACATCCTCAGCCAGATGTTCGGTGGGGTCGCCCCACCGCGTGGCCGACGGTTTCGCCCGCATTCCGGTGCTGGGCCTCGGCGTGGTGCCGATATGGAGACGCAACTGACGTTGAGTTTCCAAGACGCTGCTCAAGGCGTCACGACCACGCTGTACCTGACGAGCGACGGGCCGTGCACCACCTGCTCGGGAACGGGTGCCAAGCCCGGTACCTCCCCGACCACGTGCCCGAAGTGCGGCGGCCGGGGCTCGATCGACGACAACCAGGGCTTCTTCTCGTTCTCGACCCCCTGTACCCGCTGCCAGGGTCGGGGGGCGATCATCGAACAGCCCTGCCCGACCTGCAACGGTTCAGCCGCCGAGAAGCGCCAGCGCGACGTCAAGGTCCGGCTGCCTGCCGGCGTGGCCGACGGACAGCGCATTCGGCTCAAGGGTCGAGGTGGGCCGGGCCACAACGGCGGACCGCAGGGAGACCTGTTCGTCGAGTGCCGTGTGACACCGCACCCGTTGTTCGGGCGGGACGACAAGAATCTGCTGCTCCGTGTGCCGATCACGTTCGCCGAAGCCGCACTGGGGGCCGAGATCGACGTGCCGACCCTCGATGGTGGGCGCATCACCGTGCGTGTTCCGGCCGGGACGTCGTCGGGTGCGAAGTTGCGAGTCCGGGGTCGTGGTCTGGACCTGGGTTCGGGTCAGGGCGACCTCATCGTGACCGTGGACGTGGTGGTGCCGTCCTCCCTCAACGACGACCAACGTCGTGCCGTCGAGGCCCTGTCGGCGGCCACGACCGTTTCTCCCCGGCAACATCTGTTCACATCCTGATCTGTGAAGTGAGGTGAGCGTCCATGCGATCCCGTGAACACGCCGTCTACGTGATCAGCGTGGCGGCCGAGCTCGCCGGTATGCACCCCCAGACGCTGCGGATCTACGAGCGTCGCGGGCTGGTCAACCCCGCCCGCACACCGGGTGGCAACCGCCGCTACAGCGACGCCGACATCGACCAGTTGCGCCGTGTGGCCGAGTTGACCGCCGAGGGTCTCAACCTGGAGGGAATCCGTCGGGTGCTGGCTCTCGAGATGGAGAACGCTCGGCTGCGCGCCGAACTCGACGAGGCCCGCCGTGAAGCCGCCCGAGCCATGGTGGAGGCCTAGCGGCGTCAGCGCCGCGATCTGGTACCGCTGCGCCAAGCGGTCGCCGTGTACGGCGAGGTGCCCAGCGTGCTGCGTCGCGACCGCTGATCGCTGTCGGCCCGAGTAGTGGTCAGTCGGCCAGATCGGTCTGACTGACGTCGTCGCCGAGGTACAGAAGCCGGTCACCCCGTGCCTTGGCCAAGGTGTAACTGAAGCAGTCACCACAGTTCAGCCCCGCCACATGACGTCCTCGTCCGTAGCGTCGCCAGGCGTCGAGCGCCAGTCGCACCCGTTCGTCGTCGGTGGGCACCACGAGGACATGAGCATGGGCCAGGTAGTCCTCGAGGAGCACCCGACCGCGATCGTGGAGCCGAGCTTCGATGACCATCAGGTGGGCGTTCTTCCAATGCCACGGTGATCGCTGCGGTCATCGACTCCCCCGTCAGTTCGGCGAGTTCACTCGCCAACCGATCAGCACGATCGCTCTTCACGTCGAGCGCCATAGCAGAAGAGCATCTTCCCGTCTTCCATTCCTCGTGTGGGTGGGTGGCAGTACTGTCGGTGTTGGTCGCTACCGTTCACGGGGTGATCGCTCCGCCGCCTGGTGCGCATCCCGACGAGGACGCTCCCTATGTCACGGGCCCGTTCCGTTGGCGCCTGGGCCTGCGGCCCCTCGACCTCGACGACTGGCTGCGTCTCGACGAGGGCGCCCTCGTGGAGTGGGAGCACAAGCGTCACGTGCTGGCTCGGCACCCGCAGACGGCCCTGGCCTGGTTGCCTGACGTGGAGCCCGAGGCGAGCGAGGTACTCGAGGCCGTGTTGGATCACCTTCGGCCTCGTGCGCCCGAGCACCTCGAGCGGTGCGGGCCCGTCGACGCCACTCGGCATCCCCTGGAGTCGGCGGGTCGCCTCACCACGGAGGACCTCGTGATGATGGTCGAGCGTGACGGTCGTCTCGTGGTGGGTGGGGGTGTGGTGGCCGCCCCCAACCGGTGGGACCTTCGGGCCAAGATCGGACGCACGCTCAGCGAGGTCCACGAACCCGTGGCCCAGTTGAACGCGCAGTTGGAACAGCCCATCGACGGCTTCTTCGAGCGCCTTCGTCCCGAGCGGTCGTGGTGGCGGCTGGGCTGGGGACTGCTGGCCACCGACGAGTTGTACCTGCCCCTCGACGAGACAGCGCCGCCGACGCCGTGCGGGCCGTGTGCTGGCGATGCCGATGCGACGGCCCGCCTCTTCCTGCGGGTCGAGCGTGAGACGCTGCGACGCCTACCTCGTACTGGCGCCGTGCTGTTCACCATCGGCACCACGATTCGTCCGCTGAGCCATCTGTCGGCTCGCCCTGACGACGCGCGACGTCTGGCAGCTGCACTGGCAGCGCTCCCCGACGACGTGGCCGCCTACAAGGGCCTGGTCGATCTGCGACAGGTGGCGCTGGAGATTCTCGGTAGCTGAACGAGCGTTTTTCGCTCGCTTTTCTACCGAGAATCGTGGAGCAGTCGTTCGAGCACTACGGCCACCCCGTCATCGGCGTTCGTGGGCGCCACCTCGTCGGCCAACGCCTTGGTGACCGAGTCGGCGTTGCCCATCGCCACACCGTGACCGGCCCATCGCAGCATGGAGTGGTCGTTGTACTCGTCGCCGAAGGCCACCACATCGTGTGCAGCGACGCCGAGGCGCTCGCATAGCCAGGCCAGGCCGCTGCCCTTGTCGATTCCGGCCGGTCCGATCTCGACGGCGTCCGCCCCCAGATGCGACACCTGGAGTTCGTCACCGACCACGGTGGGCAGGATCTCGAGCAGTTCGTGAGCGCTTCGGTCATGGTGGAACACCATCAACTTGATGGCGACTTCGCCGACGAGGTCGAGCACGTCGGCGTCCGGCTCGCCCAGGCCGTGCAGTGCCGGAAGGCGTTCGACGAAACCGCGCTCGTGCGCGAAACCCGTATCGGTGGCCAGGGCGAAGCCGAACCGGGGGTCGGTGGCACGCAGGCGCGCCACCACGACCCGCGCGGCCGAGTTGGCGAAGGTTCGCTCGAGCAGCAACTCGGGCCCCGGAAAGGCGCAGATCATGGTGCCGTTGCCCATGACACCGTGGCTGAAGGCTTCGGTGGTGGCGCTCAACAGGTCCGTCGCCATATGCGGCGGACGGCCGGTGGCGGCGACGACCCACCACCCAGCGGCGCGAGCGGCCTCCAGTGCGGCCACCGAACGGGGCCGTATGCGGCCCGCCGGATCGAGCAGCGTCCCGTCCAGGTCGAGAGCGACGAGGCGGGACGGCACCCGGAAAGCCTGGCATGCGCCACACTGATGGTCCAACCTGAAGAAAACCTAAGCGCGATCGACTCAAGTCGTAGGAATCTTTGGATTCGCTGCGCTAACCTGCCGCCATGTCGCTCGATCCGAAGACGTGGACCGCCAAATGCCAGGAGGCCATGACGGCCGCACTGGAGTCGGCCAAGGCCAAGGCCAATCCCGAGATCACTCCCGATCACGCCTTGGCGGCGATGACCCGTCAGGACGGCACGATCGTGCCTGCCATGCTCACCCACGTCGGGAAGCAGGTGCTGCAGGTTCGTAATGCCGCCGACGAGGCCATCGCCAAGTTGCCCAGTGCGTACGGCGGTGCCGAACCCCGACTGAGCCGCGAGATGAGCCAGGCCCTGACGGCAGCCGAACAGCTTCGCAAGGACCTGCGGGACGACTTCCTCTCCGTCGAGCATCTGCTGCTGGCACTGCACCAGAAGGTGGGCGCCACATCCGAGCAACTGCTGGGCGCACTGCGGACCGTGCGCGGCAGTCACCGCGTGACCAGTCAGAACCCGGAGGACACCTTCCAGGCACTCGAGAAGTACGGCCAGGATCTCACGGCGAAGGCCCGTGACGGCAAGATCGATCCCGTCATCGGCCGCGACGAGGAGATCCGCCGCGTCATCCAGGTGCTGTCACGCCGTACCAAGAACAACCCGGTGCTGATCGGCGAGCCGGGTGTTGGCAAGACCGCCATCGTGGAGGGTCTGGCCCGTCGCATCGCCGACGGCGACGTGCCCGAAGGCCTGCGTACCAAGCGCATCGTCGCCCTCGACATGGCCGGCATGTTGGCCGGCGCCAAGTACCGGGGCGAGTTCGAAGAGCGGCTGAAGGCGGTCCTGAAGGAGATCACCGACGCCGAGGGCGAGGTGATCACCTTCGTCGACGAGCTGCACACGATCGTGGGCGCCGGCGCTGCCGAAGGCGCCATGGATGCCGGCAACATGATCAAACCCATGCTGGCGCGTGGCGAACTGCACATGATCGGCGCCACCACCCTCGACGAGTACGCCAAGCACGTCGAGAAGGATCCCGCCCTCGAGCGCCGGTTCCAGCAGGTGTACGTGGGCGAGCCGACGGTCGAGGCGACCATCGCCATTCTTCGTGGCCTCAAGGAGCGCTACGAGGTGCACCACGGAGTGCGCATCCAGGATTCGGCGCTCGTCAGCGCCGCCGTGTTGTCCAACCGCTACCTGACCAACCGCTTCCTGCCCGACAAGGCCATCGACCTGGTCGACGAGTCGGCATCGAAACTGCGTATCGAGATCGACTCGCTACCCACCGAGATCGACGTGGTCGAGCGCCGGATCCGCCTGATGGAGGTGGAGAAGGTGGCCCTCGAGAAAGAGACCGACGCCGCCTCCAAGGACCGATTGAAGTCCCTGATCGACGAACTGACCAAACTGCAGTCCCAGTCGGCCGAGATGAAGCAGCACTGGGAGGCCGAGCGCGCCGCCATCGCTTCCATCCGCACGCTCAAGGAGGAACTCGAAACCCTCAAGAACGCCGTCGAGCGCGAAACCGATCTGGAGAAGGCCGCCGAGTTGCGGTACGGCCGCATCCCCGACCTGGAGCGCCGCATCGCCGCCGCGACCGAGCAGCTGGAGGTCACCCAGGCGGGACAGCGCATGCTGAAAGAGGAGGTGGATGCCGAGGACATCGCCGAGGTGGTGTCGAAGTGGACCGGCGTCCCGGTGAGCCGACTCATGGAAGGCGAGATGCAGAAGCTCGTGCATCTCGAGGACCTGTTGCATCAGCGGGTCATCGGCCAGGACGCAGCCGTGCACGCGGTGGCAAACGCCATTCGCCGCAGCCGCGCCGGTCTGTCGGACCCCAATCGGCCTATCGGTTCGTTCATGTTCCTGGGCCCTACCGGTGTGGGCAAGACCGAACTGGCCCGCGCCGTGGCCGAGTTCCTCTTCGACGACGACAAGGCGATGGTGCGCATCGACATGGGTGAGTACATGGAGAAGTTCTCCGTGACGCGCCTCATCGGTGCGCCCCCCGGCTACGTCGGGTACGACGAGGGCGGACAGTTGACCGAGTCCGTGCGCCGCCGTCCGTACAGCGTGGTGTTGCTCGACGAGATCGAGAAAGCCCACCCCGACGTGTTCAACGTGCTGCTGCAGTTGCTCGACGACGGGCGCCTCACCGACGGCCAGGGTCGCACGGTGAACTTCTCCAACGTGGTGCTGATCATGACGAGCAACCTGCCCGGTGATCCGATGCACTTCTTCAAGCCAGAGTTCATCAACCGCGTCGACGAGATCATTCGTTTCCGCAGCCTCACCCGTGAGGACCTCACGAGCATCGTGACCATCCAGATCGACCATCTGCGCAAGCGCCTGGCCGACCGTCGCATCGAACTCGAGGTGACCGCTTCGGCGCTTGCCCAACTGGCCGAGCAGGGCTACGACGAGGCTTTCGGTGCGCGTCCGCTGAAGCGCGTGATCCAGCGCCAACTGGGCGACCGTGTTGCCATGGCCATCCTCGAAGGTCAGGTGGGCGAGGGCGGCTCGGTGACGGTGGACGCCGACGGCGAGCAGTTCGTGATCACGGTGCGGGCCCTCGTCTGACCCGCACCGTCAGATGTCGACGAAGCCAGGAAAGTTCTTCGCCATGTAGTCGACGAACGTGCGCGACAGCCCTTCGGACCTGAGGATGTCGGCCGACACCGGCGTGTTGCGGGGCGTGAAGGCACCGTTGGCCTCGAGCAGATCCGGGTAGTTGTGGTGCAGGATGGCCACTCGGCCCAGCACCGCCACGTCGACGCCTTGGTCGAGCGCCCACTGGATGTCGGCGGGCTTGTGGATCTTGCCCGCCACCCCCAGTCGCGCTCCGTGACGGGGCAGTTCGGCGAACACCTCGGTGAGGGAGCGATCGGCGAGGAGTTCGTGGCGCGGGTGTCGGCGTGCATCCCACAGCGACATGTCGATCAGGTCGACCTCACCGGTGGCGGCCAGTTCGACGAAGGTGTCGCGCACCTCGTCGAGGTCCATTCCGAATCGCTCCGGCGACAGGCGCACGGCGAGGGCGAGGTCGGGTCGACACGTCGCACGGATTCCCTGGATGATCTCGAACAGGATGCGCCGCCGTGCCTCGGGCGAACCGCCGTAGCGGTCGGTCCGCTGGTTCAGTTCGGGCGAGAGGAAGGCACACAGCAGATAGCCGTGCGCGCCGTGCAGTTCGACACCGTCGAAGCCCGCCCGATCGGCTCGTCGGGCGGCGGCGACGAAGTCCTCGACCAACTGCTCCACCTCGCTGGTGGACAGCGCCCTTGCGCCGGTCTCGGGATCGTCACTGGGGAACACCGGTGCGGTGCCGATCAGGTCCACGGGCGACCGGTTGCCGGCGTGGTGCAACTGCACGTAGCTCACGCTGCCTGCCGCCCGCAGATCAGCGGCCAGCGCCGACAGACCCTCGACATGGCGGTCGTCGAACACACCCAACTGCCCGGGGAAGCCCTGGCCCACGGCCTGGACGTGGGCGGCGCAGGTCATGACCAGACCGAAACCGCCCTCGGCCCGCATGGTCAGCCAGTGCCGCTCGTCGTCGCTCAGCGTGCCGTCGGCGTGGCTCTGCTGATTGGTGAGCGGCGCCAGCATCAGCCGGTTCTTCATGGCGGGACCGTGGAGGAAGGTGACGCGATCGAGCGGCGAGGCCATGGGGGCGAACCTAGGCGATCAGGAGAACCGGCGCCGTATGGCGGCGCCATGGGCGGGGAAGCCCTCGTGATCGGCGAGGGCCAGCACGGTCGGGGCGAGCCGGGCCAGGGCCTGTTCGTCGCAGCGCGCCACGGCGGTGCGCTTCAGGAAGGCATCCACGGTGATGCCCGAGGACACCTTGGCAAAGCCGCTCGTAGGCAGCGAGGCGGGGCAGCCGATGACGAAGTTGGCGGCGCTGAAGGGCGTGTGCTGGCCGATCAGGATCTCGCCCGCATCGACCAGACCGGCAACGACGCGCTCCTCCTCGATGGGTGCCACCGCCACCTGGAGGTGCTCGGGCGCGTAGCGGTTGGCCACCTCGACGGCCACGGTGAGGTCACGCACCAGGACGCACCCACCGTTGACACCCAGCGACGCTGCGGCGGCCTCGGCGCGAACGGGTGGAAGGTCGGCGATCTGACGTCGCAGTGCCGCATCGACGGCCTCGGCCAGGCCCGGAGACGGGGTGACCAGCAGGACGGCCGAGTCGGTGCCGTGTTCGGCCTCGATCAGCAGGTCGGCGGCCAGGCGTTCGGGGTCCGCCGTCTCGTCGGCGATCACCAGGCTTTCGGTGGGGCCGAGCAACATCATGGTCACCAAGCCGTACCGTTGCATTTCCACCTGTGCGCAGGTGACGGCCGGACTGCCGGGTCCCACGATCTTGCGCACCTTTGGCACGTGCTCGGTCCCGAAACCCACCCCGGCGATACATGCCGGGCCGTTGCCGCGCACGATGGTGTCGATGCCCAGTTTGCGGCACACCACCAGCACCGCCGGATCCACCTCGCCCTGTCCACCGGGTACCGGGGGCACCACGAGCACGATGTCGGGCACGCCGGCGACCACGGCAGGTACGCCCAACTGGTAGGCCACCGATGGGTAACTGGCCTTGCCCGACGGCACGAACAGTGCCGTCGAGGCGACGGGTGTGATCTTCTCGCCCGCCAGCAACCCCGGTTCGAGAGTCAACTGCCAGTCGGTCGCCCGGTGGCGTATGTGCTCGTTGAACGCCCGCAGGTGGGCGATGGCCTCGTCCAACGCAGCATCCAGGGCGGGCGACACCTCGGCACTCGCCAGTTCCTCGGGGCTGACCCGCAGGTCGTCAGGGGCCATGGTGATGCGGTCGAAACGAGCCGTCGCATCGCAGATCGCCTGGTCGCCACGGTCGCGCACGTCTGCGATCAGGGCACCGATCGACCGTTGCAGCAACGGATCGAAGATGTCGCCCAGACCCCGGTGGCACAGCCGATCACGTGCTGCGTCGTCCAGATCGGCCCAGCGCACACGGCGCATCACGCCCGAGACAGTCATGGACTACGACGTTAGCGGTGGTGGCGCGTTAGCCTCACCACACGTTCCTGTCGTAGCGCTAAGGAGCGTGCGCCATGCCCGTCACCGTTGTCGTCGGCACTCAGTGGGGTGATGAGGGCAAGGCCAAGGTCATCGACCTGCTCGCCGCCGATCACACGCACGTCGTGCGTTATCAGGGTGGTCACAACGCCGGCCACACCGTGGTCGTGGGCTCCGAGCGCTACGCCCTGCAGTTGGTGCCGTCGGGCATCCTGTACCCGCACGTCACACCGGTCATCGGCAACGGCGTCGTCGTCGACCTGGTGACCCTGTTCGCCGAGATCGACCGCCTCGAGTCGAGGGGCGTGTCGTGTGAGCGGCTCGCCGTGTCCAGCCTGGCCCATCTCATCTTCCCGTGGCACCAACGGCGTGATGCCGTGGCCGAAGCCGGTCGGGGCGACGCCAAGATCGGCACCACGCTCAAGGGCATCGGACCCGCCTATGCCGACAAGGCCTCGCGCACCGGCGTTCGGGTGGGCGAGGTGCTCGATGCGGCGGCCTTCGCCAGGAAGGTGGCCGAGCGAGCGCGGGCCGAGCATCAGCAACTCGTCGCCCAGGGCGACGAGGCGTTCGACATCGACAGCGTGGTGTCCCAGTCGCTGGCCCTGGCAGAGCGTCTGGCGCCGTACGTGACCGACACCGTCGGTCTGTTGCACGACGCACTGGACGCCGGGGCGCAGTTGCTGCTCGAGGGCGCTCAGGCCACGTTCCTCGACCTGGACCACGGCACCTATCCGTTCGTCACCTCGTCGAACCCGACCGCAGGTGGCGCCTGCGCCGGCACCGGGTTGGGACCGCGCCTACTCGACCGCCTCGTGGGAATCGCCAAGGCCTACACCACCCGCGTGGGCTCGGGACCGTTCCCCACCGAACTGACCGACGCCCGTGGCGATGCGCTCGTCGACCTGGGGCACGAGTTCGGCACCGTCACGGGCCGGCGCCGCCGCACGGGTTGGGTCGACGTGGTCATGTTGCGCCACGCCGTGCGCATCAACTCGCTCACCGAGATCGCCCTCACCAAACTCGATGTGCTCGACACGTTCGAGGAGGTGCAGATGTGCGTGGGCTACGAACTCGACGGGAGGCCGCTCCACGGTTATCCCGATCGCGCCGAGGTACTCGAACGGATCACTCCGGTCATGGTGAGCTTTCCCGGTTGGGGTACCTCGCTGGCAGGCGCGAGCCGCTTTCCCGAACTGCCGGCCGCGGCGCAGGATTTCGTCACGGCACTGGAGCGCGCTGTCGACGTGCCGATCCGGTTCGTCGGCACCGGACCCGCTCGTGACGCGATGGTGGTGAGGGCGTCGTGATCCCCCGGTACCAGACTCCGGAGATGTCGGCCACGTTCTCGGACGTGGCACGGTTCTCCCGCTACTTGGAGATCGAACTGCTGGCCACGGAGGCTCACGCCGCGATCGGCGTGGTGCCGGCACCCGATGCCGCCGAATGCCGAGCCCGGGCGCCTCGGGTCGACGACGCCTTCGTGGCTGCGGTGGCCGAACGTGAGGCGATCACCGATCACGACGTGGCGGCCTTCGTCGACGTGGTGCAGGCGGCCATCGGCCAACCCGCCGGTTCGTGGATCCATCACGGTCTGACGTCGAGCGATGTG
>Ga0169931_10004873_pt1 | contig 20693 bp, 22 predicted proteins | sample Kivu_15m_20L_FD_129675 | JGI IMG/M metagenome (GOLD analysis project Ga0169931, IMG submission 129675) | Freshwater microbial communities from Lake Kivu, Western Province, Rwanda to study Microbial Dark Matter (Phase II) - Kivu_15m_20L... | ecosystem: Environmental > Aquatic > Freshwater > Lake... | reverse complement strand
GCACAGCAGACCTTGGGGCCATCCATGTTTGCCCAGCGTCGGGCCGTTTTGAATCCCAAAATAGACGACACAGAAGTAGCATGGAAAATAGTCCCGACTATCCCAGCATAATCAACACCCTACATGGGACGCTTCGATCGCACTCTCCAACCCGATCGCACCATCCATCTCCGCCTGGTTAGCCGCATAAAACGCCAGAGCATCGTCAATCTGGGCTGCGCTCAGGTTGTATTCTTCCGCCAGTTGCTCTTTCGATAGTCCCCATTGGTGAGCTGCGATCGCGATCGTCTGCACCCGAATGCCCGTACCTACCACCACAGGCACCCGTTGACCGCTGGCCCCCCGGCGATAGGCGACGCTGGGAAATGTGCGATCGGTGAACTGGTGCTTTAGCTCGGCAATCTTTTCAGCCACAGCCCACAAAATAAAGTCATCCAGGGCAATGCCTTGATTGGTAGCCCATTGCGAGGCTTCTTGCTGAAGCTGAAGCGGTAGGTTGACGGGATACGTTGCCATGCTTAGACCAAGCTGACTGATTGATTGATTCATCCTAGCAAAGACGATCGCCCTATTCCCCCGCCAGCCCTACCTGGCTAACCGCAGCAGCATATAAACTGCTGACCAGTGCGATCGCCCCCTCCCGATCTGGTGGCTCATCCAACGTATCCATAAACCCATAGCGAAACTGCACTGCATACAGCGTGAACTCCAGCAGCGGTTCAAACTCTGCCAATACTGGATAGCCTAAACCTTCAATTCTTTGCATCAATGACATCAGGTCATGGGTATAGGGGTAGGCGTCGCCCAGAGCAGCCAACCACGCCTTCAGGGATTTTTCAACCGCTTGTTGCCCATGAAAGCCAAAAATTTCATCTGCAAACACCTCGCGATCCAGCATTCCAGTTAAGGCTTGTAAATCGCGGTGCGCTGCTTGCAAGAGAGTGACAGCCTCCTCAAGACCGCTCATAGAGCACCTCGCCTTCTGCGATCGCCCTCGCAACCACATGATTGCGGCTGTGCTGCCACTTAGCCACCTCCTCAGTGCTAAACATCAACACATCCGCCGGTATACCAAACGGGCCTAATGCCTTCCAAACCTTAGTAGCCTCCCTGCGACGGCTACGGTCTAGCCCAAAAGGCTCAGCCTCTACAATCAAAAAATCAATATCTGAATCTGGCCGATTTAGCCCCGTAGCCCTAGAACCAAACAGCACAATCTGCTCCGGGGCCACTGCCTGCACAATGGCCTCTGTCATCTGCTCCAGTAGCTCTGGCGTTAGTAAAGGAAGGACTACCATGCCCATAGTTTAGCCATACATCCCATTTAACCAGCCCAGGAAATATCATCCGCCTTGGGCTCGGTTGGCGCTTGAGCTCGTGGGTCTGTAATTGGAATTGGCTTTGCCTGGCCAGATTGCACCTGGGCAGCCTGTGGTGCTGACCGCGCCTGACCGGCTGGGCTGATGGGATGGCTGTTCTGCGATTGCTTCCGCTTCATAAAAGCAGAGGACGCAGACTCCTCCGGTGCCAGCGATCGCAGAAACCAATCGAGCGTCTTTTGGGAGAGCCATCCGTGCAAAACCGCCAGCGCCCCAATTCTCAGCCCCGCCTGCACCTGCTCTTTCAGCAGGGCATCTACCTGTTGAGCGTTCAGCAGCCCCGCCTGCTGAAGGTAATATCCAATGGGGTGATCCCGACCAACCTTGGCTAGCTGTGGCCATTGTTCAGCGAAAAATTCGATGGCGTCGCGCTTGACCCACCCGCGCAGCTCAAGAATGTCACCTAGTCTCAGGTCAGGCTGCCATTTCTGATCCTGAAGCACCACATCTAGCTGTGCCTGGGAGAGCAACCCGGCCTGCTGCAATATTTCTCCGAGAGGTCTGGTTTTAGGCTGAACTGACATGGCTAAACGGTCACGGAAGACAGCAGTAAATCTCCATTCTACCGTTCCGCTTCGGGTCAGGTGCGGAAGTGGTCAACGTCTAGGCGGTGACAACCCCTGCGATACCGTCAGCACTATTGGGGCGATCGCCCCCCGCCCCGATCTCTATTCCCCGCCACAATTCCCCTCAACCTGGCCTACTGTAGAGATAAAACCGGCCAGAAACGGTGACCTGAGCGCGGTGCCTAGGGCCGAATCTGCGATAATAACTCGAACCATCCTTCACCCCTCATTACCCCCAGACCGTGACAGACACCAAAAGCTACAAAGATACCGTTCTGCTGCCCCAGACCCGCTTTGACATGCGGGCCAACGCTACCCAGCGCGAGCCTGAGATTCAAGCCTTTTGGGCCGAGAACCAGATCTACGAAACGCTGTCGGTCAACAACCCCGGCGAGGTGTTTGTGCTCCACGATGGGCCACCCTACGCCAATGGCGATCTGCACATTGGCCACGCCCTCAACAAAATTCTCAAGGACACGATCAATAAGTATCAGCTGCTCAAGGGCCGCAAGGTACGCTACGTGCCCGGCTGGGATTGCCATGGCCTGCCCATCGAGCTGAAAGTACTTCAGGCCATGGATGCGGACGCACGGGCTAACCTGACCCCGATCAAGCTGCGCTACAAAGCTAAGGCCTTTGCCCTCAAAACCATCGATCGCCAGCGCGATAGCTTCAAGCGCTACGGCATCTGGGGCGACTGGGTTCACCCCTACATGACCATGACCCCTGATTACGAGGCGGCCCAGCTCGAGGTGTTTGGGCAGATGTATCTGAAGGGCTACATCTATCGTGGCCTCAAGTCTGTTCACTGGAGCCCCACATCCCAGACGGCGCTGGCTGAAGCCGAACTAGAGTACCCCGAGGGCCACACCTCCCCCAGCATCTACGCCGCCTTCCCCATGGTGAGTGCATCCCCTGGGGCCCGTGCCCTAGAGCCCTACCTGGGAGACCTGGGCGTGGCGATCTGGACAACCACGCCCTGGACGATTCCGGCCAACCTGGGGGTGGCCGTGAATGGGGATCTGACCTACGCCGTGGTGGAGGTCGCCTCTGGAAGGCCGTTCAAGTACCTGGTCATCGCGAAGGATCTGTGCGATTCCATGGCCCAAGTCCTCGGCACTGAGCTCACCCTCAAAGCCGAGATCAGCGGTGAGGCCCTGGAGTTTTCCACCTATCGCCACCCCCTGTTCGATCGCGAAAGCCCCATTCTGATCGGCGGCGACTACGTGACCACCGAATCGGGCACCGGCCTGGTGCACACCGCCCCCGGCCACGGGGACGAAGACTTCAAGGTGGGTCAGCGCTACGGCTTACCCATCCTCTGCCCCGTGGATGAAAAGGGCGACATGACCGCAGAGGCCGGCCCCTTCGAGGGGCTGAACGTGCTGAAGGACGCCAACCCAGCGGTGATCGAAGCGCTGCAACAGGCGGGGTCTCTGCTCAAGCACGAACCCTATGTCCACAAGTACCCCTACGACTGGCGCACCAAACAGCCCACCATCTACCGGGCCACCGAGCAGTGGTTTGCCTCGGTCGAGGGCTTCCGCGACCAGGCGCTGAAGGCGATCCAAGCCGTGCGGTGGATTCCGGCCACGGGCGAGAACCGGATTACCGCCATGGTGGGCGATCGCTCCGACTGGTGCATCTCGCGCCAGCGTACCTGGGGGATGCCCATTCCCGTGTTCTATGACACCGAGACGGGCGCACCCCTCCTCAACGAGGAAACCCTGGTCCACATTAAGGCCATCTTTGCCGAAAAAGGCTCCGATGCCTGGTGGGAGCTATCGGAAGCAGAGCTGTTGCCGGAGCCGTACCGCAACGACGGTCGCACCTACCGCAAGGGCACCGACACCATGGATGTGTGGTTTGACTCAGGGTCATCCTGGGCGGCGGTGGCCCAGCAGCGCGGCGAATTGGCCTACCCCGTGGATATGTATCTGGAGGGGTCTGACCAGCATCGGGGCTGGTTCCAAAGCAGCCTGCTGACCAGCGTGGCGGTGAATGGCTACGCCCCTTACAAAACAGTGCTCACCCACGGCTTTGCCCTCGACGAGCAGGGCCGTAAGATGAGCAAGTCGATCGGCAACGTGGTGGATCCAGCCATTGTGATCAACGGCGGCAAAAACCAAAAGCAAGATCCGCCCTACGGGGCCGACGTGCTGCGCCTGTGGGTGTCGTCGGTGGACTATTCCTCCGATGTGCCGTTGGGGGGCAACATCCTCAAGCAAATGGCGGATGTGTACCGCAAGATTCGCAATACGGCGCGATTTTTGTTGGGCAACCTGGACGACTTCGACCCGGCCCAAAATGCTGTGCCCTACGACCAGCTACCCGAGCTCGATCGCTACATGCTGCACCGGATGACCGAGGTGTTTGCCGATATCACCGACGCCTTCGAGACCTTTCAGTTCTTCCGCTTCTTCCAGACAGTGCAGAATTTCTGCGCCGTCGATCTGTCGAACTTCTACTTGGATATCGCCAAGGATCGGCTGTACATCAGCGCGGCGGATTCTGTGCGGCGGCGGAGTTGTCAGACGGTGCTGGCGATCGCGATCGAAAACCTGGCTCGTTCCATTGCCCCGGTGCTCTGCCACATGGCCGAAGACATCTGGCAAAATCTGCCCTACCCCACCGCCCACCAGTCGGTCTTCCAGGCGGGCTGGGTGCAGCTTGATGAGCAGTGGCAGCAGTCGGAGTTAGCCGAAACCTGGAGCCAGATTCGTACCGTGCGCCAGGAGGTGAACCGGGTGCTGGAGCAGGCCCGCACCGCTAAGGATATTGGCTCCTCCCTGGAGGCGAAGGTGCTGCTATATGTGGCCGATAGAGACCTGCGCGAGCAGCTGGCGGCCATGAACCCTGGAGATGCGATGGGCCAGGCCCGGCGCTTCGCCATCGCCCCCGACATCAACCATGTGGACGAACTGCGCTACCTGTTTCTGGTCTCCCAGGTGGAGGTGTTGGATTCTCCCGCCGCCCTGGCTGGCGTCAAGTGCAGCAGCGAGTCGGATGCGTTAGGGATTGGCGTAGTGGATGCGGAGGGCCAGAAGTGCGAGCGCTGCTGGAACTACTCGACCCATGTGGGCGAGAGTAGTGAAGACCCGGCGATCTGCGATCGCTGCGTTGAGGCCCTCGGCGGTACGTTCTAATGACCCCAGAAACCCGGTTTCTGCATCTAACCCTGGCCATTACCCAGGACACTGCTAGAAACCGGGTTTCTCAGTCCCCCGTTGAACCTAAGGTGATGCAATCGCCATGACCCAAGCCAAGCCAAAACTTCAGACCTTCGCTGACTTTCTGGCCTCTGACAACGGCACAGAGGGCTACTACGAACTGACCAATGGAGAACTGCGCCAGGTGCCCCCGGAATCCTATGACAATCTGCGCCGTGCCCTAACGCTCTACGATGCTCTGAAATTGCTAGTGGATGCGGTGCAGGTGTGCCCTCAGGGACTGGCGCTAGAAATGCCAGGGCAGCCGAGAAACCGCTACCCAGACTTGACCGTCTTGCGGCCAGAACACCCAGCTCAAATGCGAGACCTAGGCCAAGCTGCGATCGCCCTAGAAATGGCTCCGCCGCTGCTGGTGGTCGAAGTCGTCAGCCCCGGCGCAGAAAACGCCCGCCGTGACTACCTCGACAAGCGTAACCAGTACGAGTGGCGCGGCATTCCTGAATATTGGATTGTAGATCCTCAGCAGCAGCGAGTGACCGTGCTGGCGATGGTCGGCGGCGCTTACCAAGAAAGCCTATTTGAGGGCGATGATCCCGTGATCTCACCCTCTTTTCCCGATTGGGTACTCACGGCAAAGGCCATGCTGGAGATATAGGCAAAATTCACTCAAGACCACAAAATGCTGTAAAAGTCCAAAGGAAGAGTGGCATGGTACTCCTCAATGATGTCTCGAATCGGTTAGCCCTAGAGGACTCGGAAGAGCGCCGGGTCTTTAGCCAGGTGACTTGGCAGCAGTACGAAGCTCTGCTGGCTGACCTGGGGGAGAAGTCTCCCTATCGGGTGCATTTCTTAGACGGAGATTTAGAAATTGTGGCCCCCAGTCGTCTTCACGAGAGTGGTAAGACCCGAATTGGGGATTTGCTGCTGATCTACTTTTTGGAAACCAATACCGAATACTTCCCCATGGGGTCGACCACCCTGCGCAGGCCAGAGCGGCAGGCGGGGGGTGAACCGGATGAGAGCTACTGCATTGGGATGGATAAGGATTTTCCCGACCTGGCGATTGAGGTGATTGTTACCAGCGGCAGCATAAACCGTTTGGAGCTCTACCGCCGTCTGGGGGTGCGGGAAGTTTGGTTTTGGCAAAGCGGTCGCCTGGCCATCTACCATCGTCGAGAAAACACCCAGTTTGCCGCCACCGCTGGCTATGAACCCATTGCCCGCAGTGAGCTGCTGCCCGATTTAGATATGGAGCTGCTGACCCGCTGCCTGCAAAACCCCAACCCCCTCGCCGCCGCCAGGGCATTTCGCCAAGGGCTTCAGTGAGAGATAAGAAGATCCCTGGGTTCTCAAAGAACCCAGGGATCTAGAATTTTGCTTGGGGTGAGCCGGACGGATCTGCGGCGAACCTACCAAACCATCCGGCCCGGTTTTATCTGAGGTCAGCTCACCTTAAATTGACCCGTGCCTGCTACCGCTGAATCGGGCTGAAAATTTGACTCAGCAATCGCAGTTGATCAGCATTCCCCATGCTGATCACCCTATCGCCGGGGTAGAAGTGGGTATCGGCGGTGGGGCCCACAATCAGCCCCCCCTCGGCGCGGCGGATGGCCAAAATTAGCGCTCCCGACTGGCGGCCCAGCTGGGTCTCCCCCAGAGTTTTGCCGATGCTGGGGCAGCTCTCGGGCAGCAGCAAAAATTCTTCAACATAGACCGTGCCATCTGCCCCGGTGAGAATGCCGTCTAAAAAATCCACCACCTGGGGCCGTAGGGCGGCGGCGGCCATGCGCTTACCGCCGGTAATGTAGGGCGACACCACCACATCGGCCCCGCCCCGCTGCAGTTTAAGGATGGCCTCTTCGGTGCTGGCGCGGGCAATGGTGCGAATGCCGGGGGATAGGGTTTTGGCCGAGAGCACAATGTAGAGATTTTCGGCATCGGAGGGGAGCGCGGCCACCAGACAGCGGGCCCGTTCCACGCCCCCGTGCAGCAGGATCTGATCTTGGGTGGCATCCCCTTGTAAGGTGGCGTATCCCAACTGCAGCGCCGCCTGGATCGCCCCATCTTCAGAGTCAATCACCACAAACGAAATGGCTTCGGCCGCAAACTCTGTCGCCACCTGGCGACCGGTACGGCCAAAGCCGCAAATAATGTAGTGGCCCTGCAACGATTCCATCAACCTACGCCGCTTTCGTAATCGAAACCCTGCCTGAAAATAGCCCTGCACCATGGCCTCGGTAAAGTTGTTGAGGATGTAGGCAATCACCCCCACCCCCATCATGATCAGCCCAATGGTAAATAGCCGGCCCCAGGGGCTGAGGGGGCTAATTTCCCCAAACCCCACGGTCGATAGGGTAATCACCGCCATGTAGGTGGCATCTATCCAGCTCCACCCTTCCATAAAGCGGTACCAAAGCACCCCGGAGACCATGACCAACCCCAGGGCTGCCATGCCGCTCAGCAGGTGTCGCCGGGTGCGCCGATAGTTTTCTTCTACCTTAGTCTCGCCGTAGCCGGGGTGTTTTGGATGCACGGGTGTCAACCCCTACAAAGTGGCATAGCCCGGATCGCAAACCACTGTCGCAGCCGCGATCACTGCTCTAGAGTGTAATCGCAAAAACGCCCTGGGGTGAGCCAGGGCGCGCCGCCTGTATTGGGGAAGATGAGAGGCTAGTTACCTAGGCGTACTCGCCCGGTGCGCAGGCCGTCGAACACCTGGTTAATGTGCTGGCGATCGCGGGCGGTCAGCGCGGGGTTGCTCAGCAGGGCCGTGGCCAGGGTCAGGTGGTCGCGGCGATTCAAGGCTCCCTGCTGGAGTACGGTGGTTACCAGAGCTTGAATATCTAAGGCGAGGTTTTGGGATAGAGATGACACCATGCGGGTAATTCCTCGGTTCAGGCCTTGGTTCAGGTGTAACGGGTAAAACGGGTAACTGAGGCTGAGAGAGCTTGGCTCGGTCGGGAGGCAGGAGCTAGGAGTCAGGAGTCAGGAGTTAGGCAAGAACTGACCTGTGACCCTTGAATTCAAACTTCTCACCGAGGCAAAGCGTCTTGTCTGGGGTCGGCACCCACGAAGAAAGGATAAGACTCAAAATGTAGCTGTTGCTACATTGACTCTTTGCTCAAGCATGCCCGATCGCCTAGGCGTTAGGCTAGGACTGGGGTGAAGATTCTATGAATCTGCATGAAAGCTTGGATAAGGGTGTCACACCCCCGAGATAGTACGGAAAAATGGCGCAATGGCCAGGAGAGTCCCGTGGAGATTTACCGGATCGAGGCGTTTCAAGATAACTACATCTTTGTCCTTCACGATGCCGATCGCCACGAGGCGGCAGTGGTTGACCCAGGCGATGCGGGGCCGGTGTTGCGACAGCTAGAGCACCTGGGTGCGACCCTGACCGCGATCTTTAATACCCACCACCACAGCGATCATGTCGGCGGCAACCGACAGCTGTTAGACCAGTTTCCCGCCGCTCAGGTTTATGGTGGGGTCGAGGATCGATGTCGCATTCCAGGGCAGACCCACTGGCTGGAGGATGGTGATTGGGTCAGCTTTGGCGATCGCTCAGCCCTGGTCATCTTTGTGCCGGGGCACACCCGTGCCCACATTGCCTACTACTTTGCCCCGGTCAGCTCCGACGGGTGGGGTGAGCTCTTTTGCGGCGATACGCTGTTTGCCGGGGGCTGCGGCCGCCTGTTTGAAGGCACCCCCCAGCAGATGCTGACCTCGTTGACCAAACTGCGACAGTTGCCCGACACAACCCGGGTGTGGTGTGCCCACGAGTACACCCTCAATAACCTCAGATTTGCCATCACGGTAGATAGTGGCAATCCCACCCTGCGGGCACGGCTAGAGCAGGTGCAGGCGGATCGGGCCCACCATCGACCGACGGTGCCCGCTGATTTAGGGCTGGAAAAGCAAACAAATCCCTTTTTGCGCTGGGACGTGGCGGCTCTACAGCAGGCGGTGGATAGCACAGCGGCGGTACAGACCTTTGCCCGGTTGCGCGGCAAAAAAGACCTGTTTTAGAGTATTCCAACTAAATACCTATCCAGAGTCTCACCGCGACCGGCCCAACGGGCCGAGTTCGCGGCCTGGAAATGAATGCTTTTTTAGTTGGGATACGCTTAAGACCCCTTTGGGGAGGGCAGTGCTATACAATCACATCAGCAGTGTCGGCCTGAAGGTACTCATTCGTTCAGGCATATTATTCAGAGGGGCAAGACCTGGCTATGATGCTCAAATCCACCACGCGCCACGTTCATATTTATACCGCCGTCGTTGCCAATAACGAGCTGGTGCTCAGCGATGACAAACTCACCCTAGACATTGACCCCGATAATGAATTTAACTGGCCTGAGGAAGCGCTCAAGGCCGTATATGCTGAGTTTGACCGCCTGGTCGACGGCGCTGCCGGAGAAGACCTCACCGACTATAACCTGCGCCGCATTGGCTCTGACCTAGAGCATTTTATTCGGCAGCTTTTGCAGCAGGGGGCCATCAGCTACAATCTCAAAAGCCGAGCATTGAACTACAGTATGGGGCTGCCTCGGGTTGAGGCTGAAGAGGCCGCCGCTGGCTAGGCTGGGCGATCGCCTCGATCGGTTCCAGGGGTGCAAGCCCCCTTGGCTGCGTATCCAAGGGTATTACCGGGACCAGCTAGGGTTGGCTACTATAGAGCCAGTTTAAGATCTGTTTATCTGCACCCAGAGGATCGTGATCCAGTGCTTTAATCCATCTTGTCGGTCAATTTCGACCCCCCCGGCTGGTCGCTGCAAGGTCTGCGAGACGCCGCTGCTGTATCGCTTCTTGTTGGCGGTGGGCGATGCGCAGCTAGAGGTGCGCCCTGGGGCTCTGGTAGCGGGTCGATTTCTAGTATGGGGCGATCGCCTCTGGCTCGACACTCGCCCCGATACCCCGGCACCTACCCTAGAGCAGATCCCAGCTCCGCTGTTGCCCTACCTGAAGCTGTTTCACCTGGCTCAGCATGTGCCCCGCCCCTACGCCTACCTCACCACAGAGGAAACCGGGCTGGGGGAGATGGTTTTACTGCTGGATATGGCCCCGGTTGGTACCCGCCTAACGTTTCAAGACGGCGGCCCCGGGCGCATAGAAGCAGCCCTACTGCCGTCGCTGCCTAGTGCCTGGGCCAGGGGTTCCGCGTTGCAGCAGCTCAACTGGCTGCGACAGGTCGCTTACCTATGGCCTGCCCTGGCCGAGCACCAGGTGGCCAGGACTCTCCTCGATTTGGATGACCTGCGGGTCGACGGCGCGCTCCTGCGATTAACGACCCTAGTGGCTGACGGTTCGGCTCCGACTCTGGCGGATTTGGGCCAGCGATGGGCGGGGCTAGCGGCGATCGCTCAGCCCTCAGTGATGCCTTATCTCGACTGGTTGAGCCAGGCCTTGGCCAAAGGGCAACTCACCTCGGCCACGGAGCTAGTCGCTGAGCTCCAGGGCGCGATTCAGACCCTGGCCCAGGGCTTGCGGGTGACCGTCGAATGGGTCGCCGATACTGACCAGGGCCCTGCTCGCGATCGCAACGAAGATGCCTGCTACCCTCAGCACGAGCTGCGTCAGCAGCAGTTAACCGGGTCAGCCCTCGGCACCGCTGCCCCACCACTGCTGCTGGTGTGCGATGGCATTGGCGGCCATGAGCAGGGCAACGTGGCCTCTCAAACCGCGATTAAGCTGATCCAACAGGAGCTTGAGCCCCTTACCCAGCAGCCCCATCTGACCCCCGAGGCGATCGCCCAGCACCTCCAACGGGCGCTGATTTTGGCCAACGACGCCATCTCCGCCCGCAACAACGACGAACAGCGCTCGGCCCGAGCTCGCATGGGTACCACGGTCGTGGCGGCGTTGGTGCATTTCCCCTACGTCTCCATTGCCCATATTGGCGACAGCCGCGCCTACCGAGTTAGTGCCCGCACCTGTTACCAAATCACCGTTGACGACGATGTGGCCTCGCGGGAGGCGCAAATGGGCTATGCCCTGTACTCAGAGGCCGTGCAGTTGCCCAGTGGCGGTACCCTGGTTCAGGCCTTGGGCATTAGCGCCTCGGGCTATCTCCACCCATCGGTGCAGCACCTGCTGCTGGACGATGAGGCGGTGCTGCTGCTCTGCTCTGACGGGTTGAGCGACTATGACCGGGTCGAGGCGATCGCGCCCCACCTGGTGGCTCCTCTGGTGACGACCGCCGGATCCCTCGAGGCGACGGTTGCCGAGCTGATTAAGCAGGCCAATCGTCTCAACGGCCACGATAACGTCACCGTTGGGTTGATGCGGTTGCAACCCCAGCCCGCAGCGCTGCCAATCTTGCCGGCGGATAGCCTTAAACAAGCCAACTCGGTGACCCATTTCATTCCATTAACCGCCGCGCCGACGCGAATCGTAGCCCCCAGTGCCCAGCCTGAACTGGCATCCCCATCCCCCCGTTCAAAGTTTGCCTGGCTTCCGTTTCTAGGCGGTATCACCGTGGTGTTGACTGTGCTAGGGGTGGCTGCCCTCGGATTCGTGGGTCGCCAGCCCGAGGGTGGGCCTGCGCCCATGGCCCTCCAGCCGCTATCGTCCCAGTGGCCAACTGGGCTGGGGGGCCAGCCGTTGCTGGGTGCTGCCCTAGCGGCCACTGTCGATCTACCGGTGGGTTCTTTTTTGCAGGTTACCGGTGCGGTCAATGGCGACCGGCTGACGCTGCTAGGACAGCCAAAGCTGGGCCTAGCAGCCCCAGGGCCAGAGTCATCGGCCTTGGCTGTGGCCCTAGCCACCGGCAGCATTCTTAAGGTTGTCAGTCGCCAAACCACCACCGATGCGATCGCCTGGGTGCGTCTTCAGGTCTGCTCCATTCCGTCGGGCCGCTCGCTGGCCCAGCGGCCCCAGGAGACCGATCGCAGCCCCCTGACCCAGTCGGCGGCCCCTGATCTCAACCAGCGGCTGGCGGCCCCAGGGGACGAGGGCTGGGCCCAAACCCGTCAACTCTACGGGGCCGCCACGTTTTTGGAATTGGTCACCCCTGCCCAAGCCGATCGCTGCCTTCCCTAACCCGTTTACCCAGCGGCCCGGCCCTTTGTCCTAGGCTTGCCTATGTTTTCGTCCGATGCCCTCATTCTTAGCCTCGCCATCGATCGCCTCACCCAGGCCGACTCGAATCACTATGCCATTTGGGTACTGGACAGCCCGTTCCCAGGAGGGTACGCCCACCACGATCGCCTCTGGGATGACCAAATGGCCCAGCTGTGGGACAGCTGGCAACAGTTTTTTTCGCTGCGGGGGCTACCCCAGGTGCCCCACGTGCCCTCGGCCTATGTGCCCCAGTTTCACCTCGACGACCTGCTGGATCGGGTGGCTCCCGCCGCCGAAGCCAGCGGTTACACCGGCCGCCTCATGCAGGGGTTGGGGGTCAGTCTGTGGGAGTGGCTGTTTGACGGCCCCATTCGCCAAACCCTGGAGCGCAGCCTGGGCATGGCCAGTGGCCAAAACCGCCCCCTTAAGCTGCGGCTCGAGGTACGCCCGCCGGAGCTGATTAGCCTGCCCTGGGAGATTATGCAGCCCCAGCCCGGCTGTCCGGCCCTGTCGCTGGGGCCCCAGATCCTGTTTAGCCGCACCACTAGCACCGTGGAACCGTTGCCCCAGGCCGAGCTAGATACCTCCCTGCGCATTCTGCTGGTGTTGGGTCAAGACGATCCCAGCAGTGCCGGGCTGGGGGGGGCTGAGCAGGTTTTACAGTTGCCCCAGGAGGCTGAGGCCCTGAAGCAATTGCTCGAGCTCAGTGCCTCTAGCCTCAGTCGTCGGGGGGTTAACCCAGTCACGTGCCAGGTCCAAACCCTGCTGGAGCCTGACCCCAAGACCCTGCTCAATGCCCTAGAGTCGGGCGACTTTAATGTGTTTTTCTATGCTGGCCATGGGGTACCCGCCCCGGATGGCGGGCTCCTGTTTTTGCGCCGGGGGGTGAGTCTGAGTGGCACTGAGTTGGCCCAAGCGCTGGCGGGCCAGGGCATTCGTCTAGCGGTCTTTAACACCTGCTGGGGGGCTCAGCCCGATCTGCAGGGGCAGCAGGTGATTCCCCGCAGCAGCCTGGCGGAGGTGCTGCTCCACCACGGGGTACCAGCAGTGCTATCGATGCGCGATTCCATTGCCGATAAGGAGGCGCTTAGCTTTATTCAAGTGCTGGCCCGGGGGCTGGCCGATCGACACCCCGTGGCCCAGGCGGTGGCGGTGGCCCGGCAGCATTTGCTCACGGCCTACCGATTTAACCATCCCGCTTGGACGTTGCCGGTGCTCTACCAGCATCCCCAGTTCGATGGCCAGTTGCTCCACGAGGCCGCCCTGGCCGTGACCCAGCTGCCGGGGTATGATCGGCCCTCGGCCCAGGCGGTGGTGGTGCGCTGCCTAGAAAAACCAACCCGCATGTGGCGACTGGCCGATGGGTTTTTGCGGGTGGGTCGACTACCCGACAACGACCTGGTGATCTTAGAACCCTGGGTGTCGGGGCAGCATGCCGAAATTTTCTGTCGCACCCAGTTTGGCCATGGCGGGCCAGAAACCGGCTACTATCTGCGCGATCGCTCTCGCTATGGCTCCTACTACTTTGATCAGGGGGGATGGCACCATGTCCACCGGGCTGAGGTACCCCTAGCCCTGGATACCGCTATTCGCTTTGGCAGCCAGGAAGGCGAGTTGATGGAATTCACCCTCGAGGGTAAGCCCAAGTCACCCTTGCCGTGCTAGGGATCGGAGCTAAAATTGTTCGCAGCGTACGGAATGACCTGGTGGTACGGTGTATTCACTCTTGTCAGGTTTTATTACCATCCCGTGCATCCCTACGTTAGTCCTAAGTCTTCCCTATGAATCAGCCATCCAACGTTCCCAACTCCGCCTCTGAGCCCACCATAGCTACCGAGCACGATCTGCTGGCCAGTATTTTGAACCTCGAACCGGTCTACCCCTGGCAGCCCATGACCCCAGAGGCTGAACCCTACCTGGCCAGCCTCGAGGCGGAGTTTGACACCCTGGACGATGGCGAACTGACCACGGCGATCGCCGCAGGATGGCAGAAGTTTGCCGCTCAAATGACCACTCAAATGGCCGCTCTAGCCCAGCCACCAGTGCCGTCGATCGCGGTCCTAGAGCAGATTAGTCAGTTTCAGGCGCGGGTGCCCGGCGGGCTGCTGCAACGTCTGGCCGCCACCGCGACGACCCTGGCCCGTAGCGGTCAACCCCTGATCGATCAGTTGGTGCAGTGCGTCAATGAAGTGCTACCGACCTGGAACGCCGATGACCTGTCGGTGCTGGCCCGCCCCTTGGCCTATTCTCTACGCGATGGTCGGGGCGAAATTTTAGAACTCAACCTGAGGGCCATTCCCACCACAGCCTGGGAGACGCTGTCTGACCTAGAACAGGTGCGGCTCACCCTGGCCATTGCGTCTATGGTCCTGAAGGCGGCCCAGGAGGAAGCCCCAGAGGAAGCCCCGGAAGAAGACGTCAATAGGGCCGATGGCAACCCGACCTAGAGCAATTGGGAGTCGTTGTTAACCTCTTAGGCGGCTTCTGGAACATAGTTTCCCAAATAGTGGGCATGGTGGACACTGCCCACCATGCAGTGGCTACAGTCGCTAGATTAAAGCTGGGATATTTTTTTTTAGAAATCTCCTTGAAAATTTCAATAAAAAGTTCTCAATGAACTTCTTGTTGGCTCGTAATAGTATTGTAAAAATCTGCGGAAAGGGCATATCTCCCTGGGGATACTAGAGAAGAATCAGTTTCCATGGGAATGATGGAGGGTGGTTACCCTGCTTCATCTCTTCGCCATTCTCTTCGCACTCCACTATGCACCCAACGCTATGAGACAAAACCTCACCCTTTGGGTTTACCGCCAGCAGGCCCGGTACCGCTACCGGCAGTCCCTGACTCAGTCTCGCCAGGGCAACGTAGATGCCGTGCTTAAAACCCTGCCCCTGGCCTTAGCCCACCATCCTCGCCCGGCGGATATTCGCATTGAGCTGGGTAATGCCTGTTGGCAGAGCGGGGCGATGGAGGCGGCCTTGGCGCATTTTACTGAGGCGATCGCCCTCGACCCGACCAGCGTGCGCGCCTACGGCAATCGGGGCCTGATCTACGGCCAGCAGGGCCGCGATGACTTGGCCCTCGCTGACTGGCAGACAGGGCTCCAGCACCAGCCTAGCCACGCGTTGATTCACTACAACCGGGGGCTGCTGTATTTTAGGCAGGAAAATTACCGCGCGGCCCTGGCGGACTTTGACGACGCCCTGGCCGCTAACCCCAACCTGGCTGAAGCCTACCAGCACCGGGGCTACGTTCATGAAGCTCTGGGGCAGATGGCCGCCGCCGCCCGCGACTGGGAACTAGCTCTGTGCAACGACCTCAATCTTGACCAGGCTCGGCAGAAACTGTCCTCTTTGCACCAGGCCCAGCGCGATCGCTTACTGGCCCAGTGGTTGCAGGATGGCCTAGGGCTGGAGAAGATTACCGTTGAGGCCCAGCACCAGGGCGGTAGCCTACAGATTCAGGTCTATCGTCCCCTCGGGGTTGGCATTAACTATTTCACCCTGCCCGATCAGCTGCGCGCCCTGATCATCAGCTGGCAGATGGAGGATGTCCATAGCTTTGAGCTGACGGCTCAGGTCAAGGAGCAGGGGGTGGTGGAGTGGCAGGGTCGCTATAAGCTGTTTCAAGGGCAGCCCTGCCCCCCGGCCCAGTGGCACAGGGTGCTGCTGACGGCCTTTGTGATTTTTCCACCCCTGGGCATTCCGGCGTTGGCGTTGGCGATGAACCTACGCCAGGCCTATCAACGGGGCGACTACCTCAGTGCTCTACGCGCCTCGAAGGCGATTCAGGGACTGTGTCGGGCGGGCAGCATGACCTCTCTAACCTTGGTTACCCTACTGATCAGTTACTGGGGCTACCAGCGCCTCAGCGAACCAGCGGCGACGGCGAACTCACCCCATCTGGGGGCCATGGTTAGGTCGTCGGCTCCAGCGACGAGCGATGAGTAGCGACCAAATCGGGTAGGCTCATGGTTTCGTAGCCTTCAAAGGGCTGATGAATCCAAGGGTTATCGGGTAGGTAGGTGACATGGTAGTCGGGCTTGAAGATTGAATCGGCCTTGTACCAGAGCACCGCCGTCCGCAGGTCTTCGATGTAGAACCCGTACTTGTGACGTAGCCAGTCGATGGATTTTTTCAGACTATAGCCTGAGTCGACCAGGTCATCGACGATCAGCACCTGGCTGCCCAGGCTGGGGGTGGTCATGCTCAGGTCGCGGGAAAAGGTAATCGACCCGCGGGTGCGACCATCGGAGCCGCCGTAGGAGGCGGTGGACAAAATCGCCAGGGGCACATCAAAGAGGCGGCAGAGGGTATCGCCGATGCGCAGCCCGCCCTTGGCCAGGCAAACAATTTGATTAAACTCCCAGCCCGACTCATAGATTTGAATCGCTAGCGTTTCAATATCTCGACGGTACTCGTCCCAACTCACGTAGAAATCAGCCATGCCTTCTCCCTATTGCGATCGCCCTAGCCCGGAACCTGCCCCTGCAACCTGACATTAGTTCGCCTGCCCAGCCTTGGAGTTTGGTCCGTTTTGTCCGTTTTGTCCAAGGAATCGCTACAGTTCCTAATCTGGCCTCGGTGTAGGGCATTTTGCGATGGGGAAATAATACACTGAGGACGCCCTTTGAATTGTTGTTCTACAGCTGTTAATTCCCTACCGCTCCCCCCGCGATTGCTCCGCTCCTTCACCCGGCCCCTGACCTATGGCTTCGAACCTTTCGCCCCCCCGCGCAGGTAGCCCTGCCCCCGATGCGTTTTCCCTCTGGGGCAAGCTGGCCTTTGGGGCCGGAGACATTGGGCCGGGGATGACCGCCAACCTGCTGGCGTTTTCGTTCTTGATTTTTTTGACCACCGCCGCTGGCCTCAGCCCGGTGGCGGCGGGGTCGGTGCTGGCCATTGGGCGCATTTGGGATGCGGTGAATGACCCGTTCATTGGCTATCTGAGCGATAAGACCCGCACCCGCTGGGGTCGCCGTTATCCCTGGATTGTGCTGGGGGCGATTCCCTTTGGGCTGACCTTCTTCTTGACCTGGATCGTGCCGGGGTGGGAGAGCGACACGGCCAGGTTTTGGTACTACGTGGTGATGTCGCTGCTGTTTCAGGTGTTTTATACGGTGGTGAACCTGCCCTACACCACCCTCACCGCCGAGCTCACCAAAGACTACGACGAACGTACGGAGCTGACGGCCTTTCGGCTGGGCTCGTCGCTGTTTGGGGCGATCGCCGCCCTGGGCCTGGGCCTAGTGATTACCAACATCATTCCTGACCAGCGCCAGCAGTACCTGGTGCTGGGGGGCATCTGCGCGGTGCTGTCGGTGCTACCGCTGCTGTGGTGTGTGTGGGGCACCTACCCCTACGCCGTACAGCGCAATGCCCTACAGCCCGCCCCTGATGCTGAGGAAGCCCTACCCTTTGTCCAGCAGGTCAAAATCGTCTTTAGCAACCGGGCCTTTTTGTTTGTGGTGGGTATCTACCTGTTTACCTGGCTGGCCCTGCAAATGACGGCCAGCGTCATTCCCTTCTACGCCACCTTTTGGATGGGGCTGGACTCGTACTTTTTAGTCGCCTTACTGGTGCAGGGGACAGCCATTGTGATGATGGTGTTGGTCAACCTGCTCAGCCGTCGCCTGGGCAAGCAGGAGGTGTTTTACATTGGCATGGGTACCTGGATTATTGCCCAGATTGCCCTGTTTTTTGTGCAGCCGGGGCAGGTGGCGGCGCTCTACCTGCTGTGCATTGTGATTAGCTTTGGGGTGGCCACCGCCTACGTGGTGCCCTGGGCCATGCTGCCCGACGTGATTGAACTCGACGAGCTCAAGACCGGCCAGCGACGAGAGGGGGTTTTCTACGCCTTTATGACCCTGCTGCAAAAGGTGGGTCTGGCCCTGGGGCTGTTTTTGGTCAGCCTGGCGCTACAGTTTTCGGGGTTTGTCAGTGGGGCTACCCAACAGGCCCCGTCGGCCCTGCTGGCGATTCGCATTTTTATTGGCCCGGTGCCCATGGTGCTGCTGATAGCGGCCCTGGTGCTGGCTCGGTTTTACCCCATCACTCGGCAAATGCACGAAGAGATGCTGCTGCAACTGGCGGAGCGACACCATAGTCAAGGGTCAGATCAGGGGCCAGATTAGCCAGAGTCCTATTGAGAGGGTGTTTGAAAAGCCAGAGAGAGTCTGTCTTTATATTGCGAAAGCGGGTCAAGGTGGCTCATACCTCGGGGTATTTGCGGTGGCGGCGGGGGCAAGAGCACCAAGGAGTAACCTTTTCAAACATCCTCTAAGGCATCCAACCCGCAAACTGGTTTTCAACCGCTTTGAGGGGATCGGCGATCGCAGAAAATACGCTCTGAGAGACCGGATCGGGATACACATCATCCAGGCCGATTTCAGCCGCCTGTAAAGCCTGCTTAGCCACTTCGATCGGGGCAATTTTATCCATCGGTACGCCCTCAGCCATGGCCGTATCGACGGGGCCGGGGTAGATGCCAATCACCTGGGTTCCCTGGGCGGCCAATTCGGCCCGAATCCCTTGGGTGAGGGAATGCAGTGCCGCTTTGGAGGCACTGTAGGAACTAAAGACCGGTGCATTCGCCACCGATACCACCGACATCATGTTGATAATGGCCCCGCCACCACTGGAGCGCTACCCCGATATCCGGCTCGATCTGACCCTGAGCGATCGCTTTGTTGACTTGGTCGAAGAGGGCACCGATCTGGCCCTGTGGATCGGGCAGGTGAATGATCCAGGGCTGATCATTCACCGCATTGGCATTACCCGGCGTGTCACGGTGGCCGCTACAGCCTATTTTCGCGATCGCCCAGAACCTCAAACCCCAGAAGCCTTGGTCGAGCACAACTGTATTGTGTACACTCGCCTGGCCACGGGCAACGAGTGGCACTTTCAACGACCGACAGGTGGCACTACCCAGGTCACGGTCAACGGCAATCTCCAGATTGATAATTCTACCGCCATTCGTGAAGCCGTCCTGGCGGGTATCGGGATTGCCGTTTGTCCTGTTTGGCTGTTTGGTGAATGGCTCACCTCTGACGCTCTCAGCGTCATTCTCAAGGAGTATGAGCCCGTCCCGCTGCCCATTCACGCGGTCTATCGGCGGGGACGATTTGTCTCAGCAAAAGTACGTTATTTGATCGACTATCTCACCCATGAGTTCAAGCTTAATCCGTGGGTTTCGGACTATGGCGTTAAACAGTCAGCGTAACGTTCCGTTTGAGCGGCTGCCAGGAACTTCTGCTACAACACTGACCAACTTTGTCAGTCCACTCCAACCGGGTTGTTGGGCTGTGCTGCTACATGACATTGACTGAGTAGGCACGGATTGCTGTATCCACTGTCGCAATTGTCAAACCATTTTGTAAAGCTTGACAGATAAGTATTCTGTCAAATGGATCGCGATGTAATAGTGGCAGTTTAGCCAGTTGAATCACACTAGTTTCATCAAGGGAAAGACTGGCAATTTGATGTAGATCGCGCTGTTTGGGTAAATACGTTTCGGGATGATTCGGCAGAGGCAGCTTGCCTAACTGGTACTTGACAAGTGCTTCCCAGACTGAGATCGCGCTCAGATAAACCTCATTGTCTGGATCACGAATTGCATCCCGAACATCTGTTGACAACTGGGTATCACCACTGATGAACCATAGAAAGATGTGGGTATCTAGCAGAATCCTCATTTGCCCTCGAATGCGCTGAGAAGGTCTTCCGGCAAAGGAGCATCGAAATCATCTGGAACAATAAACTCACCTGCACACAAACCAAATGGGCGCAATTGCTTACTACTGGCAATAGGTCTAAGTTCGGCAATAGGCTTGTCAGATCTAACAATGACAAGAGTTTCGCCTGCCTCTACCTGATGAAGGTACTTTAAGGGATCACGTTGAATTTCATCAATAGTTACATTCAGCATCAGCCTACCTCGGTGCAAATTTAATGAGCAAACAAGTCTCCAAAACCTATAAACAGTTCAAAAGCTCTCTAGATAAAGAGTCTTAATTTGAAAAGCAACTTTTCTGGCTTGGGTCAGTGGAATGGGGTAGCCAACTGTGTTGTACCCTTGATTGGGAACACTTCTCTTCTGAAGAGTTTTCTGTAACTCCCAAACTAGCGCTCTCATCTTTCCTGGTTTGAAAACAAGAATTTCTTGCTCTGGTATTAGGACGATCCAGTAATCCGCCTGAGAACTCCACCCCCACCCTGGAATCATTTCTTTGTCGTTCGAGATGGTTTCAAAGAAGAGATTGCCCGTCCGTTTAGCCGCAAGGTCAAACTTATACTCAATCGTGATGACTGATCCATCTGACCGGGTAACAACTCTATCTATCCCTGCTTGCTGATACTTCATCTCCCCAGAGACATCAAGTACTTTGTAGATAAGATGTAACCATTGGTCTAAGAAGGTTTCTCCTTCTTGTCCAACTTTGCGCTGAGTTTCAAAATCGTATGGTTTAGTTTGCATAGATTTGAGGGATATAGAGTTGGACACCATCATTACCTTCT
>Ga0169931_10004871_pt1 | contig 20701 bp, 19 predicted proteins | sample Kivu_15m_20L_FD_129675 | JGI IMG/M metagenome (GOLD analysis project Ga0169931, IMG submission 129675) | Freshwater microbial communities from Lake Kivu, Western Province, Rwanda to study Microbial Dark Matter (Phase II) - Kivu_15m_20L... | ecosystem: Environmental > Aquatic > Freshwater > Lake... | reverse complement strand
TTTCAGTAGCAGCTCTATCTTTAGCGCCAGCTTGTTCATAAGCCTCAGCGGCTTCTCGTCTCTTTTTAGCCTCTCTTGAGAGAACTGTGATTACTTCAGCATCACTTAGCTCTCTGGCTTCTTGGCCTGAGACCTCTTCATTCTTGATTGCTGTTAGAACCATACGTATTGTTCCTGAGCGGAGCTCATCTCTATCTCGCATAGATTGAGTTAAATCGCTCTGTAGTTTCTCTTTTAGCGCCATAGCGGTATCTTCTCACACCCATGGGGTACAAAGTTCGCGAATTTTCGGTACCAATCTTGCCTTCGGGGTCACGCGACATTCGTGTACTGCACTTCTCTGACCTTCATCTCATTCCACATCGAAAAAGAGAAATCGCATATATCAAGAGTTGGGCTGCATTAAAACCAGATTTGGTGGTTAGTACCGGAGATTTCCTTGCTCATCCTGACGCGATTAAAACGTCACTCAGTGCTTTGGATGGATTACTAGATTTACCGGGGCTTTATGTATTTGGATCTAATGATTACTACGCTCCCCGATTTAAGAATCCATTGTCATATCTGCAAAAAGATAATGGCACAAGAAAACTTGGTTCCAAACTTGATACTGAGACGCTGGACCAAGAACTTACAAAACGGGGCTGGATAAACTTAAATAACCGCCGAACTTCGATTTTGATTCATGGGCTTGACATTGATGTGCGTGGTACCGATGATGCACATTTAGCGCTTGATGATTATACAAGAGTCGCTGGTAAGCCTTCTAGCGACATTTCCATTGGTGTCACACATGCTCCTTATAAACGAGTCCTCGATGAAATGTCTCATGACTCAATTGATTTGATTTTCGCTGGCCACACTCATGGCGGACAAGTTCGCATACCGTGGATTGATGGAAGTCGATCGCTCACTACTAATTGCGATCTGCCGAATTGGCGCTCACGTGGGCTCACCAAAGTTGATGGAGAGCCGTGGCTCAACGTCTCAGCTGGAATCGGCTTTAGTCCCTTTGCACCGATTCGACTATTGTGTCCAAGCGAAGTATCTCTCCTAAATTTGACACCAGGGAATTCTAAATTCGACTTAGGCGCTCATTAGAAGTAAAAGTTAAGTTCTGATACTATTTTATGCATTGTGACTCCAAAATTCCAAGTAGGCATAGATACTATTGAAATCCGTCGTATCTCTGAGATTCTGGAAAAATGTCCAGGATTCAGACATCGTTGGTTCAATTCAAATGAAAGTCTCCTAAGTTCTAAAAAAATGGCCGGTTCACTCGCAGCAAAAAAGGCCCTCTACAAGTCACTGGGCGGACAACTTTACTTCGATTATTCCAAAGTCACATTGCTACACGATGAATTTGGGAAACCAAAATTTGAATTTTACGATGGCGGTAGTTTTCTAAACTCACATTTATGTTACTCAATTTCCATAACTTACACAACAGAAACTGCGCAAGCCATAGCGATCACTCAATTATCAGAAGCAGCAAGCGATGATAACCTACGATGAGCTCCTGATCTTAATTAGAAATACTTTCTCAGAGTTACAACTTGATTCTGAAGATATCAGTGCAATATCAGAAAAGCTTGATTCATTATCAATTATGCATTTAATTATTCTTGTCGAGGAAAAAACAAATTATACTTTCACCATAGAAGATTTATCAAATATACGTAATCTCGCAGACATGCTAAAGATCCTTGAAAAAGACAAAATCCTGCGATGAAAATGTATCAAAATGGCGTGCGTGTACGATATCAAGTTGTAACTAATTTTAATAGTAATTCCTTAGTAAGAGAACTCAATAATCTAGCGAAGAGACAAGGTTTCAAACTAGACTTTTCGGCAATTGACTTTGCTCCTTTTCAAAATGCACTCCTTAATTCTGAAGAGGCAAGCATTCAAGTTGTACTTATCAATATACCAGATTTGTTCAAAACTTTTTTTGATAAGTTGAATTCTTTACTTGACGAAAATGAATTAAATGACGCAGTTGATTCCTATGTGAATCTATTAGAAGACATTTCGCAGATTGCTGATGTTCGAAAGCAAATCGTTTATATGATTGAACCCATTTTTTTTCATGTGAATCTACTACCAACAATGCAAAGTAAAAAGATTTACCGAGAAATTTACAACAGATTTAGATCTGCATTTTCAAAATTTCTTACCAAACATAAGCAATCAATATATACACGAGCTTCAGGATTTTCCACAAATATAGACATTGTTCAATCACCTTATTTTTATAATTCGAGAATGCATATTTTTCATAAGATGCCATTTACAAATAAAGGATTAGTTGAACTCACACTTGAATTATTTGGTATTTTAACCTCACAAATATTGGCACCGCCGAAAATTATAATTTTGGATTGTGATAACACTTTATGGAAAGGAATTATCGGCGAGGACAAGGCGTCAGAAATAGAAGTTGACGGTGAGAAGTATGGGTACTTTAGAATGTTCCAAAATCAACTCAAATTTCTCCGGGAAAAGGGCATACTCCTTGCGATTTGTTCAAAGAATAATTTACACGAACTATTGACTTTCTTTAGGGAACGCGAGGACTTGCCATTAAGAATCGAAGATTTTGTGCATATCGAGGCAAGTTGGAAGCCAAAATCAGAAATGATTAGCCAAATTCTCACGCGGACTCAATTGCTCGCCCATTCTGCAATTTTCGTAGACGATTCGCCTTTAGAGATTGCCTCGGTTTCATCTGCGCATCCATCAATCAATATTATTGAAATTCCCAAGAGTCTTGAAAGGCTACCAGAACTTCTCTCTAATTTTGATTTTGGTAATTTTTCCATAACACTGAATGAAGATATCCTCCGATTTGATTCAATAATAAATGAAGAGGCAAGACGTTTAGTAAAGGAAAATAATACTTTTTCCACTTATTTGGATAAACTTGAGCTAAAATTGAAGATATCGCAAGTTACTTTAGAGTCACAAACATTAATTCCAAGAGTTACTCAACTTATTAATAAAACCAATCAGATGAATTTCACGACTTTACGATTAGACTTGTCGAACTTTTTAGCTCATATTGAACAAACAGGGCGTGTTTTTGCAGCGTCTCTCGAGGATATTTATGGCGATTATGGTGTTGTAGGCGTCGTTTTGCTAAGTGAAAATCGAGAGATGGCTAAAGCTGAGATAACAAATTTTCTTCTGAGTTGTCGGGCATTAGATCGCGGAGTTGAAGTTGCGCTACTAAAGTCTATTACGAGATTGCTCGAGGATGAAAAATATTCATCTGTCAAACTCTGTTTAGTAAAAAATGAGAGAAATATACCCGCGCAAGATCTTTTCCATCGATTGTCGGGAAATTTGACGAGTAGATACGAATTCTTGAGAGACTTTGAAAAAATTGAGTTGGTCGGAAATAAGGAACTTTTGTATCGAGACTCAATACAAGTTTCTTTCGAGTAAATATGGGTTTCGATATGACCTTACTTAACTTAGGTTCTCTGATTTGCGCAATTCTTTTTCTAATTTCAACACCCGCTTTGAGATCTTACAGATAGGCCTTGCTGGGTTTCCTCTATAAAGTGTGAATTCCTCACTTTCGCCTTGAAAGACGGATTGCAAAGCAAGGCTTGAGCCATCTCGCAAATTTGAATCTGGGAGAATTACAGAGTGCATGCCAATCTTGACATGACGTCCTAAGAACACTTTTGCATTTTTAACCATCGTGAATTGAGCTGGAACTGTTGGATTACTCATTGCCAATCCGGTGAAGTCATCAGATCGTGTGATGATTGAACTTTTATAACTTATTGACGAGAAATCGGAAACGACTATTCCTTTATCTCCTCCGTCAAGAAGTGCCAATGGAGCTAAGTGAACATATTTTCCAATCTCTAGTTTTCCCGACATTATTACAAAGTCATCAATGCGCACGTTGTCAGCAATATAAGAGTCTAGATGAATGTTATTGAAAACGGCTAGGTGACTAATTTTTACGTTTTTTCCAATACTTAGTGGTAGCTTGGATAACTCTTCGCTTGATAAATAAGACAATTTCCCGAAAGCCTCTCTATTTTTGCTTAATACAAATTTATCCTAAGTACAGTTTACTCTTGTACTTCTGTTATTTCAACCGAATATAATCCGTTGTTTTTTTACCTTCTAAAATTATTAATTAACTCGCGAAGCGATCTCAGAGATTTTTATCCAAAGCCTCCTTAAACACAAAAGTGTACAAAGGTCACTAAACATAATTAGATTAAACGTGCACGGGGCCTTCAATAATTTCAAAATAGGACGCACCTTCTGGCAATATGTGAACCACGTGTGCCGTACCCGAGGGAATTACACAGATATCTGAGTTTGAAGCACGGATACAGTGCCTTTGAAGTTCAACCCCGGCGGAATCCAATTCACAGACCTCTAAAGAGCCTTTAACCACCACGAAATACTTAGCAAAATACTTATTAATTGCGTTTGAGAAAAAAAATTCACTTTGGCATTGAATAAACATAAATTGCGTTTTCGTACTAGAATAATCGTGAAAACAAAATCTAGAAATCGGACTTTTGAATTCAAGAGATTCCCCCAACAAGAAGTTCTGAAGATAGTTGGATGAGTGAACGACTATCGAAGTTTGAGCTGCCGATGGATTGTGATAGTACGCCGGTGAAGCCGCACGATCATCAAGGCGAAATTCCATGAGTACAGCCTAACATTCTGGTATTTTTAGAGTGTGCCCAGCCGAGTACTGAGAGTGTTCCCAAGCGCTGATCTTTCCAGCGTGAATCGAGCTTCTGGTCTAACAATCGAGACAGATCAAGGGAATTATCTTGATACGACCGCAGGTGGAACCTCGTACGCGATATTTGGATGGAATCATCCTAAAGTAAATCAGGCGATGATAGAACAAATGAGCAAATACAGCCATCTAGATTACAAAATATGGGACGACCCCAACCTAGAGTTACTCGCTGATGTAATTTTGAAGTCTAGCCCCGGGAATTTGAAGCAAATTTATTTTGCTGGTAATTCGGGTGCAGAAGCTTGCGAAGCGGCCATGAAAATCAGCTTCCAAGCACACCTACAAAATGGAAAAAAGGACAAAATTTGGTTCATTTCACGAACACAGTCTTATCACGGAGCGACAGCGGACGCGTTATCTGTAGGGGAAAGGCCAAATCTGGAAATATATCGGCGCACGCTATCGCCTTTTCGTTCTCAAATTTCAATGCATCACTTTCGCGCCAATGCCAAATATGGTGAATCTAAGGAAGAATACGCCGATAGATGTGCGCAAGAATTAGAATCGGAGATTTTGCGGATTGGGCCTGAAAGGGTGTCTGGTTTTATAGGTGAAACAATCATGGGTGGACTTGTTGGAGATGTGCCCCCAGTTGGCGAATACTGGAAAAAAATAAAAAGAGTTTGCCAAAAATACGATGTACATCTAATTCTTGACGAAGTTTATTGCGGAACAGGCACTACTGGTCGATACTTTTCATTCGAACATGATGACGTAAATCCAGATCTGGTTTTCTTTGGAAAAACTCTCGCTGCCGGTTACGGGGCTTTAAGTGCAGTAGCGATGAATTCAGCTGTCATCAACTCATTGGTGCAGAATAAAAATAGCAGAATTCAACACTCCACAACCCATCAAGGGCATTCGCTTTCGGTAGCTGCCGCACTTGCAATTCAAAGCGAGATTAATCAAGAGACTTTCTTGCAGGAAGTGACAGAAAAAGGTTTATACTTTCGAGAACACCTAAACCAATCCTTGGGCGATTTTGACTTTTCACGTGATAATCGAGGTCGGGGTCTGCGATTTTCAATTGAACATAACATTCACGTTGATGATCAGATTGAGTTTGGAAAAGAAATTGAAATCGAGTGTAAAGCTCGTGGATTACTTGTGAATGCAAAGTGGCATAGAATTTGTTTTACCCCAGCACTAATCATCTCTTATTCGCAAATAGATTTTGCGGTAGATGTTTTGAAAACAAGCTTAGAGCGAGTAATGTCAAAGAAATTGTGGAAGAGAAGTTGAATCTAAAAGCTAAGCATTACTATTCCCTTCTTATTTATAACTTTAATCAATACAGACTAATTTTTGGGCGACTAATTTTCGCAAAATTGATAAACCGAAGAATCAGAAAAAACCAAATTAAGTGTGTTCATTTAGGTTGGCAGCTCACGTGGCGAAATGAGAAAACTTCTCCTGCTTTCGGTGCATTTATGCTTGTATTATTATTTGGTAGATTTTTGAGAGAAATTGGAATAAATTTGTGTATCGAATTTTCTCAAAGAAATATATATGATAAAGTTCTTTATGATTACCAAGACGAGTTAAATTTACTAATTCAAAAGTACTTCCCTACATGTGCACGCATCCATTCTCCACGAGAAGGATGTGTAAATCTCTCGCAAGAAGTGGCACGTTTAAGACTCTTTAGTAACTCCGACAGAATTCCAGACCATTACTTGCCGAGCATAATTCACAATTATTCACGCGAATTCAATTATTCAAACATTCGAATAAGCAGACAAGAGTTAAGAAAAAATTTATCATTTTCCCAAGAGAGTCTCAAAATTATTTGGGGTCATAGGCTAGATTCTATTCAGCCTTTCAGAAATTCAGGCACTCTCAATCATTTCCTCCTCTTACATTCTCTTCTCAAGATTTCTAATAGAATCGAAATTGTTAATATCGGCTCCCCTGAAGCGATTATCAGGCTCCGCACTAAATTCCAGAAACATGCAGAAAATTGTACTCTTTGCGAAAACTCACGTATCTCTTTTGAAATTAATCCATATGTTACAAATACAGAACGCATCCTGAGTGGTAGTCTCTACCTATCAGACTCAAGAAATGGGCTAACCGATTTTGCGCTTATGTCCGATGTACCTTCTGTGCTAGTTTCTTTCAAATGGCGCTATCATCCAAATCGCTCTGGTCAAAGTTATTTTTGGAAGACGGAACATCAATATTGGTTAGACTCAACCAACATTTCGGATTATATTCTAATATCAAGACTGGAAGAACTCGTAAGATCGATATTGCTTGGAGAGAAGTAACTTTTTGAATCCTCATAGCAAGAAACTTGGGTTTTTTGTGAAAAGACTTTTGAATTTTTTACACGTAAGAATACGAAGGAAATGTAAAATTTTATCGTGACCTTTTGGTAGATTCTGGAAAAAGGCGATTACCTCTCGATTAATTCGATTCTATAATTTAGACCGCTGGCTTTGGGGAAGAGACAAAACGTCAAATAGACCTGGTAAACTCCTAAGGTAATCTTAAGTCAATCATTCTATAAGCCATTGCACAAGCTCGTGCAGAACCAATCTGATTTTCGTATCAACGTCTTATATACATATTTTTGGCCACAACTCTCGAGCGAGAAAGTCGCTCTCCCTTATACCTATCAAAAATTTATGATAGCAACACATCTAGGTACGATGCTGCAGAACTTAACTATCGTATATCCACATCATGTTCTGGGCACTAAAAAGTCTCCATTGATTGACGGAGTAAGATTTTTACAAAATTGCCCATCATTACTCACAAAAACGTATTTGCATCCAATACACATCGATTATTTTACGTAGTTCATTGTGCAAATTATTGAAAATGATACTCTGGACAAATCAATTTTTTGTCCAAACGAAGAATAACACCTCACTCATTTTGGAGATTATTGGCCTGCACTATGGGTCTAGATCCTAATCTAGTTCTTGAATCCGAGTCGAAATCTCGTAACTGAATTTCAGATAACTTTACTCGAGAACGCCATTTCGATTTACAACTCCCAATATCTCCCTCTTCGATTGAGGACACAGCAAAATGTTTGGCGTATGAATTTCTCAAGCAGGTTACACGCTAGATACACAAAGAATTATGACCTACAAGATAATCATCGAAGACATGTTTAACGCGTTTACTTTAAAACTTTGATCATTAAGTCTGCATGACATTGCGAATTTCAATTTATCTTCGTCACAATTCTTTAGTTTATAACCTTGCCGCTTCAGCACTGTGTAGTCCATAGTCCTACTAAATCTATGCCTTGAATATTCGCTATTATCCATGCTAAGGCCTGTGTGATTCTCGAGACCTTTTCTCAAGACCATATCTGTCTTGGGACCTCCTTCTTGCCAATACCACTGATCAGTTATTAATCGCTTGGTACCAAAGGTAATGGGAGGAAATGCAGCTCCGTTAGGCGTGCCAACCCAGAATCTTGCATTAGCCCACAACCAAACATCCATAAATTCACTCTTTAGTTGTGAATACGCATAATCAAAGGCCATAAAATCTTTATCTATTCTTGGGAAAGTGGAGTCTCCCATCCTCACAACAAGTCCGCCTAAATCTGTTACGTGTTTAGCGAGTTTCCAGTATTTAAAGATATTGGCGTCTCTCGCTTGAGCGAAAGTTAAATCTCGATTTTTCGGCTCTCTAACATGTAGTATAATAAACCACAATGGAGCATATCCTAAGTAATTTCTAAGATAATCTGTTCCTTTAGATTGTTCCTCAGAATTAAGAGATAAAATGAAATCATCCTGAACCTCAAACTCTGGATGTTCACAATTTGAATAAAAAGCAGCAGCATCACTTTCCGTTCTGTATTCGTTGTTAACATCTAAACTGTAATGCAAGGTATCTACTTGAGTTGGAGAAAGTTTTGAGAAAACTTCGGGTTTAGCAAATTGAATTTCAAGTGGAGAATGTCTACACAGTAGCTTTAAATAGTAGTCATTTGCAGATTTATTTTCAGGCAGAACTATAATTCGGTTTGGATCCCGCTGTCTATAGTAATTTATATAAAGAAAAAGCATGGCAAGATGACCCAGATTAGTGATGTGTTGGGGTAAGTATCTACGTTTATGTTCCTCACCGGTTTTTGGGAGTGAAACAAGAAAGCTTTTAACTTTGGTGTTCACCTCATCGAAGTCTTTATGGTTCAAGGTCCAAAACGACCATACAAGAATGTCACGGAGGGTTTGATTTTGAATTTGGGGACTTGCGTTGCGCACTGACTCTAATTTTTGAACAAAATCTGGAATTTTTCCATGGAGATAATAATCTCGTGCGTTAGAGAAACTCCCAACCAAATCAACTGATGCCTGTGGAAAATCTAATTTAAGGAGTGCCTCGACTTTCTTATCTTTGAGACCAAGGGAGTGGCTTGCCATCAAGAATAAATATCTGAATTTAGGTGGTAGGATAATGAGGAGCCTATTTGGACAAATAAAGAGGAGAGCAAAAACTAATTTATTCATCGCTCTCGCGATTGGTAGTGGAAATTTTCTATTAAACATCCCGTATGGCATACGCGGCATCTCTATCAGGGCTATTTTAGCTCGAGAGAGGAGGCGAAAGACTGGTGACTTCAAACTTATCCTCTCATCTTTAGTTCAACTTAATGTATTCTGCCCGTATGCACGATGCCCATATTATAGATGAGTATTTGAATGGTCTGATTCAAACAGCCAGGCAATACCTTCCTAAAGCTGTAGTGATTATTTTAGAGGAACTCACTCGTGTTGAAAACGCGGGGAGAAAAATCTTCTTATGTGGTAACGGTGGTTCGGGGGCCAATGCCTTACATATTGAAAATGACATCTCTATTGGAATACAAAAGATATCTGGCTTCAAACTGTCAGTTGAAACTTTAGGGGCAAATTTAGCAGTCTCTACTGCGTTGGCTAATGATTATTCTTATGACGAAATATTTGCGCGTCAACTAGCTCTTAAAGCTAAAGCTGGAGATTTATTAATAGCATACTCGGGAAGTGGTAACTCGGCAAACATTCTTACGGTTTTGAAGGAAGCAAAAAAAATGGGCGTAAGATCTTGCGCTGTGCTTGGTTTTGATGGGGGTGAAGCACTCAAGATTGCCGATGTACCGATACACTTCCCTATCAACGATATGCAGATTGCTGAGGATTTGCAGCTAATTCTTGGGCACTTGATTTTGAAACAATTTGAAAAGAGATCAAAGTAATTGAAAATTTTTATTACCGGTGGTTTGGGTTATGTTGGCACTGAGCTTTCTCTTTCGTTGTCTCACACTGGACATCAAGTAACAGTATATGACATTGGATGGTTTGGAAATCATCTTCCAAGTGCTCCGAATCTAGAGGTAATAATCGGTGATCTCCGAACTATGAATGTGTCTCTTGATGGATATGAAGCTATCATACATCTCGGAAATATTGCGAATGATCCAAGTGTTGAATTAAATCAAACTCTGTCCTGGGAAGTAAATGTCCTAGCAACATACCAGTTATTACAGTGCGCTATTGGTTCAGGCGTAAAAGCGTTCATTTATGCGAGCTCAGGAAGCGTCTACGGAATCAGTGATCTTGACAAAGTAGACGAAAATTCGCCTCTACTGCCCATCTCTACTTATAACAAGACAAAGATTGTTGCGGAGCAAGTTCTCCTCTCTTCCAAAGATAAAATCAAGGTATTTAATGTCCGCCCTGCCACTATTTGTGGTTTTTCGCGTCGTATGAGATTGGATTTAGCAGTCAACTTGCTCACATACCAAGCTCTATCTAAGGGAGAAATCTCTATTCTTGGCGGAAAGCAATTTAGACCAAACATTCATTTGCAGGACATGATTGGTGTTTACGTCCATTTTATTGACAATTTCAATTATCTAGAGTCTGGAAACTATAATGCCGGTTTTGAGAATTTAACTATTGAGGAAATCGCAGGCAGAATCCGTTCGATAATTCCTGCGAATGTGAATTATAAGGAATCAAACGATAATAGATCTTACCGACTTGATTCAAGCAAATTGATTAAAACTGGTTTTAACCCACAGAAAGGTATTGAAGACGCCGTGCTTGAGCTCAAAGAAAAATATGATTCAGGATTACTTTTCGAAAGAGATGAGTGGATGACAGTGGCGACGATGAAGAAATTAGGATTAGGTTAAGTTAGTTTTGCAAAACTCAAGAACATTAGTGACGACGTGCTGAACTTGTTCATTACTCATAGTGGGATAGATTGGCAGGCTCAATGAGTGTGTTGACTGGCGTTCAGCTTTTGGAAAGTCCCCAACATTAAATTCATTATTGTGGCCAATCTGCAAGTGAATGGGAATTGGGTAGTGAACACGTGTATCAATTCCATTTTCTAGGAGATATTCACGCAATTGATTTCGCTTTTCAGTAAATAGTAGAAAGTTGTGCCAAACTGGCTTAGATCCTGTAGGAAAACCAAGTAAGTCGATTCGGCCTAATAACGCTTCCCTGTATATGTCAGCGATTTCAGCCACTCTTTTATTCCATTTCTTTAACAATTGCAGTTTAAGTCTCCCCATAGCCGCTTGCACCTCATCCAGCCTTGAGTTGTAACCCCAAATCAACATCTCGTCACGATTCTTAAGGCCATGATTTCGGAGCAGCAGAAGCTTTTGGGCTAAATTCTCATTATTCGTTGTAATAAAGCCCCCGTCGCCCATTACACCAAGATTCTTCAGGGGGTGCAGACTAAAGCCGCCAGCAATCCCAAAATTGCCAACATGCCTTCCATTGAAAGTTGCTCCGATTGCCTGGGCGCAATCTTCAATAACGTGAATATTGCTTTTATTCGCAATATCAACAATCTTTTCAATGTCACATGGCACGCCAGCCAAGTGGACTGGAATCACTGCTTTTGTGCGGCTGGTGATCGCCCGCTTAAAGCTGAGAGGATCCAAATTATAATAGCTGTCTACATCACAATATTTTGGGGTAGCACCTGTCGCCACTATGACCCACGCCGAAGCCAAAAAGGAATTCGGAGCTGTGATTACTTCATCTCCTGGACCTATTCCTATAGCTTTCAATACTAGAAAAAGAGCATCTGAGCCGTTTGCAACACTGATTGCAAAACTGGATCCACAAAATTCTGCTAACTCTAATTCAAATTGGCGACACTCTTCGCCCAATATATATTGTCCACTTTTTCCTATTTCATCAATGCGATTTAATAAATCATCTCTGATCTCAAGATATTGAGCGCCTAAATCTACAAAGGGAACATTGATCACTTTAGGCATCGTAAAATTCTTTAATAGACTGAACCATGAAATCCAATTGTTCTATTGATATAAACTCATGCACGGGAAGAGATAACACCTGATTCGAAACCCTTTCAGATATCGGGAAATCGCCTCTCTTATATCCTAGGTGACTGGCAGCCGGTTGAAGATGAAGTGGGGTTGGGTAGTGAATCTTAGCGTCTATTCCTTTGGACCTTAAAAGTATTGATAAATCATCTCGTTTCTCACAGAGAAACGAGTAAAGGTGATACACCTCTTTTAGATTCTCCATTCTGGTGTGGAGTTGAATTTGCGGTACGTCCTTAAGATGAGAATCTAGATATTTTGAATTATTGATTCTTGCATTAGTTATCCCGGATAATTTATCACAAAGATAATCAGCAATGACTGCTTGGATGGTATCGAGCCTCGAATTATAGGCAAATTCATGACATTCGTTTCTGCTAACTAGTCCATGATTGCGCAATAATTTGAGGCGCTTTGATAGTTCAAGAGAATTAGTGAGAATGATCCCTCCATCGCCCCATACATTCAAATTTTTTAGCGGATGAAAAGAAAAACAGGCAGTTTCGCTAAGCGCTCCAGCGAATTCTCCGTCTCGAGTTGCACTTACAGCGTGACATGCGTCTTCAACAATTTTAAGTTGATACTTATCCGCAATTTGTCTTAATTTTCTCATATCGCAAATACGACCTGCCCAATGCACGGGAACTATTGCGCGAGTTCGTGGAGTGATTGCACCCTCGATCAAATCTAAGTTTAAATTAAATCCATCAATCTCTATATCAACAAAAACTGGAGTTGCACCTGTAGTGGCGATGGCCCCGACGGTTGCAAAGAAAGTAAAGGGAGGAGTTATAACTTCGTCTCCTGGGCCTATTCCAAGGGCTTTCAGCGATAGGAATATCGCGTCAGTGCCACTTCCAACTCCTATTGCATATTCGGCTTTGTGAAGACCTGCAAATCGCTTTTCGAAATCATCTACTGCCTTTCCTAGCGTAAAATCGTTCTCTAAGACAACTCCCTCAATTCGTTTAAAAATCTCTTTATAGTCAAGAAATTGTGAAGTGAGATAATTATGGTTGATCTCTAACAGCGCGTCCTTTTTGTACTGTTCTGGCAGGAAATTGCCAATTACCTGACTGGACTCATTGCGCATGTATATATTCTAACGAACTCTTCGAGAAAGTGTCGAAGTTAGCCTCTATCCAAGAGTGAACGTATGTTAAACCTTCTTTGAAATTTACCCTTGGAGTCCAATCTAATTCATCCACGGACTTTGAGATACTCATAAAATACTGTTGGTCTTTGCCGGGTCTCTCTTCCGTACTTTTAATCAAACTTTGCCAATCAATTCCTAGTTCGTCTCCAATTAGCTGGGCAACATCTTTGATTGAGAATAATTCTGGAGTGGAAAAGTGATAGATATTCCCCAAGCCACCAAGATTCATCAATTTTAAAATGCCTGAAGAAACGTCAGTTCCATAAATAAATGCACGTTTTGACAGACCTCCACCATGCAGGTGTAACTCCTCTCTATTTTTAAACTTAATAAATGTTTTTGGCACTATTCTGTATAGCTGTTGCCCTCGTCCATAGAAATTTGCAAATCTACCAACTACTGAGGGAAACCCGTATCGAGAGTTTAGTAATTGCAAATGTCCATCAATAGTTGCATGAGAGAGCGCATAAGGAGTTGAGGGATTAAGGGGTGTCGATTCATAGATTTCTTTTTCTGAACTTCCATAAACCTCAGGAGTGGATATTCGAATATATCTCTCAATTGCACTTTGATTTTTTAAAAACTCTAGGAGCTTAACCTTGCTTATTATATTTGTCTGATACCAAGCTTCAGGGTCTTCCCAGCTTTCAGCAACCATGCCCTGACCAGCAAAGTCAATAATAAATTCGGGTCTATCCTTCTCAATTAAATTGAATAATCGTTCAGATTGTTTAAGTAAGTCAATTTGGTGAAAGGAAAAGTTCTGCAAGTTTTTGTTCTCCAAATAAATCAAAGAAAGAGGAGACTTCAACTTTGATCGACTAACACCAATAACCCGGAAATCCTCATTCAATAAGTCATCGATGAGATGACTTGCTCCAAATGAATTAGAACCTAGAACCAGTACTTTAGACAGAGGAGTCCTCAATTTCTCGAAACCTGCGGTAACCTATCCAATAGTATTGCACCGGTGCGAAAAGGTGGGTGTTGTGAAAGTCTTCATTTCGGGAAACTTCAATGTTGTTCACCCCGGACACATTCGCCTATTTAAGAAGGCTCGGGAGCTAGGCTCAACTCTCGTAATAGGTGTCGTCAGCTCTTCAATCTCACCTGGAGCTAAACTTTTTCCAGACAGCGAGCGGCTAGATGCAGTAAGCCGTAATTCTCTTGTTAATGAGGTAGTGCTTATTGATAAACCACTTCTAAATGTTCTTGAATTAGTAAATCCGGATATCATTTTAAAGGGGACAGAGTTCGAAGGTAAGCACAATGAAGAGGTAGAGTACGCGAAAAGAAAAAATATAACTATTATTTACAGTGATGGTGATCCACACTTCTCTGAAAATGATTTAGTACATAAATCCGATTCTAAATTTAATAATTTCACAAAATTTTCAGAATCAAATTCAAAGAGTGGACTTAGCAGAGAAAGAATTAATGAAATTCTAGATCGTGCAAGTTGTTTGAAAGTTACAGTAATTGGAGACTTTATTGTCGATGAATACATAAATTGTGAACCGATAGGTTTGTCTCAGGAAGATGCCAACGTTGTTTTGAAACCAATTGATAGTGCTGTGTTTTTGGGAGGTGCCTCTATTGTTGCTCGTCACGCGCGTGGGCTAGGCGCCAAGGTCACATTTTTGACAACCCTCACAGAGTCAAGCAAGTACTCAACAGAACTTGAAAGCGCGCTACAAAAGGAAGGCATTGAGCTTGAAATAGTTCGAGATAAAAGTCGAGATCAAATAGTGAAGAAGAGATTTCGTGTTGATGGTACCTCCCGATTTCGGATCACTGAGGGGAGTAGTGGGGCTCTCTCGCAAAGTGCCGTGCGAGAAATATTGAAGACTGCACACAGATTGACCAAAGTTTCCGACTTAGTCATCTTTTCGGATTTTAACTATGGGGCAATTCCACTATCCTTGCCAGAAAGACTACTTAAGGAAAACACTTCGAAGGCATTCTTTGCTGCCGATAGTCAAATTTCATCTCAAATTGGAGACCTGTCTAAGTTTTCAGGAATCGATTTCTTGTCAGCAACCGAATTTGAGGCAAGGGTTTCTATGAACGCAAGAGAGCTGGGTCTAGCCAAATTGATTTCACAATTAAGGACGCAACTTAAAATAAATAGTGTGATTCTGAAACTTGGTAAAGATGGTTTGATTTATGAGAGCGAACATAGAGGTAAAAATCCAATAACTGGAGCTATATCTGCGCTCAATTCAAAACCTTTGGACGTTGCTGGTGCAGGTGATAGTTTATTGGCCGCTTCATCCCTGGCGCTTTCCACTGGCGCCACATTGCGTGAAGCATCGATTTTTGGATCCATTGTGGCCGCTATTCAAGTAGGGCGAATTGGAAATGTACCTATTACTGCAGAAGAAATACATGCACTAACGTGACAATTGATATTTTGCTTCTGGCTGCTGGAATGGGAACAAGACTAAGACCACTAACCGATAACACCCCCAAATGTTTATTACCTGTTTTTCAAAAACCTATTCTTAAGTATTGGCTCGATAAAGCGCTAGAGGTAAAGGACACCAATATCTACATTAATGTCCATCATCTAAGTGATGAGGTTATAAATTATATTAAGAGTAATTATCCAAACCAAGAACGCATAAATATTCTTTATGAACCAAACCTTCTTGGCACTGCAAGAACGCTTTTGCAACTATTTGAGAAAAGTGAGAAAAGTATTCTAGCTATTCATGTTGACAACTTTTCAAATATAGATCTTTGTGATTTTGTAAAGTTCTCTGAAATCTACAATCAACAACGGTCCACAATTGCAACTTTCAAGACTGTAAATTTCCAAAATAGTGGAATGATTAAGGTTGATTCTAGGGGTCTTATAATTGAATATCACCATAAGCCAGAATACTCTGACTTAAATATAGCCAATGCAGGAATATTTTATTTCCCTACCTCGATATTGTATGAGCTTCATGGAAATAATAGCCCATATAAAGATATCAGCGAGGACATTCTGCCTAAGTTATTGGGTAGAGCAATGAACTATTTGATCGAGGGAATTCACGTGGACATTGGTACTGATCTGGAGACTTATTTGAACATTGAATCAAAAATAGAGTTTTTGAGAGAAGTCAATTGATGTTAAACTCACTTAAATCCAAGATATATCTTGGATCTTCGCCCTTTTTATTTGCAAAGCTATTTAATTTACGTGGAAAACTTCGTGACACTGGCATTTCTTGTCACTTTATCGAGTCAAAGAGAGTTTATGTTGTCTCTGATGAAAGAGTTGCACGGCTCGCTTCTACAAATTCACGCGTCTTAATGTACGCTGATGGATTCGCTAAAAGAGCTAACTCCCTTTTTAGAACCTACCTTCTTGATGAACTGGAGTTTCCATCTAATGCTTTGATTGTGGATTGTGGGGCAAATATTGGAGACTTTTATCTAGCCCTCGTAAACAACGTTAGTGAGAGTTTTGACTATGTTGGATATGAACCGAGCCCAGTTGATTTCCTGTGTTTAGAGAATAACGTTAGAGCAATAAAAGGTAATGTGCATTTGTGGCAGCATGCTCTATGGAATGAAAATAAAGAACTAGTATTTTTCCTCGATGTTGAGTCTGCCAGTTCTTCAATTATAGAGCCTAAAACCTTCAATTCTCGCACTTTAGTCTCTGCTGTTCGCTTAGATGAGCAAATCTCTACTCCAGTGTTCTTGATTAAGGTTGAAGCTGAGGGAGCTGAGCCAGAGGTATTGCATGGCGCAATCAAGTTATTACCCGAAGTACAATACATTGTTGTTGATGTTGGACCAGAGAGAGGGAAGCTGGAGGAGGAGACAAGAGATGAAGTTGTGCGCTTTATGAAGGATGAAGGATTTGAAATTTTGAGAGAAAATCAGGGCCATAGAAAAGTCGTTCTATTTAAGAATAAAAGAGATTTGTCACTATCTAGGTAGAATAGCCAGCTAAGTTTGCTTGGCGGTCGAAATCAGGCAATGACTTGCGCAGTTCAGCAAAAGTTCCTTGACCTTTCAAAGAACCATCGTTGATAAAAAAGATTTTATCTGACTTCAATACCGTGGAAAGTCGATGCGCAATTATTATTACAGTGCGATGCTCACGGATTGATTCAATAGAATCAACAATTTGTTGCTCGGTCTCGACATCTAGCCCGCTAGTAGCCTCGTCTAAAACCAATATTTCTGGATTAGTTAAAATCGCACGGGCGATATTCAATCTTTGTCTCTGTCCTCCACTCATTAATGTTCCTCTTTCGCCTATCATTTCCTCTAAGCCAAGAGGTAGTTTTTCAACAAATTCTTTCAGGGCTACTTTATCTAAGATGGAGTATAAAGCTTCATCCGTGTAATTCTTTTTCAATCCAAAAACTAAATTCTCTCTTATAGATCCATTGAATAGTGAGGAATCTTGTGACACAAAACCAATTCGTCCAGGAGCAGACTCGATAAAACGCTTTGGTTTGGCCCCACGGATCAAAACCAAACCTTCATTTGGATCGAGGAGGCCTAGGATAATATCGATTAGAGTAGACTTTCCACCGCCAGAGGGTCCTACAAAAGCAACCATCTGTCCTTGATTTATTGTCAGACTAATCCCTTTTATAGCCTGACTATTTGAATCTTGGTAACTAAAACTAATGTTTTTAAGTTCAATCTCGTGTTTGAATTCAAAAACCGAATCACTCTGATCTTGCCGTTTCGAGACTTTGATGTCTTTAATCAGATTCAGAGTTGTTGAGGAAACTCCAATGTTAGCCTTTATCCCAATGAGACTCTGTTGTAAGCGCAAAATAGAGGGGGACACACGGGTTGCTGCGGCCAAAAAGATTGATAACGTTGCGATTGCGGTCATGGAGTCCACAAGAATAAATTGAGATGCTGAGAGTAAAAAAGCTCCCAACACAAGCGAAATTTCCAAGGTATATTTGTTAATATACGGAAAAAAATTTACCTTAGCAGTAAAAGAAGCTGCCTGCTGACGCAAGGTAGTAATCTCAAGTGAGTAAATTTCCAAAGCTTGTCTAACAAAAATCTCTCGATATAGACTCAAAGCCTCAATAATCTTTTGATTAGCACTTACCGTAGTCTGCGAACTAGCATTACCTAAATAACTTGCTCTGCTGCCTAAAACTCTATGTTGAAAAAAGGCAATTGAAGTAAAATAAACAAGTGCTCCAAGAGATACAGCTGGCTCTAGCGCGAACAAACCAATCAACATAATAATAATTAAACATGTTTCAGCAATTATCTGTACCGTTGAACCAATTACTCCCAGAACTAAGCTATTAACTCCTTGCGTTACAGCGAAAAGAATTGATTGAGAAGAGTTTCGTTTGATATATTCATATGGGAGTTGCATAACGCTTACAGACAGAGCGGCTGAAACTTTGGCTGATTTGTGGGCCAAGAACTCAAGCATTCTTCTGACTAGAAATACTGAAGCTAAGGTTTTTGAAATCATTATTGTGGCTGCTACTGAGCCTAAAATTGCGACTTGTACTTGAAAAGCAAAGGTATCTAAATTAAGTGCGCTTAGGATTCCCTCAATTTGTTCTGGTGGGCTTTTGGATTGAACTCCAGAGAGGGCAAGTGCTGTAACAACGCCGATGGTGGCAACTGCGATTAGATCTAGTATCGCCAAAAACAGTTGCGCTCCAGTAACAAGGTAAATTTTGGACTTGTCTCTTGAATCCAAGAATGAGCTGGCAGCCTTGAAGACACTCCGAAAACTCTGGTCCTTGGAATCTCGTTTACGTCTTCTATTAGTCACAATCACCTCAGAACTTTAGAATCATTTTTTTTGTAGAACCCGAACGAAGCAATTCAATAGCCTGATTTATCTCTGATAAGTCAAAAAAACTATTTTCCATAATTTCCATCCGAAAGTTCTCTTCTTCCGCCATTCTAATCAGATAAGGAATATCATTTTGAGGCAATATTGACCCTCCAAAACTGCCGACAATTTTTGCACCAAAATGAAGAGGCATAGGATTAATTGTAATCTTTTGGAGATTTGGTGTTACACCGACTAGAACCATGACGCCCTCCCCGTGTATCCACTCAAAGGCCTTATTGATTACATCAACGCTTCCTGTAGTCTCGATTAAAACAAGTCTCTTATTCGAGTTTTTTCCTTTAAACAGGCGAATAATTTCTGGTTCGTCTCCTGAAAAATTCCATCGCTCGCTAGGAAACCCTAATTTCTCAGCACAAAGTACTCGATTTTCTAAAGCGTCAATTCCTAGAACTGAAGAAACTTTAAAGATTTTTGACATTTCTAGAGTCCACATCCCAAGTGCCCCTAGCCCGAGCACTATTAGTGCATCATCGTTGTTAACTTTTGCATCGTTCTTCAATGAACCATATGCCGTCGTTACAGAACATCCAAACACTGGCAAATTCTCTAACTTAAGAGTTGTTTGAATTCGAGTACATCGATTCTCTGAAACAATCGAAAACTCAGAAAACGTTGTCACAGGTCCAGCGTTCAAAATTCCTATATCACTAGAAACCTTGTGGTTGTCTGATTGTGAACCACGTCCCTTCATCCAATGTAAAATCACTGTGTCACCTTTACTAACACCTTCGACGTCGCCAGCAATAGCAACTACTTCTCCGATCGCTTCATGACCAAGTAGATGTGGTAAGTATGGATCTGGTCCTTTTTTCCCAGTAATTTCCCCAAGTTGTGAGCCACAGATTGATGAGAAGTGATTCTTGACCAGCACTTGTTTACTTCCCAATTCTCTTGGGAAATTAACGTTAACAATTTTTAGTGGTTGATTGTTTTTAACAAGAACGGCAGCACGATATGTGCCAGAGGGTAGAGCGTTATACTTCACTCGAAAAATATCCATTCATAATCACCCATATATTCAGCTAATTCAAATATGGTTTTCCAATCCTCTACGGATAGTAGAAGTTCAGCTGTCAATGCCCAACATTGCAAGTTAAAGAATTCCTGAATATTCCGAAAGCTTTCAACCACGATATATTGCTGTTGAGAGACTCTATTTAATTCTGATAGCGCCAATATACAATTCTTTAGATTTAAGTTGTGAAGAGTATTAATTGAAATTGCCAGGTCAAATTCTTTTGTATCGTAATCTAATTTCTCTGCACTTCCTAACAAAAATTTTCCCGTTAGCTTGGGGTGTATGTTTTGTATGGCATAATCAGAGAAATCTAGTGCTGTGATTTCTATACCAGGGAGCAAAAGTTGAATCTCATAGAGAAGGAACCCTTTTCCTGCACCGACGTCAAGAATCTTACTCTTTTGCGTTAGTGAGTAATCTCTAATCATCTGTTCGGCCATGGATTTCCATCTACCGGGAATATAACTGTAGCCCCCGTACCCATATCGACGATCACCATCCCAATAGTCAAAGCCATATTGTCGCGCCTTACTCATAGCTTCTACCTTGTTGTC
>Ga0169931_10004870_pt1 | contig 20702 bp, 16 predicted proteins | sample Kivu_15m_20L_FD_129675 | JGI IMG/M metagenome (GOLD analysis project Ga0169931, IMG submission 129675) | Freshwater microbial communities from Lake Kivu, Western Province, Rwanda to study Microbial Dark Matter (Phase II) - Kivu_15m_20L... | ecosystem: Environmental > Aquatic > Freshwater > Lake... | reverse complement strand
TCAGGCGGCGGTTCGGTATGCGAACCGCAAGAACCTACCGCACCCACCGAGCCGGAAGGGTTAGAACTCGTCCCGCTCAACTCAACACTTCGGAGTGTTGAGTTGAGTTGAGTGATTCTTGTCTATTGGTTCCATTTCTAGACCTCTGTCGCGGCACGGTGCGTTGCCGCGTGCGGAGGTGCATCAAATGGCTTTCACGTCGCAGTCGGCATCCGCCTGGGGGGGTGTCGGCATGATCAACACGGCAGTCGAAAAGACGTTCTCACTGAACAAGGCCGCACGACGGTGTTCGTCCTCACGGGGCGAACAGTCATTGTGCCCGTCCACGCTCCACCGCTGGCGGTTCCCGGGCCTCGGCGGGATCAGGCTGGAGTGCATCAAGGTCGGGGGAGTCTGGCACACCTCGGAGGAGGCCCTCCAGCGGTTCTTCGAGAAACTCACGGCCGCCAAAGCGGTTTCGGCTGAGGCGGAGACTTGCGGGTCGAGAAAATCATCGAAACGGGGTCGGGACGGGCATCAGGATCAGGTTGAGGAGGAACTCAATGCGGCCCTCGGGATCACTCCCGCGATGCGGGGCAAAGAGGCGGCACCGAACGCGGGCGACGACCTGCCTCGTTGACAGGGTTCATCGCGCGGGCTGAGCTCGCGGCAGATCCCGTCGATACCGCACCGGTGCAGACGCCACAGTCCGCAGTCGCGAGGGCAAGGCGTCCGCGACTGCGGGGCTCAAACGAGATGGGAGCCTGAAAACGGCAACGCCGCGGATCATCACTCCGCGGCGTTGTTACATCCATCAACCCCCGGGAGGAGGTTATGAATAATAGTACCCCACCGCGCCTCGATTCGCAAGCAGCGCAGCGTTCCGCTGCGGATTTGATCGCGCACGGTTACTCCGTCTGCCGCATTCAGCCGGGTGAGAAGCGCCCGACCTACCCGCGATGGGCGACCTACTCCATCGCCCCCTCTGATCTTGAGCCGGGCGACGGAATTGGTCTTATCTGTGGTCCCGTTTCCGACACCTTAGCGCTCGTTTGCATCGACCTCGATTCGCGTCGGGCCGTGCGCCGCGCCGACCAATGCCTGCCCGTTACGGCGATGGTAGAGGGACGCGAAGGGAAGCCGAGATCTCACCGATGGTTCCAAGTCCCACTGGCCGGCATCCCTGAGAACGAACACTCTCACGCCGCCCAGTCCGCGCCAGTGATGCGAGAACGCTATGGGCATCCCGGCCCTCGCACCATTTCATTTCGGTCCGCGAAGGGCGTGGAATTGATCCGAGTCATCGGCACTGGCGGGCAAGCCGTAGTGCCGCCGGCGATTCATCCCAGTGGCGAGCGGCGGGAATGGGACGCCGGCAAGCTCGGCACGCCTGCCGTTGTAAACTTCAATGTACTGCTTAATGCAGTCCGGCGGCTGGCACGGAAGTGTGGTTGGGAGCCGAAGGCCGAATCTGACGCGACCTCCAACACGAACACGACCACCGACATACCCGACGCGGCCATCAGCCCCTTCCTCGCATTCCGAATCAACCGCTACCTCGACGAAATACCCCCCAGCATCTCTGGGCAGGGGGGTCATGATGCCTGCTACCGCGCGGCCTGCGTCCTGGTCTGGGGCTTCGCGCTGTCGACGGACCACTCGATCAAGTTCCTCTCGCGATTCAACGCGCGCTGCCAGCCAAAATGGTCTGAGCGCGAGCTACGTCACAAAGTCCGTGAGGCCGCAAATGCGACCGACCACACGAAGACTCGTGGACATCTCATCTGACCAGAAGAGTTGCACATATGAAGACGAACATCGAGGCCGAACCGACACAGGACTGTCCCATCGACAATCCGCATGGCTTGGCACGTAGTTGGTTGTCGAGCCTGGAAGGGCAAGGGAACACCGTGCGGCTCGTCTACCACCGAGGTGAGTACTTGCGGTGGGACGGGGCTGCTTATGTTCCGCTGCCCGAAGGCGACATACGGTCCCAACTGACCGCACACGCCGAACGCGAGTTCAACGTGGCTCACATTGACGCACTCGAAGCCTGGGCCGAGCGTGCCGAGAAGGGCGCGAAACCTCCCGCGCTACAAAAGGTCACTACCCGTCTCATCAGCGACGTCATGCAAGCGCTCGGAGGAGAGTGTTTGCTTTCTGCCAACGTTAACCCTCCCGCGTGGATTGACGGCACCGAAGCGATGCCAGGCCCGAAAACACTTCTAGCGATGCCTGGCGGTGTACTCCATCTTCGCCTAGCTGCGGCTGGTGAGAAGCCATGCCGATACAGACCGACTCCCAACTTCTTCACACGCAACGCAGTCGGCTACGACTACGATCCGAGAGCGACGGCACCGCGGTGGATGCAGTTCCTAACAGAAGTCTGGGGCGACAGCAAGTCGGGCAAGGCGAGCATCCGCGCGCTACGGCAGTGGTTCGGCTATCTTTTGACGTCTGAGACGAGGAGGCAGAAAATTTTCATGTTGATTGGACCTCCGCGCAGTGGGAAGGGAACGATCCTCCGCGTGCTGGCGGCGTTGCTCGGCGAATCGAACGTCACCTACCCCGAACTCGAAAAACTGGCGTCCACGTTCGCTGGTTCCATTTTCGTCGGTAAGACTCTGGCGTGCATCACCGACCTGCGCCTTGGTGAACGGACGAACAAGAAGGCCATTGTGTCAAGGTTGCTATCCATCAGCGGGGAAGATGCCCAATACGTCGAAGCGAAGTACCGCGACGGTTACAACACACGGCTGACTACTCGGTTCTTAATCGTGGCGAACGAGGTGCCGCAACTGATCGACGCGTCGGCCGCGCTCGCCGAACGCTTAGTGATCAATCGCACCGCGAACACCTTCACCGGCATGGAGGATACTAATCTCACTGAATCGCTAAAGGCGGAATTGCCCGGCATCTTGAACTGGACTCTTGCAGGGTTAGCGGATCTCGACGATCGAGATGAGTTCACGCAGCCAAGCTCGGGAAGAGAGGATTTGCGCACTCTGCGTGACCTGGCTTCTCCGGTTGGTGCGTTCCTACGCGCCCTTTGCCAGATTCGCCCAGACGCACGAACCGAATGCTCTGTGCTCTACGAGGCATATCGAAAGTGGTGCAAGCAGCAGGGGCACAACCATCCACTTGTCATAGAGCGATTCGGCCGCGACCTTCGCGCGGTCGAAGCGTCCATCATCTCTAAGCAGCAGCGCGACAAGCTAACCGGCGTACGCAAGTACTTCTACCGGGGTGTAAAGTTGCTCCCCGGCAGTGTCTGACGTGCGGCCTCATAGACCCCAGACTTACGCGTGACAGTTACACGTGACAACGCTCATTCGGGCCGCTTTCAACGGCCGACGACGGGCACTTAAAAAGAGAGCTTCTGCACTGTCACGGGTACCTGTCACGCGTAGGCCAGTGATGGATGCGACACGAAACAGCCTTGCTTTCCAGGGGATGGCACACTGTCATAGGTGTCACGCGTAGGTACACACAAGTTTTCCTTATATTCTTTTTCTCTTTTGCAGCGCGCGTAAGAGAGATAGTAGGGAAGCTTGTGTGCACCTACGCGTGACACCCGTGTGACAGCCCAAAGACGGTGCTTCCCTTACCGCCCCCGGAACGATGTCGACGAGGGGGAAGCGCCGGATCGGGGCGAACACGATGGGTGATGGGGTCCACCTGCCGGGCGTTGAGGCCGGGCGGCGGGTAGCGGTCTACCGGATCGACTCCGCCAACGGCGAACGGCCGGCGGGGGCCGAGTACTCGGCGGACTTCTTGCGGCGGGTGCTCACCGAGATGCTGGAGTCGCTCCCGCAGCCGGATTGATCACGTCCGATATATGGGTACAATCAGATGATGAGCGACACCAATCCACCAGCGGATTCGGCGGCCGTTCCGCCTCGCCCACGAGTCTATCGGGCAATGCGGCGGGACGTTGCTGATAACCTTCCTGTCGTTGGCACGGCCAGTTCTGCGGAGTTGGGTGCCCGTCCGGGTACAGACATTACAACCGACCCCGCAGGGCACGTGGTGCTTGACGGCAGTGGGATGTCCGTCGCTCCGCGATGGCGAGATCTCAAGGTCAGTAGAATCCCAAAGCGACTTCGGTCAAAACATCCGGGGGCGGCGGGACCGAACAGCTCGACTTGTTACGCCCTCGGGGCTGGTCCTTTTCAGCTGGGCGAGGCGGCTCCCGGCTTGGAGCTAATCCCGGATCAGGGACCGCCCCCGATTACGCACGGCGTACTCGCCCCGGTCCAGGCAATACCTCTGGCCGATTATCAGACGGACTTAGCGAACACGCGGGCCGCGTGGCAAGAAGACGAAGTATGACAACGCCTCCACGACCTTCGTTCGGATCTTCGAGCTTCCGCCAGGCGGCCAGGGGACTTGTCGCGCTTCATCGGCTCATCAAAGACGGGAAGGACGAGACGCCCGAGGCCGAGTCGATTCGGGATGCCCTCGATGCGCCTCTCGATGCACTCAGCCCGACGGAAAGGGATCGCGCCCGATGGCTGTCGGAGGATCTTTACTCGATCAGCGATCCTCCCGCCCCTTCGACCCAGCGAGAGATGAACCCCCAGGCTCAGACGCAGCTTAACGAGGCATATGAGGCGCGCCAGAGTGGCGAGTGGGATCGGGCGCTGACCCTGTTGCGCCGATGGCAACAGTACGTTTCTCCACCGTTGGCGAGCTACCTCCGCGGCTCCATTTGGCTTAAGGCCGGGGCCCCCGAAGTTGCGGCCGAATTTTACGGGCACGCATCGGAGAGTGATCCGGCAAACGCGAACTACCGAGCGATCTACCTCCACGCCCTCTCGGAATCGGACCACACAAAGGCAAGCCTTTTGACGCGGGATGTCCTGGCCGACCCCGAACATTACGCCCCCGTAGTGGTAGCGCGAGCGGCCGACATTCGGTTTAACGAGACGAGAAACACCCCGGACGCGACCTCGGATGGGGTCTACCGCGAACTAATTCCCATCCTCGCTCGGAACCAAGAGAGGCTGGAGAAGGACGCGGACGCCGCCAGCCGAGCATCCGCGTATGCGATGACGATCGGACTTCTCGGTTTCTGTCACGAGTTTCTGGGGAATGCCCAGGCGGCGGTCCAACTGTACACGTTGGGCCTGAGGGTGAACCCATACAACGACGGGTTGCTTGTCGCGCGAGGGATTCTGCTCTACGGCGGTGATGCCCAAGCGATCACCGACCTGGAACTGGCGACGAAACTCAACTCGCCTGTCGTATGGCCTTACCTATTTCTCGCGCACCACTACCTGATGACCGGTCGCTTTGAGCAATGCCGAACGATGTGCGAGATTGGGCTTCAAAAAAGAGGCTGCTCAAATGCCGCGATGAGTCAACTCGAAGAATGGCGGGCAATCTCCCAAGCGGAGCTCGGCTTCTCTGCGAGTCTGATTAGGGCGTCCTTTGAGGCCGCGATTCGGTTGGATCCATCCAACGAGCTGGCGAGACGGAACCAAGATGTTTTTGAGCAGTCCCTAAAGGGTCCGAACTCGACCCTGCGCGACAAATGGGAACAACGAACCTCCTCCGCCGTCCGTAAATTCGGGCTTAACGAGCGGCGATTCGAGCTGGCGGCGTAATTCGTCTAGAACGCATTTCAGTCCCTTCCCCCCCAAACGGCCTCTCTGGGTCGTCCAGCCGCCACCGCCTCATGCGTCGTACGGGTAAGTCATGTCCACCTCCACCCACTCGCGAAGATTCTCGAACGAAAGCTTTTGCCATGGCAACAAGGCCATCTGTTCGATGGCGACGAACTCGTGCGGGACGTGAGCCAGGTAGTCGGTTTTGTCCCTGCAATGAGCAGCCTCGCCCCCAATAGCTCAAGATCGGCCCATCGACGGACGTGCTCACGACTATTTGCGGTCGTCTCGTTTCAAGTTCCCAGCGACTTCGATACCGATCCGCCGCAGTTCGTGCGTAATACGTGAAATCGCTGACCGATAGGCTGGAGGAAGTTCCTTAAGACCGGCGCTGGTGCCTTCCTTGTCGCGCCGTTCGAGTTCTGAATACATCCTCAGCCACGTTTCACGTTGAACGTCGATCCGCATCAGGACTTCGGCGACCGTACTCCCGACGTCGGCTTTGCGACCTCCCTGTCGACGCCGGCCGAACAGCCTGCGAAGCTCGACTTGAAGTAGAGAAGTACTCCACCCTCCCCGGAACATCTTGGCCTGAACTCTCGCCCGTACACCTTGGGCCTTGGGGACGCTCATCAAAAGGATCACGTGCGTTGGCCCCACCGCGGATTTCCTTCTGATGAAGTTGGTCCAGTTCAGTCTGATCGCCTGACAGAACTTTTTCAGTTCCGACGTTGAGTAGCCGGTGACGGGATGTGCGAAGGCACGGGCCTTGCGCAACGTGTCGGCATTCATTCTGATGTTCGCCGCTTCCGTCTCCAGTTCGCCAGACGCATATCCGGCCTTTCCGGGCCGTCGGATGAGGCTCTGGTGCCCAACGCGGTGAAAGTGTTGAACGGCGTGGATGGCGGCAAGCATTCTCTCGCGATCCGTGGCCATACTCCTGCCCCTTCAAGAGAGACTCCGACCTAGAAGTCCGCAGCGTCGATCAACTGAATGTGTATCGACCCGCAGCAACATGGAGCGGGATCGAAAGGCTGCCCTCGATCGAAGGGGTCGGTTTGGTTTAGAATGCTAGCTCGGTTCAAGTTCTCAAAACCGGTTTTGAGAATCATCCGCATCCTTGTCTCGGTCATTATTCGGTGCCCCATGGATGAACACCGTCGTCGACAATTTGACTGGCTCCCGGGAAGTCCATGGCTCAAACCAGACTGGCGTCTTCGACGCGCGATGTATCTCGCTGAGAATGGTGGCCCGTTCGACCCTGACCTCGACGACATCCATGTCAAACGTGCTGCGACCGAGTTCCGTCAGGCCGTACGGCCTACCGGGGCTCGTTCGCGAAAGTGCACCCAGCTTCACGAGGTGCTCAGCTTGGCCGGCAATCGTGAATCCCCAGTTCGCTGGCGGCTCGAAGCCCTTCTGCTGACGGACTGCCCTCTTTCCCAGATCGGTGCCGTCCTGAACCTTCCTGAGTCGTTCGTGGTGGCTTATCACGCGATGGTGTTTGACGTCCGGCGTCGACGCCGCGCAACCGATTGGCTCGTTCGCTTTGCGATGGGTCGCCCGCGATCCGACATGCCCGCCTCTTCGCGGATGGAGTACGCATGGAAGTTCGTCGCGTGCTCGGGCGGAACGAAGCTGCTCGATGCCACGATCGCGATCACCACCGGCACTCCGTTCCCGACATGGATCCAAGCATCATTCATGAATCCTGCGTTCGACGACGCGCGACTTCGCCTGAGCGGCAAGCTGGCCATCGGAGCCATGATTGCGACCACGCGCGAGGAGTGGCAGGCTCTCGTCTTCGTTCGGCGACAACTGCGCAAGCTCGACCCGACCTACGAACGTGGGAAGACTGAGGAACGACTCCATCTGATGGAATCGCAGTTGGTTACGCTTGCGAAGTATGCAGTCCCCGGAATTGGAATGCCTGCTGTTCGGCCGGCACTGACGAAACCCACGGTCCGTAAACCCAAGCCCCCTGGAGGTATCAAGGATGATCAGCCGCTTGAAGCAGCCAGAATTGCAGGACAAAGTGCAACAGGTGGAGGAGTCGTTCGTGTCGCCTACCCCTCCACATCGAACCAAACAGGAAGTAACCGCGAAGAGCCCGGTGGCCGCATCGAAGGTGGCGGCATCCAAGGTCAAGAAGATGATCCACTCGCGTTCCTCCAAGTCGAAGTCCAAGGCTCGTGGAACTCGTTCGATACCCCAACTTCAGTGTTTACGGTCGGAACCGGTCGATCCAGCAAATGATCGGCTGGATCAGGAGCCTGCACGGACTGTGCCCACGCGGGCTTCGGGTCAGAAGGCGAGGACTGTCGGAGCGTCTCTGCCCAGCCCTTCCCGACAACAACGAACGGCGCGTGCTCCCCAATCACAAACCCCCGCGACTCGGTCAGCCGAACAGGATCTGCATGGCCGAGTTCGGCCCCCGGAATCGAAAGCGTCCGCCTCCTCGCCAGAGCCTCAACCGACGCCGGCCCAAGTCACTGCTCACCGCGCGCGGGTGATCAAAGACGGTATCTTCGCGGCGCAAATGTCGTCCACTCTTCGCCTCGGTTCGACCTTCGACGCGAACGCCTTTCGTGTCTTCCTTGAGCAACTGTCCAAGGATGCCGGCAGCCCCACGGACCCGGTCGAGCGGATGATCCTCGAACAGATCGCTTTGGCACACTACCGGCTTGGCGAGTTGTACGTGAAAGCGTCAGCCGCCGCTGGCAACGAGGCGACTAAGATCTTGAATGCAGCCACCGCAAGGTTGCTCGGTGAGTTTCGGCGCACGACGCTGGCTCTGGCGTCGTACCGGTCGAGGGAGCAGCAGACAAAGCTTCTTTCCGGTCGGAAGGGGAAGAAATCGTGATGGATTTCAAGGATCGTTTGTTACTGATTGGTGACACCAAACTGGTAAGTAACCAGGAGTGCTCGATGGGGAAGAGAAACAAAACACCGAGCCCAGCACGTTCCGCGGCTGGCCGTGCAAATCGCGCGAAGCGGCGCGGGCTGACGGCTGATGGTCGCGAGCGATTGCGGCAGGCGGCGTTCGCCAATCAACCTTGGACGCACAGTACGGGACCGAAATCAGCGGCAGGGAAGGCGAAAGTCGCCCTCAACGGCAAGCACCGTCAACTCGGCGCATTCAGTGTTCGTGAGCTAAGGGCGGAGCTATCCGACATGCGCAGCCTGTTGGAAACTATGCGAGCAGCGCGCGAGATGGCCTAGTCCAACGAGTTGGCGGAAGGTATCGCCTCTCCTGTCGGCGATCTCGCCAAGTATGCGGGAGAACTCCTTGCTGGAGCCGTCGTGTTTTCCCTCCCGTCCCGACCCCGATTACCATGCGACCTTACTGTTTCACTTCGTCCGTGATCTGGTCCGGTTGGTCTGTGCCGATCTTCTGACCCGGCACCAGCACGCTCACGAGGCGTGGGGTCGGAAAAGCGAACGGTAGGTCGAGCGCGGCCCACTGGCTGGACAGCCACGACGTGGCCGCATCCACCGAGGCTTGAGTATCGGTCTTCATCGTGGTCGGGCGGACGTCGAACCGCCGCGGGTCGCGGTCGAGCAGGCCGTTAAGGAGTTTCACCACCTCCCAGTCGCGGAGGAGTTGCCGTCCCGTTTGGGCATCGGCGATGCCTACTGTCACCGCCCGTACCACCCCGGTGCCAGTGGTCACCCGGTCGGACACCCGGAACACATAGAGGGGACCGGGAAGCAGATCATCGGGCACTCCGGCAACGGCGGCAGTCAACTCGCGTGCCTGTCCGATCGCGGCGTCCACCAGCTTGTGCCCGACTCCCAAGGACTGCTTCTCCCCCGCGTTGCGGTCGAACCGCATCCCGGAGTACGCCGCCAGCACCCCCGGTGACCCACGCCACCCGTCCGGCGTCTGGAACGTCAGTCCCCCACCGTCCTCGCTCACCCGTCGATGGTTCAGGTGCAGCATCAGTCTGAAGAATGGTTTGAGGTCGGGTAGGTCGAGCTTGGGAATGAGGGCAGACACCTGCGCGAAGTCGAACCGTGCGGCGTTCCCGACCAATCCCCGGACCGCTTCCAGCGCGTCCCGCCCGCCAAACTGGGCCGTCCTGCGGTCGAACCAATCGCTCAGGTCCTCCGCCCGCACCCCGTCGGCCTCGGCGAACACCTCCCGGAACAGCGCCGGGGAGGCCATGCCGAGTACCAGTTGCTGGAGGTCTTCCGGCTGCGCCATCACCTGTCCGAGAGCGCGCGTGATGGACTGCAACTTGAGTGTGAGCTGGTCCCAGATGCGAGCCTCGACGGTATCCGGGTTGCGGACGGTGAACACTTCCACCCGTTTGGTTTGACCGTAGCGATTGAGCCGCCCGACCCGCTGGTGCATCCGCATCGGATTCCACGGCAAGTCGACGTGGATGAGGGTGTGGCAGTTCCGCTGGAGGTCAATCCCCTCCCCGGCCGCCTCCGTGGAGACGAGGAACCGGACGGTACCGTCGTTGAACTTGTCGGCGGCCGCTGCCCGCGTCTCGAACAGGGTGCGGGGATGCCCGGCGGCGTCGGTCACCCCCTCGGCCCGCCCGTCGCCGTTGATGAACGTCACCGCGTCCGGCCCGTACTCGGTCGCCAGCTTCGACACCAGGAGCGACTGCGTGGCCTTGTACTCGGTGAACAGCAGCACCGACCGACCCGCCAGCGGCCCGCGGAGAAGCCCGAGTACCGCGGCGATCTTCGTCTCGTCCGTCACTGCGTCGGCGGCGGCGAGCAACTCCCGCAACCGGGGGGCCTCGTCCTCCATGAGGGCGAGCTTGACCGCCGTCGAGGCCAATTCTTCCTCCTTGGCGGCTAGGGCGTCGGTGTCTCCTTCGCCCTCCAACTCTTGGTAGCTGGCGACCTCCTTCTCTAGCTGTTCCTTCCTGGCCCGGCCGACGGTGAGGCCGTCCAGCCGCCTCATGATCGCCCGCCGAATGGCGGCCGCCGAGCTGGACGCCAGCTTCTGCATGGACACCAACACCAGCATCACCGCCTGCCCGGCGGTGCGGTCGAGGGTGCCGGCGTACATCTTCCCGCTGACGATGAACTCGGTGAGGGTGCTATAGAAGTCCGCCTCGGTCGTCGAGTACGAGTACGTTTCAGCCCGCACGACCGGCTCCTGGAACAGCCGGTTCCCGGCCAGGTCGGTCACCTCTTGCTTGTTGTTACGGATCATCACCTGCCGCAGGGCGGATAGCTGGCCAGCGATCGGCCGCTTGGGGTCGAACAGGTCGGGACGGAGCAGGCGAAGGAGCGCGAGAAAGCCGTAGTTCTTCCCCCGGTGCGGGGTGCCGGTGAAGAACACCATCGACCGGACCTTCTGCGCCCCGTCCAAACTGGCCAGCAGCTGATACCCCAGGGTGGGGCCGAGCTGCTCGTCTGCGTTCAGGTGGTGGGCTTCGTCCACGACCACGATGTCCCAAGGCTCGGCGTCCATCAGGCGGTCGTGCCGGCCCTTATTGTCCGCCCGTAGGGTGTGCAGCGAGGCGACCACCTGGTGCTGAGTGTTCCAAAAGTCGGCGGCGGTCGTGTCCCCTTCCGGGGTGTAGGCGGTCAGGCGGATGTCGAACATCTGTCGCAGGCGGGTCTGCCACTGCTCGACCAGCGAGGCGGGGCAGAGGACGAGCATCCGCTTCACCTCGCCCGCCGAGATGAGCGACATGAGGATCAGCCCTGCCTCGATCGTCTTCCCTAGGCCCACGTCGTCGGCCACCAGCCAGCGGGTGGGGGTCGACCGCTTCACCTGCCGGCACACCCACAACTGGTGCGGGAGGAGTGCGATCCGCGACCGGGCGAACACCCCCCAGGCGTCGTTCACCGACCGGATGGCCTCGCCCAACCCGCGGGCGATCACCTCGGCCGGCGGGTCCCACACCGGGCGGGAGAGCACGTCGGCCGCCGACGCCACCGCCCCGAGTTCGCCCGCCGCCACTTCCTCCAGTCCGTGGTCGAACCGCACTCCGACCGTCGGGCCGTCGTGGAAGCGGACGACGCCCATGCCGTACCGCGGGTGCCGCACCTGGGTGCCCTGGGCAAAGGTCATGGCCGATCTCCGGGCGTGATGGGTGTTCGAAGAACCTGTTGGCGGAGGGTGTCGTCTTCTGCCAGCAGCAGAAGCGGGATGTCGAACGCCCCGCCGAAGGTAGGGTCGCTGATGTGACGTGCGAGGAAGGCGTGGATCGACTGCGACCGGTCCATCACGTTCGCTTCCTGCTCAACGTTGGGGCCGCCAAGTTCTCTCAGGAGTCTCCTTACCCGGCCAACCGGCGAGTAACAGAACGGATCAACATCACGTTCCGTGCGACGGATAACCCCGAGCCGGACCAGTTCGCGGAGGACGAAGCACGCCCCGATGCCGAGAATCGGGGTGAGCGGCGGGGTGGATACCGACGTGCCCGCGTAATCCGGCCCTTCCCGCGTGACCAGAGTCCGGTGCGGGGCGAAGCGCCCACCCAACCCGTTGATGTCCCGGAACGCGGTGACGTAATCTTCAAGGTGGCGGGCCACGGTTGCGATGGGGATGAACTTCTGAAGCCAGTGGCCCCAAGGGAGGTCGTTCGCCCGCGCGTCGACGTACGCGTTCACCCGGTCCAGCCAGTCGTGCCCGCCCCGCTCCCCGTTCAACAGCCGGCCGAGCCAACCGGACTGCTCACACTGCTGAAGGAAGCCGCGGTTCTGTTCGGGGTTCACACGCCCGATGGTTTGTAGGGTGCCAAGGATGAACAACTTCAACCACTCGCGCTGGTTGGGGGCTGCCTCGGTGCCCAGGTCCGGCCGCCGCCCGGTCGGGTAGATGGCCTGGTCGTACCTCGATAGCCACTCCGCTCCACTCTGCCGCCACCAGGCGACGATCATCGGGAGGGCCGTCTCAGGTGCGTAACAAGGTACGCCCCACAAATCCGCTTGTTCTGTCGGTCGACTGCCATCATCGTCGTCATCGGCGGTGCCCCCGCCGCCGCCGAGAATCGGCTCGCCTGATGGCGTTAGTGGCGGGACGGGGATAACGCCGAGGTTCACCAGTAGGCGGTACAACTGGGCCTCATCCAGGCCGGCGTCCCTGATCAACTCGGGGGTGAGGCGGGTGAACCACTTGATCGGAGTCCTGTCGTCACGCAGTCGCTGTGCGAGCGGGCCGCTGAGCGCGCCGCCTCCGTCCGGGTGCAGGTATCGCAACACGGCCAACTGTCGGCCATTCGTGTCAGCGGAGAGAGCCCAACGGGTCATGTCGTCCTGGCTGGCCCGCATATTCTCGCGGCACACCAGGAAGAACTCGATCGCATCGGCGGGATAATCGGAGTGCAGCACCCGCTCCGGTGGGGCGAACGCGGCCCGGCGGGGTTCGTCGGCCTCGACCCCGTCGTGGCTGACGGGCACGAGCAAGTTGCCTGGGGCCTGCCAACTCTCGTCCGACGCCCGGAAGAGCGCCCGGTGGAGGCCGCCCCGAAGCCGTGTGCTCTCGCCGCCGTCGAACCGCGGGAAGTTGGCCCGAGTGACCACCCGGCCGAAGCGTTGTGCCTGCTCCGACGTTACCTGCGGATACACCGTCAGCCACTCGATGAACAGATCTGCGAGCCCGACGGCGCGCCCGCGGAAGCCCTCGGCGTGCCGCACAAGGGTTCCGGGCGGAAACACTTCCCGGAATTCGGGCCAGGCGCAGACCTCCGACCGCGCGGGTGCGTCGTCGCACAGCACGCCCGAGAGGGCGTGTGTAATGTCCCCGGTGCGGACCAGGGCACGGTACGGCCCGTCGGCGTCGTCAAACCCGGTCGGCCGGGCAGCGCGTTCGCGGTAGAGCCGCGCGACCGCCCCGCGTTCCGGGTGCCAGAACAGCTCGATCAGCGGCTGCGGCCCGGTGCGGATGCCGAGCCCCACGGCCGCAAATTGCTCCCAGAACCTTACCCGGTCGGTTCCGCCGGGCAATGAGGCGGGGGCGGTTTCCATGATGTCGAACAGGGCGATGAGGCCCACCCCGAGGCGCTCGCCGAGGCGGCCCATCGCCCCGACCGTCTCGTCCCCGCCCCACTGTACCAGTTCCCGCCCCATATCCAGCTGAACGCCCGGTGCGTTCACCGCCACGCCGAGCCCGTGGCACTCCGCGGTCGGGGCCGTCACCCAGACGGAAGGCACCTCCTCCGGCACCTGTACGAACCCGCCGCCGTCGAACCCGAACAGCACGTCGCCGGCGCCGCGGCCGTCGTCGTCCGCCGCCCGGAAGACGACGACCTGCCGCAGCCCGCCTCCGGCGACCGGGTACAGCCCGCCGCGGACAAACCGCCCCCACTCCCCGCTCACGATCTCGGCCTCGGTCCAGGTCGCCGATTCGTCCGACGGCCAGAAGCGGACGGTCCGCACACGCCGGGCGAACACCACCAGCAGGTGGGCCAGCTGTTGGAACCGCCCGACCACCTCCGGCAGGTCTACCCCGTCGCGGAGGTCAAGTTCGACCACCGTGGCCGACTCGGCCGTGCCAGCGCGGAGCCGTGTCGCGTCGGCGGCCGACAGCGGCTGTGGGTACACCCCGCCGAGCACCTCGAACGTGATCCGCCCACTCACCACCCGCGGGCGGTCGCAGACCAAGTACACGCTTTTGAACCCGAGGCCGAATCGCCCGGTCACCGCCCCGCCCGACGCCGGTTTGTCCGAGTGGTTGAAGAACACCATGTTGCTCAGATCCCGGCGGTGCCGGTCGGCGTGCTCGCCCACCGGCTGGTTGACCCGCCGCCCCGCGTGGGTGAGTACCACTCGCCGGCCCTCAGCCAGCACCGCGACCTCGGGGCGGTCGCCCGCCGGACCCAGTTGCGCGTTGGCGTCGTCGGCGTTCTGGAACAGCTCGAACAGCACGCCGCCGGACTGGTAACGGAAGTCGGCGAGGTGGGCTCGGACGCCGGCGAGGAGCCGTTCGCGCGACTCGCGCGAACCGCTTATCAGGTCGCGGAGGTGCTGGCACGCCTCCCGCTCCAGGTCGACCGACGGGGTGCCGTCGAGCCGCTGGTCCTGGATCCGGTTCTCGGCCGCACGCCGTTCCCGCCACCGGCGGTATCGCTCGAACGCCTCCCGTAGCTCCGGCGCGTCGGACACCCCGAACCGCCGCAGGTACTCGCCGGCCGCGAGCAGCACCTCCGCCTGCACCTGCTCCACGTCCGCGCTGTTGTCCCCGGCGAGGTGGTCGAGCACCGGCCCGAGGTCGGCGGCCGGCTGGCCGTACACCTGCCGGAAGATCTGGCGGGCGGTGTCGGCCAGCAGCCGCCGGCGGTCCGCCGGCGAGAGCCCGGCCGGGTCCACCCGCAGCAGGTTCAGCCAGTGCATTCGGATGTCGCCCTCCAGCAGGATGTCCTCCCGGTGGATGCGGTAACCCACGAGCAGGCTCTCCAGGGCACTCGCCCGCGGCACCTCCATCCGCCGGCCCAAGAGGCTGACCACCGATAACCGCCCTGTGTTCTCAGTCAGCTCCACCAGAAATCGCTGGCGGCCCATCATGTCACTCCGGGTCGGCCGCCGGTGGCCCTCCGGGGGCGGGTTGGTCAACCTGGCCTTGGCCCACACCTCCTCCCGCGGCATCCGCCCGCCGAGCAACCGGCCCGCCTCCTCGGCCAACTGCGTCAGGTCACCCAGGACGGCCAGGAACGCCCCGACCGCCTCCCGCGTCGGCTCGTCGAGTCGTACCCACGGGGCGAAGTAGTCCCGCAGCACGTTGGCCGAGATGATCCAAACGGCGTCCGGGCGTGTTTGGAGTTGATGATCGTTGATCGCTTGGTCGCCCACGTTCCGCGGCCGCTGGCGTACGGCCCGCTCGCCAAGGGCCTCCCGGTGTCCCTCATCCAGGGCGTGTGCCAGGTCCACGCCCTCGGCCACGCACAAGTCATCCGGCCGGCACCAACGGCCCGATTGGTTGAGGAGCTCGACCAGCCCCAGCTCGACACGGAAGATGCTCTCGTCCAGCCGGGCGAACTGCGCCAAGTATCGCCGGTAAAGCGGCCCGGTGCGGCCCCGGTGATCATCGTGCCTCTGGCGGAGGTGGCGGAGGATGCCCATGAGCCGTTCGGCGGACGGCGGGAGGGACGCCAGGGTGGGAAGGAGGTGGCTATGGATCGCTTGGCGAACCCCGGTCTGATTCCCGACGGTGTCGTCCCGGCGGAGGGCGGCCACCAGTGCCGCCGCGGGCATGTGCTCGCTGTGCTCCAACGCCCACTCCCAGTCGTCCAGCTCCTCCTCGGCGGGCGTGTCTTGCCCGATCTGGAAGGCGTCCTGGCTCGCCAGAACCCCGGCCAACCGCCGTACCAGTTCGGGTCCCGACAAGCACCGCTGCATGAGGTGGGGAAGGCCCTCGTGCCTGCGAACGTCCTCGCGCAAGTCGTCGGCCAAGCAGACGGAGTGGGGATCGGTCAGGCGGGACCGCATCGTCCGGAGCGCGGGTTCCAGGTTCGGGCCGCAGAGTACGTGTTCGGGGGCGACGGGATCACCCGCCCGCCGAGGGAGGAACGGGACGGGGCGGAGCCGGTCCCTCACCTCGTTGGGCAACTGCTGGCTACGCCGCACCCCGTCCACCACTGCGGAGAGGATGATCTCCCAGTGTTCGGCGGGGCTGTTCCCCAGGGCCATGTCCACGGCGGCGAGCCGGCTCCATGTGTGCGGATGAGCTTCCAGTTGAACGGTGCGGGCCGTCGGTGCGGGCGACGGGCGAAGCAGGGTGACCAACCCGGCCATGCTCGGCGGCACGGGGAACGCGTGGTGGTCGTCGGCCCAGAAGCAGGCGTCGTCGACGGACCGCATCCCGCTCCCGTCGGCGGCATCGTGCAGGGGCAACCGCTTCACCACGTTGCGATGCTGGTGAAGTGCGACCAGTACGCGATCCCGCTGCGCCGGGTCGAAGCGGATTGCCAATTCCTCTGGCCCCACTTCCTCCAGCAGCGTCGCCAGCCCGTCGGCGTCCAGCGACTGCACCCCTAGGGCCGCACGGTGCTCTCCCGGTAGGACCGAAGTCAGCGGGCGATCGGTGAGCACCCGGCTGCCGTGTGCCATCCGGGAGAGGGCGGCGTCGGCCAGCATTCTCAGCTCGGCCGACAGATCGTCGGGCACGAACAAGTCCTCGCTTTCGTCAACGACCGGGTCGCCGTGCAGCAGGTAACGAACGGCCGCCCGCGGGGCGTGGCCGATAAGTCGGCGGAGCAGCCCGACCCGAGCCGCTGGCGGGGCGAGCGTGGGCCGCGGGTAGGTGGTGAGTGCCGCCCCCGCGGTCGCCTCGTCGCACGGCTTCAACTCTGGTCGGAGCAGGTCGGCGTCGGCGTGTCGGACGAGGTAAACGGCCAGTTGCCCGATAGCGTTGGTAAGCTCAATCGCCACTCCCGACGGCGACTCTCGGTAGACGTAAGGGCCTCTGAGTGCGTTCGCCGACAGGTGTGCCGTGGGGCGCCGTTCGCCGCCCGACACCGGCACCACCGACCAGAGCGGCAGGTGGGCGGTCGCCCTGAGCGCCCCCGGCAGCCCGTCGCCGGAGAGCTTGGCCAACACCCGGCGGACGTACTCCTCGTGGGACCGTACGTCCGCCGGGGTGAGGCGGCCGAGTCGTTCGGCCAACACGTCGGCCGCCCTGCCGGTCGGCGGGTTGTCGTCGAGGAACTGCAGCAAGTAATCACGCGCCGGCACGTCGGCCAGCAGTTTGGCCAGGTCCGTGCCGCCCAAGACCGTCGAGAGCAGACCCTCCGGCCAAGTCGTCTGATCGGTCGGCGTCAGCCGCGGGCGACCGGCGAGGGTGACCGCGACATCCGCCCCAAGTTCGCCGAGCGCCGGCAGGGCACGCCGAACGACCGCCGCGTCCCCGCACGGATCGGGGATGTCCAGCACTTGCAGCTGCGTCGTTCCACTCATCCCGCGCACAAACTGCCACTCAACGCGGCCCGATCCCCACCGTAACAACCACACCCCGTCGCGGCAGATCGCGATGCGGTTCGACCGGAACCAGTCACTGGTCTGTAACTCGCGGGTCACCACCTCCGCCACATCCGCCGCGAGCAGTTCGGCCAATTGCTCCAAGGCCGGCAACAGGCATGGGAAGACACCGTCGGCACGCAGCCCGCGGTTCCACCGCTCACGGATCTCGTCCCCGCCGGCTTGAACGCCCCTCCGCCCGCTGTCCAAGAAGAAGCACCCGTGGGCCAACAAAGAAAACTGGGGCCGGGCGATGGCGGGGGCAGTCAGCGGCAGGAAGACAGCCTCCCGCACGTCTAGACCGGCGGCGCCCAAGGTGTCGTGCCACCCGAGAACGACGGCGGCGTGTGGCACTGCCTTGTCCGGGACGACCTCACCCCGATCGTCCGGCGCGTGCGGCCAGGACTTGTCCTCGCAGAGGTCCAGCAAACCCGGCACCCACCGCTCTGCGAACGCATACCGAATGGTGCCACCCGGCCCGTCGATCCTGCCACTTCCCACCTGGGGCTGTGTGTCGGCGGGTGGACTCTCCACCCAGGACAGAAATCGGCTCCGCTCGCCGGCGGTCAACACGTAAGATCGGTCGCTCATCCCCGTCGGTTCAAGGCGGCGAACGCTCTTCAGTAGTGGGAGCGACGGTACGAGCGAGACCAACGACTCCCGCGTCAGCAGCTTTTCAGCGTCCGCGAGGTCCAGAACGGTGCGGTGGATGCACGCCCCGTCCGCCTGGGCCTTCGTCCGCATTGGGAGCCAAAGGGCGAACCAGTTCGGGCCGCGGGGGCCAATCCTGTCACGCAAGCGGACCAATTCCGCCCGGGGGTCTTCGTTCCACTCCGGGTAGCGTGAGGTCTTGCACCACGGGTTCAGCAAGCCGGCGTATCTCGCGTCGGTGAACCCACTCAGTTCCGCGTCTGACGAAAGGAAGAAGAACGCTTCGCACAAGTGGAACACGCTCTTCAGCCCCAGCCCGAACTTGCCGATGGCGGTCTTCTCGCCGTACTTGGCGTTACTGCCGAACTTACGCAGGTTCTGGGCGTCGCTCTCGGTCAGCCGGGCGTCGTTCCACACGAACACTGCAGGCCCCCGGAGGAGCGGGTGCCTGGCGGACTCCAGCCCGTCCGGCGCGAACCCGATCGCCACCGTACCTGCCGAAGCGTCGTCGCCGTTCTGGATCAACTCCTTGATGATCGCTTCCGGGTGGTAGCGGTCGATCAGATTCCCTTGGATCAGGCGGATGACGGCCGTGGGATCGACTGTGAAGTCTGTGACAAGCGACATCGTGGGATCGACTGTGAAGTCTGTGACAAGCGACATCGGGCACCGGGGCACGGGGCTGGAGTGAATCAGCACTGGCGACGGACGGCCTCGGCGACGGAGCCGGCATTGCCCTTACCCACGCGGCTGACCCTGACTGTGGCGATGATCACGCCAATGGCCTCGTCGAGCGGGCTCTTGGGTGGGACCGCGCCGCATATTAGCAGCCGGTCGTGACTGCAGTGGGGCTCTGACATGGGCAAGGTTTCGCTGGGGCAGGCAGTTGCCTCGAAAATGCCGAGATAGAATCAGGTCGATGCTGACAAGCAGTGGCCAGAATGATAGCACAATTGGGCGCATGGACCTGGTGCAATGTGAACCACGCTTGCCGAACCTCGACAGAAGCACCGGCTCAGGCCGCACGACAGGACCCATCGTCGATGTGGGAGGTTTTGGTAGCCAGGCGCTGCGATGTTTGTTCTCCTTCGAAGCCAACGCCCTACTAGACTAGCACCCGCCGCGCCGACAGGTGGCACAACGTCCGCGCACAATCGGCTCGGACCCCACGGAATTATCGGCCTGCGAGACACGATGCTCCGTTTGTGCCGCCTTCGAGGAACTAAACGAGACATTCGAGAACAACCGGGAGGAACTGCTGGAGAAGAAGAAGTGGTGCTTCGGAGTACCACCGGCCAAGAACCTTGATCGACTGCAGAAACTCCTGCGCCCGATCCGCTCGGACCCATTCATCCCGGAAGACATCCGGGACGAGGTAATTGACCTAATTGAGAATCGGCTGCATGTCATGAGCGGGCTCTACTATCGCGAGTTCGAGAAGTATGCCGAGGCGCTGGCGAAGGGCAAGCAAACGCCTCTGGACGGCGACGACCCGGAAGACCGAGAGGCGATCAACAAGGTCCATAACCGGATCGTGGAGCAGCTCAGTAAGCAGGGGTGCGGCGTCACTTCGATCGAGCACGCCGTCCACGACATCCGCGGGAAGATCCAGGACTACTTCGACCAGTTCAATCCGCACGGAATCGGAAAGGGACCGCGGAAGAAGCATGAACAGCCCCCAGAGGCAGGGGAGTAGCCGATTCCACGGGTCTGAACCGTCTGCCCGCCGGGCGTGTCCTGATTGCAAGAAAGTTCCGCGCGAACTGTGGTTCATGGGGAAGCATGTCAAGGAACCTGCTGCGGCCGTCGTGGAGCCAGCTCGACTCGCACGAACTTCGCATCCTCTTGGGAGAGCGGATCGGCGGGCCAGGGCAATACGACAGTCTCGCCACGAACCCGGACCGACTGCACTTACCACTGGCGCGAGACACCTGCCGCGTGATCCTCACGTTCGGCGACCGGCGCATCGTCGGCGTCGATCCCGGCCAGGCGTTCGACGCGGCCGAGTGGGAGCGTATCGCCGGCGAGATAGAGACATCGGTCCTCGCAGGCCCGACGAAGATCGGCCGGGAATACGGCTTCTGTAGCTACCGCGTAGAGGGTGGCTGGCGCGGCGAGAAGTCGGGAGTGCAGATTCTCCCGCCGGATCCAGAGTCCCCAATCGCGCCGGTCGAAATTGCGGAGCACCCGTTCATCCTTGAGTTCCAGATTCAGCAATCGGGGGTTTGGTCAATCACCAACCACCGACGGCAGCGGGAACATCGTGACTTGATACTTCTGCTCAATGTCCTGCTTGCGGGACGTGTGAACTTGCAACTGCGCAGAGGCGAGCACTTTTGGGGCATGTCGCAAAATGATGCAGGCTTCGAGACCCGCTGGGTTCAAAACTCGTATTTCGGCAAGCTTGACCGAGTCGTCACCGACGACCTGTCCCCGATCTCGGTCGAAGTGTCGATCGCGGATTCAAGCAGGGCCATTTTCGCGGATTGAGGTGAGCCAGCAGGAGTTGCCGGGCGGAGCGGACGGGCCGTCATT
>Ga0169931_10004869_pt1 | contig 20703 bp, 20 predicted proteins | sample Kivu_15m_20L_FD_129675 | JGI IMG/M metagenome (GOLD analysis project Ga0169931, IMG submission 129675) | Freshwater microbial communities from Lake Kivu, Western Province, Rwanda to study Microbial Dark Matter (Phase II) - Kivu_15m_20L... | ecosystem: Environmental > Aquatic > Freshwater > Lake... | reverse complement strand
GATTTGCATCCTGATATTTTATGTGCTACCCGGTGGATAGGAAACTTAAACTTTATATTTCGACCACTTCGGTTTCGAGTATTTAAAAAACTTCCGACAGATCTTGACTTTAATGTGGAAATTTTTGGAAATTTTTGGTTATAAATACACACGAAATTTGCATAACTTTATTGGTAAAAGCATATTTCTTTTTGGAGCTCATGAGAGAGGCATTCGAGTTTTCAAAAGAATTTATTCAGGATAATACAGTAGTATACTACAGAGTAAATTTTGGAGATTATTTATTGTTTCATTCACGCTTTGCGAAGTCTGTAATTTACATAGAGCCAGATATTTTAGTGCCAGATAAACCTCAACGAGTAATACGGTTTAATAATATTAAAACTCTAGATTAAATTGTGAGAGAGCTTAAGGTAAATCAATGTGATTTAATAAAAAAGATGTTGAGGAATTTGATCATAAAGTGCTTCCGGGTGCGAGCAAAACAATTTTAGCATCTCATCCAGTGATTTAAATGAATATATTCCCAGAGACAAAAATAAAATGATGATTTATTAAGAGAAAATCCTGGATACCAAGCAAGAACCTTGGGTGTTAATTGAATATTAATTTTTATATGTAATCGACCTAAAGGAAGATTAATTGAGGATAATCCAAATCTGCCATCTGAAGTTTTTGTTTCCTCAGGGGATGTAGTATCATAGCTCTTACCTCCCAATTAATTCTATGTGAGTGTGGCGATCCAGTGATAACTACTTAACATTTGATTTCTGACTTGGGTATAATCATGAAAGAAAAACAAACACTGGTGTGGTAGTATAAAATTATATAAAAACTTCAGTTAGGAAAAAATTGTATTTAGGCCTAAATCTCTCACATGACGCAAGTGTGGGGCTCACAAGTCGAAATGGTTACGTGATTTCTGCCTTGGGAGAAGAACGAATTTCTAGAAGGAAAAATCATCACGGTATTCCCAGGAGAGCATTAGCAATAATCTTAGATTCTATTGATTATAACGAGATTGAAAAGATAATTATTGGAAGCCATAATTCTTTACCATGGGAAAATGCGGTGAGAATGGTTCATGATCTGGACGGTAACCCCTCAAATCCAGAAGGTTTATGGCGAAGTCTATCGCCAGGAGCATCCAAGAAGTATAAAGAATTATTTGAAAAAAACCAAGGTGATCCTAAGAAACTAATACAAACTACAATTAGTGAATTACTCCCATCAAAACTAAGGAATATTCCTTTTATTTGGGAAAAACACCACGATTCTCATTTAGGATGTGCATTAAGTAATTCACCACAAGGAAATAATTTATTATTTAGTTTTGATGGTGAAGGAGATGGAGAGAGTGGCGCCATTGGAGTTAAGCGAAATGGCATCAAAGGCATTGAAATACTTCATAGAATCGATCGCTTAGATTCATTAGGATTGCTTTATTCGGCAGTTACTAGGCGATATAACTTTATTGGAGGAAGGCACGAAGGAAAAATCACCGGCCTTGCGGCATATGGGAGTTATTCCGAGGCAGTTGATATTCTACTTAGTCATATAAAAGTTAAAAATGGTAAAGTCCAACTTATAAGAGCAAAGAAATTAAAAAGCAAAGCGATGTCATTACTATTAAGTAATTTCGGAGTTTCTAGTAGACATTTTCGAACCCTTGCACAAATTATAGACGTCGCTGAATCAAAAACAGTTAATTACGCTGATCTTGCATTTGCAGTTCAGGAAGTTCTTGAGAAAAGTATGCTTGAGATAATAAGTTACTATTCTAAGTATCAGAGAATATTTAATATCTCTCTTGCAGGTGGGGTGTTTTCAAATGTTAAGCTAAATCAAAAAATTTCCGAATTAGAATTTATAAAAGATGTAAAAATTTTTCCAAATATGGGTGATGGTGGAATTGCTTTGGGTGGAATTTGGAGTTATCTCGATAGAAATAATGATTTAGAGTCACACTCTCTCTATGACTCAATGTACTTATCTCCTGAAAAATTCGAAAGTGAAAATTTGGATATGTCAGAAATTAATCAAGATTTTCAATTAAAAGTAATGGACATATTTCCAGAAGATTTTGCGTCTTGTGTCGCAAAAGATATTGCTAAGGGTAAAATAGTTGCCCTACATGATGGGCGTATGGAATTTGGCCCCCGAGCTTTAGGAAATAGATCTATACTATTAGACCCAAGAAACGAGTCTATAGTTGAAGTAGTCAATAAAAAACTAAGACGAACAGAATTTATGCCATTTGCGCCTGTAGTTCTTTCAAGATATTTTCATGATTACTTTGATATATCTCCCACTCAAAGCCACCAACCATTTTTTTACATGGCTATGACTTGCAAGGTTAGGCAAAGTTTACAGCCGTCTATACCTGCAGTTGTTCATAAGGACGGAACTGCTAGACCACAAATTGTTGATCAACAATCAAACCCACTCTTGTACGGGATTTTAAATGAGTTTTATAAGTTAACATCCGTACCGTTAGTTGTGAATACTTCTTTGAATGTACACGAAGAACCTATAAACTACAAACTCAGCGAATCAGTAAAGCTTGTAAAAGACAAAACCATCGATGTCTTATACGCGAAAAAAAAGAGAATAACTATCAATACTTTTTAGCTCAAATTACAAAATTAAGTGTGCTAAAAGTAAATTAATTTGATTATATAAAATAGAATTAGATAGTTTTGATCACAGAGTACTTCAAGGCGCAGGCAAAGCAATTGTAGCATTATTACTAGTTATTCAAATTGAACTCATACCCGGAGACAAAAGTAAATTATTGACTTAATTAAGTTTCATATTGCAATTTATAAGTCTCCTTTAAACCATGAAATAAATTGTAATCATACTTCCACTTTCCATTAAAAACATCATATTCTGGGTCAACAAAAATAACTCTTTCATTTGTTTTATTAAGATTTAAAAATTTGATTTTACTTGCACTACAATTCGTAATTCTTGAAATTATTGAGCAGAGTTCTTTCACACTTGTCGCTACTCCAGTTCCAATATTTATGGAGAAATCAATATCATCACTGGCAATTATTTTTAATGCGCTCGATACGTCATTTATATATGTGAAATCCAATTGATGTTCAGGAAATTTAACTGTAAAAGGAATTTGAGCCAGTACATTTGAAATGATATGCGGAATAAGTCTTTCGGGTTTCTCATTCACTCCGTATACTTGGAATAATCGAACCCAGTTTGCTTTTTTACCCAAATCTTTAGCAATTTTATTTATTTTAACACTAGTTATTACTTTACATTCAGAGTAAATGTCTTGTGGATTTAAGGGCGTTGATTTAGCATTGCATTTTCCGGGCGAAAATCCGTATTCGGCCATTGAGCCAAAACCAATGAATTTTTCCACTGTTCCACGAAGGCAACTTTCGGCAAAATCAATCGTGTATTTCATGTAATCATAGTTCGTGCTCTTATCCCTATATTTATCATGCTCAGTTTCCCAAGCGGTGCAAATCACTATATTAGGCTTAAATTCATTAAGCAAAGTATCCCAAGTTAACTTATTGAGTAAGTCAAATTTCAAATAATTTTTAGTATTACTTATATTTAAGCTTTTTCTCGAAGTGTAAATAACCTCACAGTCTACAGTTTTGAGAGCGTTATATACGCTTGTTCCAATAAATCCCGTGCCTCCAATTATAGCAATTCGGTTTTCTAATTCACTTTTCATACTTTGTAGTAATTTTGCCAGTATTCTATCATTTCATCTAAGAGTGTTTCGAAGGTATAGGTTGTTTTCCAATTGAGTTGTTTCCTAATTTGACTTGAGTCTCCTTTAAGAACCCTTAATTCTTCCGGTCTTAGAAATTTGATGTTTTGAACTACATAATTTCTATAATCTAACCCTAATTTACTGAATACATAGTCACATAATTCTCTCACAGAATGTGATTCTCCAGTTGATACAACAAAATCTGAAGGTTCATTATAATTTATAATCAAGTGCATAGCACGAACATAATCAAATGAGTGCCCCCAATCTCTATAAGAATCCAAGTTGCCCATTTCCAGTACTTTCTGCTTACCGTTTAAAATTGCTAGTGCTCCGAGAACAACCTTATTTGTAACGAAATTCGAACCTCTTCTTGGAGACTCGTGGTTAAAAAGTATTCCGTTTGTTGCATGAAGTTTGTATGCATTTCTGTAATGTCTTGTTAAATTATAAGCAAAGAGTTTGGAACAGCCATATGGACTAACTGGATCCATTTTAGTTGATTCGCGTTGAAAGCCATCTTGATCAATATTTTGTCCAAACATTTCAGACGAAGACGCTTGGTAATAAAGCGCATTAGGACAGGTCAACCGGTACGCCTCGAGCATGTTGAGGGCTCCTATTGAGTTAACTTGACTTGTAAATTGCGGAATTTCAGAACTAATTCGTACATGTGATTGAGCCGCAAGGTTATAAATTTCATCCGGCTTGAATTTGATTAAAGCCTTAATTAATGAGTAATTATCCAATAAATCCCCATAGGCTAGCTCGATATTTCCTGTTAATTTCAAAAGGCGGTAATCTTGATTCTCAGCAACAGAATTCCTTCTGATTATCCCAGTGACTTTATAACCAAGTTCAAGCAAATATTCAGCGAGATAACTTCCATCTTGCCCAGAAATACCGGTTATAAAAGCTGTTTTAGACATTTGACTCCTTTGTAACTACTATACTAATTAACTTCACCAAAAGTATCAATAAATTCTAAGTTATTATTTATGCTTAGTAATTTATTTTTTAAACTTGCACCTAAATTCCACGCTAACACAATTCCAGTACCTTTGGCTAATGTTGCAACAAAATCATCTGCCACAATTGGAATTTTTGTTACCGGAGTTATTTTTCCTTGCTTAAAAGGAGAAGAATCGAGTATAAAACTCATACTGTTTTGATCAAAGCCATAATAAGTTAAGAAAGTGTTCGCCTTTGCAGCAGCCCCAATTCCAAAGATATAATTTTGTTTTATTTCTCCTATTTTTTTCAAAAAATTACCCTTGATTAATTCAATTTTATTCGAATAGTCTAGATAAGTTGATATCTCTTTCAAGTTAAAGCCTTTTTCAATTTCTAATAAATCATATTTTGCTCTAGAGCTTGAATTATTCATACTTGCATAAACCCTTAGGGAGCCTCCGTGGTAATCTACAACTTGCACATCGTTTACATATAAGCCACATTTATTCAACAGAAATTCAGCAGATTCAATTGAAAGGTAGGTTACGTGTTCATGATATATCTGATCGAATCTGTATGATTTAATAGTTTCTAACCAGTATGGCACTTCGAAAACAAATACCCCACTTTTGGACAATAGTTTTCTGACATCCGTAATAAAATTTACCGGATTATTTGAGTGATTAACAACATTATTTGCAAAAATAAGATCAAAGTACTGGTACTCATTTCTTAAATCTTGAATTATTGCGGGCGATTCTCCAAATACACCTTTTATAGTATCAATGCCTGAATCATTAGCTAAGTTAACCATATATTCTGATGCATCGATTCCAACTACATTTGGCGTGAAAGCCCTAGCGAGCTTTAATAAGAACCCATCATTTGATCCAATTTCCAAAATCTTTAATGAATTCAATTTCATTCGATGACCTACAGATGTAATAAATTCAGACCAATGATCCCTAGCCATTTGAGAATTCGATGAAGTGTAGGAATAATCAACTTGATTGTACCTGTCATCAGCCAGAGTCAAATTCTCTACTTGCACTAATCCTGAATATTTATCAAGTCTGCATATTAAAGGTGCAGCTGCAGAAGCTTCATGATTCATATTTTTGCTAAAAAAAGAATCGGCGAAACCGTGTTCACCTAAATTAATGATAGGAGTGGTTATTGCACCGGATGCTAGTGATTTAGATGTTGATTGATATCTTATCAACTTCAGATCCCATGTAAGGTCCGTTCTTAATCTCGATAATAAGCATTGTCCTTGATAATGATTTCAAACCGTGACCTCCTCTAAAATTTAATATCATATCACCCTTAACTACTTTTCTTGAACACAAGAAGTCATTATTTAAATCATAAAAATTTGCTATACCTCGACCTTTTTTAACAATCCAAATTTCTTGAGTTCCAAAAGTTTCCCTTCTCACTAAATTATGTTTATGGGGTTTCACTGGCTTATTCTTTGGTAAGGACAAAATTGAAGTTTGCAATATTTCATCTATACAAGTTACATCATATCTATTTACTATCTTAAATTTCCTAATAATGACTGCTAATAAAGTATTCTTTTCAATTCTTGAATTTATAAATTCTCTTTGTTTTTTCAACCCTACTCCTTAAACAAGTCTTGGCATTTAATTCAGATGAATTGGATGATATCATTAAATACATTATTTTATCATATTTATATTAGGTTTCAAAGAGTAAACCTCCAACAAAGATTAGCTAAATCTCGAGGTTTCATTGTCTAAGTTTTTTCTAGTGAATAATAAATTGCTAATTGAATTCTGTACAAAAGCCAAAGGAATTCTTCATAAGTTTTTTTAAAGAATTTAAATTGAGAGGAAGTAACAATGGGAACAGTCATACCTTAATATATAATTTTGCAATGGAAAACATTGCAGTAAGTAAACATGCCGTAAGTATGGTCATATCAGGATTAATACTCGGACGCCTAGGCCAGAATTTAGAGATAAACCAAATAATTTCTACTTTTAAAATGTTTAAAAGCTTGAATCCAAATAACGAAATTGTAGTCTCAACATATCTCAACGAAATGCCAAATGAAGTTTTGAAGTATACGGATGTAGTGATTATTAATCAAGATCCAGGCCCTGATGTTTTTATTCCAGACCGCTGGATATTTCCGCACAAAAAAATAAATCCATCCTTAAACAATTTTTCACGGTTTTTTCTTACAAACTACACTGGAATTCGGGCTTGTAAGAACAATTTAGTTTTAAAGGCTCGAATTGAAATGCTGCCTAGTAGTCAATCACTATTAATAAAATTGATAGAAGAATATCAAGCTTTTCAACCTTCGAATGATTCTTACATTGGATTTTTTGCGGAACATTATAGTGGAGTTTTTCATTCTGTAGATGGTATTATTGGCGGAATTCCGGGAACAGTTCAGATAGCTTCTAAAATTACGCTGGAGCAATTGTATTATGAATCAATGGAATTCTGGAAACGGGAAAAAGTCCAACTAACTGGAAAGGCTAATAGACATGTAATTACTTCAGAGCAAATACTTGGCTTAAACTTCTTATATTTATTTTGTGATTTTCCATTAAATTTTATTGCAGATAAGTTACATAAATATTATATAAGTCCAAAACTTTTTCATTCAATTATAAAAGCGGAAACAAATAATTTTAAGTTTTTGAGCCTTAAAAAATCTGGATTTGTGTTGCATAAATATCAGGGCACCCTTTTTATAAATACGCCTAGAGAGTTGGATATAAATCTACATAATAAAATTGTCATTAAACTAATTATTGTCTTTATAAAAAGATATAAACATAAATTTAGGAGATTCAAATCAAGCTTGAAGTCAGCAAATAAATTGAATTTATAGGAGGTTTTAAATTATTTCTGTGTATTTTAGGCCTGTTGATTAAAGTCTGTAGTTTCGTCGAGTTGTTGAAATATTCCTACCCCCAAGATTAAATTCATCGTAATTGTATTAGGAATTTAGATGGGAATAGACTAATTTAAGGGGATGAAAGTAGTAATTTTGGCAGGTGGGCGAGGTACTCGACTTACAGAAGAAACCACCCTAAAACCAAAACCATTGGTTGAAGCGGGCGGAAAGCCACTTATATGGCACATAATGAAGAATTATTCGCTACATGGCATGTCTGAGTTTATTATTCTCAGTGGGTATAAAGGACAACAAATTCGGGAATATTTTGCTAATTTCTGGTTACACCAGGCCGACTTAACATTTGACCTTGCATCTTCTCGCCAAGAAATTCACAGGTTAAGAGGACCCAATTGGAAAGTTACAGTATTGGATACAGGTATTGATACAAGTACCGGGGGGCGAATTTATCGCTTGAAGGATTTGCTTAAGGAGGATTTTTTACTCACTTATGGCGACGGAGTTGCAGATGTTGATATCTCACATTTAATTTCAAAACACAATGAGCTCGGAACCTGTGTAACTTTAACTGCTGTCCAACCTCCAGCTAGATTTGGGGCTTTGAATTTAGAAGGTGACAAAGTTGTGAACTTTGAAGAAAAACCAAAAGGAGATGGCGCTTGGGTAAATGGAGGATTCTTTGTTTTTCGTCCAGAATTTTTTGAATATTTATCCTTTGATTCAAAATCTCTGGAATTAGATATCCTTCCAAAAATCGCCCACGACCAAAAATTAGGTGTGTATAAGCATTCGGGATTTTGGCAACCGGTAGATACGATAAGAGATTTATATCGATTGGAAGAAGCCATAGATAAAGGCGCACTGCCTTGGACATAGTTCCAGAAATTTGGCAAGGTAAACGTGTATTAGTCACCGGGCATACCGGATTTAAAGGATCCTGGCTTGCTTTTTTGTTGAATGAATTAGGGGCAAAGGTGGTTGGACTTTCACTTGCCAAGTCAGATTTAGGTAATTCACTTTACAAAGAGGCTCAAATACAAAAATTTTTGTCAGATGAATATTGGATCGATATTAGAGATGAGCAAAAAGTTGATGAAGTAATTCAAAAATCTGGTGTAGACTACGTTTTTCACTTAGCTGCGCAAGCATTTGTTAATAGATCCGTAGCCGACCCACTAGAAAGTATTTCAACAAATGTGATTGGTACAACAAATATTCTAATTTCATCACTCAGAATAAAATCCTTAAAAGGAGTTACGGTGGTAACTTCAGATAAAGTTTATGAAAATCTCGGGACTAATTTACCATTCAAGGAGTCAGATAAATTAGGTGGTAAAGATCCATATAGTGCTTCTAAAGCAGCAAGCGAATTGATTCTAAATTGCCTGACATTAACTTGTAATCCTTACAATATACCCACATCAAGCGCAAGGGCCGGAAATGTATTAGGTGGAGGTGATTGGGGCGAGGACCGCTTAGTTCCAGATTTAGTAAAATCAATTATGTCTAATCAGATTTTGTTCATTAGAAATCCAAACGCTACTAGACCTTGGCAGCATATTCTCGATTGTCTTAAAGGCTACCTTCTTATTGGTCAATCACATATAAACAAAATTCCTGATCTCCCAAAATCTTTTAATTTTGGACCAAGTAAATCACTCACCGTGGAAGAACTTATTCGCCAGTTTGAGACTTACTTTGAAAGGAAGTTTAGTTACAAAATTGTGAATTCAAATGAGTATGAATCTATTGAGCTTGATTTGGATTCAAGTCTAGCAACAGAATATCTAGGTTGGCACCCCCAATTTTCGCCAATCGAATCAATAAAGCAAACGGCAAACTGGTATTTGGAATATAGCGCTGGTGCAGATCCCAAAGTTTTGATGTTAAAGGAGATAACAAATTATAGAAAAGGAAAATGGTGAATTGCCGCGGATGTGACTCTAAGTTGTCACTAACCTTAATAGATTTAGGGGAGAGCCCAATCGCAAATAATTTATTAAATAGCCCAAGTCTCGACATGTTAAACAAACATTACCCGCTACAGGCAATGACCTGTGAGAGCTGTGCTCTAGTTCAGTTATCCGAAAGTTTACCGAGAGAAACGATTTTTAATTCTGACTATGTTTATTACTCATCAACTTCAACATCTTGGCTAAAGCACTCAAAACTATATGCCGAGAAAATGACCAAGATGCTAGCATTGAACCAAAATGACCTTGTAGTGGAAGTGGCAAGCAATGACGGTTACTTATTACAATTTTTTCAAGAATTGGGCGTTTCAGTATTAGGAATTGAACCCGCAGTAGGGGTAGCCCAGTCTGCCATTAAAAAAGACATCCCAACTGTAATGGATTTTTTTGGAGCTTCACTTGCTTTGAACTTAGCTATTTCCCAAAAACCAAAATTGATAATTGGGAATAATGTTCTGGCACATGTCCCAGATTTGCACGATTTCTTGCGCGGAATTTCACTTCTCATATCTGATGAAGGAGTTATTACATTTGAATTTCCTCACTTACTAAATTTGTTGCAAAATAATCAGTTTGATACTATCTATCACGAACACTACTCTTACTTAAGTATAACTGCGCTAATGCCTTTATTAAAAAAGTATGAACTCAAAGTATTTGAAATTGAAAAAATGCCTTCTCATGGTGGTTCACTCAGAGTTTTTCTGGCGAAACAGTCTTCAAGGTGGAGGATAAGTCAGGCCGTGCAGAATACATTGCTTGAGGAATCTTATTTAGACCCTAGAAATGAAAATATCTATAAATCGCTACAGATAAGTGCGAACAAAATCAAATCTGACTTACTGAATGAACTGCATCAACTCAAGGTAAATGGTAAGAAAATTGCGGTTTATGGGGCAGCCGCTAAAGGTGTAACATTATTGAATTACTGCGGGATCAAGTCCAATCTAATCGACTATGCAGTTGATTTAAATCCAAATAAACAAGGTAAATTTATTCCAGGAAGCTTAATTCCAATTGTTGATCCTGTGATACTAAGTTGGAGCAGACCTGATGTTTTATTAGTTTTACCATGGAATCTTTCAATTGAAATAAAACTGCAACTGATAGATCAAATTGAATTAGGTATGAAATTAATGAGGGCTATTCCAAAAGTAGAGTACTTTTAAATGTTTGAATCGAAAAGAATTAAATCAACTCCACTAAAAATAGAGGGTGTGTTCGGATTGAAAACTCATCCTAAGATAGACGAAAGGGGAAGCTTAACGCGCCTATGGGAGGAAGATCTTCTAGTTAGTGAATTTAACATGAAGCAAATGAGCATAGTCAATAACCATGCTAAATTAACGCTCAGGGGACTGCACTACCAAATATCGCCCCACCTTGAGAATAAAATAATATATTGTATCTTAGGAAAAATTTTCGAAGTAGTCGTGGATCTTCGGGATAATTCCAAAACTTACGGTAAGCATCTAACTTTAGAAACAGGTTCCAATAGTAATTTTCTAGGCTTGGTGGTTCCTTCAGGCTGCGCTCATGGTTATATGACTCTTACACCAAAAACTAACCTGATCTATTTAATGGACAATGTGCACTCAACTGAGAGCGCTAGAGGCGTTTTATGGAATGACCCAGATCTTGATATAAAATGGCCATCAAAGCCACTAATTTTATCAAAAAAAGACTCAAGTTGGCCACTATTCAAACAGCTCTAGGGTGATGCAACGCCTACCACAATTGTAAATCTCATGAAATATATAGAATTGTATAATTAAATTTTGTCTGTTTTACAGTGCTTCCAGGTGGATTAATTGGGGAATATGGAACAATCAAATTATTGTTTAGCGATTTATGCCTATGTAAAAATCAATGAATATAGCTAAACCAAAATATCAATTCGTTTTTAACTTTAATTTTGTCTTAATCTAAGAATTTAATCAAAATACAAAATCTTTAAACCAAATGAGATTTACCGAAGAACAGGATTATTATTCAGCGCACAAAGTGCAAATCTCGATAGTTTTTGAGTCAAACCCTAATTAAATGCCCAAATAATAATTCGAGACCTTCTAAAATGACTTTATTAGATTATACACTTTAATCAATTATCCAAACAAGAATTGATAGTTTGCCTTATCTCTTTCCGAGTTATAGGATAAAAAATCACTTTTTATCATTTGAACTTTTTTAACAATTCCTGAAATCTCGTCTAAATTACTATATGTCAAACCTAGATTAAAATTTTCTATTTCCGAGGCAAAACCAACCCCCTTTGCTGTTATCACCGGAACACTATAATCACAAGCATGATACAAAACTCCAGAAGCATTTATAGAGTATGAATTGGCATCATAAGGAAGTATCAATAAATCGCATTGGTTAATACTTTCTAGTAACTTGACGAGTTCTAAATTACTTGGCAAAAACTCAAATTCACTACCCATAACTAAGCGGATATCATTAATTGTTTTTTCATACCCAACCCAAGGAAAGTTTGATTCCTGGATGAGAATACCAAAGTTAACTCCATTTGATTTAAGCTGTCTGAGAATTTTAGGAATATTGTCAAAACCTTTTCGCTGTTTAGCACAACCCAAAAAACCTATTAACAAACTTTTACTCTTATTCACTAATTTCACTTTTTTAAGGTAATTTAAACTCGGCCAGGGTGACCAATAAATACAACTAGTTTTAAAGCCTAAATCTTCTAGGTATGATTTATACCCAATCGTTTCAATACCAATCCTAATATTTCTAGGATAGAGCTCGACTAAATCGAGTAGTGATTTCAGTTCATTACTTGAAGATAATATACCTCGAGATTCTGCCCCAATAACTCTAAAATAGAAGTGATAATCATCCATTTTTGATTCTAGTGAAAGTTTTAGAGCTAATTGAAGACTCAGTGGGTCCAGCGTTGGAAAAATAATGTGTTTACTACTATTTTCACTCTTATTTATGTTGTGGAAATACTCTAATCCCGACTTTATATAAGCCTGCCTTAATCGAGCCTTAATTCGCTGTCCTGATTGCTGCTTCCTACAAGTTATTGTAAGTAGTTTACGGAAAAGGTGTCTCATAATTTTACTGTCCCGACTGCTATAGCCAGAATCTAAAATATAATTTATTTCTCCTATTGCAAAATTAACATCCATTTTGTCAGCAATGTAGGGCAGCAAAACAATCGGTTCATGACCATTTTTCGATAAAAATTGAGAAATTCCAATAATTAATGGGTACTGATGGAAGTACCTACGGCTTGCACCAAAGTCAACAATATAATACTTCTTATCCAGACTATTCATTAACATAATCTAACATAAGACTAAATGGAACATTATATTTAGCTAAAACTTAAATTTCTATAAAGTTCTAAATAGTTTTTCGTGAGATCCCCCCATGTAGCCTCTATAGATTTTAAAAAATCTCTATTTTCTGCAATATTGCTTTTTGGCATTTGAATTGCCTCATTAATCAAATTTAATATATCGTGAGAACTATTAAGGTTTGCGACCATAACTCCCTTTCTGTTAAGTAGGATTTGAGCTGCAGGAGATGGACCATGAATAAGTAGACGAGTAGCAAAGCTAAATGCATCAAAAACTGGATGCGAAAAACCTTCATTTAAACTTGGTACTATAACTAAATCAGCTACCGAAATAATTGCAGCATAATCATCTTCTTTAAAATACTCAATAGTTTCATATATTTTATCGTCCACATTTTTTAAATGTTGTTCGACCATAATTGCATTTGACGTTATTTTTTTCCCAACAAAAACAAAATAATATTGATCCAACTCAGAGGGTTTTGCTTCTGCTAGTGCCTCAGCAACCACTTGAACATTTTTATATTTCTGCCAACGACCAATCACTACTATAAGCTTTTTATCTTTCTTTATATACTTTGTAGATGAAGTCAAATTACTGTTCCAAATATCTTCAGTTCCAACATGCATAACACTTATCAACTCATTAGGTATTCCATATGCAAATGAAATTTCATTTTTGCCGAATTCTGATACCGCAATTATCGCGTCTAGTCTGCGATAAAAAACTTTAGCTGAGAAATTATATATTTCAAGCGATAAAATAAAACTTTCTTTTTCAGCGGTAATATCGCCACCTGCATGAAAGGTGCAAACAAATTTTTTGGCAGGGAATAACCAAAAAAAAGGGTAAAGTCTTGGGACAGAGAAATGAAGTACATCAATTTTATTTTGCCTTGATAACAGTGAATACTTGAAATATTGTCTTGATGATCTGAGCCAATTACCTTTTACACTAGGAAATAAAACCAAATTTGCATTTGCAAACTTTGGCTCATTTTTTAAAAATAAAAACTGATCCTTATCGTTACAAAATAAAGTCACTTCAACTTGTGAATTGAATTCAGTACAAAGATTTTTGCTGACGATATCAAAATGTTTTCCAGTGCCAGAAGCATGACGATTTACAAAACTCGAAGCCAAAAATCCCACTTTAATTTTCATTATGTTATTTCTCACTTCGATTCAGTCATCGAAGCTTAAAGGTATTCTCAAATTCAAGAAAGTCCTTATATTGATTTATTAGTCCAGGAATTATTTTATATGGATCTAATGGAGCTATTCTTATATCAAATGCATCTAGCCATGACATATCAGCACGAGTATATCTCTGATAAGAGCTTCTATCGTATTCAATGGGTGGATCAGCTAACTTAATTTCAATCTCAGGGTTAATCAAGGCTATAAAGTTTGCTAAATCGATGAACTTATAGGATTTTCCCGTACCCAAATCAAGAGCTTCATTGGTGTATCTTGCTTCGATAACTAATTTCAGGATGATTTCATTTACATCTAACACATTAATAAAGTCTCTTGATTGCAAACCGGCCTGTAAATTGTCAAGTTTCCAAATCAATATTTCTTTATTTTGTAGGCTTGAAATTATCATATCACTTATGAGCGATTTCATGTCCTGTTTATGAATCTCATTGAATCCATAGGTATTAAAAAGTCTTAAAGATGCAAATTTAAGTTTGGGAGTATTTTTTAGGATTAATTCTCCCTGCACTTTACTTTTTGCATAAGGCGACAAATAATTACCTGCATTACCATAAATGGCTGCAGAAGATGTAAAAATCAAAGGAGTGTTTTTCAGAGCGCAAAAATTTGCAATCACTTGAACTGCTTCTACATTGAACCCATAAAGCATTTGTTTATTTATAAATCTAGTAGACGCAATGGCACCAAAGTGCACTACTGCTTCAAGTTCCAAATCTTTTGTAATTTCAAACAAATTAATTTCATAGTCGACTACCTTCCAATTAGGTTTTTCCCATGTTAAACCAACAATGTTATAATTCTTTTTTTTAGCTTGCAATGCGAAGTTTGAACCAATAAATCCTTCAATACCAGTAACCAAAATGTTCTTACTCATAAGCTATAGTCTTGGTTCCATCAGGGTATAATTCGAATTCGATAAGGTCTTTTTGTGAAAAATCTTGCTTAATTTTTGAAATAACTGAAGGGGTATCTGCTACTAATAGGAAGCCACCTCCACCAGCACCAACTAACTTATAGGACGCCGCCCCCCACTTCTCAATTTTAGAAATTACTAATTTCACTTCATTAGATAAAATTTGGTCTCCCCATTTAGATTTATAATTCCATGAAGTTTGAATTGAATCTTGTAAAATTTTAAAAACGATTTCTGGAGAATTTGCTTGAGTTAGTTTCTGCCATGCATTTTGGGAGTAATCAGAAATTTTCAATAGGTTAGCAATATTTTTTCTTTCCCTTACGAATTTTTCAGTCAAGTATGCCGACCCCATATCTTTTCGAATCAAACCTGTATGGATTAAAATCAATCTAGGCTTCAAGTAATCAATTAGTTGCTGTCCAAGCAAATTATCTGAAACGCTAAACTTCTTTTTGGAAAAATTAACTAGCCTTAGTCCTCCATAGGACGTAGAAATCTGATCCTGCCATCCACCAGGTTCATTGAGCAGGTGTCTCTCAATCGTTATAGCCTTTCGAGCTAAACTTGCTGGATCCAATACAGCCCCCTTCCTTGCAGCAAGATTTTGGTAAAGTGCGGCTGTAAAAGCAGATGATGATCCCAGCCCAACACTTTCAGGAAGATCCGCCATAGTTGAAATGTTTATTGGCGCATTCCATTTAAATTCTTCAAGCACCTCCCGTACCACTGGATGTTCTATATCTTGTATTTTTCCAACGCCTTCAGTTTTACGATATGTAAACTTGTACAAATCTTTTACAAATGGAGGCTGATTGATCGTAGATACATAAACGAACTTGTTTATCGTAGCAAATAACGAATAACCCTGATGTATTCTAAAAAAAGACTCATAGTCAGTTCCGCCACCAATAAATGTTATCCGCATCGGACTTTTAGAAATATGCATGGATATGAATATTATACTAAAAAGTCGCCTTAATTAAATGTTATTTTTGGGAACTTGTATAAATTTTACACCTAATTTATGACATGCTGCTAAATCTGATTTGGAATCACCAATAAAAATAGAGTTCGATAACGGGATATTACTGTATTGTAACGCCATTTCAATCATTAAAGTTCTTGGTTTTCTGCACATACATTTAGATTCTGGGGCATGAGGACATATATAAAATACTTCGACTTTTATCCCGTGTTTTTTTAGCTCCCGATAAAGTGCCTGATTAAATGTAGTTGCCTCACTTTCAGTAAAGAATCCCCTTCCAATTCCTGATTGATTAGTTATACAAAAAACTACTGACTCAGCATTTATGAACTTATTAACTATTTTTAAATTTTTCTTTAAAATAAAAAGATCAGATAATTTGTGTGTGTAGCCAAAGTCTCTATTTATTGTTCCATCACGATCAAGCATAATCAAGTTTTTTGCCGTTTTATTCTTTGGAGTCAATATTTGAACTATTGGCTGAAGATTTTTATTGACCACAAGGTGATTATGCCCTAACATTTTAATATGACAAATATCGAATGTTGGAAGATGAGCAAATTGGATGAGCTCTCAAAATTGCAACAATCCCTCTCATATTTAGATTTCGACAGAATTATCGAAACTGGAAATTTCATGGTGGAGGTACTCAAAAGTGGTAATAAAATTGCTTTTCTTGGCAACGGGGGATCAGCTGCAGAATCGATGCATATAGCTTCTGAATTTGTTTCTAAATGTAAAATCGAACATCGCCCATTAAATGTTATTTGTCTTAATGAGTCACAAAGTGCTATCACTGCAATTGCCAATGACTACGGTTTTGAATTCATATTTGAAAGACTGGTCGAAGCCGAGCTTAGCAAAGGCGATGTGCTCATAGCATTGAGTACTTCGGGAAAATCTACTAATGTCCTAAGAGCGATTGATAAGGCGCTAAATCTGGAAGTTAAAGTTCTTTTATGGACCGGACCTAGCCATTTAGATATTAATGAAATAGATGTGTGGAATTGTGCCTTAGAGTCGACGCCAAGAATTCAAGAGCTACATCTGATTTGGGGGCACTTACTTGCAGAATATGTGGAGATACATTTTGCATAAAATCTTTTTAATTTACTCAAATTTAAGTAAAGTCAATCTAACTTTTTTTGCTTACCTATACTAAAAATGAAAGCTTTTACCTAAGTTCTTATCTATAACCTTCTATTCTATATTTAATTTTTTGAATATACTTTATACGCGTTTTCCTTAATTTCTTTATGAAATGCAAAAGAAAGATTTTTATTTCAATTGCAAAACAAAACATATTTTTTCTTGTAACAACTAAGTCTTGAATTTTGATTTTACCGTATTCAGTCAAACGTCTAGTCACATAATTATTTGGAAGGTGATGAATTAGTGCATCCGAATCGATTATAAATGAGTCATTATCAAAGCCAACAACCACTCGAGAGCTAAAACCATCTGGTACGTTAACAAAAGTTAGTCCTGAAGCTGCAGTCTCTCGAATACCCCAAATTGTTTCTCTATTTTCTAAAGGATTGTCAAATAAGTGCTCTTGGGCAAGCTCCCTGTCCAGTAAGTACATCGCTTGGTAAGGATTCGACATGTTCAAGTAATAGTACGATTCACTTATCTTAATTTTTGGAATATTTCTAATAATCATTGGTTTAACTACAGAATTACTCCGTCTACCTAATTTCTTATCGGAAACTTCATAAAGCAAAAACGAAGGAATCAGTCCATATTCTCTAAGATCTTCTCTGGCTCTTAGCCAGTAGGAAACATTGTTTTCCTTTATTTGGATATCACTTTCAAGGTATAAGAAATGTGAAATATCTAAATTATTCAAGAAATTATCTCGAAAAATTTCTAAATGCAGCCATGTTAAGTAGTAACGGTGTGATAATGGACCTGAGGAAATTATCTGGAATTGTTTAACTCTTGTAGACTTTCGAATTAGTTCTAGATATTCACTTTCATGTTGATTTGTAACAATGAATAATTGGACTTGATCAGCAAGGCTATCAAGATATAAAGTGACTTTTTCCAGGTATTGCAACCTTTTTGGCTCGTAATGAAAAGTAATCACCACACAAAGATTTTTTATTCGCATTTTTTTGTTTTTCTATACATAGACATACTCTAACCTAGGTCACAACGATTTTCATATGTAATTACCACTTGTGTAGAGCATGAATTCAACTTAAAAATCTCAAGTTTTTCAGATTTAACGAAGGTCTATTTCACTTGGGTTTAATGCAATTTTTAGATCTAACATTTAAAGGAGAATGCGTTAGATTTTCTCAGCCCGTCTTTGAATTATTACTAACCTAGTAATAAGAACGCCCCAGTTATGCCAGAATAAATCTGGTAAAAAAGTAATTTTAACTTTAAACTTTTTGCGATCAATTTTCTTTACAAAGCTTCGTACCCCATATCCAGCCCTGTATTCTGCCTTTCTATTTGTGTAATCATCTAGAACGATTATGCCATTTTTATCAAGCAACTTTTCAGCTAGTTCAAAGTCCTTTTTAACCGTTGAGTAAGAGTGTCCTCCATCAATAAAAATAAACTCAAACTTTGTAGAGATGTCCTTCAATACAATATTTGAATTTCCCTCAACTAAATCAAATTTTAATTTTGGAAATTTGTTTTCAAGTACTTTTTTAACTTCATTTTTTGATTTAGGAATCTGGCTCGCCTCACGCTTTGCGATCTGCTGATTCATTAAGGATGAGAATAAATCGACACCTGTATAATTTATTCTCTCCTGAGCCATAAACCTATTTAAAGTTGAAATCATTTGAATTGCATTTTCACCCTGATATACGCCGATTTCTAGGATTGAACTAGGTTTATATCGTTTAAGTAGTCTAATTAGTTTTGACTTACGATTTAATTTTAATTTTACTCTAAGGTAATGAAAATAGTTTAAAAAAATTTGAAACATTCTATTGCTCCATCTCTAACAATAATTTTGAAGAAATATTCTCTGGTGAAAGTTGCTCAGTACATTTAATTCTTTGGTTAACATAGTCTGTACACCAAAATCTTTCATTCATTAAAGTTTCTAGAGCATGGGTAATTTCAATAATATCTTCATTTACAAAAAAAATCCCAATCTCACGCATGTGTTTTTCAGATTTATAGTAGTCCAAAAGAAATTTGAATCCAGCTGTTCGTGTACTTACTATACATAATCCCAATTTTAGAGCTTCAAATCTGGCTAGCGGAAAACCTTCAAACTTAGATGTGCTCAAAAGTATGTGACACTTTGACAGTTTTTGAAGGGCTTGGCGTCTTTTCGGATACTCATAAAATGTAATATTTTGATTGATTGAGTAATACTCCAAAAGTTTGGCTTTCAATGGTCCGCTTCCAATTACATTTAATCTCCCCAAGTATTTAATATTTTTTAATTTGCATAGCTCTAAAAATGAGTTGGCTGCTAAAAATGGATTCTTTTGATCAACTAATCTTCCATAGATACCTATTTGCATTATTTTATCCTTAAATCTTGGCGTTGATTTCATAAGTTGTGGGACTGATAGGGCATTGTACAAGACTTTTGGTTGAATATTCGTTTTCATTTTAAAATATGAACTAACTTCCTCAGAAACCGCGATAACACTTTTTATGAAAAGCCCTAATAGTTGTAGCATTTTCCAGTGTAAAAACTTTCTATTAAGGTAGACATTATGTTCAAACCATATAGTTTTCTTGCGAAAAGATTTATCAAGTACACACATGAACCCTGTCCAGTATTGAGCCCAAATTAAGTGGGCAAGAATGTACTCATGGGTTTTTAAAATTTTTTTCAATCTTAGAAATGAAGATAAATCTGTAAGATTCTTAGCTTCTAACCTAATAAGTTTATAATTACCTGTACTTGGAAGATCAATTTCTTTATCAAAATTTTGTAAACAAATTATAGTAATGAAATTCTTTTCACTTATAAATGGCAGGAGATTACGAATTGAGTACTCAGCGCCCCCTGGTGCGAGTCCAGAAATTACAATTGCAATTTTTTTGGAATACTTATCTAGCTTTTTATCTACTTTATTCTTGATAATAGTTCAAATTACCCTTCTTGACGTGGGCAACAATTGGAGGAAAGCACAATCCAGATTTATTTATAAATTATACTACAGTTTTTTAGGAATCAAAACCCAAGCCAAGACGATCTAAAAGTTTAAGCCACAGATTTCGCTTGCCCTTATTTTGATCTGCCCGATTTATTGACCATTGGGTTAGGCGAATAAATAAAAATCGAAATGGCTCTGGGGGAAATGGAATTGGTTTGTGTTTAACCATCTGAAGTGAGGTTGCTTCATTTTCAATTTCATCTAGTAGATCAAGCATGGTAGAGGCGCCAAATCTAGTAGAGGCAACTCCAAGGCCGGTGTAGCCAAGAACGTAGGCAACCTTGTTATCAAAATCTGTTCCCCAAAATGGAGAAAATCTAGAACAGGTATCAATCGCGCCACCCCAGCCATGTGTAAATTTAATGCCAGCTAATTGTGGGAAGGTTTTAAAGAAGTTTGTGGCTAATTTGGCATAGGTTTCAGGCCTGGCTTCATACTCTTGCCGCACCTTGCCTTTGTAATTATAAATTGCATCATAACCACCCCATAAAATCTCATTCTCTTTAGTTAACCGGTAGTAGTGGAATT
>Ga0169931_10004868_pt1 | contig 20704 bp, 17 predicted proteins | sample Kivu_15m_20L_FD_129675 | JGI IMG/M metagenome (GOLD analysis project Ga0169931, IMG submission 129675) | Freshwater microbial communities from Lake Kivu, Western Province, Rwanda to study Microbial Dark Matter (Phase II) - Kivu_15m_20L... | ecosystem: Environmental > Aquatic > Freshwater > Lake... | reverse complement strand
GTCGTCGACGGGGCGCGCCACGCGGTGCGCGGCGAAGCCTGGGTCGATCGCGAGTGGAGTACGTCGGCGCTCGGCGCCGAGCAGGTCGGCTGGGACTGGTTCTCGCTGCAGCTCGACGACGGTTGCGAACTGATGTGGTACTGCCTGCGCCGCCGCGACGGCTCGGTCGATCCGTGGAGCCGCGGCAGCTTCGTCGCGCGCGACGGCACGCTGACGCCGCTCGGGCCCGCCGACGTCGACGCCGAAGCGCTCGGCCGCTGGCGCGCCGACGACGGCGGCGCCGAGTATCCGGCGAGCTGGCGCTTGCGTGGTCGCGGCGCTCTGCCGTTCGAGCTCGAGGTCGTGCCGGTGCTGCCGGACCAGGAGCTGCGCGTGCTCGTGCGCTACTGGGAAGGCGCCGTCCTTGTGCGCGGCACACGCGCTGGCCGCGCCGTCTCCGGTCGCGGCTACCTCGAGATGACGGGCTACGCCGGCCGCCGGGCTCCTTGAAATCCCAGCATGGAGTGCTAGGATTTCAAGGATGGCAAAACGCCCGGGTGTGGTTCGCTCCCGCTTCGAGTCGGCGTTGGCGACGGCGATGCGTCGCAGCCCGGTGACGCTGCTGCTCGGGCCGCGCCAGTGCGGGAAGACCACGTTGGCGCGTGCGCACGTGCATCCCGAGGCGCCGAACTACTTCGATCTGGAGAACCCTCTGCACGTGCAGCGGCTGGCCGAGCCGATGTCGGCGCTGGCGCCGCTGCGGGGTACGGTCGTCGTCGACGAGATCCATCGGCGCCCCGAGCTGTTCCCGGCGCTGCGAGTGCTCGCCGACCGCGAGGACGCGCCGGCTCGCTTCCTGGTGTTGGGCAGCGCGTCGCTGGCCTTGCTTCGTCAGGCCTCCGAGTCGCTCGCCGGCCGCGTGGCGATCGTCGAGATGTCTGGCTTCGGGCTCGACGAGATCGGTGCGGCCGCACTCGATCGCCTGTGGTTGCGCGGCGGATATCCCCGCTCGTTCCTCGCGGCCGACGACGCCGACAGCGCCGCGTGGCGCCGCGACTACGTGCAGATGGTGCTCGAGCGCGACGTGCCGCAGCTCGGTGGATCGCTGGTCGCGACGTCCCTGCATCGCTTCTGGTCGATGGTCGCGCACTGCCACGGCGGTGTCTGGGCGAACAGTGATCCGGCGCGTTCCCTCGGGGTCGCCGAGACCACCGTGCGCCGCTATCTGGACCTGATGACGGATCTGCTGCTGCTTCGCCAGGTGCAGCCCTGGTTCGAGAACCTCGGCAAACGGCAGGTGAAGGCGCCCAAGGTCTACTTCCGCGACAGTGGCTTGCTGCACTACTTCCTCGGCATCGGCACGGTCGACCAGCTGCTCGGCCATGCACGCTGCGGGGCTTCCTGGGAAGGTTTCGTCGTCGAGCAGGTGTTGCGCTGCGTGCAACCGGATGCGCACTACTTCTGGGCCACGCACGCCGGCGCCGAGCTCGACCTGCTGTTGTTCGCCGGCGGCAAGCGACTCGGCGTCGAGGTGAAGCGCAGCGACGCGCCGGGCATGACCAAGTCGATGGAGATCGCCCGCCAGGATCTCGAGCTCGACGGGCTGGTGGTGGTCTACCCAGGGACGCAGCGGTACGAGATCACCTCCGGCGTCGAAGCCGTGCCGCTCGCGGCGTTGTCCGGCAACGGCCCGCAGGTGCTGTTTCCGAAGCTGTTCGAAACGCCGAAGCCCGTGGTCAAGGTAAGGCGCACGCGCCGGAGTTCGAGCAAGGCGAAGCCGCTCGCGGCGAAGCGACGGAAGCCGAAGCGTTGACCGACTGGATCACGCCGTCGCCACCGCATCGCGCCAGCGCTCGAGATGGCGTTGCACGCGTTCGGCCGGCATCTGCGGCGAGAACTGCGCCTGCTCGCGCCACGCGGTGGCGATCGCGCCCTTGCCGGACCACACGCCGGCACCGAGCCCGGCGAGGAACGCGGCGCCGAACGCGGTCGACTCCAGCTGCATCGGCCGGCGGATGCGCACGCCGAGCACGTCGGCCTGGAACTGCATCAGCAGGTCGTTCGCCGAAGCACCGCCGTCGACCTTCAGTTCGCGCAGCGGGCGCCCGGCGTCCTGTTCCATCGCGCGCAGCACGTCGACGTTCTGCAGCGCCACACCCTCGAGCACCGCGCGCGCGAGGTGCGCCTTGCGGGTGCCGCGCGAAAGGCCGCGGATCAGGCCGCGCGCATGCGGACGCCAGTGCGGCGCGCCGAGGCCGGCGAACGCGGGCACGACGACGACGCCGTCGCTGTCGGGAACGGTGCGCGCCAGCGCTTCGAGTGCCTGGCCGTCGGCGGCGAGGCCGAGTTCGTCGCACGCCCACTGCACGCAAGCACCGGCGACGAAGGCCGAGCCTTCGAGCGCGTAGGCACGTTCGTCCGGCAGCTGCCACGCGACCGTCGTCACCAGCGCGTGCCGTGACGGCATCGGCAGAGCACCGGTGTGCAGCAGCAGGAACGCGCCGGTGCCGTAGGTGCACTTCGCGTCGCCGGGTTCGAAGCAGGCCTGGCCGAACAGGGCCGCCTGCTGGTCGCCGGCGATGCCGGTGATCGGCACGCCGTCGGGCAGCCCGGGCACGCCGCGCGTCGTCGCGAACATGCCGACGCACGGCCGCACGTCCGGCAGCAAGGCTGGCGGCACCGCGAACAGCGCACACATCGTGTCGTCCCACTGCAGCGTGCGCAGGTCGAGCAGCAGCGTGCGCGAGGCGTTGCTGACGTCGGTCGCGTGCACCGCGCCGCCCGACAGGCGATGCAGCAGGAACGTGTCGATCGTGCCGAACGCCAGCTCGCCGCGTTCGGCCCGCGCGCGATGGCCGCCGTGGTCGAGGATCCACGCGATCTTGGTCGCGCTGAAGTACGGATCGATCGGCAAGCCGGTGCGCGCGCGCACGGCGTCGGCGTGGCCGCCGGCGAGCAGTCGTTCGCACGCGGCGGCGGTGCGGCGGTCCTGCCAGACGATGGCGCGGTGCAGCGGCCGGCCGGTCGCGCGCTCCCACAGCACGGTGGTCTCGCGCTGGTTGGTGATGCCGATCGCCGCCAGCGACGACGGCGGCACGTTCGCCTGCGCCAGCGCGCCCTGCAGAGCGGTCAGCACCGACTGCCACAGCTGCTCGGGGTCGTGTTCGACGAGGCCTGGGGCCGGATAGTGCTGCGGGAAGTCCTGGTCGCAGCGGCCGCAGACGCTCAGGTTCTCGTCGAGCACCAGCGCGGTGCTGCCCGTGGTGCCCTGGTCGATGGCGACGACGTGGCGCATCGCGGCGTTGTAGCAGGTGCCGGCGTCGGCGGGCATTCGCTATGTTCGCGCGCCGATGATCGCTCCATCGCGCCGCCTGCCGCTCGTCTCGCTCGCGCTGGCCGCGTGCGGGCTCGCCAGCTTCGGCCTGCGCGCGCAGGACGTGCCGAACGAGCCGCCGGTGCCGCCCGACGTGCGTTGGGTCGAAGTGCTCGTCGTCGACGCCGAGACCGGCAAGCCGGTGCCGAGCCTCGAAGTGCAATGGACCGACGATCGCGTGCTGCAGTGGCCGGTGCCGTCGATCGAAGCACCGCTGGTGCAGCCGCCGCCGCGGCGTTTCGAGCCGTTCCGCCGCCGCGGCGTCACTGACGAGCGCGGCCGCGTGCGGGTGCACTACGGCAACCATGCGCTGGTGCAGGTGATGACGCCGACGATGCGCGGCACGCAGTTCGTTGGCGCGCCGGAGACGATGCCGCCGTCGGCAGATGGACTGGTGCGCCTCGTGCTCGAGCCGTACGTGCCGTGGCCGGTGCGCGCGGTCGATCCGAGCGGCAAGCTGGTGCCGAACGTGCAGGTGACGCTCGGCGTCGCCGGTTCGGCCAATGCGACGGTGCTGGCCAGCGCGATCACCGGTGCCGACGGCGCGGCCGAGCTGGCGATCCCGAAGGCTGTGTTCGCGGCGAGCAGCGAACCGCCGATGCTGCGCATCACCGCCCAGCGCGCGGGGCGCGAAGAGCCACCGCTGCTGGTGCCCGCGAGCGAACTGGCGAAGCCGCTGTCGGTGGCCGTGCCGGCCGTCGGCAGCGTGCGGGTGACCGTGCGCGCCGCGGGCCAACCACTGGTTGGTGGCGGTCACGTCGACCTGCAGCTGCAGCGCGAGTCCGGGGTGCATCCGCTCGGCACGTGGCCGCTCGCAGCCGACGGCACGGCGGTGTGCGATGGCGTGCCGCTCGGCGGCGAACTGGTCGTGCGCCTGCGGCTCGACAGCCTCGGTGTCGAGAAGGTGATCGACGGGCCCGCGGCCGAAGCGCCGGCGACGGCGACGTTCGAACTGGCGGCGATGCCGTTCACGGTGCGCGGCACGCTGCTCGGCGTCGACGGCGCGCCGCTCGCCGGTGGCCATGCGTCGGCGCAAGCACTCGGCGGTGGACAGGCGTGGAACGGTTCGCTGTCGATCGGCGACGACGGCCGCTTCGTCTGGCGGCTCGCCGAGGCGCAGTTCGCTCCCGATCGCCTCGACTCGCTGCTGCTGTCGCTGTCGGGCCGCGGCGGATTGCCGTGGCGATGCGAACGGCGCGACCTCGCAGTCGTCGCTGGCGACAACGACCTCGGTGAACTGCGCATGACGGCGCCGCCGCTGCTGCTGCGCGCGCGAGTGCTCGTCGACGGCGAACCTGGGTTGCTGACCACCGGTCTCGTCGTCGAGACGTCGCGGTCGGGAGCCGAAAGCGATGCGAGCAGCTGGCACGCGGCCCGCAACTTCCAGTTCGAGCCGCGCTGGGGCGGGTTCCTGCTGTGGGGCGAGGCGCCGAAGCAGCGCCATCGCGTGCGCGTGGCGGCGCCGGGGCTGATCGCGGCGGGCACGACCGAGTTCGAGCCGGGTGGCGAGCTCACGCTCGAACTGCAGCGCGCGCTGCCGCTGGTCGTGCGCACCGTGCTGCCCGACGGCCTCGATCTCGATGCGCTGCGCGCCGAGCTGGTGCCCGAACGTGGCGAGCCGCAGCGGGCCGGCGCGCGCTTCCTCGCCGTTCCGGAGAAAGCGAACGGCGCCGAGGCGGCGCGTGAGCTGCGCTTCGCCGGCGTGCCGCGCGGGCGCTACCAGCTGCACCTCGGCCCGGCCGGCTGGGGCGAGCCGGCGATGGTCGTTCGCGACGTCGAGCTGCCGCTGCCGCCGGAAGGTGATCCGCGGCTCGCTGGACTCGACCTGCGGCCGCACGTGCGCATGGTGCGCGTGCGTGTCGCGCGCCCGCCGCAGCCGCGCGGCAGCCGCGACCTGGCGGCGGTGTTCGTCGACACGGCCACATTGCCGGCCGAGGAGTGGTGTGGCTTTCCGGTGGTGAACGGCACCGCGCGCGTGGCGCTGCCGCTGCGCCCGGTCGAGCTGCTGGTGGCTGCGGTCGGTTGCCGGCCGCAGGCGTTGCGCGCCGTGCGCGGCGATGCGCAGGTCGAACTGGTGGCGTGGCCGCGGCTCACCGTCGACCTGCAAGGGGTGCCGGAGCTGCCTCCCGGCATGCAGGCGGTGATCGTCTGCCGCGCCGCGGAGCCGCAGGGGACGGTGCGGGCCCTGTTCCGCGTCGGCAACGAACGCGGGGCGCTGCGCGAACTGCTGGAGATGGCGCCGACGACGATGGGTGTCGACGGCGACGGCGACCTGCCGGCGCTCGCCGCACCGGCGCCTTGGTCGCTGCTGCTGATGGCGCCGTGGGGCGAGCGCTTGCTCGACGACGTCACCCCGCGGCAGTTGCCGGCCGGTCCGGGTCGCGTGCGGGTGCAGGTCGACGCGGCGGCGGCGGCGGAGGCCGTTGCCGAACTGCTGGCGGCGCGGCCGGCCGACGAGCGCTGACGCGATTGCTCCGGTTCACGGCCCGACCACGCCGACGATCGCGTTGCTCGCCAGCAGGTCGATGCTGTTCGCACCCGGTTGCAGCGGGAACGCCTGCGCGAACAGTTCGGCGCCGACGATGGCCGGGTCGTTCGGCAGGGCGATCGGGAACAGCGCCGCGCTCGCGGTAATGGTCAGGTTGCCGATCACGTCGGGTGCGATCCACAGCGAGCAGCCGGGGGCACCGATGACGCCGAGGTCGAGCGGCAGCGGTACGCCGGCCCAGACCGCATCGCTGAAGCCGAGGGCGCTCAGCGTGCCGACGGTCGCCGGTAAGAGGCCGGTGACGCGCAGCGTGAAGGTGGCGCCCACGGTCGGCGTGCTGCCGGGCACGACGGCGAGGATCGGTGTGAGCCCGGCGCCCGTGCACGAGCTGCCGATCGATCCCGCGAACGCGTAGCCGCGCAGCTTCGCCAGTTCGCGCCGCAGCGACGTCAGCGCAGCACTCGCGGTGCCCGACAGCGGTTGCTGCAGCAGGTCGACGAGCTCGAACGGATCGTTCTGCAGGTCGTACGCTTCCTCGCGCACGCTGCCGTTCGGGCGCACGAAGCGCAGCAGTTCGAAGCGCTGGTCGCGGATGCCCTCGCTGTCGCCGGGCGCGCTCATCGCCGTCGTGCCGTTGAAGGCCTGCGAGTACGACGTCGTGCGCACCGGTTGCGGAATCGCCGACAGCAGGGGCCGTGCATCGACCGCGTCGAGCGCCGTCGTCGGCGGCACGGCCGTGCTGGCGGTGACACCTTGCACCGCGGCGAGCGTCGCGAACAGATCGACTGCATGCACCAGCGACGATTCGATGCCTGGGGCACCGGCGACCGCGGGCCCGTTCCAGATCAGCGGCACGCGCACGCCGCCCTGGTAGATCGTGCCCTTGCTGCGCGTCGGGTCGAACGGTGGCTGCACGACGAGTGGCGCAGTGCCGTTGTCGCCGACGAACACGACATTGGTGTTGCTGCGCACGCTCGGCGGCAGGGCGGCGAGCAGGCGGCCGATCTCGGTGTCCATCGCTTCGACCATCGCCTTGTAGAACGGGAACGGCGTCGTCGTCGGATCGACCCCGGCGAGGTTCTGTGTGTGCAGCGACGCGGGCGGCGCGTGCAGTGGTGTGTGGCCGGCGTGGAAGCTCAGCATGCAGAACCACGGTTGCCCGACTGGGTTGCCGGCGACGAACGCCAGCGCTTCGTCGACACAGTCTGTGGTCGCGTAGGTCGTACTGGTCGCCGTGACCCCGTTCTCGACCTTGGGCCACGCGTAGTAGTTGGCGATGGCACCTTGCAGAGCGCCAGTGAAGACATCGAAGCCTTCGTTGGTCGGCGTCAGCGCGCCGGCGTCGACGCCGAGGTGCCACTTGCCGATCAGCCCGGTGCGCACTCCAGCCGGTCGCAGGATCTCCGGCAGCAGCGTCTCGCTGGTCGCCAGGCCGCTGCTGCCACCGCCGAGCGCCACGCCGATGCCGGTGCGGAAGCCGTGGCGGCCGGTCAGGATCGACGCGCGCGTCGGCGAACAGGTCGGGCACGCCTGGGCGTTGGTGAAGCGAACACCGCCCGCGGCCAGCGCGTCGACGTTCGGCGTCGGCGGCGGCGAACTGCCGAGTCCGTAGCAGGCGACCGAGTCGACGCCGACGTCGTCGGCCACGATCAGCAGCACGTTCGGCGATTGCGCGAGCAGGGTGCGCGGGGACAGCGCGAGCGAGAACAGCGCGATGGCGCCGACGAGTGGGAGTCGCAGCATGGGGTCGTGGGCCCGCGACGGCCGGCGCGGCGAGGGCGAGTTCGCCTGTTACGCGACCCGGGGGACGTTCGTCACCGCGACGACGAACGCGCGGGTCGCTGCAGGCGCGCCGTGATCGCCGCGACCGCGGCGCCGAGGCGCTGACCCGCAGCCGCGCGTTCGGCGCTCGGCACGCCGTCGTGCGCCAGCATCACCACGTGCACGAACGCGCCGTCGGGACCCGTTCGCCAGCCGGCGTCGATGCGCGTGATCGGATCGCTGTCGAGCGCGCCGTTCTTGCCGTAGTTGGCGCGGCCCTGTGCGTCGCTGGCGCGCGCCAGCACCGACCGCGCGGCGTCGATCGCGAGCTGCGGCACGCCGGGCAGGTCGGAACGTGCGAGCCGTGCGTGCACGTCGGCGAGTGCGTGCGCCGTGGCCTCGTTGTCGCCGTTTGCGGTGCGGTCGGCGAGCATGTAGCGGCGCACGTGCAGTCCTCGCCACTCCGGCGCGCGCGCGTGCAGCTTCGCTTCGAGCCACGCGGGGCCGCCGAACGACGCGGTGACGAGGTTCGCCGCGAGGTTGTAGGTGAGGTTGTCGACGCCCCTGCCGCTGATCATCGCCTCGGCGATGCGGTGCACGCTGGCGCCACCGAGCGCCTTCTGGGCGGTGGCGCGCTGCTCGGCGGTGAAGTGCGCCACCGCCGGGTGCTTGCCGTCGGCGAGCACGGCGTCGGCGCCGGGCAGCGGCTTGCCGAGGGCATCGGCGTGTGCGGCGAACAGTTCGACCAGGTAGGCGGCCTTGATCGCGCTCGCGCACGGCAGTGGCGTCTCGACGTTCCACGCCAGATGCGGTTCGCCGTCGGCCGGGCCGAACCAGACGGCGGCGCGCACGCCGGGGCCGAGTTCGGCGACGAGCTGCTGCACGTCGGCGCGCAGCTGCGGGTCGAGGGCGCGGTCGGCGACCGGGCGACGGCCGGCGGCGCAGGCGGGCAGCAGGGCGAGCAGTGCCACCGTCGCCAGCGCGGTCAGGTGGTGCCGCAGCGAGTGCAGCGGGACGGTCGGCAACAGCATTGCGGGGGGATGCAGCGGTGGCATGCTGCGAGTTTCTGCGCGCGACCGTTCGCTGGCCAGGGCCGCGTCGTCCCGCACCGTCCGCCATGCGCCTCCTGCACACCGCCGACTGGCATCTGGGTCACGTGCTGCGCGACCACGCGCGCACGGCCGAGCACGCGCACTTCCTGCGCTGGCTCGTCGACACCATCGTCGAACGGCGCGTCGATGTGCTGCTGATCGCCGGCGACGTGTTCGATGCGGCCAATCCGACGCCGGTGGCGCTGCGCGCGTGGTTCCGCTTCCTCGGCGACCTGAAACAGCGCGCGCCGAAGGTGCAGGTCGTCGTCATCGCCGGCAACCACGACAGCGCCGCGCGCCTCGAAGCACCGCGCGAACTGCTGGCGGCGTTCGACGTGCGCGTGGTCGGTGCGATCGAACGCGGCGCCGACGGGCGAGCGCGCGGCGAACGGCGACTACGTGCTGCCGCGGCCCGGTGAGCCATTGGTGGCCGCAGACGAACCCGCCGATCCGCTGCTGGTCGGCATGCGCACGCTGCACGACGAACTGTTCGCCGCGGCGCGCGCGGCCCGTCGCCCCGGCGAAGCGATGGTGGCGATCGCGCACGGCTATCTGGTCGGCGGCGCGCTCAGCGAACTCAGCGAGCGCAAGGTGCTCGGTGGCAACCAGCACGCGTTGCCGCTCGACCTGTTCCCCGACGATTGCGCCTACGTGGCACTCGGCCACCTGCATCGCCCGCAGACGCTCGGCGGGCGCGAGCACGTGTGCTACGCCGGTTCGCCGATCCCGCTGTCGATGCCGGAGCGCCTGCACGCGCACCACGTCGTGTTCTGCGACCTCGACGGCGAACGCGTGGCGAGGGTCTGGTCGCTGCGGGTGCCGCGGCTGGTGCCGATGTTGCGCCTGCCGGAGCGTGGCGAGCTCACGGTCGACGAAGCGCTCGCTGCGGTCGCGGCGCTGCCGGCGCGCGATCCGGCGACGCCCGACGAACTGCGCCCGCTGGTCGAGGTCGCCGTGCGGCTGGCGCAGCCGTCGCCGCAGCTCGGCGAACGCATCGCGCGCGCGATCGCCGACCGGCAGGCGCGGCTGGTGCGTGTCGAGATCGTCACCGACGCCGAAGCCGCGGATCGCGCCGCTGGCGGCGACACCGCGCGCCCGGGGAGCTGGCGCCGTGGACCCCGGAGCAGGTGTTCATGAAGCGCTACCAGCAGGCACATCGCGAGCCGCCGGCACCCGAGCTGCTGCGTGCGTTCCGCGAACTGCTCGAGCAGGTGCTGTACGACGAGCCGGCCGGAGGTGTGCGATGAGGATCCTCGCCATCCGCGGCCAGAACCTCGCCAGCCTCGCGCAGTCGTTCGAGGTCGACTTCGTGCGTGGCCCGCTCGCCGGTGTCGGCCAGTTCGCGATCACCGGCCCGGTCGGTGCTGGCAAGAGCACGCTGCTCGACGCGCTGTGCCTGCCGCTGTTCGACCAGACGCCGCGTCTGCACGGCCGCGGTGGCCCGCTGGTCGGCGACGAGGCGCAGGATCCGAACGACTGGCTGCGCGCCAACGACCCGCGCACGCTGCTGCGCCGCGACGCCGCCGAAGGCTTCGCCGAGGTCGACTTCAGCGGCCGCGACGGCGTGCGCGACCGGGCCCGCTGGAGCGTGCGTCGCGCGCGGCGCCGTCTCGACGGCCGTGTGAAGGAACAGGAACTGTCGCTGCGCGACCTCGATCGCAATCTGGTCGTCGCCGCCGGCCGGCGCAGCGAAGTGCTGCTGGCGGTGCAGCAGCGGCTCGGGCTCGACTTCGCGCAGTTCTGCCGCTCGGTGCTGCTGGCGCAGGGCGACTTCGCCGCATTCCTGCGTGCGCCCGCCGACGAACGCGCGCGGCTGCTGGAGACGTTGACCGGCGCCGAGATCTACCGGCGGTTGTCGAAGGCGGCGCACGAACGCGCGCGCAGTGCCGGCATCGAAGTCGGCATCGAGGCGGTGCACGAACGCGAACGTGCGCGCCAGGACCTGCTGCGGGCGCTGGCGCCGGACGGCCTTTCGCTCGCCGACGTCGAAGCGGCGGCGCGGCTCGGCGCCGACGGCATCGCCGAGATCGCGCGGCAGCATCGGGAGCTCGAGGACGAGGTCGTGCGCGCGCGTGCGGCCTTGGCGGTGATCGCCCGCGACCGCCAACGGCACGAAGCGCAGGCGCGGCCGGCGATGGACGCCGACGAAGCGAAGCGCGCGCTCGCCGACGCCCGCACCGCCGCCGAGCAGCTGCAGAAGCGCTGCGACGAGGCCAAGGCGCGGCTCGGCGCCGACGACCTGGTGCGCCGGCAGCGCGACGAAGTGGCGCCGCGGCTCGCCGCCGCCCAGGCGGCGCAGGGCGTGTGGCTGCAGCTCGACGAACTGATCGGCAGCAGCACCGGCGACGCGTTCGCCGTGTTCGCGCAGGAGCTGACACTCGACCTGCTGCTGCTCGAAGCCAACCGGCGGCTCGCCGAGCTGGCCCGGCGCTACCGGCTGCAGCGGAACCGCGGCGGCGAACTCGACTTCGTCGTCGCCGATCTGGACCTCGGCGGGCAGCGGCGCAGCCTGATGACGCTGTCCGGCGGCGAGACGTTCCTGGTGTCGCTGGCTCTGGCGTTGGCGCTGGCGACGCTGGCGGCGCCGCGCTCGCGCGTCGAGACGCTGTTCCTCGACGAAGGCTTCGGCACGCTCGACGCGCAGTCGCTGGAGCAGGCGCTCCGTGCGCTCGATGCGCTGCAGGCGGCCGGCTGCCAGGTCGGGATCATCTCGCACGTCGACGGCATCGCCGAACGCATCGGCGCGCAGGTCGTAGTGCAGCCGGAGGGTGCCGGGCAGAGCCGCGTGCTGGCGCGGGTGCGCTGAGCGTCGTTGCGCGGCGCGTGGCCGAGGGGGCGGCGGAACGCGTTCCTTTCGTGGGCTCGGTGAGCGAACGGCCCCGGCGCGCTCGCTAGGCTTCGCGCCGCCATGGAATCCGCTTCCTCCTCGTCACGCGGCCTGTCGCTGCCGACCAAGATCCTGCTCGGCCTGCTGTTCGGGGCGACGATTGGCGTCACGCTGAACCTCCTCTACGCGCCGCCGCTCGGCGGCGAGAAGACCGAGGCCTGGAAGACGCTCGAGGGCATCGCCGACGGCGTCGTCAAGCCGTTCGGCGACCTGTTCCTCAGCATGCTGTTCATGGTCGTCGTGCCGATCGTGTTCAGCTCGCTGTTCCTCGGCGTCGCCGGGCTCGGCAGCGTGCAGAAGCTCGGCAGCCTCGGCGGCCGCACGCTGCTGTGGTTCCTCGGCACGACGGTGGTGGCGGTGCTGCTCGGCATCTTCCTGGTGACGGTGATCGCGCCCGGCAAGGCGGTGTCGCCGGAGGTCGCCGCACAGATCAAGGCGCAGTATCTCGGCGACGCACAAACGCGGATCCAGCAGGGCGCGCAGGCCAAGGGCTGGATCCAGATGCTGGTCGACATCGTGCCGCGCAACGTCGTCGGCGCCGCCGCTGACAACGGCAAGGTGCTCGGCTTGATCTTCTTCGCACTGGTGCTCGGGGCCGCGGCGATCCGGCTGCCGGCAGAGCGCACGCGTGTCTTGCGCGAACTGCTCGAAGGCATCTACGAGCTGTGCGTGCGCGTGCTCGGCTGGGTCATGCAACTGGCGCCGTACGGCGTCGCCTGCCTGATCTTCCACGCCACGGCGAAGCTCGGCATCGACGTGATGAAGCTCGTCGGCGTCTACTTCGTGACGGCGATCGGCGGGCTGCTGTTCTTCCAGCTGGTCGTCATCACGCTGCTGGCGAAGGTGTTCGCCGGGCTGTCACCGGGCCGCTTCTACCGCGGCGTGCGCACGCTGGTCGTGACCGCATTCTCGACGTCGTCGTCGAACGCGACGATGCCGACCACGATCCGCACGGCGACCGACGAGTTCGGGGTGCCGAAGGAGATCGCCGGCTTCGTCATGCCGCTCGGGGCGACGATGAACATGAACGGCACCGCGCTGTTCGAGGGCGTGTCGATCCTGTTCCTGGCGCAGGTCTACGGCCAGGACCTGAGCTTCGCGCAGCAGGCGATGGTCGTCGGCATGGCGGTGCTGACCGCGATCGGCGCCGCCGGCGTGCCCGGTGGTTCGCTGCCGCTGCTCGCCGTCGTGCTGACGCAGATCCAGGTGCCGCCGGAACTGCTGGCGCTGATCCTCGGTGTCGACCGTCTCGTCGACATGACGCGCACGATCCCGAACGTCACCAGCGACCTCGTCTGCAGCCTGTGGCTCGCGCGCCGCGAAGGGCACGTGCTCAAGGCCTGAGCGGGTTGCACGGATACTCGGGCTGGTGGATCACGTAGCCGCTGGTGCGCACGTGGTCGGGCAGCACCGGCAGCAGCAGGAAGCCGGTGCAGCGGTAGTGCACCAGCAGCCGCGGCCGCGCCGACGCGTTGCCCGGCGCGAAGCCTTGGTGTGGGGCCGGTGCGTCGTGTGCGGGCGTCAGCAGGTGCCATTCGGGCCAGGACGCGCACGGCAGCGACCACGGGCTCGCTTCGAGCTGGGCCGGCACCGGGAACGAGCCGAAGTGGAAGCACTGCTGCGCCGGCAGGCGGGGCAGCAGGAACAGCAGCAGGCAGGACAGGGGCATGAAGAGGATGGGGTTCATGCCCAGAGGGGAACGCGACCGCGTACTTCCGCCGAAAAACTCCGCAGGCGAAACAGAACCGGCGCGCCCGGGGATGCCGAGCGCGCCGGTTCGGCGCCCGCCTTGCGGCGGTGCGCGTCAGCTCGCAGCGATCACTTCGCGGCGCAGCAGGCGTCGAACGCCGCCTTCTTGTCGGCGTCGCTCATGCCGTTCCACTTCGTCTGGCACTTCTCGCAGCAGAAGCCGACCTTGGTGCCGGCGTAGTCGACGACCGGGCTGTCGGCCTTCAGGGCCTCCTTCGAGACCGGGCACATGTTGCAGCAGGCGCCGTTCGGGCCAGCAGCCATGCCGCCCGAGGCGCAGCCGGCGAACGCGAACAGGGAAACGGTGGCGACGAACGCAGTGAGGAGGTTCTTCATGGTGCGGCGCATCATGCGCGGGCGCGCGGGCCGCTGGCAACCGTCGTGGAGCTTTCCTGCGATCTGCCTACGCACCTTGACGTAGCGGCCGGATCGCGGCGAACTGCACGCCCCATGCGACCCCTCTCCATCGTCGTCCTTCCCCTGCTCGCCACGGCACTCGCGGCGCAGAGCACCGCGGTCCCCGGCACCGACATCCGCATCTACGAGGTCGGCTCGCCCACGATCTACGGCCGCCGCGGCGCCGCGTATCCCAACGGCGAGATCGCGATCGCGATCGGCCACTCGATGTGCAACAATGGCACGGTGCCGATCCCGTGGCTTGGCACCTCGGGCGGCCTGATGCTCGCGACCTACCCGCGCATCGGCTTCCTGATCGTCCGCGAGAGCGGCGGTCGCCTGGTGCAGGTCTCGAACAAGGCGCACGTGAAGCACTCGCGCGTCGCGTTCAACTTCGGCGGGGGCCCTTGCGGCACCTGCGGCAGTGGTCCGGCGAACACGTTCCGCGTCGGTTGCAGCGACGTCTACACGACCGGCTTCAACGGCAACCAAGGCACGCTCGGCCCGACCACCGAGGTCGATCCGTGGACCGGCAACTGGAACCCGGTCGGCAGCCTGTTCGACAGCGGCGACCCGTCGGTCGGCGGCGCCGCGGCGAGCGACGGCGTCTACTCGCTGTCGACGCTCGGCTGGGACCAGTTCAAGAACCGCATGCTGGTGCGCGAAGCCGAACTCGCGGTGCCGGGTGCGGTCTTCTACGGCCAGAACCACGTCAGCGTCATCGGCGAGCCGGGCGACGTGCGCTCGAACAACATGGGCTCGCGCCCGCTGAACATCACCTGGAACGGCAGCGCGTGGACGACGTCGCTGACCGCCGGCGGCACGTTCGTCGGCGGCTCGGTGCTGAACCGCTGGACCGGCGCCACCGTCACGCAGGCGCGCAACGGCAACGACGACGGCCACTTCGTCGTCGGCGTCAGGGTCACCGGTCCGGTCGACGGCCTGTGGCACTACGAGTACGCGATCCACAACCAGGACAACGGCCGCGGCGGCGCCGCCTTCCGTCTGCCGGTCTGTGCGTCCGCGCGCGTCGTCGCCGCCGGCTTCCGCGACCTCGACACCGGTCCGCTGAACGACTGGCAGGTGAGCCGGAGCGGCGGCGAGCTGGCGTTCCTCGGCGCGGCCAACAACCCGCACGACTGGAACACGATCTACAACGTGTGGTTCGACTGCGACGCCGCCCCGGTCGCCGGCACGATGACGATCGACCAAGCGCGCATCGGCCCGGGCGCCCTCAGCGTCGCGGTGCCGACGACGGTGCCTGGCCTGCTCGGCACCGAGTACCTCGGCGCTGGTTGCCCCGGTTCGCCGTCGCTGTTCGCCAACGGCCTGCCGTCGTCGCCGAACCTCGCCTATGCGCTGCAGACCAGCGGCACGCCGAACGCGTTCGTCGCGTTCGCCTTCGCCTCGCTGCCGGCCGCGGTGTCGCTCGGCGGCGGCTGCACGCAGTACGTCGACGGCGCCACGCTGATCGGTGCGTTCCCGATCCAGGCGGACGCCGCCGGCCAGGCCTCGTTCGCGCTGCCGATCCCGGCGGCGCTGTCGCCGACCGACCTCGCGGTGCAGGCGTTCGAGGTCGCGGCCAACGGCCCGGTGCTCGGCTTCCTGGTCGCCAGCAACGGCGTGCGCGTGCGCGCAGCCGGCACCGGCTGCCCGTGAACGGCGACCCGTGAGCAGCGTCGCGGGCGCCGCGGTCAGCCGCTGGCGTTCGCGACGCCGCGGCGGTCCACTGCGCGCATGAAGATGACCGTCGTGGAGCGCATGAACCTGATGCGGTTCGTCTGCTCGTTCGTCTGGACCGACCTCAAGGTCGCGCGCCAGGAGCGCGACCTGGTGATGCGCATCGCCGGCCGTCTGGCGCTGACCGATGCCGAGCTGAAGCAGGTCGAGCAGTGGCTGCGCGTGCCGCCGAACGTCGAGGAAGTGGATCCGACCGTGGTGCCGAAGGCGCATCGCCAGCTGTTCCTGCAGGCGGCCGAGCTGGTGGCGAAGGCCGACGGCAAGGTCGTTCCGGCGGAGAAGGACTCGCTGGCGATCTTCCGCGACCTGCTCGAGGGCTGAGTTCGCCCGGCAGGACGGTCGAATGCGCATCCCCTCCTTCCTGGTTTCGCTCGCCATCGCGCTCGGCTTCGTCGCCGGTGCGTTCCTGCTGTTCGGCGCCTTCATGGCACCCATCGTGCGCAGCTTCGGATTCGGCTGGCCCCAGGGCACGCCCTACTGCGTCGCCGGTGTGCTGTTGCTGCTCGCCAGCACCGCTGCGCTGGTGGGGCGGTTCCGCAGTCGTCGTGGCCCGACAGGATCCGTCAGCCTGCGAACGTCGGCCGCCATTCGGTCGGAAACCACGCGCGGCTGAACCGGCCGCGCACCTGGTCCAGCTGCCGCCGCCAGCCGTCGGCTTCGTAGCGATCGGTCAGGTGGAACACGAGCAGATCCTCCGGCGCCAGCAGCGTCGCCAGTTCGCCGACCGAACTCGACGTCATGTGGTTGTTCTTCTGCGCCAACTCGGCGTCTTCGTCGGCGTAGTTGTTCTCGCAGACGAGCCGCCGGCAGCCGCGGAAGCGCTGCTGCAGCTGCGCGTCGCCGCCCGCCGTGCGGCGGAAGTCGGTGAGGTAGCCGACGCTGTCGCCGGGGCGCGCGACCAGCAATTCGCGGCGCAACGCGCCGAGCGTGCGTTCGCCGCCGGCGACGGCGATGCGCTGGTCGTCGCCGGCCGCCGGGTCCTGCAGCGCCTTCAACCACGGCCCGGGCTTCAGTCCAGCGTGCGCCATCGCGTCGCGGTCGACGTTGCGGCGCTCGCGCTGGCGCAGCACGTAACCGATCGAGTCGCTGGGCCCGTGGTCGAGCACGGCGGCGTCGAGCGTGAACTCGGCCTCGGCGAGCACGGTGCCGACGAACGGCTCGCTGCCCAGCGGATGCGCGATGGCGAACGCTTCCGCCGAGCGCAGCTCGATCGTGCGCAGGCCATAGGGCGCGATCTCGGTGATCTGCCAGCGGCCCGGGGTGCCGGCGACGAGATCCCACAGGTAGCCCTGCAGCCGGTGCTGCACGATCGCGTGGCTGCCGCGCGGGCCGAACACGCGGACCGGCTGCTCGCGCGCGAAGTTGGCGCGCACGAACGTGTCGAAGCCCGACACGTGGTCCATGTGGAAGTGCGAGAAGGCGACGGCGTCGATCTGCTGCAGGTCGCGGAAGCGCACCGCGTCGAGGCAGTTGGCGCCGCAGTCGAACAGCACGCGCACGATGCGTTCGCCGGTGCGCAGCGTCGCCAGCACGGCGTTGTCGTTGCCGGGCGTGCCGAGCACGTCGACGGCGAGCGCGTCGGTGCCGTTCGTCGGCAGGAAGAGATCGTGCATGCTCGTCGGCTCAGTAGCGCTCGCGGTGGCGGTCCCACATGCGCTCGGTGAAGCGGCTCCAGCAGCGCGTCCATTCGCCGCGCGGTTCGACCTCCAGGTAACGGTCGACGTAGTCGAACAGCGGCTCGTGGCCCCAGGCCTTCACCAGGTTCATCGCGCGCGCCGCCAGCACGAAGCCGGCCCAGACGTTCGCCGTGCAGCAGCGGCGGTAGGGATCGCCGGCCCAAGCCTTCTGGTCGAGGCTCGGGTCGGTGGTGTGGCGGTTGCCCCACTCGGCGAGGCCGACGTCCTCGGGGCCGTAGCCGCCGAAGCCGCCGTTGATGACGCCTGGCGCGGTCTCGGCGACGAAGAACGTCTGCGCGTCCTCGGCGAACGCGAACTTCTTCGTGATGGCGAGATCGAGCAGCGCATCGTCGCGCAGCAGGGCGCCGGCGAGCAGCAGCGGGAACTTGCGGCCCGCACCGCTGCCGCCGTCGGCGACGAAGCTGCCGCCGTTCTGTACGATGCCGGCGACGTCGAGGCCGAGCTGCACCATGGCGATCGCCAGCGGCCGCTTCTGTTCGTCGGGCACGTCGAGCTGCAGCGCCAGCGCCGCCTGGCCGACGAGGTCGGCGAGGTCGCGGCCGTAGTCCGGCATGTTGTTGCGCGGGTGCAGGTAGCCGCCGGTCCAGCCTGGCAGGTGGTCGAGCCAGGGGAATGCGAACTGCTGGCGCAGGTCGTCGAGCAGCGGCATGCCTTCGACGGCCTCGAGGCGCGCGAGCCGCGACAGGTCGAGGTCCTTGGCGAGCCAGCGACACTGCTTGTCGGTGCCGCAGTACGGCGGGCGGAACGCGCCTCCGGGCGGTTGTTCGGCGAGCACGGTCAGCACCGCACAGCTCTCGAGCTGCGGCAGCTGGCCGGGCTGCGGATGGCTGATGGTCGACACCAGCGACGTGCCGGGCGGCAGCGACAGCGGCGTCTCGCGGCCGACGCCGAGGGCGACGTTGCCCTTCGGGTCGTAGCGACCGTCGGCGCCGTCGCCGAACATCGCGTTGTCGTAGCTCTGCGTCAGCGACTTCGGATCCGGGTTGATCGCGGAGCCGTGCAGCACGCGCACGCCGTCGGTCGCACAGCGCGGCTTGATGTCGACGATCTCGACCGGGCCCACGACCCACCAGTCGCCGTTGGCGAAGCGACCGCAGAGCGACGGCTTGCCGAACGTCCAGGTGATGCCGGCGTGGTCGACGCTGGCGAGATGGCCGACCGGCGGCGGCGCCTTGGTGCCGTCCTCGCGCACGGTGGTCCAGCGCTGGCCGGCGACGACGCCGTCGCTGCTGGCGACGGCGCTGGTCTGGCCGGCGGTGTCGGTGGCGCGCACGTTCGTGTGCAGCGGCACACCGAGCGGCAGGTTGAGTTCGGAGGCGGCGGCGTTGGTGGCGCCGCCGAGGCGCGTCCACGGCAGCACGTCGGTGGCGCCGGGGGAGGTTCCGATGCTCCACTCGTAGACGACCGGCCGCCCTGCCGGATCGACGAACGGATCCCAGTTGGCGAACAGCGAGGTCCGGCTCTCCTGGCTGTCGACGTCGTCGGCGAGGCCGTCGCGCACCGAGGCAGTCGCCGGCGGACCGTCCTGCACGGTCGAGCTGGGCGGCGGCGAGCCGCCGCAGGCGGCGAACGCCACGGCCAGTGCGGCGGCGCCGAGGTCGAACGGGCGCGACCGCCGCTCGCGGGACGAGGCGGGGCTGTGGTGTTGCGATCCGAGGGGAATCTGCTCCGAAGCTCCGACGAGCATAGGGCGCGAGCGTAGCCCGGCCGAGGCGGCGAAGTCGACGACCAGCAGGTCGCAGAATGCGCAAAGGCCGGCGGGGCCTGGTGGCCGAAAAGGGCCACGGCATCGGCGGTGTGGGCTCAACGGGGATCCGCTACCATCCGCGGCCCTCGGTTCGCCCACGACGCGCGAACGCACGGAGCAGCATGACGAAGAACCTCGCAGACGAACTGCAGCGCACCGCGCGCCAGGCCCTCGCCGGCTTGCAGCCGGTGGCGCAGGGGGACGAGTTCGGTGGCTTGCCGTTCCGACGGCTGGTCGCCGCCGTCTTCCGCGGCCGCTACCTGTTGTTCGGCACCACCTTCCTCGGCCTGCTGATCGGCCTGTTCCTGGCGATCACGACGGTCAACACCTACGTCAGCGAAGGCCGCTTCCAGTTCACTGCGACCGGCGCCGAGCGCCTGCGCGTCGACACCGCGTCGGCGGCGGAGACCAGCCAGGAGATGATGGCGGCCGGCGCCACCTACATCCTGAGCAACAACGACCTGCTCGAGCGTGTCGTCAAGCGCCTGGGCCCGAACCGCATCCTGCAGCCGTACGAGCCGGGCAAGGGCGAGGAGAACGGCGTCAAGTCGCTGTTCTTCCGCATCCAGCGCGACTGGAACATGACGCGCGAGGAGGACCGCACGCCGGAGGCGGCGCTGCGCCACCTGAAGCGCACCATCCTGGTCGACGCCCCGCGCTACTCCGGCATGCTGGTCGCGACCTGCATCGCCAACAACCCGGAGCTGGCGCGCGAGATCCTCGCCACCTGGATGGACGAGGCCAAGCGGTGGCACATCGAGACGTACGACGACACCAAGTCGTACGACGCTGCGAAGAAGCGTTTCGAGGACAGCAAGGTCGCGCTCGACTCCGCCAACATGGCGATGGCGCAGTTCCTGGCGCGCAAGGCCAAGGTGTTGAGCTTCGACGCCGACAAGGAGCGCCTCGAGATCGAGCTCGGCGGCGCTACCGGCCGCGAGAGCGATCTGCGGGCGGAGATCAAGTCCAAGGAGGAGGAGATTCGCGGTTTGCGAGCCATGCTCGATGGACCCGACAAGCTGCCGTCGACCGTCAAGATGAAGGTCCGACAGAGCACTGCCAGCCAGGAGATGATCACCCGGGTCGAAGCGGAGATCGTCGCCAAGGACTTCGAACTCCGGCAGTGGCGCTCGACCAACCCGAACTCGCCCGACGTGCGACGTCTCGAGGGCGACTTGAAGAACAAGAACGATCAGCTGAGGCAGCTCAGGGCGGAGATGCAGAACGCTCCGGTCATCGAGGAGGACGTCGACAATCCGCTGCTCAAGAAGGCGCAGGAGGACTTGATCACGCGCGAGGGGCAGCTGATCTCGGACAAGGCCCGGCTCGAGGCGGCGACGTCACTGCGCACCGAGAAGGAGAACGAGCTGCGGCGCCTGATCGAACTCGAGCCCGAGTATTCTCGCCTGCTCGCGGCGAAGCTCAGTGCCGACTCCGACGTGCACGCCACCGAGGCGCTGTGGAAGCAGGCGCAGGAGAAGCGCGTGCTCGGCGAGGGCAACTTCAGTTCGCTGAAGCCGATCCAGACCGCCTCGCTGCCGCTGGAGAAGGAGGGCCCGAACCGCGCCAAGCTGATCTTCGGCGCGCTCGCGGTCGGCCTGTTCCTCGGCCTCGGCGTGCTGGTGCTGCGTGCGCTGCCCGACGACGTCGTGCGCACGCGTGACGACCTCGAACGCATCGAAGGCCTGGCGGTGATCGGCGTGATGCCGAGCCTCGACGGCAAGAACCTGCGGCGCCACTCGGCGCTGCGCGAACAGGGGTGGTGACGATGCTGCGCAACCTGATCCAGAAGGACG